>Ga0335078_10001419_pt1 | contig 36266 bp, 36 predicted proteins | sample Lox_Sample_32_FD_206711 | JGI IMG/M metagenome (GOLD analysis project Ga0335078, IMG submission 206711) | Soil microbial communities from Loxahatchee National Wildlife Refuge, Florida, United States - Lox_Sample_3.2 | ecosystem: Environmental > Terrestrial > Soil > Wetlands | place: USA...
CGGGGGGGATCGACGCGCCCCTCAGCCGCGAGGGGGCGTTCCTGGTGAACAACCTGCTGTTCGTGGCCTTCACCTTCGTGGTGCTCCTGGGCACGGTCTTCCCCCTGCTCTACGAGGCCTTCCGGGGCCAGCAGGTCACGGTGGGGGCCCCCTACTTCGACACCATGACCATCCCCATCGGCATCGCGCTGCTGTTCTTCATGGCCGTCGGTCCGGCGCTGCCGTGGCGCAAGACCACCGCCGGCACGCTGCGCGACCGGCTGCTCGTCCCCGCCTGGGTGGGCGGGCTCGTCGTGGTGGGCTGCGTGGTCGGCGGCGTGCGCGGCCTGGCGCCGCTGGCCGCCTTCGGCCTGGGGGGCTTCGCCGCCGCCGCCAACGTGCGCCAGCTGCTCCTGTCCGCACGGGCCGCCCACCGCAGCGGGGCCGGTGCGTGGCGCGGCGTGGTGGGGCGGGCCAACGGCGGCATGGTCGTGCACCTCGGGGTGGTCCTCATCGCCGTGGCGCTGGCGGCGGCCACGTCCTTCGGATTCCGGGGCCAGGTGACGCTGCATCCGGGCCAGTCCGCCACCGTCGACGGGCACCGCGTGGCCTACGGGGGCCTGACCCGGCTCACCACCCCGGCGCGCACCGCCGTCGAGGCGCGCGTGACGGTGGACGGCGCCGGTCCGCTCTTGCCGGCCGTGAGCCAGTACGGCGCCAACACCGAGGAGGTCGGCACGCCCGCCATCCGGTCGGGGCCGGTGGACGACGTCTACCTCACGGTCAACGCGCTGCCGGTGAGGAGCTCGGGGGCGGTCACCATCGGCGTCACCATCCAGCCCCTGGTGGCCTGGCTCTGGGTCGGGGGCGGCGTGCTCGTGGCCGGATGCGTCCTCGCGGCGGTGCCCGGCCGCCGCCGGCGCCGGCCCACCGACCCCGTCTCCGCGCCGGTCCCCGCCGTGGCCGCCGCCCCCCCGAGGCGGGCGACGGCGCCGCCGCCCCGCCTCGCCGCCGACGACGGGGGCGAGCAGCCGGACGCGGTGGGCGCCGACGCCCCGGTGCCGGCGGGCTCCCCGTGACCCTGGTCGACACCGAGGACGCCGACCCCGCCGCCGCGGGCCGGCCCCGGCGTGGCCACACGGCGCGCTGGATCGCCGCTGCGGTGGCCGTCGTCGGGGCCGCCTTGGTCGTGCTGCTCGCCACGCGTCCCCCCGAGGCCGCCACCGAGGTGGACACCCCGCTCGTGGGTCAGCGGGCCCCGGCGCTCGACGGACCCACCCTGGCCGGCGGTTCGTTCCACCTGGCCTCGTTGCGGGGCCGGTGGGTGGTGCTCAACTTCTTCGCCAGCTGGTGTCCCCCGTGCCAGCAGGAGGAGCCCGACCTGGTGGCTTTCGCCTACGCCCACCGGGCACCCACGGCGGCCGCCCTGGTGGGCGTGGTGTTCAACGACAGCGCCGCCGCGGCGCACGCCTTCATGCGCTCCGAGGGCGCCACGTGGCCCGCCGTGGTGGACGGCGGCGGGCAGATCGCGCTGGCCTACGGGGTGGTGGGGCCGCCCGAGACCTTCATCGTCGCCCCCGACGGCACCGTGGTCGTGCACCTCGACGGGCCCGTGACGGCGTCCGAGCTCGACCACTGGCTGGCCCGGGCGCGCCAGGGGACGGCGTGAGCCGCACGGGACGCCCCGCCGCCACGGCGCGCCCGGCGGGCACGCCCCCCCTGTCGCCGGCGGTGCGCACCGGGCTCTGGGTGGTGCTGGTGGTGATGGTGGGCGTGGCCCTGGCGGTGGGGGCCACACGCGGCCCGGGGCCGGCCACCGTGCAGCAACGGGCCGCCGCCCTCGACGCCGTCATCCGCTGCCCGAGCTGCGACGGCATCTCCGTCGCCCAGTCCTCGGCCTCGACCGCACAGGCCATCCGCCAGACCGTGCTGGCCCGACTGCGGGGCGGCCAGAGCCCGCAGCAGGTCGAGGCGTACCTCGTCAGCCGCTACGGCCCCGGCATCCTCCTGCGCCCCCCCGTGGGGGGCGGCACGGCCTGGGTGTGGGTCCTGCCCCCGGTGGCCGTGGCGGGTGCCGCCGCCGGGCTCGGTGCGGTGCTGTGGCGCCGGCGCCGGCGCCACGAGGCCGAGGTCAGCGAGGAGGACCGTGCCCTGGTCGAGCTGGCCCTGGCGCGGCGCGCCGGCGCCACGACCGAGCCCGGGCCGTGAGACGCGTCGAGCTCGAGGACGAGCGCACCCACCTGCTCGACTCGCTCGTCGACCTCGAGCGCGAGCGGGCCGCCGGGGACCTGTCCGAGGACGACTACCGCACCCTGCGCGACCGTTACGTCGGCCGGGCCGCCCGGGTCCTGCGTGCGCTCGACGACGCCGTTCCCGGCGTCGCCACCGGGAGCCCCGCCCCCCCGGACGCGCACCACCACGACGCCGGCACCGCCGGCGCGCCGCCCCGGCGGCGCCGTCGCCGGTGGCTGGCCGTGGGCGGGGCGCTCGCCGTCGCCGCCGCGGTGGCGCTGCTTTTCGTGTCGACCCAGGCGAGCAGCCGCCTCCCCGGCCAGAGCTCCACCGGCACGGTGCGCCTCAGCCCCGCCCAGCAGCTGGCCCAGCTCCAGACCCAGGCCGAGACGCTCGAGGCCGAGGGCCACGACGCCGAGGCCGTCGCCCTCTACCACCGGATCCTGGCGAGCCGTCCCGACGATGCCGACGCCCTGGCCGAACTGGGCTGGCTCGAATTCCAGGCGGGCGTGGCCGCCCGGAACGCCACCGTCATCACCACCGCCGAGACCCAGGAGCAGCAGGCCGCCCGCCTCGCCCCGGGGGACGACGCCCCCCACCTCTACCTGGGCTCGATGCTCCTCGCCGACGGGGACGCCCCCGCCGCCGCCGACCAGTTCCGGCAATTCCTGGCCGACCGTCCCGCCCCGGCCACGGTGCGCCAGGCGTGGTCCTTCATCACCCAGGCCTACCGGCGGGCGGGCCGGCCGGTGCCCAGCTTCCCTTCCTCCTGAGCGGGCCGGCTGGCGCTCACCCCCGCAGGGCGCGCAGGCTGGCCACCACCCCGGGGAAGGCGACCGCGAAGGCGGCCACGTCGTCGTCGGTGGTGGACCATCCCACCGACAGGCGCAGCGACCGCTCGGCGTCGACCCCCATGGCCTCGAGCACCGGCGAGGGGGCCAGCGACTCCGACGAGCACGCCGATCCCGAATGGGCGGCCACCCCGGCGCCGTCGAGCCCGAGGAGCACCGCCTCGGCCTCGACCCCCTCCACCGCCACGCACACGATGTGGGGCGCCCGGTCCTCGGGGTCGCCGAGCACGGCCACCCCCCCCACGGCCGTGGCCGCCGCCAACAGCCCGTCGCTGCGGCGCCGGGCCTCGGCCGCCTCGGCGTCGAGGCGCCCCGGGGCGCACAGCACGGCGGCGGCGGCGCCGAAGCCGACGATGCCCGCCACGTTCTCGATGCCGGCGCGCCGGGCCCGTTCCTGGTCCCCCCCCACCACCAGGGGCTCGATGCGCAGCCCCCGGCGCAGCACCAGTGCGCCCACACCGGCGGGTCCGCCGAGCTTGTGGGCGCTCACCGACACCAGGTCGGCCCCCAGGTCCTCGAGGTCCAGGGGCAGGTGGCCGGCGCCGGCACAGGCGTCGACGTGGAGGGCCACGCCGCGGCGCCGGCACACCTCGGCCACGGCCCCCACCGGCTGGCAGGTGCCCACCTCGTGGTTGGCCAGCTGGCAGTGCACGAGCGCGGGGGCGGTGCCGGACCGGGCGGCGGCGTCGAGGACGTCGTCGACGGCGGTCGGGTCCAGGCGGCCCAGGCCGTCCACCGGCACCTCGAGCACCGGTCCGGCGCGCCGGGCGGCGTCGCGCACGCTCGAGTGCTCGACGGCGGCGAGGACGCTCGCCCCGCCCGGGCGGGCGCGTCCTGCGCCCCACACCGCCGCGTTCACGGCCTCGGTGCCCCCCGACGTGAACACGACCTGCCGGGGGCGGGTGCCGACGAGCGCCGCCACCTGCTCGCGGGCCTCCTCGACGGCCACGCGGCTGCGCCTTCCCTCCTCGTGGAGGCGCCCGGGGTCGCCGAAGGGGGCCGATCCGGTGCCGAGCGCCGCCGTGAGCGCCGCCACGACCTCGGGTCGCGGCGGCGAGGTGGAGGCGTGGTCGAGGTAGTGGCGCGCCAGGGTCAGACCAGCGCCGCGCAGGCGTCGTCACCGCGGGCGCGCGACGACAGCACCACGGGGATGGGCTCGTCCACCGACGAGCCGCACAGGCCGGCCAGCAGGCCGCGCACCATGCCCCGGTCCACGGCGCAGATCACCGGGTGCTGGGCGGCGGCCTCCCCGAACGGGCAGTGCTCGGCCACCACGGCCGTGGAGTCCCCCCGGTCCTCGGCGTGGGCGGCGAAGCCGTGGGCGGTGAGGGCGTCGGCGATGGTGTGCATGGCGGCCCGCAGCGACCGCTGGCCCTCCCCGGGCTCCATGCGCTCGGCCAGCACGCGGCCGTAGTCCTCGCCCACGCGCTCGGCCATGCGCTCGGCCTCGACCGGGCCCAGCAGCTCGAGCGCCTCGGCCAGCAGTGATACCACCAGGTCGTCGCGCTGGGTCACGAGGTCGAGCGTGGGATCGGCGCCGGGGCCGCCGGCGGCCCGGTAGCGCTTGGAGGGTCGCCCCGCCCCGCCCGAGGGGGGCCGCTCCAGGCTCACCTCCACGTAGCCGCCCGCTGCCAGGCGGTCGAGGTGGTGCCGGGCCACGTTGGGGTGCAGCGAGAAGGCCGACGCCACCTCGGAGGCGGTCACCGCCGGGTGCGAGCGCACGTGGAGGTAGATCTCGCGCCGCGTGGGGTCGCCGAAGGCCGACGTCACGGCGGCCACCGCGGCCGAGAAGCGCCGGTCGGCGGGCGCGCCCGATCCGAGGTCGGGGGGCGTGTGCACGGCAGTAGTCTACCTGGCGAGCGCGCCGAATTCCCTGGTGGCGCCCGCCGGACCCCCGCCTGGAGCACGCCCCGTGGCCGTCACCGAAGCAGAGCTGCGCGCCGCCGTCGCCGCCGTCGACGACCCCCTGCTGTGCCGGGGCCTGGGCGAGCTCGGCATGGTGCGCTCGGTGGCGGCCGCCCGGCGCGGCGCCACCGTGGTGGTGGCGCTCCCCGTCGAGCCCTGGCCCCCGGCCGACGAGCTGGTCGCACGGGTGCGGGCGGCGGCGGGCGCGGCCGGGGGAGCGGTGCGGGTCGAGCTCGCCCCCATGACCGAGGAGGAGCGGGCCGAGCTGCACCGGCGCCTGGCGCTGGGCAAGGGGGGCGAGCCCGCCCCGGCGGTGTCCGCCCCCCACGTCCACGGCCGCCCCGGCGGGCCGCCCGGCCCCCTCGGTCACGAGGCGGGGCGCCCCAACCGCTTCGCCGCCCCCGGCTCCCGCACCCGCGTGGTGGGGATCTCCTCGGGCAAGGGGGGTGTGGGCAAGTCGTCGGTGTCGGTCAACCTGGCCGTGGCCCTCGCCGCCCGGGGGCACGATGTGGGCCTGCTCGACGCCGACGTCTACGGGTTCTCGGCCCCCAAGATGCTCGGGGTCCGAGCGGGGCCGGTGGCCATCGACGACCTGCTCGTGCCGCCGGTGGTCCACGGGGTGCGCTGCCTGTCGATGGGCTTCTTCGTCCCCGACGAGCAGCCCGTGATCTGGCGGGGTCCCATGCTGCACAAGACCCTGGAGCAGTTCCTCGTCGACGCCTACTGGGGCGAGCCCGACTACCTCCTCATCGACATGCCCCCCGGCACCGGCGACGTGGCCCTGTCGCTCGGCCAGTACCTGCCTCGCACCGAGATCGTGGTGGTGACCACGCCCCAGCCCGCCGCCCAGCGCGTGGCCCAGCGCTCGGCCTTCGCGGCGCGCAAGCTCAAGCTGTCGGTGCGGGGCGTCGTCGAGAACATGTCGTGGTTCACCGGCGACGACGGCACCCGCTACGAGCTGTTCGGGGCGGGCGGGGGCCAGGCGCTGGCCGACGACCTCGAGGTCCCGCTCCTCGGTCGCATCCCGCTCGTGCCGGCGCTGCGCCACGGCGGCGACGTCGGGGTGCCCGTGGTGGCCGCCGACGGCGCCGGCGAGGCGGCCCGCGCCTTCGACGCCCTGGCGGCGCGCCTCGAGGAGCTCGGCCCGGCCCGCATCTACCGGCGGGAGCTCAACGTCCGCTGAGGCGGGGCTCGACCTTCTGGCCTTGCCACGGTCGACCGACGCCGTCCCCGGAGCCCCCGCGGGTCAGGGCACGCCCGGGACGTCCTCCACGCCGCGCGGCAGCCGGGTGGGGTCGAAGCCGAGCTCCGACACGGCCAGGCCCAGGGCGTAGCGGTCGGTCATCCCCGCCACGTAGGCCACCGCCGCCGCCACGGCGCCGTCGCTGCCCCCGGCCTCGCCCCCCGCGCCCCGCACGGCCGGGATCCGGTTGGGGTGGTCGGCGAAATGGGCCACCAGCGCCCGCAGCACGGCCACCACCGAGGCGCCCTGGGCCAGCGACGCCGGGCGCAGGTAGACGTGCTCGTAGTTCGAGCTGCGGAAGGCGGCCAGCGCCTCGGCCAGGTCCTCGCCCATGCCCACCCGGCCCGTGGCCACCACGGTGTCGACGAGGCCCCCCACGAAGGCGCCGAGCTGGCTGGAGCGGCTGGGTCCGCAGCACGCCCGCACCGCCGCGGGGAGCATGGCGGGGGTCACGATGCCCGCCGAGCAGGCGTCCTCCCAGTCGTGGCAGACGTAGGCGATGCGGTCGGCCCAGCTCACCACCTCGCCTTCGGGGGTGGCGGGGGCCGGGCGGGACCAGGAGTGGTTGCGGATGCCGTCGAGGGTCTCCTCGCACAGGTTGAGGCCGGCCAGGGAGACCTCGGCGCCCCACACGGCGTGGTCGAAGCCGCCGGGCAGGAACACCGACAGGGCGTCCTCGCTCATGTGGCCGCCCGGTCCGTGGCCGCAGTCGTGGCCCAGGGCGATGGCCTCGGTGAGTGCCACGTTGAGGCCGCAGGCCCGGGCCACCGACGTGGCCACCTGGGCCACCTCCAGGGCGTGGGTGAGGCGGGTGCGCTGGTGGTCGGCGGGGAAGATGAAGACCTGGGTCTTGCCGGCCAGCCGGCGGAAGGCGGTGGCGTGGAGGATGCGGTCGCGGTCGCGCTCGAAGCAGGTCCGGAGGGGATCGGGCTCCTCGGGGCGCGCCCGGCGCCCCGCCCCCAGGGCCCGGGTGGCCCCGGGGGCGAGCAGGAGGTGCTCGGCGGCCTCCCGGGCGCCGCGGTCGCGGGGGGCGAGGGGGCCCTCGGTGCCGAGGCCCGCCTGCGAGTCGGCGTGGGCCGTGCGCACACCGGCGCCGCGATGGCCCGCCATGGTGGCGGCCCAGCGCAGGCCCCGCTCGGTCTGGGGAACCGGGATCGTGCCCATGGGCCTTAGTGTGGCCCACGGCTGTAGGGTCGGTGACCCCCAGGGCGGCTGCACGCCGCCGGCCTGGTGCCGCAGGTGGGAACCGGAGGAGCGACAAGCACGTGGACGTACGCATCGGGATCGTGCAGAGCGTCAAGGAGCTCGAGGTCGAGCTGGGCGAGGACGCCGACCGGGAGGCGGTGATCGCCGACATCGAGGCGTCGCTGGGCCGCGAGGAAGGGGTGCTGTGGCTGACCGACCGCAAGGGCCGGCGCGTGGCCGTCCCCGTGGCCAAGGTGGCCTACGTGGAGGTGGGGGCGCCCACCCACGAGCGGCGGGTGGGCTTCGGCGCCCCCTGACCGGGGGCTCCGGGCGGTGAGCGGGCTGGGGCGCGCCTCGCGCCCGGCGGTGCCGGGCCGGTGACCGGGCCCGGGGCCGTGCCGGGCCTCCTCGACCGGCGGCTGCTGTTCGTCACGGGGAAGGGGGGTGTGGGCAAGACCACCATCGCCGCCGCGCTGGCCCTCCTGGCCGCCGAAGGGGGCCGGCGCACGCTGTTGTGCGAGGTCGACGCCAAGGGCGACGTCGCCGCCTACTTCGAGACCGGTCCCACGAGCTTCACCCCCCGCCAGGTCCTGCCCGGGCTGTCGCTCATGTCCATGGACACCGAGGCGTCGCTGCGTGAGTACCTGCGTCTCAACCTGCGCATCCCGGTGGTCGGCCGCATCGGGCCGCTGGCCAAGGTCTTCGACTTCGTGGCCACGGCGGCCCCCGGTGTGCGCGAGATCCTCACGGTTGGCAAGTTCTGCTGGGAGGTGCGCGAGCGGCACTACGACCTGGTGGTGGTGGATGCCTCCGCCACCGGTCACATCGTGGGCCAGCTGTCGGCGCCCCAGGCCATCAACGACCTCGTCAAGGTGGGCCTCATCCGCTCCCAGACCGACTGGCTGGTGGACATCCTGTCCGACCCGGCCGTCACGGGACTGGTCATCGCCACCACACCCGAGGAGATGCCGGTCAACGAGACCATCGAGCTGGCCGGGCGCGTGCGCGACGAGACCACGGTGGCCCTGGCGGCCGTGATCGTCAACCGCGTCCTGCCCGAGCTCTTCGGCCGCGGCGAGGAGCAGGTCTTCGAGGAGCTGTGCCGCCCCGCGATCGCAGCCGAGCTCCAGCGCGCCGCCCGCGGCGACCCCACCCCGGTGCTGGACGCGGCGCGCCTGGCCGTGACGCTGCGGCGCACCCGGGCCACGCACCTCGAGCGCCTGCGGGCCGGCATCGATCCCGAGGTCCCCATGCTCTACCTCCCGTTCCTCTTCACCCGCCTGCACGGCGTGCGCACCATCCGGCAGGTGGCGGCGTCGCTGGGCGAGGAGCTCGGGTCCTGATGCCCCCGCGCCGGCGCAAGGCGCCCGAGGGGCGCCGCTTCTCGCTCGACGGCCTGCTGGCCTCGCGCGAGATCGTGGTGGCCTGCGGGCCCGGCGGCGTGGGCAAGACCACCACGGCGGCGGCGGCGGCGGCCATGGCCGCCGCCCGCCTGGGCGGCAAGGTGCTGGTGCTCACCGTGGACCCGGCCCGCCGGCTGGCCGACGCCCTCGGGCTCGACGGCATCGGCAACGCCGAGCGCCGGGTGCCCGCCGAGGCCTTCGGGTCGGCCCGGGTGAAGCCCATGGGCGAGCTGTGGGCGGCCATGCTCGACACCAAGGAGTCCTGGGACGACCTCGTGCGGCTGCACGCGCCCGACGCCCGCACCCGTGACGAGATCCTGTCCAACCCGCTCTACCGCAACATCTCGGGCCGCTTCGTCCAGAGCCACGACTACATCGCCATGGAGCGGCTCTTCGAGATCCACGCCACGGGCGCCTACGACCTCATCGTGGTGGACACCCCCCCCACCCGCAACGCCCTCGACTTCCTCGACGCCCCCGAACGGATGGCCGAGTTCTTCTCGAGCCGGCTGTTGCGATGGCTGATCGTGCCGTACCGCTCGCGCCTGGTCAACCTGGCCTCGCGCCCGTTCTACCAAGTGGCCGACCGCATCCTCGGGACCCAGTTCCTCGAGGACATCGCCCAGTTCTTCATCCTCTTCCAGTCCATGTACGACGGGTTCGTGGAGCGGGCCCGGGCCGTGCACCGGCTGATGGCGGACCGCCGCACGTCGTTCATCGTGGTGTCGACCCTCGAGGCCGTGCCCCTGCGCGAGGCCGAGTTCTTCGCCCAGTCGCTCATGGACCGCCGCCTGCACCTCGGGGCCATCGTGCTCAACAAGGTGCTGCCCGACTACCTGCGCGACCCCGGGGGCGCCACGGTGGCCGAGCGCCTGCGCGACCGGGCCGAGGAGGTGGCCGGCGCCCTGGCGCCTTCGATCACGAGCGGCGACGCCGACCAGGTGCGGCGGGTGCTGGCCGAGATCGGCCGCAGCTACCTCGACTTCCGGGTGGTGGCCCGGCGCGAGGCGGAGCAGCGCTCCGAGCTGGCCACGGTGCCCGAGGCCCTGGTGAGCGTGCCCTACTTCGACACCGACATCTACGACATGGCCGGCCTGCTGCGGCTCGGCCAGCAGCTGTGGGGGCCGTGAGCGCCTGGTGCCGGTGCTACAGGTGGCCGCCGCCGTCGGCGTGCTGCTTGGCGATGAACATGGCCGCATCGGCCCGGCCGAGGAGGGCGGCCGCGGTGTCACCGGGCCCGGGGAAGGCCAGGCCCACACTGGCGCTCACGTGGAACGTGCCCCCGGGCAGCTCCACCGGCTCCTCGATGCCCGCCGCCAGGCGGGCCGCCAGGCTCTCGAGCTCCTCGGGCCGGCCGATGGCCGCCACCACCACGAACTCGTCGCCGCCGTAGCGGGCCACCACGTCGCCCTTGCGTACCGAGGTCTCGAGCCGGTGGGCCAGGCACTGCAAGATGGCGTCGCCGGTGGCCGTGCCGTACTGCTCGTTCAGGGGACGGAACCCGTCGAGGTCGAGGAAGACGACCGCCGTCGAGGGGTTCTCGAGGCAGCGTTCCAGATGCGCCCGCAGCGTGGCTCGGTTGGGCAGGCCGGTGAGCGAGTCGAAGGTGGTGAACTCCTCCAGGGCCTCGCGCGTGGCGCGCAACTGGGTGATGTCGTGGCCCGACACGACCAGCCCGCCCACGGTCGGGTCGTCGAGCAGGTTCACGATGCTCAGTTCGAACGGCACGCTCTGGCTGCCGCCGCGTCGCAGCAGCTCGAGCTCCACCACGGTGGGCGACGTGCTCCACGAGGGGACGTCCACGGCGCGCGCCAGCGCCGCCTCCCACGACCCGCGGTCGTGCGCCGCCACGAATTCCACGAGGGGCCTGCCCTCGAGGAGTTCCTGGTCCAGCCCGAGCAGCCGGGTGATGGCCGCCGACACGGACTCGATGCGCCCCGCCGCGTCGAGCTGCATGATGACGCTGGCGGCGTTGTGGACCAGGGAGCGGAACTTGCCCACCTCGTCGCTGGCGACCTCCCAGCGCCGGCGCTCGGTGATGTCGCGCAGGCACAGCACGAGCCCCCGCACCGTGGGCCGGTCGATGAGGTTGGCGCCGATGATCTCGACCAGGCGCCAGCCGTCGGAGGTGCGCACCCGGACCTCGATGGGCGTGCCCACCTCCTTGCCCTGGACGCTCAGCAGCGAGACGGCGGCCACCTCCTTGTCGTCGGGGTGGACGAAGCTGAGCCCGTCGGCCCCGGCCAGGCGCGAGCTGTCCATGCCGAAGAGCCGTTCGGCGGCGTCGTTGGCCCAGATGAGCCGGGCCGAGGCGTCCACCACCACGACCGCGTCGGGCAGCCAGACGGCGACGTCGAGCAGACCGCGCGATTCGATCACAGGGAGTTCCATCGGCCGGGGGGGCCCGTGCCCTTAGCCCCGGGGCGCCACGGAGGGTGCCGATTGTCGTTCCCTGGATGAAGACGCGTCCTCGCCGTGCCGATGCCACCGTCATGACCCCCGTGCGAGCCGGCCGCCCGGAGCGTGCCGGCGACGTGGCCGCCCCGCCCCCGGCGGCGCCGGCGACGATCGCCCCCCGCCGCTGCGGGTTCAGCTTCACCACCACGGGGCGCCCCTGCGGCAACCGGGTGGCGCCCGGGTCCCCGTGGTGCCGGGCCGGCCACCCCTGCCCCCCCGAGGCGGGCGACGACGCCCCCGCCCCGCCCACCGCCGTCGGCCTCCTGCGCCCGGTCCCGCCCCTCCTGCCCGTCCGGGTCCCCGCCACACCCGGTGGCCGGCGACCCCCGGGCCCGGGGCGACGACTGGCGCACCGGGCGCCCCCCGGGGGGCCGGCCCCGCCGCGACGGGCGGCCGAGCGTCGCCGGCGGGCGGCGGGCCTGCTGCGCGAGGCGGTGGCCAGCGACGACACCGAGGGCCTGGGCCTGCGGGCCGACCACGTGCTGGCCGACCCCCGCGTCGCCCTGGGGCTGCTCGGGGGCCCCGAGCCCTGGCTCGTGGCGCGCCAGGCCGTGGTGCAGCACTACGGCCTGGTGGGCGCCTACCTGGTGGTCGCCTACGAGGAGCGCGGTGCGGGCCGGACCGAGCCCGGGTCCCCGCTCGAGCGGCTCGTGCGCCACTTCGCCTCGATCGACGTGGCCGCGCTGTACCGGGTGCTCGAGGCCATCGACGGCGCCGCGCCCCCCCTCGGGCGCGCCGGGGCCCGTCCCGACGCCGTGGCCGACGCCCACCGCTGGCTGCACGCCACGTACGCCCTGGCGGCGCGCGACGGCACGGCCGCATCCCACCGGGCCTACATGCGCGCCCTCGACGACGTCATGCGCCAGGTCCGGCCGCTGGTGGCCTCGTAGCCGACCGCACCTCGGGCCCGCCCCCGGCGCCTACGATGCGCCCGAGGACCCACGCCCCATGCCCGAGATCGTCGACCCCGCCCTGGAGCGCTACGCCGCCGCCCACAGCACCCCGGTCATCGCCCACCTGGAGGCGGTGGCCCACCGCACCCGCGCCGAGCTGGCGGCGCACACCATGATGGTCGGTGAGATCGAGGGCCGCTTCCTCGAGCTCCTGGTGTACGCGCTGCGCCCCGCGCACGTGCTCGAGATCGGCACCTTCAGCGGCTACTCGGCCATCGCCATGGCCGCCGGCCTGCCTCCGGGCGGCCGCATCACCACCTGCGAGCTCGACGCCCGCCACGCCGAGCTGGCCCGGGCGCACGTGGCCGCCAGCCCCCATGCGGCCGCCATCGACGTCGTCGAGGGCCCCGCCCTCGACACGGTGGCCCGGCTGCCGGGGCCCTTCGGGTTCGTCTTCATCGACGCCGACAAGACCAGCTACCTGCGCTACTACGAGGCCGTGCTCCCCAAGCTGGCACCCGGCGGGCTCATCGCCGCCGACAACACGCTGTGGAGCGGGCGGGTCCTCGACGACAGCGACCGGTCCGCCGACACCGAGGCCATCCGCGCCTTCAACGACGCCGTGGCCGCCGACCCCCGGGTGGTGGCGGTGCAGCTCACCGTGCGCGACGGGGTCACGCTCATCCGGCGGGCGTCCGACACCACCGCCACCGGCCCCGCCGGCCGCCCCGGGCCCGCCCGCTGAGGCCGGGGCGACGAGGACGGTGCTCGACTACCACCTCCACCTGTGGCCCCACGGCCAGCGCGACGAGGCGCCGACGCTCGAGCAGGTGGCCGCCTACTGCGCGGCCGCCGGCGACGCCGGGGTGCAGGAGGTGGCACTCACCGAGCACCTCTTCCGCTTCGCCCAGGCCGACCGCCTGCTGCGGGGGTTCTGGGAGGACGAGCCCGACGCCGCCCTGCAGGCCTCGATGGTGCGGTACTGGGAGGACCACGCCCGCGCCGATCTCGACGACTACGTCACCTGCGTGCTCGCCGCCAAGGACGCCGGGCTGCCGGTGGTGCTCGGCCTGGAGGTCGACTACTACCCCGGGCGCATGGACGACGTGGCCGCCTTGCTCGCCGGCTACCCCTTCGACGTCCTGCTCGGCTCGGTGCACTGGCTGGGCACGTGGCGCTTCGACGATCTCGCCGACCCCGTGTCGATGGCGCAGTGGTCGGTGCGCTCGGTGGATCGCGCCTGGGACGACTACACGGGCGCCATCGAGGAGCTGGCCGCCACCGGCGCCTGCGACGTCCTCGCCCACCCCGACCTGGTGAAGGTGGCCGGCAAGCGCCCCGCCGCGCCCGAGGAGTGCTGGGACCGCCTGGTGGAGGCGGCGGTGTCCTCGGGCATGGCGGCCGAGGTGTCCTCGGCGGGATGGCGCAAGCCCGCCCAGGAGGCCTATCCGGCCCCGGGGCTGCTGGCCCGCCTGGTCGGTGCGGGGGTCCCGCTCACCACGGCCTCCGACGCCCACCGGCTCCCGGACGTGGCCGACCGCAGCAGCGATCTCGCCGCCCTGCTCGACGCCCACGGCGTGCGCACCCTGCGCGCCTTCCGGGCGCGCCGGGGTGTGGACGTGGCGGCCACGGCCCAGCCGGCGCGCCCGTGACCACCCCGGCGGAGTACGCCGCCACCACCACCGGCCTCGACCCCGTCAACCTGGCCCACCTGCAGCGCCTGCTGGGCTCGTGGGGCGTGCTGTCGGACCTGTCGTTCTCCGACCTCTTGCTGGTGGCGCCGGTGGCCGGCTCCGCCGGGCAGCGGGTGGTGGTGCTGGGCCAGATCCGTCCCCTCACCCGCGCCACCCTGCTGCGCGCCGACCTGGTGGGGCAGGCCATCGAGGCCACCGAGTGGCCGATGGTGGTCGAGACCCTGGCCACCGGGGCCATGGCCTCGGGGTTCGCCCAGATCCCCATGCCCGTGCACCTGCGCCTGCCGGCGCGCCAGCTCGAGCGGGGCGAGACCGGCGAGGTCCCCGTGGTCCCCGACACCGCCCAGCTCGAGTGCGTGCCCGTGCGCCATCTCGGGCGCGATCCCATCGCCGTGGTGATCCGGGTGGCGCCGCACGAGGAGCGCAAGGGGGGCAGCCTCGAGCGCACCTACCGCAACATCTACTCGCGGCTGGCCGGGATGGTGGCGAGCGGCGAATTCCCCTTCCCCGGGGAGGAGGCCACCACCGAGGACGCCCCCCGGGTGGGGGACGGGCTCGTCCTCGTCGATCCCGACGGCATCGCCAAGTTCGCCTCGCCCAACGCCATGAGCGCGCTGCACCGCATGGGCGTCGACGACGACGTCGAGGGCCGGCGCCTGTCCGACGTGGGCATCGACGACACGGCGGTGGACTCCGCCCTGCACACCGCCTGCCCGGTGATCGAGGAGGTGGAGCGCCGGCCCGACGTCATCGTGCTGCTGCACTGCACGCCGCTGCTCGAGCAGGGCCAGGTCACCGGGGCCATGGTGCTCATGCGCGACGTCACGGACCTGCGCCGGCGCGACCGGCTGCTGCTCTCCAAGGACGCCGCCATCCGCGAGGTGCACCACCGGGTCAAGAACAACCTGCAGACCATCTCCTCGCTGTTGCGGCTCCAGGCGCGCCGGCTCGAGGCGGGTCGGGGCCAGGAGGAGCTGCGCGAGGCGGAGCGTCGGGTGCGCTCCATCGCCCTGGTGCACGAGATCCTGTCGCGCGAGCCGGGGGACCAGGTCCCCTTCGACGAGATCGTGGGTTCGCTGGTGCGGATGGCCGAGGACTCTGTGGTGTCGGGTGAGCGCATCTCCATCCTCGTCACCGGCGACGTCGGCGAGGTCGGGGCGGACATCGCCACCCCGCTGGCCGTGGTGCTGGCCGAGCTCCTGCAGAACGCGGTGGAGCACGCCTTCCCGCTGGCCGATCTCGATGCGGCAGCCCAGGCGCCCGCGGGCGACGGGGACCGGGACGTCCCCGTCTCCGACGAGCCTGTGGGCCACGTCGACCTGGTGCTGTCCAACGTCGGTGGCCGCCTCACGCTGCAGGTGCGCGACGACGGCTGCGGGCTGCCCGAGGGCTTCTCCATCGACCACACCACCAGCCTGGGGTTGTCGATCGTGCGCGACCTCGTCACCAGCCAGCTCGACGGCTCCATCTCCATGGAGAGCAACGGCGGCACCCTGGTCACCATCGAGCTGCCCGTGGCCGAGCAGCTCGAGCCGCCGCCACCGCGCTGAGCGCCCCGAGGGCGCCCCGTCAGTCGGCGGCCGAGAAGCGGTAGCCGATGCCCCGCACCGTGTGCAGCCAGCGCGGGGACCCGGGGTCGGGCTCGAGCTTGAGGCGCAGCCGGCGGACGTGCTCGGTCACGGTGGCCGGGTCCTGCCACTCCTGGGTCGAGCCCCACACGTGCTCGAGCAGCTCCTCGCGGGTGAAGACCTGGTCGGGTGTGGCCGCCAGGAACACGAGGAGGTCGAACTCCTTGGGCGTGAGCTCCACCGCCGTCCCGTCCACCTCCACCCGGTGGGCGGCGCGGTCGACGACCAGGCCGTCGTGCTCGATGCGATTGGTCACCGGCGCGGGCTGCCCCCGGCGCAGCACGGCGCGGATGCGGGCTTCGAGCTCGGGCAGCGAGCACGGCTTGACCACGTAGTCGTCGGCGCCCAGGTTGAGCACCCGCACCCGCTCGGCCTCCTCGGAGCGTCCGGTGAGCACGATGACCGGCAGCGCGCTGTCGCGCCGCAACCGGGTCAGGACCTCGTCGCCGTCGAGCCCGGGGAGCCCGAGGTCGAGCAACACGAGGTCGTAACGGCCCAGGCTCGCCTCGCGCAGGGTCCCGGGGCCGTCGGTGGCCTCGCCCACCCGGTAGCCCACCCGCTGCAGGAAGAGCCTGGTGGCCATGCGGCTCGCCGAGTCGTCCTCGGCCACGAGCACCATGTGTTCCTCGTCGGTCATCGTCACGGTCCCATCCTCCGGTCAGCCTTCGTCCCGTTGGCCGTGCTGCCCCCCACGACCGCAATTGCATTGTGGCCCAGGCCGGCCGGGGCGGCGTGCCATGGCGTGGCGCTCCCCCCATACCCGGACGGCGGTTCCGGGGCCCGAGGGGGATCCCCGCTGGTGGGGACGCCCGCTGCGCCGTGCCCGGGGCCCCCGGCCACCCACGGCAGGGCGGGGAGCACGACCGCCACGAACAGCTCGACCAGGTCGGGGTCGAAGAACTGGCCGCGCTGGGCCCGCAACTCGCCGACGGCCTCGTCGGTCGACCACGCCGTCTTGTAGGGCCGTTCGTGGGTGAGGGCGTCGAACACGTCGCACACCGCCACCACCCGCCCCGCCAGGGGGATGTCCCCGCCCCGCAGGCCCGAGGGATAGCCCTCGCCGTTCCAGCGCTCGTGGTGGGTCTGGGCGATGACCCTGGCCAGGTTGAGCACCTCCGAATTGGTGTCGCCGATGATCTGCGCACCGATCGTCGGATGCGCCCGCACCACCTCGAACTCCTCGGGCGTGAGGCGCCCCGGCTTGAGGAGCACGGCGTCGGGCACGCCCACCTTCCCGAGGTCGTGCAGCGGGGCGGCCTGCTCCACGAGGGCGGCGAACTCGAGCGTCCCCCCGGCGGCCAGCGCCAGGCGGGCGGCGGCGGATCCGACGCGGCAGGTGTGCTCGTTGGTGTCGTCGTCGCGGAACTCGCTCACCAGGTTGAGCTGGCGCAGCGTGGCGAGGTGGGCGCGCTCGAGCTCGGCGGTGCGGAGCTCGACGAGCTCGTCGAGGCGCTGGCGGTGGCCCTCGAGCCGCACGTGCAGACGCCGGGCCTCGAGGTAGTTGAGCACGCGCAGCCCCACCTCGGTGGCGTCGAGGGGTTTCGTGAGGAAGTCCACCGCTCCCGCGCTGAGGGCGTCGATGCGGGCCTTGGCCGTGGCGTCGGCGGACAGGACGAGGACGGGCAGGTACTCGTCGGCCCCCCGCAGCTCGTCGATCTGGTGCAGCAGCTCCAGCCCGTCGAGGTGCGGCATGTGCAGGTCGAGCAGCACGATGTCGGGCCGCTGCTCCAGGAAGATGTCGCGGAAGCACCGGGCGTCGGTCGTGCCGCGCACGTCCGTGCACCCGTTGCGCTCGAGCATGCGGGTGACGAGGTCGACGTTGGCCGGCTCGTCGTCGACGACGAGGACCTGAGCGCCGCGCATCACCCCCTCATCGAGGTTCACCCTGCCTGACTCCGATCTCCTGGTCCACGAGCCGAAGCAGCGCTTCCACGTCCACCGGCTTCGTGAGATAGCCCTCGACCCCGAGGTCGAGCATCCTGCTGATACGGCCGGGAGTGGCATCCGCGCTCACCACGACGACTTTGGTGTCGGCCAGTTCGGGCACAGCCTTGAGCCGGTGCAGCAGCTCGTCACCGGACAGATCGGGGAGATGGAGGTCGAGAAGGACGAGGTCAGGGCGGTGCTGGCAGGCGAGCTGGAGCCCGGCGCGACCCTCGGCGGCCGACACCAGGCGCACGGCGGGGCGCTTGGCCAGGATCTGCTGCACGAGCGAGGCGTTGCTCGGGTTGTCCTCGATCTGCAGCACCACCACCCCGGGCGCAACGGCCCCGGACCCGGCCGCCCCGGGCATCGCCGCATGGTCACGGTGCGCGGCCGCCGCCACGTCACGGGAGGCGTCCGGTGCGGCGCCGGCCGGGGAGGGAGCCCGGCGCGCCGTCGGCGTGGGGGTGGCGCCCGTCGTGGGCGCGCCGGCGGCCCACGCCGTGCCGGGGGGGTCGGGGGGTGCCCGGTGCCGGGGGGTGACCGGGGCGTCGTCGCCGAGCGGGTCGACGGTGCCGAGCTCCACCCAGAACGTCGAGCCCCGTCCCGGCGTCGAGTCGACCCCGATGCAGCCCCCCATGGCCTCGACCAGCTGCTTCGACAGCGCCAGACCGACGCCGGTGCCCTCGACGGCCGAGCGTTCGGCGCCGAGGCGCGAGAACGGGACGAACAGCTCGCCGCGCTGGTCGGCGGGGATCCCGGGCCCGGTGTCGTGCACCTCGAAGCGCACCGTCCCCGCCGCGCCGGGCCCCGTGCGGAAGGCCACCGCACCGCCCCGATTGTTGTACTTGAGCGCGTTGGAGCCCAGATTGAGCAGGACCTGCAGGAGCCTCTGACGGTCGGCGCCCACCCGCATCGACCGGGCGCCGTCCACGTCGACCGACAGGGCGATCCCGCCGGACTCCGCCACCGGCGACAGCAACGTGGTCACCTCGTCGAGGACGTCGTCGACCTCGACGGACTCCGTCGACAGCACCAGGTGGCCGGCTTCGATGCGCGAGATGTCCAGCACCTCGTTGATGAGCGACAGCAGGTGGCGGCCTGCCCGGTCGATCTGGTCGACGCTCGAGGCCTGGGCGGGGGGCAGGTCGTCGAGCTCGAGCAGCTGGGCGAACCCGAGGATGGCGTTGAGCGGCGTGCGAAGCTCGTGGCTCATGCGCGACAGGAACTCGCTCTTGGCCGCGCTGGCTCGCTCGGCCTCGACCGTGGCCCGACGCAACGACTGTTCGAGGTGGACGCGGGCGGTGACGTCGCGTGACACCGTCACCGTCCCGGTGACGTGGCCGCCCGGGTCGAACACGGGCCGGGCCCGCGTCTCGTAGGTGCGCACCTTGCCGTCGGGCAGCCGCCCGGTCGTCACCACCGGGGCCGGCGTCCGCTCACCGGCCACGCAGCTGGCGATGAGCTCGTCGAGCACGGCGCGGTCCTCGGGGGAGATCACGCCGAAGCGCGACTCGTCGTCGAGGTCGGGCCGGCGAGCGGCGTCGGCGGGACCGGGGACGCCGGCGGGGCCGCTGCCGGCGAGCACGGCCCGGCCGTCGATGTCGCGCACCACGATGGTGTCGGGAGAGGCGTGGAAGATCGACTCGAGCAGCAGGCGCCGGTCCTCGGCGGCCCGCTGGGCGACGTGGCGCTCGGACACGTCGACGAGGTAGGCCACCACGGCCCGGGGGCGGCCGTCGGGGCCGAGGTCGACCGAGTAGACGGCCTCGGCCTCGTGCCAGTCGTCGCAGGCGGGGTCGCGCCGGAAGCGCAGCAGCAGCTCGCCCCGCTGGGCGCCGTCGGCCGTCCCGGCCACCATGGCGTCGAGCTGGGCCGCCGAATCGGGATGGAAGCGCGCCACCACGGCGCCGAGGTCGGCCAGGGCCACGTCGGCGGGGATGCCGAGCAGCCGCTCGATGTTGGGGCTGGCGTGCGACAGGCGACGCCCCTCGACGTCGTAGCGCAGCGACACCACCGGCGACGCCGTGAGGATGTCGTCGAGCTCGGCGCGGGCCCGGTCGCGTTCCTCCTCGCGCTCGCGCAGCAGGGCGCTGGCGTCGAGCAGCCGCGAGGACAGCCTCCCGATCTCGTCGCGTCCCGTCGGCACCTGGGCCGGCACCTCGCCTCGCTCCAGGGCGGCGGTGGCCCGCTCCAGCCGGCGCAGGCGCGTCACGACGCCCTTGGTGAACAACAGCGACACCAGGATCCCGCCCGCCAGGGCCAGGACCACCGCGGCGATGGCGGTGGCGGGCAGGAGCACGCTCGAGGTGTGGATGGCCGAGCGCTGCTGGGCCACGGAGCGGTTCATGGCCCGGGTCAGCGAGGCCACGTCCGAGCGCAGCCGCACGGTGGCGCCCAGGCTGCGCTCCAGCAGGGCGCGGGTGGTGCCCGAGGGCATGGGGGAGGGCGGCCGGGCGGTGATCTGGGCCATGTCGAAGACCAGGCGGTTGGCGTCGCCGTCGATGGCCCTGGCGTCGGGGGCGGCGGGCGTGCCCACCGACAGGGCGACCAGCTGGCCGAGCTGCTCGGGGATGTCGTGGTTGTCGCCCGTGCCCGAGCGCAGGAAGGCCCGGTCCCCGGTGAGGAGCCAGCTGCTCACGCCCGCCTGGGTGGTGAGCAGACTGTTCTCGACGGTGGTGGCGGCGTCCACGATCTGACGCGCCTGGCTGGTGGTGCTCTGGGCCCGGTCGTCGACGTGGGTGTACCAGAAGGTGGTGCCGAGCACCACCACCAGGATGGCGATGGGCACGGCGATGACGACGAGGCCCTTGGTGCGGATGGAGCGGTCGACCCAGGTCGTCGCCGGCCGTCGTCCCCGTCTGGCGTCACCCATGGCGGCACCTCTCACCGGGGATTGCGTCGCCGGCCGACGCCGGACCACCCCGGCGGCGGCGCTGCTCCCCGGTCAGGGTTATCGACGGCTGGCGGCCAATTCGGAGAAGGGGGCGCCGGTGTTGGGTGCCCCGTGGGAATTGCGGTCGGGGGGCCCCGGACGCGTCACGGCCCCGGAACTCGTCCGGGGCCGGTCACCTGGCGGTCGTGGGAACGCCGGTGGGGGGCGGGCGGGTCAGCGCCCGGTGGAGGGATCGGACGGCGCAGCCGGAGGCCTCGGCGACCCGGTGGGTCAGGACGCCCGGCGGCGTGCGGCCAGCCAGGCCTTGCGCAGCTTCCGGCGCTCCTCCTCCGAGGTGCCGCCCCAGATCCCCGACTCCTGGTTGGTGGCCAGGGCGAACTCGAGGCAGGGCTCGATGGCCTCGCACGCCCGGCACACGCGCTTGGCCGCCTCGATCTGCTCGATGGCGGGGCCGGTCGTGCCGACGGGGAAGAAGAGGTCCGGCTCGGTGTGCCGGCAGGCTGCGACCTTGCGCCAGTCGTCGGCGTCCCACTCGACAGAGCGGTTCCACATGAGTGCCACGGTGAACCTCCTCCGGTACGGTGCACGGGCTGGCCCCGGTGCCCCGATCTCTTGTGATCGAGATCACTTGGCTGGTCACAGAGGTTGACCGCCAGAATGTGATTCGGTGAACGTGAAGGTAGTCCCCCGGTGCTCACGGCTGCAAGCACGAAGATCGCCGGATTGAGGCAAAAGTCAAGGAAAATACACGGAAATGAGCGAGATGGGGAGCGATCTCCTTGGCTCGTGACCACGGGCCGCCGGCGTCCTGGCCGCGACCGACCGACGGTCCGGTGGCCGTGCTCGCCCACCGGGGCGGGGCGGGCCCGTGGCGGGAGAACACCCTCGAGGCCTTCGCCGGGGCCCTGGCCGGCGGGGCCGACGGGGTCGAGCTCGACGTCCGGCGCAGCGCCGACGGGGCCCTGGTGGTGGTGCACGACCCCGAGGTCCCCGGGGCGGGCCCCGTGCACGCGCTGGCCCGCGACGACCTGCCGGCCTGGGTCCCCTCCCTGGGCGGCGCCCTGGCGGCGTGCGCCGGGGCCCTGGTCAACGTGGAGGTGAAGAACCTGCCCACCGAGGCCGGCTTCGACCCCGGGGAGCGGGTGGCCGTCGATGTGGCCGCCGTGCTCGGGGACGACCGGGGCGAGGCCCCGGCGGGCCTGGTGGTGTCCTCGTTCTGGCCGGGCACCCTGGCCGCCCTGCGCGCCAGCGGCGTGCCCGCCGCGCTGGGGCTGCTGGTCCACCCCTCCCTCGACGCCCTCGTCGCCGTCGAGACCGCCGCCGACCTGGGTTGCCGGGCGTTGCACCCGCACTGGTCGCAGGTGGACCGGCACCTGGTGGACGAGGCCCACGGGCGCGGCCTGGCCGTGGTGACGTGGACGGTGAACGGCGAGGCCGAGCTGGCCGCCGTGGTCGGGGCGGGGGCCGACGTGGTGATCACCGACGCCGTCGGGCTGGTGCTGGCGTGCCTGGGGCGGGGGTGAGGGCGGCGCACCGAGGGGGACGGCGCCGCCCTCCCGGACCGGTGGGCGGGTGCCGCCGGGCGGCCGGGCGGATTGGTCGAACGGGGCGTGGTCGGGGACAATCGCGCCCATGAACGTCGTCGTCTGTGTGAAGCAGATCCCCGATCCGGCGGCCAAGCAGGCCCTCGACCCCCAGACCCACAACCTGGTCCGCGAGGGGAAGCTCATCCTGGACGACTCCGACGCCTACGGCGTGGAGATGGGCCTGCAGCTCGCCGAGCAGGCCGGCGGGGGCGAGGTCACCCTGGTGTCGATGGCGCCCGGCGGGGAGACCTCCGGCCTGCGCACGGCCCTGGCCATGGGGGCCGCCAAGGCCATCCTCGTGAGCGACGACGCCCTGGCCGGCTCCGACGCCCTGTCCACGGCCAAGGTGCTGGCCAAGGCCGTCGACCGCGCCGCCCCGGACCTGATCATCGCCGCCACCGAGTCCACCGACGGCTACACCGGCACCATGCCGGTGCAGCTGGCCGAGGTGCTCGGCCTCCCCTCGGTCACCTTCGCCAAGAAGGTCTCGGTGGGGGAGGGCACGGTGCACGTCGAGCGCCAGACCGAGGCCGGCTACGACGAGGTCGAGTGCCCCCTGCCGGCGGTGGTGACGGTGACGGCGGGCGTCGTCGAGCCCCGCTACCCGTCGTTCAAGGGGATCATGGCGGCCAAGTCCAAGCCCGTCGACCAGGTCACGCTGGCCGACCTGGGGATCGACGCCGGCCAGGTCGGTGCGGCCGGCGCCCGCCAGGAGGTCACCGACGTGGCCGCCGCCGAGGCCCGTGGCGCGGGCGAGCTCGTCGTGGACGAGGGCGACGGCTTCGAGCACGTCGTGCGCTTCCTGGAGCAGCTCAAGCTGGTCTGACCCGGCCCCGCGCCGGCGGCGTGCGTCGCCGCCGCGCCGGCGGTGGCCGCACGTTGCAACGAGAGGTAGGAGAGACAAGGCATGTCGATCGACAAGGTGTGGGTCGTCGCCGAGACGACCGAGGCGGGCCCGACCACCATCACCCTCGAGCTGCTGGCCAAGGCGCGCTCGATGGGCTCGGCCGAGGCGCTCGGCTGGGGTCCGCACGCCGCCGCCGCGGCGGGCACGTTGGGCGAGCACGGCGCCGCCGTGCTCCACGACGTCGGCGACATCGGCGACGTGCTGCCCGGGGCGGCCGTGGCCGCCGCCGCCGCCGCGCTCGTCGAGGCCGGCAACCGGCCCGACGTCGTGCTCGTGCCCGCCACCTACGACGGACGCGACATCGCCGGCCGCCTGTCGGTGCGCCTCGACGTCCCGGTGATCACCAACGTGGTGGACCTCAGCGCCGAGGGCGACGACGTGCGCTCCCAGCACGGGCTCTTCGGCGGGTCCGAGGTGGCCACCGCCCGCTTCACCGGTCCCCGGCCCTGGATCTTCGTGGTGCGGGCCAAGTCCTTCGTGGCCGAGCCGGCCGGGGGTGGGCCCGCCCAGGTGAGCCCGGCGCCGGTGCCCGACGTCGGCGCCACCAACGCGGCCCGGGTCCTGGCACGCCACGTGGAGGAGCGCACCGGCCCCAAGCTCGACGAGGCCGACGTGGTGGTGTCGGGGGGGCGCGGTCTCGGCGGTGCCGAGCACTACGCCATGATCGAGGAGCTCGCCGGCCTGCTCCACGGGGCGGCGGGGGCGAGCCGGGCGATCGTGGACGCCGGGTGGGTCCCCTACTCCCACCAGGTGGGCCAGACCGGCAAGACGGTGAAGCCCACGGTGTACATCGCCTGCGGCATCTCCGGCGCCACCCAGCACCTGGTGGGCATGAAGGGGTCCAAGAACATCGTGGCCATCAACAAGGACCAGGACGCCCCCATCTTCTCGGTGGCCGACCTCGGGATCGTGGGCGACGTGCACAAGGTGGTGCCCAAGCTCATCGAGGCCCTCAAGGCACGCCGCTGAGCCGCCGTCCGCCGGCGAAGCGCCCGCCCGTCGTCGGACCGTGAGCCCCGGGCGCGCCGAGGGGCGCTCGGTGTGGGTGCTGCGCCACGCCAAGGCCGCCCCCGAAGGTCCCGACGACCACGGTCGCCCCCTCACCTCCCGGGGCGAGCGCCAGGCCGCCGACCTGGCGGCGCGCATCGCCGGGGGCGTGGGCCCGGGCGTGGTGGTCCCCACCACCGTGCTGTGCTCCTCGGCGCGCCGGGCCCTGCAGACGGCCGAGCTCGTGGTGCCGGCGCTGGGCGAGCGCGTGGAGCTGCTCGTGGAACGGGCCCTCTACCAGGCCGACCCCGACGACGTGGTGGGCCGGCTGGGCGAGCTCCCCGCCGAGACCGCCGCCGTCATGGTCGTGGGCCACAACCCGACGGTGCACGACCTGGCCGGACTGCTCCTCGACGACGGGGACCGCCGGGGCCGCGCCCAGCTCGAGGAGGGGTTCCCGCCCGCCTCGCTGGCCGTGGTGGCACTGCCCGCGGGCCGCTGGGCGGCCTCGCCGCTGGGCACGGGGACGCTGCGGGTCCTGTGGAGACCGGCGCGCTGAACGCCGCCGCGGGGGCGGCCCTCACACGAGGGGCCAGGGGTAGTGGTACTCGTCGGGGTCCGGCGCCGGGAAGCGCCCCGTCGCCACCAGGGCGTCGGCCCTCGAGCGCAGGGCCTGGAGCTCGCGCCCGCTCAGGTAGCCGCGCAGGACCGCCAGGTCGCCGGCCGCCACCCGGGCCACGTCCTCGAGCAGCGTGGCGGGCACCGGCTCGCCGGCGAACTCCCAGATGACCGTGCGCAGTTTGGGCTGGGGGTGGAAGCACAGCCCGTTGTCGATGGCCCACACCGCGCCGTCCTCACCGAGCAGGCAGTGGCCGCTCTTGCGGTCGGTGTTGTTGGCCACGATGTCGAAGGCGCAGATGGCGCGCAACCGGTCGTGGTGGCGGGGGTCCTCCACCAGCGTGAAGTGGTGCTGGGAGAAGTCGGCGGGCACGAAGCGCTGCAGGGAGCCGGGGCCGAGGGGGGCGTCGTCGCGCTCCACCGTCTCGGGGACCAGATCCCAGCCGAGCGCACGCGACAGCTCGTAGGCGGCGACCTCGCGGCGGTAGATGCACTCGGGGAAGTCCCACAGGCGGCGCTCCCCGCGTCCGGGCTTGTACACGGCGCCCGTCTCCTCGCCGTCGAGCACGCACTGGGCGAGGAAGGTGCGGTTCGAGCTCCAGGGCATGCGCCCGACGATCTCGAGCTCGCCTTCGGCCAGGAGCCTCAGGACACCGGCGGGCGATGGCCGTTCGTTCTCGGGCACTGGTGTCCGGAGGGGTCCAGAGGGCCGCCGCACAACGGGCACGGCGGTCGGCCCGCCTCGACCAGCGTCGTGGCGCGGATGGCGAAGGCGGCGGCCTGGGCGCGGGTGATGGTGAATCGGGCCATGTCGCCCTCCTCGTCCTCGCCCACGAGCTCCTCGGCGACGAGGACGATACGGTCCAGCGCGTCGTCGTAGCTGACGCCGAGCGTCCCGATCACCCAGTGCGGCTCGCTGGGCTCCTCGAGCTCGAGCTCCTGGGGGAGGTCCTCGGGCCGGGGCAGGTCGGCGAGGAGGCGGCCGAGGTACTCGGCGAGCACCGACACCTGTTGCTTCTCGGCCTTCAAGGTCACGACCGTGGCGCCGCTGCGGCACTGCACGAGGAAGGTGCGCTGTCCCACGGGCCCCTCGGTGCCCACCGTGAAGCGGTCCAGGTCCCCCAGATCGAGAGCGGGGCTCACGGGCCGGCCCGCCGGTCCGAGGTCATGACAGCGCCAGCTCCCGCAGTGACGCCGTGGCGTTGCAGCACAGCACGTAGGCGGCGCCGGCGTCCCGCACCAGCGCCGAGACCGAGCACGGCGACACCACGAGGCGCTGGAACAGGTCCAGGGGGACGCCGGCGGTCCCCGCCAGCGCCGCCTTGATGGGATCGGCGTGGGAGACGGCGACGAAGGCGGCCCCCCGGTGGCGCTCGGCCAGGCGGTCCAGGGTGCTGAGGACGCGCGTCTGCATCTCCTGGAACGATTCCCCGCCGGGGAAGCGGAAGGCACCGGGGAAGGCCACCACGCTGCGCCATTCCCGCCGGCGCCGCAGCGTGCTCAGCCTGGCCCCGGTCCAGTCCCCGAAGTCGCACTCGAGCAGCCCCCGCTCGACGCGCACCCGCAGTCCGAGGCGCCTGGCGATGGGTCGGGCCGTCTCCACGGCCCGCTCGAGGGGTGAGGCGTAGACGGCCACCGGTGCGGTGGCGAGCTCGGCGATGCGCTCGGCGGCCCGCTCCGCCTGGGCCCGGCCCTCCTCCGACAGGTGCAGGCCCGGCGCCCGCCCCGGGAGGACCGATCCGGTGGTGGGGGTGCGGCCGTGGCGGACGAGGAGCGCGACGGCAGGGGCCGAGGGACGGCGGGCGGGCACGGGCCGCCATCGTACGCTGTCGGCCGTGGAGTCCCCGGCGCTGGACGCGCTCACCGCCGAGATCACGCGCTGCCGGCGCTGCCCGCGCCTCGTGGCCTGGCGCGAGCAGGTGGCGCGCACGCGGCGGGCGGCCTACGCCGACCAGGAGTATTGGGGCCGGCCCGTCCCCGGCTTCGGCGATCCCCGGGCGCGGGTGGTCGTGGTGGGGCTGGCGCCGGCCGCCCACGGCGGCAACCGCACGGGCCGGGTCTTCACCGGCGACCGTTCCGGCGACTGGCTCTTCGCCGCGCTGTGGCGGGCGGGGCTGGCCAACCAGCCCACCAGCGTGGCCGTCGACGACGGACTCGCCCTGAGCGGCGCCTACGTCCTGGCCGCCGTGCGCTGCGCCCCGCCCGGCAACAAGCCCACGCCGACCGAGCGCGACACCTGTCTCCCCTTCCTCCGCCGCGAGCTGGCCCTGCTCACCGAGCGGCGGGTGCTGCTGGCGCTCGGGCAGTTCGCCTTCGCCGTCGTGGCCGACGAGCTCGCCCTGCGCCCCCGACCTCGCTTCGGCCACGGGGCCGAGGCCGTGGCCGCCGACGGCACCGTCCTGCTCGGCTCCTACCACCCGAGCCAGCAGAACACTTTCACCGGCCGGCTCACCGAGACCATGCTCGACGACGTGCTGCGGCGAGCCGGGGCGCTCGCCGGCGCTGCCCCCGGCTAGGCCGGGGCGGGCATGCGTCCCGGCCCGGCGGCGGCCCCGGCCGGCCAGCGCCGCCGGCTGACGCGGGCCAGGCGCTGCATGAGCTCGATCGCCCCCGGGTCGTCGTCGCCGGGACGGGTCTCGATCACCCCGTCGGCGGTCATCCCGGCGATGACGTCACGTCCCTGGTCGGTGCGCACCACGGTGAGGGTCCAGTCGCCGAAGGCGCCGATGCCGCCCGTCGAGATGTCGGCGTGCTCGGCGGAGAAGTCGGGGCAGGCCTTGCACCCCTCCCGGGTCCAGGCGTGGCCCTCCTTGAGGGGGACCTCGATGTACCCGCCATCGCGCGTCCAGATCTGGAACACGCCCTTGATGTTGATCTTGGCGATGTCGCCCCGGGCCAGGCCGTACTTGGCCTCGAAGAGCTCGGGGAAGATGGCGTCGTCGAAGGTCTTCGAGCACAGCAGGCCGATCGACAGGGCCAGGCGCCTGGCCACCTTGCCGGCCTTGCGAGCCGACATCACCGCCGGGACCGACGCCTGGCAGCTCATCCCCACGAGGGCGATGCGCTCGGCGCCGCCCTCCACGGCGCGGGGGTAGGCGAGGGTGTTGGCCGAGTACGTGTAGCGCGAGCCGGCGGTCGCCAGGATCTCGGCCCGCGAGCGCGCCACGGCCGGGACCGCCTTCCACGTGCCCTCGCCCTCCACCGCCGACACCAAGGCGGCGTCGATGACGTCGTGCTCCAGGGCCCAGATGAGGATGGCGGACACGAGGCCCCCGTCCTGGCCGGCAGCGAGCACCTCGGGGTCCGTGGCCCGGGCCAGCACGATGTCGCCGGTGACCCCCGCCACCTCCTCGTCGGTGCGCCCGCGGCCGAACAGGAAGGTGTCGATGTCGCTCTCCCAGTCCCGGAAGCGGGGGCACGCCCGCGTGCACATGGTGCAGCCCTTGGCCCCGTGGGTGCAGTCGGTGGCACCGCCGTCCTCCTCGACCTTCCAGGGCCGGTAGACGCCGTTGTCGTCGTCGTAGTGCAGGACGTCGTGGGGACAGGCGATGATGCAGCCGGCGCACCCGGTGCACAGGCCGGAGGTCACGACCTCCTGGTAGAGGTGAGCCCAGTGTGGCTTCTCGGGAGGCACGGCGCCCACAGTAGCGTCGGCCGTCGTGCCCGAGTTGCCCGAGGTGGAGGCCTATCGCCAGCTCGCGCAGGAGGCCCTCGGGCGTCCCGTCAGCGCCGTGGACATCGGGGACCGCCGGTTCGTGCGGGGGGCCACCACACCCGAGGAACTGGCGGCGGTGCTCCAGGGTGCCTCGCTGGCGGCGGCCCGGCGCCGGGGCAAGCTGCTCATCCTGGACGTGGCCGGTGACGCTGGGATCCGGCTGGGCGTGCGCTTCGGCATGACCGGGCGCCTGCTCGTCGACGGCCGGGCGGCTGTGGACCGCCTGGTGTATTCGAGCGAGCGGGAGGAGGCGGCCTGGGACCGCTTCGCCCTCGACTTCGCCGACGGCGGGCGGATGGTGGTGCGCGACCCCCGGCTCCTGGGCGGCGTGGAGCTCGGTCCGGACGAGGCCGCGCTCGGCCCCGACGCCACGGCGGTGACGGCCGCCGAGCTCCGCCGGGCGCTGTCGGGCAGCATCGTGGCCCTCAAGGCGCGGCTCATGGACCAACGAAGGCTGGCGGGGGTGGGCAACCTCATCGCCGACGAGGTGCTGTGGCGCGCCGGGCTGGCACCGACGCGCCCCGCGGGCTCGCTGTCACCGGCGGAGCTCCGGCGCCTGCACCGTCACCTGCTTGCCACGCTCGGCGACCTCATCGCCCGGGGTGGCTCCCACACCGGCGAGCTCATGCCCGAACGGATCCGGGGGGGACGCTGTCCGCGCGACGGCACCGAGCTCGTCCGGGTCACCGTGGGCGGGCGCACCTCGTGGTACTGCCCCCGCCACCAGCGCTGACGGCCGTCCAGGCTCAGGTGCCCAGCTCGGCCAGGACCTTGTCGGCGTGGCCGTCGGCCTTCACGTGGTACCAGGCGCGGGCGATCCGGCCGTCGGCGCCCACGAGGAAGGTGGAGCGGATCACCCCCACCATGGTCCTGCCGTACATGGTCTTCGTGCCCCATGCCCCGTAGCGGGTCATCACGTCGTGGTCGGCGTCGGTGAGCAGGGGGAAGCGCAGGCCGTACTTGGCCCGGAACCGGGTGTGTGCGCCGGCGCCGTCGGGGGAGACGCCCACCACGGCCACGCCCGAGCGCGAGAACGCCCGGAGGTTGTCGTTGAACTGGCACGCCTCCTTCGTGCAGCCGGGCGTGTCGTCGGCGGGATAGAAGTAGACGACCACGGGGCTCCCGGCAAAGTCGCGCAGGGCCACGGTCGTGCCGTCCTGGTCGGGCAAGGAGAACACCGGAGCGCGGTCGCCGGCCTCGAGGCGCACCGGCGGGGACGCAGCCTTCTTCCCCGGCGCAGCCTTCTTGCCTGCTGGGGCCTTCTTGCCCGCCGCTTTCTTGCCCGCCGCGGTGGACGGCTTCTTGGTTGGCGCCGCCTTCTTCGCCGCTGCACTCTTGACGGACTTCTTGGCCGAGACCGCCTTCTTGACCTGTGCGACCTTCGTGCCGGCCGCTCTCTTGGCCGCCGCCTTCTTCGTCACGGGCGTCGCGCTGAGCTTGCGGGACGAGGTTCTGGGTAGGGAGGTCGGTGTCTGGCGTGGCACCCCGGGTGCTCCTTGGTCGGCGGCTGGCCCCACCTTGGCACACGGGCGGGGCCGCGGCCCGGGGCACAGTGCGCGAGACTCGGACCCACGGGAGCTCGGAGGTACCGGGCTGAGAGGGCGCCTCGCCGGCGCCGACCGTCGACCTGATCCGGGTAATGCCGGCGGAGGGAGGATCCATGGACGACATGGCACGCCACGGGCGTCGCAAGGTCTACGTCGAGGGCACGCACCCCGGGGTCCAGGTGCCGTTCATCGAGGTGGCCCTGGCCGAGGGCGATCCGGTGCGGCTCTACGACACCTCGGGACCCGGGGGTGACCCGCACGACGGCCTTCCGCCGTTGCGCGCCGCCTGGATCACGGGCCGGGGCGACGTGCACGAGCACGAGGGCCGCGCCCCCACGCTGCGCGACGACGGACGTGCCGCGGTGCGCGGCCGCCCGGCGCCCGAGCGCTTCCCCGGGCAGCGCCGCCGGCCCCTGGTGGCGGCGGGCGCGGCCCCGGTCACCCAGCTCCACTACGCCCGCCGGGGCGAGGTCACCCCCGAGATGGAGTTCGTGGCGCTGCGGGAGCGCATGGACCCCGAGGCCGTCCGGGAAGAGGTGGCCGCCGGCCGGGCCATCATCCCGGCCAACGTCAACCACCCCGAGTCCGAGCCCATGGCCATCGGCCGCCGGTTCCTGGTCAAGGTGAACGCCAACATCGGCAACTCGGCGGTGACGTCCTCGGTCGAGGAGGAGGTGGACAAGCTCGCCTGGGCCACCCAGTGGGGCGCCGACACGGTCATGGACCTGTCCACCGGCCCCGACATCCACACCACCCGGGAGTGGATCGTGCGCAACGCACCGGTGCCCATCGGCACCGTGCCCATCTACCAGGCGCTCGAGAAGGTCGACGGGCGGCCCGAGGAGCTGACCTGGGAGATCTACCGCGACACGGTGGTGGAGCAGGCCGAGCAGGGCGTCGACTACTTCACCGTCCACGCCGGCGTGCTGCTGCGCTACGTGCCGCTCACAGCCCGCCGCGTGACCGGCATCGTCAGCCGCGGGGGTTCGATCATGGCGGCGTGGTGCCTCGCCCACCACGAGGAGAACTTCCTGTACACCCACTTCGAGGAGCTGTGCGAGGTCCTCGCTCGCTACGACGTGGCCTTCTCCCTGGGCGACGGTCTGCGTCCCGGGTCGGTGGCCGACGCCAACGACGAGGCCCAGTTCGCCGAGCTCCGGACCCTGGGCGAGCTCACCGCCGTCGCCTGGCGTCACGACGTCCAGGTGATGATCGAAGGTCCGGGCCACGTGCCCCTGGACCGCATCGCCGAGAACGTGGTCCTGCAGCAGGAGGTCTGCGGCGGTGCGCCCTTCTACACCCTCGGGCCGCTCACCACCGACGTCGCCCCCGGCTACGACCACATCACCTCGGCCATCGGGGCCGCCGTCATCGGGATGCACGGCACCGCCATGCTCTGTTACGTCACCCCCAAGGAGCACCTGGGGCTGCCCGACCGGGACGACGTCAAGGCGGGGATGATCGCCTACAAGATCGCCGCCCACGCCGCCGACGTGGCCAAGGGCCACCCCGGGGCCCGTTCGTGGGACGACGCCCTGAGCGCGGCGCGCTTCGCCTTTCGCTGGGAGGACCAGTTCAACCTGTCGCTCGATCCGGGCACGGCGCGCTCGTACCACGACGCCACCCTGCCCGCCGCCCCGGCCAAGACCGCCCACTTCTGCTCGATGTGCGGGCCCAAGTTCTGCTCGATGCGCATCAGTCACGACGTGAGGGCCCTGGCCGCCGAGCAGGGCCTGAGTCCCGAGGAGGCCCGCCAGGCGGGCATGGCCGCCAAGGCGGTGGAGTTCCGCCGGGGCGGCGCCGAGCTCTACCGCGCCGAGGAGCGGGAGGCGGCGAACCGCTGACCAGGGACGCCGGCACGAACCCCCTGGTCGGTGCCGGATCCGGGTACACTGGGAGCGCGTGCCGCGGTACGAGCCGTGTGCACGGGGTCTTCCTCACCAGTTCTTCGAGGGCCGCCACCCGTGCGGCCAGGGCGGAGTCACCGAGGCGGACCCGCCCCACCGGCCGACTGGCGGCCGAACGAAGAGCATCGAGCAGAAGGAACCCATGACCCAGACCTCCGAACGCCTGGCGGAGGGCATCGCCTCCGACCAGGACCCCGACGAGCCCGCCCCCCTGGTAGCCACCACCTTCGAGGAGCTGGGCGTGGCCCCCGAGTTGGTGGCCGTGCTGTCGACCCAGGGCATCGTGTCGCCCTTCCCCGTCCAGGCGCTCACCATCCCCGACGGCATCGCCGGGCGCGACGTGTGCGGCAAGGCCAAGACGGGCTCGGGCAAGACCCTGGCCTTCGGTCTCCCGCTGCTCATGCGGGTGAGCGAGGGCGCCCCCAAGACGCCCCGGGCCCTCGTCCTCGTGCCCACCCGCGAGCTCGCCGTCCAGGTGGCCGACGTGCTCGCCCCCCTGGGCCAGGCCACGGGCCGGCGCGTGGTCGTCGTCTACGGCGGCGCCGACATCGAGCGGCAGATGAAGAAGCTGGCCAAGGGCGTGGACGTCGTCATCGCCACCCCGGGCCGCCTCATCGACCTGATCGACCGGGGGTCCGTCTCGGTGGCCCAGATCGAGGTGGTGGTGCTCGACGAGGCCGACCGCATGGCCGACATGGGATTCCTGCCCCAGGTGGAATGGGTGCTGCGCCGCATCGAGCGGCGGCACCAGACCATGCTCTTCTCGGCCACCCTCGACGGCGACGTCGACCGGGTGGTGCGCCGCCACCTGCACGACCCCGTGCGCCACGAGGTGGCCTCGGCCCTGCCCACGGTGGAGTCCATGGAGCACCGCTTCCTGCAGGTGCACCAGATGGACAAGGTCAAGGTGGCCGCCGCCATCTCCCGGGGCGCCACCAAGGCGCTGCTCTTCGTCCGCACCAAGCGCGGCGCCGACCGCCTCGTCGAGCAGCTCCAGCGTGAGGGGGTGCGGGCGGCGGCCATCCACGGCGACCTGCGCCAGTCCAGCCGGGAGAAGGCGCTCGAGGACTTCACCGCCGGCCGCCTGCACGTGCTGGTGGCGACCGACGTGGCCGCCCGGGGCCTCGACATCGAGGACGTGGACGTGGTGGTCCACTACGACCCCCCCGAGGACCACAAGTCCTACCTCCACCGCTCGGGGCGCACCGCCCGAGCCGGGGGCACCGGCGTGGTGGCCACGCTGACGCTGTGGAACGAGATCCTCGACATCGAGCGCATCCAGAAGCGCCTGGGTCTGCGGGCCCCGATCACCGAGATCTTCTCCAACGACCCGCGACTCGCCGACCTGGCCGGATGGCAGCCCGACGAGGGCGCCGCCTGATCCACGCCCCGGTCCCGGGCGGACCGGCCCGCCGCACCGGCGGGCTCGGGCGCCGCTGAGGCGTTCCCGTGTGCGACACCCTGTGCGTGCTCGGTGGCGGCGCGGCGCTGTTCGCCAAGAACTCCGACCGCCCCGTGGGCGAGGACCAGGTCGTGGCGGCCCACCCCCGGCGCCGGGCCGGGGGGACGGTGCGCACCCAGTACCTGGAGCTCCCCGACACCGGGGCCCACGCCACCGTGCTGTCGCGCCCCACCTGGCTGTGGGGGGCCGAGCACGGCGTGAACGAGCACGGTGTGGCGGTGGGCAACGAGATGGTGCTCACGGTGGACGACCCCGGGCCGGCGCCGGCCGCGCTCATCGGGATGGACCTGGTCCGGCTCGGCCTCGAGCGGGGCGCCGACGCCCGCGGGGCCGTCGACGTCATCACCGCCCTGCTCGAGCGCCACGGCCAGGGGGGCGTGGCCGACGCCGTCCACGGCCTCGCCTACTGGTCCTCGTTCCTCGTCTGCGACCCCCTCGAGGCCTGGGTACTCGAGACCTCGGGCCGTCGCTGGGCGGCGCGCCCGCTCGCCGGGGGCGGGGCCATCTCCAACCGCCTCATCCTGCGCGACGACTGGACGCTGGCCGCACGCGACGTGGCACCGGGGACCGACATCGACAGCTGGCGCGACCCCTCGTCGTCGACCGCCTTCGCCGACGGGCGCCTGGCCGCCGGCCGGGCCTTCGTGGCCGGGCGCCCCGCCGGTGCCCGCCGCTGCGACCCGCGGCCGGCCGTGGCCCACCTGCGAGATCACGGGACGGGCCCCTGGGGCGCTCCCGGGGGGGACGGCGAGGTCGTGCCCGCGCCCGCCGACACCGGCGTGGACGGCGCCGGCATCACGGTGTGCATGCACGTGGCCGACGTCGAGGTCACGGCGGCCTCCATGGTGGCCGAGCTCCGTGTCGGGGGCGGAGGCCGGGGCCGGGCCTGGGCGGCGCTCGGGAGTCCGTGCGCCTCGGTCTACGTGCCCCTGCTCCTGCCCGGGACCTCGGGGCGCGGGCGCCACCCCGAGCCGGCCGCGGTGCCGGGAGCCCTCGGCGACGCCGGCGTGGCCCGCCGCTTCGCCGCCCTGGGGCGGGCGGCGGCGCGCACACCGGGCGCCCTGGGGCGCATCCGGAGCGTGCTCGGTCCCCTCGAAGCGGCATTGTGGGACGAGGCCGAGGGGATCGGCGCCGACGCGGCGCGCTGGGCCGCCTTCGCCGAGGGGGTTGGGGCAAGCCTGGCGAGCGCCCTGGACGCGCTGGACGACCTCGCCGCCGCCGACGTCCCCCCGGGCCCCGATGGGGCGCCCGGGCCGACGGGGCCGTCCCGGTAGCATCGCCGCATGGCCGAGCTCCCCACCGCGCCCCTGCCCCTCGACCGGGCCGACGGCGTGGCGCGCATCCTGGTGGTGACGGCGCATCCCGACGACGTGGACTTCGGCGTGGCCGGGTCGGTGGCGGCGTGGACCAAGGCCGGCGTCGAGGTCTCCTACTGCATCGTGACCGACGGCGACGCCGGCGGCTCGGACCGCTCGATCACCCGGCGCGACATGGCGCTGCTGCGCCGCGACGAGCAGCGGGCGGCCGCCGCCGAGGTGGGCGTGAGCGACGTGGTGTTCCTCGGCTACCCCGACGGCCGCCTGACGGCGAGCATCGAGTTGCGCCGTGACATCAGCCGCCAGATCCGGCGGGTGCAGCCCGACCGCGTGGTGGGCCAGTCCCCCGAGCGCCTCTGGGAGCGCATCGGCGCCAGCCACCCCGACCATCTCGCCGCCGGCGAGGCGGTGGTGGCCTCGGTCTACCCCGACGCCCGCAACCCGTTCGCCCACGCCGAGCTCCTGGAGGAGGGCCTCGAGCCCCACACGGTGCCCGAGCTGTGGATGATGGCGGCACCGCGCGCCGACCGGGCCGTCGACATCACCGACACCTTCGCCGCCAAGATCGCCGCCCTGCGCCAGCACCGCAGCCAGGTGGGGGAGGGCGAGGGGCTCGACGACCGCCTGCGGCAGTGGGCGAGCGCCTCGGGGCGCCAGGCGGGGTTGCCCGAGGGCGGGATGGCCGAGCTCTTCCAGGTCGTCGCCCTGCCCTGACGGTGGCCGCCGCCGGACGCCGGCCCTGGGCGCTGGTCCAGCACGCCGCCGGGGAGGGTCCGGGTGCCCTGGCGGACGTGCTCGAGGGCGCCGGCGTGCCCACCGTGGCCGTGCGCCTCGATCAGGGTGCGCCCCTGCCCGACCCCGGGCTGGTGGCCGGGGCGGCCGTCTTCGGCGGGGCCATGGGGGTCCACGACTCGGACCGCCACCCGTGGCTGGTGACCGAGCGACGGTGGCTGGTCGAGGCGCTCGACCGGGGTGTCTTCGTCCTCGGGATCTGCCTGGGCGCCCAGCAGCTGGCCGCTGCTCTGGGCGCCGACGTGCACGCCGGGCCCGAGCCCGAGATCGGCGCCGGCGCGGTGGCCCTCACCGCCGAGGGTCGGGCCGACCCCCTGCTCGGGCCCGAGGGCGAGCGGGTGGCCGTCGTCCAGTGGCACGCCGACACCTTCGCCCTCCCCGAGGGCGCCGTGCGCCTGGCCACCGGTGCGCGCTACCCCAATCAGGCCTTCCGCTTCGGATCGCGCGCCTACGGCCTGCAGTTCCACATCGAGGTGGACGAGGCCATGGCCCGGGCCTGGGCCCCCCACCTGCCCGCCGGCGCCGCCCTCGACCCCGGGGGAAGGGGGGCGGCGGAGGCGGCGGGGCGGCGCATCGTGGCACGGGCGCTGTCCCTGGCCCTCTGAGGGTCCGGACCGGGGCCCGGCCCGCCGATCACACCCAGTGCAGGTCGTCGTCGGCGCGGTCGGTGACGCGGCCGCAGGTGGGGCAGTACCAGCGGGCCTCCAGGGCCGTCCCGCACGCCCGGTGGTGGGGCCCGGGGTCCTCGCCGCTGTCCCGGGCGCCCCACCGTCCGAGGAGGCGCAGTGCCCCGGCCAGTTCCCGGCCCGACTCGGTCACGCGGTACTCGAGGCGCGGCGGGCGGTCCGAGTACCGCGCCGCCTCCACGATGCCCTGGTCCTCGAGCCGCTTGAGGCGGGCGCTGAGCACGTTGGGCGCCACCTTGGGGATGGCCGCCTGGAGCTCGGTGAAGCGTCGGGGGCCGTCCAGGAGGGCGTCGACGACGAGCAGGGTCCAGCGATCACCGACGGCGGCCACGGCGGCGTCGAGACCGGACGTCACGTCGACCATCCTGGCACGGCCCCCCTCCGCCCTATCCGCTCTCCGCCTCGGGCTAGTGACTTGCAACTTGCAAGTCACATGGTAGCGTCCCGGAGGGGA
>Ga0335078_10001420_pt1 | contig 36261 bp, 36 predicted proteins | sample Lox_Sample_32_FD_206711 | JGI IMG/M metagenome (GOLD analysis project Ga0335078, IMG submission 206711) | Soil microbial communities from Loxahatchee National Wildlife Refuge, Florida, United States - Lox_Sample_3.2 | ecosystem: Environmental > Terrestrial > Soil > Wetlands | place: USA...
GGAGATTGCCGCAGCGGCCGCGGCCGACAAGCTCGCCAGCGACATCATCGCTTACGACGTGAGTGAGCAGCTCGTCATCACCGACGTGTTCCTGCTCTGTTCTGCTGCCAACGACCGCCAGGTGCGGGCGATCGTTGATGCCATCGAGGACAGCATGCGCAAGGCCGGGGCCAAGCCAGTGCGCCGTGAGGGCGAACGGGAAGGCCGCTGGGTCCTGCTCGACTACCTGGACGTCGTGATCCACGTGCAGCACGCTGACGAGCGGGCGTTCTACGCCCTGGAGCGGCTGTGGAAGGACTGCCCGCAGATCCAGCTGCCTGAGCCGGTCGGGGCGCGTTCTGGCGGGGCGGTCTCCGGAGATCCGCGCTGATCGGCGGGGGATGGCCGGTCAGTCCCGGGGCGGTGGCTGGGAGCCGGCGGTGGGGAAGGCGGTCTGGTGACGGGTAGTCCGGGTAGTCCGGGTCAGGTGGTTCCGCCGGGGCCGGGTGAGTCCCGCGAAGGGGAGTCTCGTCCGGGGGGGCCTCCCGCGGCGGGGGAGCCTCGCGCGGCGGGGGAGCAGCGGCCGTCGGCCGCAGACCCGGTGGCGGGCCCGGATTCCCGGGTCCGGCTCGTGCTATGGCGGCATGGCCAGACCGAATGGAACGTGCAGGGCCGGTTCCAGGGGCAGAGCGACATCCCGCTGGACGAGGTCGGCGTGCAGCAGGCGCAACGGGCCGCCCGGCTGCTAGCGGCGCTCCGGCCGGACGCCATCATCTCGTCCGACCTCGGCCGGGCCATGGCCACCGCGGCGCCGCTGGCCCGGCTGACCGGGCTGGCCGTGTCCGCCGACAAGGACCTGCGGGAGCGTCACGGCGGGGTCTGGGAGGGCCTGACCGACGTGCAGATCCGCACCCGCTACCCCGAGGAGTACGCCCAGTGGCGGCCACCGGAGGGCGAAGCCACGGCGACCGTGGCCGACCGGGCCGGGTCGGCGATGGAGCGGATCGCCGACGGCCTGGCGCCCGGCTCGCTGGCCGTGGTGGTGAGCCACGGGGCGGCGATCCGTCTTGGTGCGGCCCGGCTACTCGGCATGCCGGAGGAGCTGTGGGGCGTGATCGGGCCGCTGGCCAACTGCGCCTGGTCCGTGCTGGCCCGGCGCAACCGGCGGTGGCGGCTGATCGAGCACAACGCGGGGACGCTGCCCGAGCCGGTGCTGAGTGACGACCGGTGAGGGGCCGGCGCGGGGATGCACGGGCGGTGGTGGGGTGAAGGGTGGGTCGCTGACCAGTCCGGGTCTTGTACACTATCCAGGCGCCGCAGGTGGAATCAGCGGTCGCTGAGGGGCTATAGCTCAGTTGGTAGAGCGCTTGCATGGCATGCAAGAGGTCAGCGGTTCGAGCCCGCTTAGCTCCACTCCAGGTCAGAGGCCCCTTCTCCCGGTCGCGGGGGAGGGCTTTCCTCGTTCTGAGGGGCAGTTTGAGGGGCAAGATCGCCTGCATGGCGGTCTGGGCGGAATGAGGATGTCGAGGACGCACCGTCGCTAACCGCGGGCCGCGCCGCCCTCACTGTCCCCCGGCCGACCACGCACAGTAACCGGCCACCAAGCTCGGCCAGTTGCGGTGGTGCTCGCCTCGGACGACGGGCAGCTCATCACCGCCGCAAGTGCTAGGCCAGGCATGGTCTCTGAGCTCAGCCGGGAGGTTCGCCCTGGTCCGTGGCTGGACTAGACGGACCGGCTGGAAACCGAGCTGATCAGCCCACCTCACGGCCTGACCTGTACCGCCGCAAGACCCGGCGCCACAGCAGGAGGCCAGCGATCCGGTGTAGGTGGGGTCGGGGCCGATGTTGCCCGGGCAGCACGGTTGGCTCCGCGCCCGCACCGGCCGGCGCAGCAGCATCAGGACGGCGGGCAGATTGCTGCACACGCTGGCCAGCCCGCCACGCCTAACATCGGGGCAACGACGTGCCGCCGGGCGGCTGCGGTCAGGTCCTGGCGGACCGCATGGCCCGTGCTGCCCGCTGCTTGTTCATGGCTTAGCCTGCTTCGATGCGCGAGCCGCGGAATCGTTGGCCGAGGTGCATCCGGGCCGGAGACGGCTGCATTCCGCCAGATTCAAGACACGCCGTGTGACCTGGCTGTTTACTGTGGTGCTTCATCCGGCTAGCTGAGGACAGTACCGTCACCGGGAGGCGCGAAGAGTGTCGGCACCCGGTGCTGACATCCCCAAGCCCGACCCCATCGCCGGAGAACGAACGGAACCTACGGAAACGGCTGCCGCTGGCTCGTTTGGTCCCGTGTTTCGTGATGCTGACGCTACACCTGTCACGCACGGAATTACAAGGATGTCATTCTCCGGCGGCGTGTCCGTAGTTCCATCGGCGCGCGCACGAGCACGTGCCCGCCGGGCCGCTGCCGCAAAGCCGGCGGCCCGGTCGGGTCCGTGCCCTGGCGCCAGGACCCGCGTCATTGAGGTGACCAAGTAGTGCAAGCATCACGATTCCCCGCGGCCGAAGTCGAAGCCGCGCTCGGCGGTCCCGTTATCCTCCTGGGCACCGGCTCGTTCGGCGATACCTGGCGGTACCAGGACACCGCAGTCAAGATCATCTGTTCCGGCTCTTATCCGCCGCAGCGGCTCGACCGCGAGGTGAACGGGCTCCGCCGCGTGTCGAGCCCGCACGTCGTCCGGCTGCTCGGGACCCGCGCGGTGATGCTCGGCGGGCAGCAGCGGCCGGCCTTGGTGTTCGAGTACATCGCGGGCGGTGACGTCGCCAGGCGGATCAGCGTCGGCAGGTGGCCCTCGCACGCAGAGGGCGTCGCCTTCTTGCGCGGCCTGCTGACCGGAGTCCGGGACATGCACGCGGCCGGCGTGGTGCACCGCGATATCAAGCCTGGCAACATCGCGCTTCGCGAGGGCGACTGGTCCCGGCCCGTACTACTCGACCTCGGCCTCGCCCGCAGCGCGGACGAGGCCACCATCACCGTCTACCCCGCTGCCGTGGGCACCGCCCGGTACATGGCACCCGAGCAGCTGGAAGGCCGCCGCGCGCGCAAGGCGGCCGATTTGTTCGCGGTCGGCGCGACCGTGCGCGAGGTCCTCGGCCGGCAGCACCCGTTCTACGACGACGGCGCCAGCTACACCCACGCCGACATGATCGCCCTGATCGCCAAGGGGCCGCATCCGCTGCCGGCCGGCACGCACGGCGGGGTGGCCGACCTGCTCGACCGCCTGACCACCGTGCCCGAGCACGAGAGAGGCAGCGCTTCGAGCAGCCTGCGGCGGCTCGGCCGGGCCGGATAAGGAGACCACGCATATGAGCCACGACACCAGCACTGACGACGAGACCCTGTTCGGCGACGACTATCCCGGCGACGGGAACGAGCCTGCGGACGCCATCGAGGGCAGCGGGCAGGTCGCCGCGCGGCTGCCTGGCGGATCCGGTTACCTGATCGTTGACGGGCCCGGGGCCGGCAGCGTGACCGGTTCCAGCACGGGATCGGATATCCGCGAGGCCGCAGCCCTGCCGGAGCGTGACGAGGCGCTGGATGGCACGCTGCCGCTGTTCATCGTCCACCGCACGGCCCATTACTGGCGGGCGCTGCCCCGGCTCCTCGCGCAACTGCACGCGGCGGCGGGCGCGACCTTGGCGCTCGGGGTGGCCTCGTCGCTGCCCAACGCGGCCGAACAGTCCCATGCCGACTTCAACAGCTCGTGCACCGCGGCGGCGGTCCGGCTGGTCGACCCCCACGGGTATCTCATCGACCCGCAGGATGTCCGGGTCGCCGAGCCGTCGGACCGGTCCCGGAGGTGGGCACCCTACCTGGCCGGTGTCCCGGTCACGACCGAGGACCTGCTGAACATGCAGCGCGACCGGGGAGCCAACCTGCTGCTCACCTCCGGCCGGGCGCTGGACCCCTCCGATGCCCAAAGGTCCCTGGACGCGGCCTGCGCGGAGGGCGACGACGCGCTGGCCGTCCTGAAGCCCAGCGAGCGGCTGGCCCTGAACCTGACTATGAGCGCCACCTGGCTGACCCGCCCGGTGCTGCTGCGCGCGCTGCTGGCCCAGCTCGTCGACCAGGAGCAGTTCGACACGTGGTACGTGAGGGTGCAGTGGCCGACATCGGTGCGGGCTTACGCGCAGCCGGGCGACGCCCGGCTCCTGGCCGGGTACCGGGAACTCGCCGAGGTGGCCGCGGACGAGGAACGGCGGCTGCTGCTGCCACAGACAGGGCTGACGGGCTGGCTGATGCTCGCGTTCGGCGCGGCCGGGTTCGGCACCGGGCTCGCCGGGAGCCAACAGGCTTTCGGCGAGCCGGGGGGTGGTGGCGGCGGCAAGCCAAGGATCGAGCGGTACTTCGAGCGGCAGCTGCTCCATACCATCGAACGCACCGCCCGGCCCGTGCTGCAGGACGACCCCGGGTATGCACCGTGCCCATGCCCGTATTGCCGACCGCTGTTCAGCAACGCCGCCTGGTCGCACCAGTACGCCGGGCTGCACTACCTATACAACGCTGGCACCCTGACCGCCCAGGTGGCGCCGGCTGCGGCCCGGCGCCGCGGGACCCACGGGGCCGTCGGCCAGAAGGTCCGGTCAGCGCAGCGGTTCGCCACGGGGAAGGCCCTCACCGGCAGCAGCGTTCCGGCACACCTGCGTGTCTGGGATCAGCTCCTATAGAAGGGACCAGATCCCGCCCGAACACCTGGCCCACCGGGCCCGATACCGCACCGGAACGGCGGAGATCAGCGAGCCGTTCCGCCAGGAGCTCGCGTCGGGCGCGGAGCATGCCGGCGCCTGAGGGCCGCAGCAGGAGCTGCAGGGTGCCGTCTTGGCCGAGCCCGGCCAGGCCGACACCCACCGCGCGGAACCAGTCGGCCCGCATCGCGGCCGGCCCGGTGCAGCTTCCGTCCAGGACGAGCCACGCCGCGTCGGCACCGGCGGCATGACGCGCGGCCTGGCCCAGGCCGCGGCGCCAGTCCCGGAGCTTGGCCTCAATCGTCACCAGCGACGACGCCGGAGACCTGTACGGGCTCACGGCGGTCCACCGGCCCGGTGCCGTCATCACGGCCAGGCCCCGTGCGGCCAGGCCGGGCAGGACCCGCGACCTGACGTAGGAGGCTGTGACCCCGGCCGCGGCGGCCACCTGAGGCGCGCCAAGCGCGCGCCCTCGGCCCAGCGCGTCGGACAGCGCCAGCAGCGCGGCGAGGCTGGCCGCGTCGGTCACGAACCCGGTGTCCGCGCGGGCCGCGATGGCATCGTGGTCGAAGACCGCGGCAGCCACGTCCGGCACGCCGGCGGCGGACTGCACCTCGAACACGGCGACCGCGCCAGGCCCGGCGAGCTCCGGGACCGCGGCCGCGATCAGGCTGAGCATGTCCGCCTCAACTGTGAACCTGGCTGTCACTGGCGCCTCCTCTCCCGAGTTATAGAACACAGGTTCGATAAAGGCAAGGTATTCGGGTCCCGTAGACGCCGAGATCGGGACATCGTGTCACAGGGGCTGGTGCTCGCGGATCTTCCCGCGAAGGTGCGGCCGGGCGTCGCCGGGGCTTGCGGGCCGGGGCGATGCGCCACCATTTGCGGCCAGCCTCGAGTTGGACCGCCTCGGACTGGTCCTGTACGTCGGCTGCGGTCAGTGCCACCCAGTATGCAGGCGTGCCTACCTGCCAGCATTGTTCCCAGCGGACTGCGCGGCGGGGCAAGACCCGGGGCACGAGAACCACCGCCGGACCGGAGTCGCGCAGCGATGGCGCCAGCACCGTCACCGTGAGTCCATAGCTGCCGGAGGGAGCGACGCCCGCGCGTGCAAGTCATCCAGGCTCAGGCCTAGGGCGTCAGCCAGTCGGGCGATGGTGAGGAACGCGGGTGTCGGGACCCGCCCCGTTTCAACGCTGCGCACCGCATCCAGTGACACGTCGGACACCCGCGCTATGTCCGCGGCGGAACGCCGGGCGGCTTCCCTGTGCTCAGCCAGGATCCTGCCCAGCCGCTCGCCATGATGGCGCTCAGCGTCACTGAGAGGTCGACGGCTCATAGTCGATAACTATACATGTATTTTTATCGTGTAGGCGACTACCCACAGACCGGGTCTCAGGCCCTCTTGCTCACGCGGCTCCAGATCCAGAGAGCCGATGTGGGCCGTGGACAGGGTTCCGCCCTTTACTCCGCCGGGCCGTTGCTGGGATCGGCATTCCCAAGGATTTGGTCCAAGAGCGGGACGCCCGAGTGGGCTGACAAAGTCAGACGTTGGATGACTGCGTCTTGCCAGAGTTGTTCGAGGGCGTCGCAGAGGCGTTGGCGCATTTCGAGGGTGATGTGGGTGTAGACAGCGTCCATACCGGACATGGCGTGGCCGCGGCGGTCCATCTGGATGATCTTGTTCAGGTCGGCGGCCTCTAGCCAGGTGGAGTGGGTGTGCCGGTCGTCGTGGGGCTTGAATTTGCCGGTCAGGTTGGGCCAGGTGCCGTCAGCTAGGTCTGCTGCCTTGTGTTTCCGGTTGCCTTGGCGGATCGGGATGCCGGGCCAGGGTTCGGCGGTGACGTAGACGGGGCGCCGGATCCCCTTGCGGAGGGGGTACAGCCCTTCGGCGGCCGGAGTGATGTAGCGGTCGGCGTAGTTGGAGCGGCGCGGGTGGCCGCCCGAGGGGCCGAGGAACAGGTAGTTCGGAGGCGTCGGGTCTGGGCCCTTGCATGCCGGACGCCCGTCGACGATCGGGCAGTGACAGTGGGGCCGACGGTTGGACACGGCCCACCTGAGTAGGTCCGTAAGGAACGGCGGTAGGTCCAGGACGCGGTAAGACCCGTCTTTGGGTGGTGACTTGCAGACGACTCCCTCGATCTCGCGTAGCTGCCAGTCCACGGCGTAGGTGGAGATGCCGTCCTCGGCGAGCCGAAGGGGTGAGTCCTTCCCTGCCCAGCCCTCGACCGCCATGAGTTCACCCCAGCGGACGCCGGTCCAGGCGGCGAAGATGTTCATCACGAAGTCGGTGTCCCGCCCGGACAGCAGCGCGCAGCGTTCTGCCAGGCAGAGTGCCTGACAAGGCGTGATCACGTTCGTGGTGGAATCCTGGGCCGCGCGGGCCGGCGCGCGTCCCCGGGCCCGCTTGCGGCCGCGGCGCCCTTTTCGTCGTTCTGCCGGATTGCGGTCGATCTTGCCGGCGTGAACGGCGTCGCCAAGGAGCGTTATCAGAAGAGATCTGGCCGCGGAGGCGACGGAGCGGGCGTACGGGCGGCCCTGGGAATTGATCTTCTTCGGGATGGATCTGTCCCAGGCCTCGATCTCCTCGAAGGTCAGCGTGCCGAGCTGGCGTCCCTGGAAAGCCGGCAGGATGTGGAACTCGACCAGGTACTTGTAGAAGGCGATGGTGGTCGGCTCGACTTCGTCGAGCCACCCGGCCCAGACGTCGATCCACTCTTCCAGCGGCATCCTGCGGCCGGACTCGTCCTGCCAGGTTCCCTGCAGCTGCTGGGTGATCTGCGCGGTGGCATCCGCCCGGGCGCCCTCCGGGTCGTCGTAGAACGGCGTGCGGTATTTCTCGCCGCCGAATCTCCAGACATAGCGGGTGCGGCCCTGCCGGTTGGTTTCCGCCCAGGGCCTCGGCCGTCGCGCGGCCATCATGCTGGTTCTCTAGGTATGCGGGTATGCCGTGATCCGCGTGCTCGCCAGTGGGTTGGCGAGCTAGGCGCCGGAGAAGTGTCCCGGCGCATGATCGGCCTGGCCGTCAAGGCCGGAGCTACGGGCTCTGCCGGAGACGGCGGCCTTCGAGGCTGCCCTTCGGCGATCTCGTGGAGGTCATCTAACGTGAAGGTGATCCGGCGCCCGTTCACGTGGCAGGGCACCCGTCGGCGGTAGGCGCGGGCCCGGAGGGCGCACTCAGTTATCTCGGCTAAGCCAAGTGTGCGAAGGATCAAAGCCGCCTCCGCAGGCGAGAAGATCCGGGGGAGGCCAAGCACGCTCACAGGAGCCTCGATCGGGCCTTCACCCATCTCGCCACCCGCGCCGCTGTTCGTCACAAAGCAAATGCTACTATGTAACTGTGACAGCAACAAATGAAAAGACCGGCTCGCTGAGGTCCGCCTGGGCGGTTCCCTTGCCGAATTCAGAGTCCGCCTACGGGCGGCTGGGCTCCCGGCTGGCCAGCGTGCACCGTCGGGCTGGTCTCGCAATCGGCCTCTCGCTTCGCTCGCCCCTAGGCAGGCAGAGATCTTTTCCCCGCGGGCGCCAGGAGTGCCGCTTAGCGCACGCGTGAGCTGTACTGCCGTGGGCCCAGTGGAGCCGGCTTCGTCGGCACTGTTCTGATCTGGGCGCCCGCGGAGGAAAACATCTTGCCCGCCCGAGGACGGCCGGTTGCGAGCCCTGGCCCTGGACGGCGCCTTGCTGGCTGGACGCCGGGAGGCCCTTGCCGCCCGGACAGCCATATTCCCTCTGCGGAAGGACAGCTCATGACTGCTGCTACATCTGCGGTCCCGTCGGTGCCGGGTGCCCGCCACGCCACCCTGGACGATCTCGCCGCGTTGCTGCGGGATCAGCAGGCCCGGAAGGTCGACATCGTCGCCCCCGCTGCCGCGATCCGCGCTCAGGGTGCGCGGCTGGTAGTGGAAGGGACCGAGCCGGTCCTCGGCCCGGACGGCGTGACCGCGACCACTGGCTCGTACGCGCCGACGGAGGTGTGCGAGCAGGGGATCGCGGACAAGCTCGGCATCCCCGCCACCTACCTGAGGAAGATGCGCGACCAGAAGCCCGACCTGTACGACGAGAACGTCAACGGCTGGCTGGCCGGAGATGATCGCCGGTTCCTGCTCCGCTGCCTGCGCGGCGAGAACAGATATCCATCCGAAGGGCCGCCAGCGAGGTCTTTGCTGGCGGCCCTTCTCATCTTGGATGAGGAGCCCCGATGAGAATTCACTGCGGTAATGAGCAGGACTCGGGCCGTCTGCTGGCCGCCGCACTCGCCTACGCGGCAGCCGGATGGCCTGTCTTTCCGTGTAGGCCGGATGCCAAGATCCCCGCGACTAAGCACGGCTGCAAGGATGCGACCACCAACCCGGCAACCATTCGCGGCTGGTGGCAGCAAACCGCCTATAACGTGGCGATCGCTACAGGAGCCCCCGGGCCAGATGTACTGGATGTTGATGTCCACGCGACTGGAAGCGGATGGGAGGCATACCACCGGCTCAAGACGGCAGGGATGATCGCCGGTGGCCTGCGCATGGTCCGAACCCGTTCTGGGGGACTGCACGTCTATTTCGCCGGAACGACACAGCGAAACGGTTCCCTGCCCCGAGCTCACCTCGACTTCCGGGCCGCGGGCGGGTACGTCCTCGCGCCCCCCTCCACCGTCGAGGGAGCACCCTACGAACTCCTGTTCTCTGGCGTTGGCCAGCGCCAGATGTTCGACTGGGATGCCGCCGTTGAAGTGCTGGCACCCGCTGCGGCCAGGCGCTCGGGCGGTGGCGGCACCGGCACTGCCGGCCTGGTCGCCTTCGTATCCAGGCTGGAAGAGGGAGAGCGTAATCGTGGCCTGTTCTGGGCGGCTTGCCGCGCCGTGGACGAAGACCACGTTGAGACACTCGATGACCTCGTCGCCGCCGCCATCGGAACAGGGCTCAGCAAGACCGAAGCCGCCCGCACTGTGGCGAGTGCCGTACGGAGAGCGGGCTATGACAGCTATCAGCGCCCTCCGGTCTAGGTCGCTACTAATGACGCTCGCCAGCGAGGGCGGCTACAGGTCCAGCGCTGATCGCCGCCGGGCTCATGGCTTCCGCCCGATCAGCCGTCTCTGCGGTTACCTCGCCAGGCGGTTCCGCCCCCGTACCGCGCTCTCCCTCTAGTTCGTCAGGGACGACCGGGCTGTCTTCCCTGGCTCGCGGAGGAGCGGGCGCCCACGGCTTGAGGTGCTGGACGACGTCGCCATAGAACCTCTCGACCGCCGCCGTCACGGAATTGACAAAGGACCCGTGGCCTTGGCCTCGCGCGGAACCCGCATTGCTAGAAAGCGACAGGGAGAAAGTCCGCAGTTCGTGCGCCGGATCCCCGGCGAGTGATTTCGGGTTTTCCCGGGCCTCGTCAAGGGTCCGGGCCGGCCCCGGCCCGTGCTGCCAGGTGGAGGTCGCCTCGATACACAGGTTCCCGGGGGCGTGTTTCAGCTGCCGTAGCAGCCAGTTGACCCGTGTCGTGGGCCGGCCTTCCCGGGGTGCCGACACGGTGATGCTGCAGTGGATGAGCCCGGCCCGCAGGTCGGCAGTGATCTTGATGGGCGCCACCGTGGCAGGCACCCGGAGAGCCCCTTTCAGTCTGCCGGTGACGACCAGATCCGTGACGGCTTCCTGCTGGTATCTGGCGGGGTCACGCAGCTGAGCAGGCGTCACCATCGGTCTCACGTGGGTGCCGAGACTGCGGGACAGTTGCATCGCAGTGAAGGAAATAAGCCAGCCGAATCGGTCGGCGACTTCCGCAGTGCCTTTGTCCTGTGAATGCAAAGTAGCTGTGCGGGCCCGGTCGCGGACGTGAACCCAGGACGCTCCCATGTCATCGAAATCGATAGCCCCGGATTTCGGATGCTCGAGGTAGCGGATGAGTTCGGCGAGGATCCACGCCTGGTCGGGATCGCTGATGGACTTGTTGGCTTGCTGCAGGAGTGCCTGGGTGCGGATCTGGCTCCACGACAGGTGGTGCAGCCTCGCCGCCTGGCCCCTGGCTTTGGGCAACTGCACAGGATGGATCCCGGGTGCGGCGGCTAGCTGATTGGAGATGGTCAGCAGCGCGTCAAATCTGTGCTTGCGCGCCACATCCAGGTAGGCAGAGATCTGGTCAGCACGCAGTTCGCGTCGGCCTGTCTTGACTTCCACCAGGGCAGTCCAGGTCCGTTGCCCGGATGCCACCTGGATCAGTCCGTCCGGGCGAAGATGCTTGTCGCCATCGGTGAAGGGCACCTCGATGAACGCCGACAGTCGCCCTGCGGGCGCTCCCATCGGGACTGTGATCGCGCGGCCAAACTCCCGGACGGACTGCACCACGGCCAGTAATGCCGAGGTGGCCCGCCGTTCCTGTTCGTCCGCGCCGCCGATGCCCGATACGGGGAAAAGCCGCGCCCGCTCCCAGTCCACCTCACCCATGACCCGTCCCCCAAGGTGTCCGACCGGGCACATCCCGTGCAATACGGACGCCTCACCAGGCCACGCGGTTTACTTGCGTCTTGCCCGACGTCCGCGCGGCGATCCCGAGGGACTATCCCGGTCAATCCGGATGCGCACCGGACAGTTCTCTGGGCGGCTGAGATCAGCGCGCTGGGTTTGAGCAATGGCTAATGGGAGAAGTCCCTGCCGGCATGCGCGGCGATGACGGTGGCCGACTGCAGGATCCGCTGGGCGGGAGTGAGGTCTGGAACAGCCTGCTGCGGCGTGCGAACTGCGTTGTCCCATCCCGGCTTGATCAGCCTGCGCCGCGCGGTCGGTTCCGCAACCGGGCCGCTCATCCGGCCACCCAGAGATCTTTTGCCGTCCGCGGCGGTGCTGGTGCCGGCTTCGCCGGCGCAGTCTTCTTTGTGCCGCGGGCAAAACATCTTGGCTGTCCGGGCTGCCCGGTTGCGGCCCCGCCCTATGCCCGGCGCTGTCACCTGACCGCCGGGAAGGGCCCCGCAGTCCCCGGGCCGCCACCAGGGCGGCCAGCCCTCCCGGTCACCGCACCAGGAGGACCATCGTGAACCCCATCAGCATCACCATCACCGGCCGCCTCGGCGACGAGCCCCGCACCTTCACCACCCACACCGGCACCCCGGGCGTCGAACTCCGGCTCGCCCTCGAGGTTCCCTCCCGCACCCCCGGCGCCGACAGCGTCACCCGCTGGGTCAAGGTCATCGCCTTCGGCCCCCTCGCCGAGCGCACCGCCGTCTCGGTCGGCAAGGGCGACCGGGTCACCGTCGTCGCGGACGACCTGATGGCCGAGGCCTGGCGGGCCACTAGCAACGGCGAGCCCCGGGCCCGGGTCACCCTGCGGGCGCAGGACATTGCCGCGTCGATGGCTTTCGACCAGCTCCGCACCGGCTACGCCTCCCGGAAGGCCGCCCGCTTGGCAGCCGCCAATGGCCAGCCCAACGACCTCCCCGCTGGAGAGCAGGCCGAGGCACGGGTCATCTCCGGCGTCACCACTACCTCCTGAGCCCTGTCCATGGGCGGGGGACGGGCTGCGGCCCACCCCCGCCCTCCCATTCTTTCTGCCTCTTGCCGACTGGAAAGGAATTCCCGATGACCAGCAACAACCCGCTGCTTGAGCGGGTCCGCAAACTGCTCACCAAAGCCGAAGCACAGGGCGTCACGGTCGCGGAGGCCGAAGCGTTCACGGCGAAGGCCGCGGAACTGATGGCCCGGTACGGCATCGACCGGGCCCTGCTCGCCGCCTGGCAGCCCGAGACCGACCATCCGGCGGACCGGAAGGTAGATATCGACAATCCCTGGGCCCGCGTGCAGGCCCACCTGCTGTGCGGGCTGGCGTCGGCGATGCGGTGCCAGTGCGTCATCCTGCCGCGCAGCGGGCCGGGCACCCGGATCCACATGTTCGGGTTCGCATCCGACATTGAGCGGACCGACATGCTGTACACCTCGCTCCTGGTGCAGATGTGGCAGGGTCTCGCCGCGACGGAAGTACCAGCCTGGACCCGCAGCGTGCGGGCGTGGCGGCGTAGCTGGCTGCTGGGCTTCACCTCCGCAGTGGTTGCCCGGGTCCGCGCCGCGGAGCAGCGCGCCGCGGCCCAGGCCGACGACAACCGCGAGGACGCGGGACCGGGCACGGAGCTGGTGCTCGCCGACCGGGCGAAGATCGTCCAGCACCGTATCGATGACGCCTACCCGGTCACGCGCAAGACCCAGATGACCTACAGCGGCAGCGGCTACGGCGAAGGGTATGCCAAGGGCCAGCAGGCCGACCTTGGCGGCGGCCGCCTCGCGGCGAAACCAGGCCGGGCCCTGGGTAGTGGCGGCCGGTAGATCACCAGGCGGACACGGTTCCCGAAGGGCACCGACGTATCCGGGGAGCCGGGTCCGCTGGTGAGGCCCATGCCCTCGGTGCCACCCGGTACGTCCCCGGCGGCGGGCCCGCGGCGTATTCCGGTTTGCTCAGTCTCGCAGGCGCGGTCATGAGCGCAACCGGCCTTTCGCTGCGCTCACCCCAAGCTGTCAAGATCTTTTTCCAGGACGCGGGCAACCCCGCCGGCTGCGCCGGCCCAGTTCTTGCTTTGCCCGCTGAAAAACATCTTGCCCGCATGGGGCCAGCCGGTTGCCCTCCCGCCCTATTACGCCTGCGTGCCTTCCGGCGCCGGAACACACCACAGCCCAGGCCCGCCGCCGGGGACCAGCGCGAAGGAAGGCACGCCATGAACCTCACCAGCTCCGCCGAGACCATCACCTGCGCGTATCCCGGCTGCGGCGCCTCCACCACCCTGGCGGAGTCCACCTACGTGGACGGCTGCGGCCAGATCTGCCCTGAGTGCGACGAGGCCATATTCGGGCCGCTCCCCATCTGGTGGGACACGATCGAGCCCCCCTTCTGACCCTGCCCGGCTCACCGGGTGCATCGGCGCCCGGTGAGCGCCTGGCCTGTACGGCCCGGCCTTCCTCCTGCCCGGGCGGTAGACGCCGCCCCTGCGGCTTCGCGGACCGGAGACCCACGACTGCTGGCCTCTCCCCGACCAGCGGCCAGGCTTTGGACGACAATTGGGGCACGGCAAGTGTCCGGCGGAGAGGTGCGGATGTGCTGACAGAGGACACGGACGGTGCGGACCGGCTTGCCCGGCACGATCGCGTTCTCCAGTTAGAGAGCCCGGTGGGGCCCCTCACCCGGGTAACTGCGGCTTTCGCTTCAGGCGGAGAGGGCTGGGTGCAGGTCGGCTCGAGTGGTGGCCAGGACGGCGAGGCGCAGGTGTGCGTTGTTCATCGCCGCTATCTGCATGTGGTCGGCATGAGCCCAATGGCGTGGCGGCTGCGCGAACTGGTGGCTGCTGGTGCCGCGCCAGGGTGGGCTCTGCATCCCGTCCCGCCGGGGCGGACCCCGGTGAAGCGGCTTGCAAAGCCTTTACTCGCGGTCTCTGGTGCGGCGCGTTTCTACAACCTGCTTCTGCGCAGCGGTTTCGCCACGGTAGAGGAAGTTGCGGCCACACCGGATGCCGACCTGCTGTTACTACGCCAGGTCGGCCCGGCCATGGTTGCCGCTGTCCGCCAGGTGCTGGGCGATCTGGGCCTGGGTTCCCCGGAGGATGCCCGCCCAGCCCCGGCCGGCTTGATGGCAGAGCGGCTCATGCGTATCGCCGGCCTGCTGGCGGGGCCGCAGCGGGAACGCTACCGCGATTTCGCCGGCATGATGGCCCGCTCCTCGCTGCCGCCCGACGCGCTCACAGCGATTGCTGAATCTCTCAGCGCAGAACCTGTCCCGGCCGCGGACCCGCTGGTCTGCCTGCGGCTGGACACTGCCGGAGAAGCGGAACTGGCGGCTTACTACCAGCAGACCCACAACCCGGTGCCCGGGGATCCGGCCGCCGGCTGATGCCTTTCGCGCACAGCCCGCCGGGCTAGCCCGGACCTCACCCGCCCGTGCTCTTGTGGTCACCTTGCCGTCTCTTTCCCTCACCTCGCCCTTTCCTTGCCCCCATTGCTTATTTGTCCATCATCAGCCTAGATGCTAGTAAGCTGTCACACCTAGGCATTACTAATGATCATGGTCAGCCAGGATCGCCGCGCACCCGGCCAGCGGCCGGGAGGCGGTTCGGCGGCACGGGGAAGAAGGCACTGGATGGCGGGGATCATCACGATCGCGCCGGGCCATGATGCCTCTTATCCGTGGCGGCAGATCGGTACATCCGACCCCTCACCCGAACCCGGCCGCGCAGGTACCAGCTACTACCTGGCTCCGGCCGATAAGGGCGGTGAGCCGCCAGGCCGGTGGCAGGGTCGCGGGGTCGCCGACCTGGGTTTCCGCGAAGGACAGGTCATCGAGCGCGAGGTGTTCGAGCGGCTGTATGGGAAGTTCCTCGATCCCCGCGACCCGACCGGGGAGACGCGGCTGGGCAGGGCGCCGCAGCAGTTCCGTTGCGGAGAAGAAATCTTCCAGGCGTTACTCGCGCTGGAGCCCGAAGCCACCGCCGAACGTCGCGCTCAGCTGATGGTCGAGGCAAAATCGCAGGTCCGGGCACCCGTGCAGTATTTCGACGCCACGTTCAGCGTGTCGAAGTCGATCACGTTATTGCACGCCTCGGCCATGGCCAACGCTGCCCGGGCGGCTGCCGCGGGGGACCTGGAGGCGGTGGCGTGCTGGGAGCAGGCCGCTGCGGATGTGTGGGCGTGTGTGCAGGCTGGGAACCGGGCGGGGCTGGAGTACCTGCAGCGGGAGGCAGGGTACACGCGGTCGGGGTATCACGGTCGGCAGGCTGGTGAGGTTCAGGCCGGCCGGTGGGAGGACGCGCATGGGTTCATTGTTGGGTCGTTCGCGCAGCACACCAGCCGGGACGGGGAACCGCAGCTGCACATCCACAACCTGATCCTCAACCGGGTCAAGCGGGAGAGCGACGGCGCCTACCGGACGCTGGACTCCCGGGCGCTGTACGAGCACCGCGGCGCCGCAGCCGCGATCGCGACGATGGTAATGGAGTCCGCGCTGTCCCGGGAGTTCGGGACCGGCTGGGTGGGGCGTGCGGACGGGCACGGCCGGGAGGTCCGCGGCGTGAGTGCAGCTTTGATGGCCGAGTTCTCCTCCAGGCGGCAGAGCATTACGGCGTTAACCGCCCGGCTCGCGGCGGAGTTCGCGGCCCAGCACGGGTACGCGCCGGACGCCCGGGCGCTCGGCAACCTGCGCCAGTGGGCCAACCACGCGAGCCGGCTGGGCAAGCCCGGTGAGCCGCTCGACCTGGCCGCCGCCGCGCGGCGGTGGGCGGCGCAGGCGCGCACCGGTGACGCGGGTGCGCTGGAGCCGGTCATGCCCGCGGTGACGACCCGGCGCGGCGTCGCTGAGCCTGCGCCTGAGCCGGGAGCTGAGCCTGGCTCAGCGCCCGAGCCCGCACCCGCGTCCGCGCCGGGTGAGCGCAACGCAGCGCAGGGACTAACGCCGCAGCAAGCGCGCGACGTGATGGGACAGGCGCTGGCGCGGCTCCAGGACACTCAGCCCGCCTGGCGCAAGGCTGATCTCATCCGCCACCTCGGCGAACTGATGCCCGACGATGTCGCTTGCCCCGACGACACCACAGCCGCCGCCATACTGACCGGCCTGGCCGACCGGGTGCTGACGGGGGGTGCGGGGGAGCGGGTGCTGATGCTGGAGGTCCCGGAGTGGCCGCGGGTGCCGGACTCGCTGCGCCGGGCGGACGGGCGCAGCATCTACCGGCCGCACAGTGGCACCCGGTACACGACGCTGGCGCAGCTGACCCTGGAAGAGCGCCTGGTGACACAGGCTCAGCAGCCGGGCGCGCCCCGGGTTGCGCCGGACGTGGCGGCGCGGCTCCTCGGCGCGGATCTGGCTCAGCTGGAGGCTCAGCTCAGCGCCGGGGCGCAGAGCCCCGAGCCGGCGCAGGCGGGTACCGGCTCGGGGCTGCGGCTGGATCAGGCGGCTGCCGCGTTCCTCGCGGTGACCAGCGACCGGCGGGCTGAGGTCCTGGTCGGCCCGGCCGGATCCGGCAAGACCCGGACCGCTGCCGTCGTGGCCTGGCTGTGGTGGCAGGCGGGTCTGGGGGAGGTGTACGGGCTGACCACCTCCCAGGCCGCCCGCGACGTCCTGCACGAGGCCGGGGTGGGCCTGGCCGCCAACACCGCCGACTTCCTCGGCCACCTCACCGGCGCCCGCGAGGCCCGCGGCCCCAAGACCCTGCGCCCCGGAACCTTATTACTGCTGGATGAGGCGTCGATGATGTCGATGGCCGACCTTGCCGCCATCATGCGCCTGGCTGCACAGCACCAGTGCCGGGTGCTGATCACCGGCGATCATGAGCAGTTCGCCGCGATCGAGGGCGGTGGCGGGATGGTCTTGCTCGCCCGCCAGGTGGGCTACATCCAGCTCGCCGAGCCCATCCGCTTCGCCTGCGAATGGGAACGCGACGCCACCTTGCGGCTGCGCGGCGGCGACGCCACCGTCGCCGCGCTGTACGAAGAGCAGGGCCGGATCCGCGGCGGCGACCCGGAAGAAGCGCTCGACCTGGCCTGCCGCGCGTTCCTCGCCGACCATCTGGAGGGCAAGGACTCGCTGCTGCTGGCCCGCACGGGAGAGCAGGCCCGGGAGATGTCACGCCGCGTCCGGGAGGACCTGCTGCACTATGGCCTCGTCCGCCGCACCGGCGAAGTCAGGCTGCGCTATCAGGCGACCGCCAGCCAGGGCGACCTGATCGTGGCCCGCAAGAACAACCGGCACATCATCGCCGGGACACCGGGCCGCTGGCTGACCAACCGCGACGTGCTCCGCATCGTGACCGCCACCGGGCGCACCGTCACCGTCCGTCGCCTGGCCGGCCGGAACGACTCGGTCCGGCCGCTATGGACGACGGCGTTCGAGCTGCCGAAGACCTATCTCCTACGCCATTGCGATCTCGCGTACGCGACCACGGCGCACGCCGCGCAGGGCCGCACCGTGGACACCAGCCACGTCCTGGTCGACGGGCTCGGCGACCGGCAAGGCCTGTACGTGGCGATGTCCCGCGGCCGCGACGGCAACTACGCCTACTGCATCACCCGCGTCCCCCGCGCGACCGACGCCCGCCAAGGCTCGCTGCCAGCTCCGGAACTCGCCCGGCTCCGCCGCCTCACCCGCGAACATGCGGGGCTTGAGCCGGAGCCGCCGGTGGCTGGCGAAGAGGAAACTGCGCCCCGGCGGGATGCTGCTGCGGTCCTGGCCGACGTACTACGGCGCGACGGCACAGTTTTCTCCGCAACGGAAACCCTGCGCGGCGAATTGGCCAACGCGGACCACCTGGGCGTGCTGGGGTCGATCTGGTACGACCTGGTCCGCCGGTCACAAGCAGAACGCTTCGAGAGGTTGCTACAGGACGCGCTTCCGCCGGGCAACGCTAACGCGGCCTTGGCTGATCCGGCGTGCACCTGGCTATGGCGATCGCTCCGTGAAGCCGAATCAGCCGGACTCGACGCGGGCCGCGTCCTGCGGGACGCGGTCACGAAGAGCTCACTCAGCGGAGCACGCGACGCGGTCCGCGTAATTGACGCGCGAGTGCGGCGCATGCTTGACGGCAGGGTTCCGCAGCTGCCCGAGCCCTGGTCGGAGAGAGTGCCTGAGGTAGCCGACCCGGAACTACGCCGCTACCTGATCGAACTGGCCGCCGCGATGGACGACCGGGTGAGGCGGCTGGGAGAGCACGCGGCGCATACCCGGCCTGCGTGGGCTGTCGATGCGCTGGGGGACGTGCCTGAGGACCTCACCGGGCGGGCGGTCTGGGAGAGCCGCGCCGCCCAGCTCAGCGCTTACCGGGAAGTGTACGGCTACGACAGCAAAACGGACGCGATCGGACCCGAGCCGGGCAAGACCTCCCCAGAAGCCCGCGCGGACTGGCACGCCTCGTTCGCGGTCCTCGGCCAGGTTGAGGGAATCGACCTGCGCGGCTGCACCGACGACCAGCTGCGACTTCGGCGCCGGATGTACGAACGGGAGACCAGCTGGGCGCCGCCTTACGTGGCCGAAGAACTCCGGCTAGCCCGGCTCCAGGCTCGCACCGCCTGGGAGAGCACTACACGGGCGGAGCATGAAGCCCAGGCTGCGGCTGATGCTGAAACGGCCGGTCGTCATCAGGCTGCGGCCAGCATGTGGCAGGCCATGCAGGCCAAAGCGACCCAGATCGCCGACGAACTCGCGGCCGTCCATGACACACGGAGGCAGTGGGAGGCCCTGACCGACCCGAGTCGGCGGATGGCCCTCGCGGCAGACATAGAACTGCGGCGCCGCCACCCCGACGTGGAGCTTGAGCCGCTGAAATCCGCCGAACCACCGGGGATCGAAGTCCGGCCGCTAACGGCAGAACAGCGCGAGGCGGCGGGCAAGGAAGCGCTCGGTCTCACGGCTAATGCGGTGCATGAGGAGATTCCAGAGCAGGTGCTGCGGATCCGCGAGAACGCGCGCCGGGCTCAGGCGAGGATCGATGACCTGCGGAATACCCGGGTTCCAAGCGAAGACCACGATGGGGAGGATCTCGGCCGGGCCTGGGACGTCCTGGGCCGCCGTGACCGAGACGCCATCGTGCAGCCGCCTATGCCCGACGTAGTCCCCGCGCGCGAGATTCTGCAGCGAGCGCGGGAGCGCGCGGCCGAACAAGAAGCAGAGCCGGTCTGATGTCCTGCGCGTGCGTAGGCCCGGCGGTCCGTCGGCGCTATCGTGCGGCTATGGGCATTGTTCAGATTCTTGATCGATTGCCGGAGGCGGTGACCAGGTCACCGGCGCAGGTCTGGTCGGTATTAGCCCGGAGTCTGGGTGAGCAGGGTGCCGATGGCCGGACGGCGTTGGCTTGGCGCTGGGTGCTGACAGGTGCTTGCCCGTCTCCGGTGACCCTCACGTCGGCCTTGGATCGGCCGCCTTTCCGCCCGGAGATCCTGGCTGAGGCCGAGGCCCAGGCGGAATTGGCTGAGCAGACTATCGACCCGGGTGGCCAGGTCATGCAGGCGCGGTTTGTACTGCAGTGGACGACGGGGGACATTGGCGCATTGCCGCTCTGGAACGGTGGCCCTAACGACCTCAATGTCTCCGACGGCGCCTCATACCCGCACTCGCAGACCGAGATCGAGGAGATGTACTCACGGGCGCTTCTGGCTGAGGAACGCCATCCCTGGTGTGATGCGTCCGCTCCGGTCGCCCACAGGATGGCCTTTGGCTGGGCACGCGGTGCCACCGACCTGCTGGCCTGGGTCTGCGGGGAGGCCCCTGAGGGGCCACTGTCAGGGAAACGTGTTTCCGGTCGGCCGACGCTTCATGAGGTCTCGGTGGATGTCTGCCGAGGAATGTCCGGGATCCGGCTAGCCCGGGAAGTTGGCGATCCCATGCGGGCGATCCGGATGGAGTCCATCATGGAAGCCTTCCTGTGGCTGGTGGGCTGGGATGCGATGCCCCTGTAGGTCGCCATGACCATAGAAGCGCTCAGGGCACACCTGGAGTACGACGGCGCTAACTATGTGCAAAGACTCTAACGGTGTCTGTACCAGAACCTCAACGCTGTTACAGTCTGATTAAAAGAGGTCAGGACTTTAACGCTAAAGTGTGCCGCTTTTTCCTTCTACGTGCCCGAGATTCTTGTCTACCATGTCTTCCTTGCTGACGCCGATAACGAATGCCCCAGCGTACCATGCGGTGAGGGCGGCGGCAGCGCTTAGCGCCGCAATAACGAAGGCCTTTGCTGGGCCGCTAGAATTGGCGAACTCCGTCAGAACGATCAGTGCAGCAAGTTCACCAAAGACTCCCCATAGCGTGAGACCCGCGGCGGCGATCACGCCCCAGACGCGGCCTGGGCTGACAAGCGTACTTGGGGACGTATTAGTTGCCTCCTGCCATTTCCACTTGCTCGCGGCTGAGTAGACGAGTGGAGCCGCGATAACAAAACCGCCGAAAAGCACGCTCAGTCCTGTGAAGCCGACCGTCGAGATGCCCGGAACCGTCGCTGGCAAGAAGCCTGTGGTGGCGAGCACGGTACCCAGGATTGCTCCCAGGAGGGAGACGTTCGTGAGCCAGCTATCTTTAAAGGACCAGCTTGACCCGGTCTGGACTGTCTTTGGCAGAACATGACGGCGAGTAACCACCATACCAAGAGTAAAGAATAGAGCCAGTCCACCACTGATGAGGATCGGCAGCCAGTAATCTGCCTCCACGATATTACGCACCAGTGTAAAACGGGCCGTGACTGGAGTGACGCCAGCTCCGCCGGAGATTACCAGTGTTCCATTATCTCCAGTGCAACCAAGACCAAATCTCATGTCGAGAACCGGTGCGTCGGTGGCGCCAGGGCTAATTGTGATCGGACTATTTAGTTGGTTGGCTCGTTCTATTGTAATTTGTTTGGTCGAGCATGATTTCATGGGGGTATCGAGAAAGCCGCGAAAATTGAGCTTCGTGGAAGCCTTTCCGGTATCTGCAACTAGCAGATGAAGTTGGCCTTGATCCAATTGCTTCCCGGGTACCCCAGTCAACTCGACTTGAATCGGGGTCGCACCATTTACCACAAGTTGGGCAGGGCTGTTACCCGCCAACGCTGCAGAAGGCCAGAGGGTGATACCAGCGATTGCCACGGTAAGTGCGCATAGACTCCAGACGGTACAGCTTGCCAGCCTGTCGCCGACGGTTCGCACAAAACGCATGATTCCCCCAAAACGACACGGATCGGTGCTGTCTTGCTTCCGCTAGAGATAGGACGGCTGACTTTGGCATCTGGGTTACAACAGCGCCGCCCTTCATGGGGCTGAAATCCGTCGGCCGCAAGTCTCAGGGGTTCAGATTTCCCTTGGCGGTGCCGGAGAAGTAGTGGATCTCTCCGGTGGCCGTTATTCAGTGCCTCAGCGGGCCGTCGTCTGATCATTCGCATGTCCGACGGGGTTCGGCACCTGACGGGCCGTAGCCCGTATAGGACTGGTAGCGGGATGGAACGTGGCCCGCTAGCGACCAGAGGAGGAGTTCGCCGAAGGACACGTCGCGGCTGAGGGGGTCGGCTATCAGGCAGGTCGTGTCCTCGTCGTTGATCATGGCGACGACCACCAGGTCACACCAGGCGGCTGCATCGAGGTCGGTGACGAGTCCCGGGTCGGCTCCCGCTTTCCGAAGTGCGGCCTGCAGGCGTTCGACCTGAGGGAGGGGGACCGCCGCTAGCAACGACGATCCCTCCTCCCAGTCACGGATTGACTTGAGGGGAAGGCCGGCAGCCATGGCTAGCCTTGCTTCGCTTATTCCTGCCGATAGCCGGGCCGCGCGCAGCACGGCACCGGCGATGACGCGGGGCAGGAAGCCGCGGTTGGCGGAGTGGCTGACGCGGTGCCTGGTCGGCATGTCGAGACTCGCGGTGGATGCCACTCTGATTCTCCGATTCTTGGGACGGTGTCGTTGGCTGCGTGATTTCTTGCAGGGCTTCATCGAGCGATCCGTGTCATCGAATGCCGTCTAAGTGGCGCGGGGTCGTGCCTGGAGCGCTGGGCTCGTCATCTTCCTGATCGAGGCCTGTGCGAGCTGGGCCGGATAACACCTGGAGCTCGCGCTCCGGCATCTGGACGTGCAGCCCGGAGATGGCGCGCATGGCGCGGGCAAGTGGTGTCGGGGCGTCGTTGGAGAGGTAGCCCCGGTGCTCGCGGTTCATGCCAACCCGCATGAGCACCAGGACACCGACCAGCGAGACCGCGAAGAATGCGCCCGCAAAGATCGTTGCGATGATCACTTGCTGCTCCTATTTTGGGTGGACTGCTTAGTAGAGACGGCGGTTCCCGAAGGCACGTCTGCGAAGGCCCGCGATTCGGTGTTTCCTGGGATTTCGCGTCGGTTTTGATGTGCTTTCATCGAAGCGCTGGCGCCAGGAGGGCGGGGTGTCTGCGGACTAGCCCCGCACTAGTCCGTTCGCTAGTCCTGCCTGGCGGGTGTCTCAGGTGCGCCCTAGGCTCGAAACGACAGCAAGCCGCAGCCAAAGGAAGCGATCATCGATGACCAGCACTCGACCGCGCGTGAAGGAATTACGCGAAGAGCGCGGCTGGACTCAGCAGGACGTCGCCGACCAGGTCTCGCGGCTCGCCTGGCTCCGCCGCCACGAGCGTGCCGGGGTGAACGCCGACATGGTGGCGAAGTGGGAGCGGGGCGAGAAGCGTCCCAGTCCGAGGTACCGGGAGTTGCTGTGCCTGCTGTTCGGGGTCGATGCCCAGACGCTGGGTATCGGGGTGGCGGTCCAGCCTTTAGCCGGGGTCCGCTCCCAGGCGGAGGAGAGCACGCTGATCGCCACCCTGGGCGGTGCAGCGTCCTTGCTCGACCAGCTGGGAGCGGCCGGGGCGATCTTGCAGCCACGAATGTTCGGCGTATGGAAGGACGAACTCATGCACCGCCGCGCCATGCTCAAACTCATTGGTCTCGCGACGACCACGGGCTTCGCTTCCCTCGCCGACGCTGACTCCTCGCCGTCGGGGAAGCCGACCCCGGATGCCGTGCAGGACCTCGATCACCTGGCCGACCGGTATCAGGCGATGTATCACTCGACCGCTCCGACCGTCTTGATGACTCCGGTGCTCGCGCACCTGGAGACCCTCCGGGATCTGCTGCGCCAGGGCGGCGACGTGCATCTGCGGCGCAAACTGTTCGCCAACCGGGCCCGCGTGGCCACCCTGGCGGGCCGGCTGGCGTTCTTCGACCTGCGGGATCCGCTGACCGCCCGGGGCTATTACAACCTGGCCCTGGAATCGGCGCGTGAGGCTGGTGAGCATCTGCAGGCCGCGGCGGCGCTGGCGCACATGGCCTTCATCCCGGCCGCGGACTTCAGCTTCAGCGCGGCGCTTGATTATCTGCGTTCCGCTGCTCAGCACGTGGCCAAGCGGCCTGATAGCCGGGTCGCGTCGTGGCTGTACGCGGTCGAGTCAGAGATCCAGACCAACGCCGGCGCGCATGCGGCCGCGCTCGCTGCTATCGAGCGGGCGCTGGCCACGCTGGACAAGCCGGGCCTGCCCGCTGACTTGCCGTGGTTCGACTATTACGACAGCACGCGCCTCTCGGGATTCGCCGGGTATGCGACCCTGCGGGCCGGGCGGTTCGAGGAATCACGCACCGCGCTGACCGGGGCCCTGGAGCACATGCCACGAACAGCGGTGAAGCAGAGAGCGGTTTTCCTAACCGACATCGCTTCGGTCGATCTGGCCTGCGGGGATCTGGACCGGGCGTGCGCGATGGCCGGTGACGCCGCCGAGCAGCTGCATCAGGCGGGGTATGCGATGGGGTTCGGGCGGCTGAAGGACTTCCGCGACTCGGTATCGCGCTGGTCTGATTCGACGCCGGTCCGGGCGCTCGATGAGCAGTTGGCCGCGCTCGGATGACGGGCGGAACTGAGGCTGCCGGTCTGGTCCGGGCGGTGTGGTTCGATGTCGGCGAGACGCTGATCGACGAGAGCCGCGAGTACGGGAGCTGGGCGGACTGGCTGGGCGTGCCCCGGCACACGTTCTCGTCGGTGTTCGGTGCCGTGATCGCCCGCGGGGGAGACTACCGCGAGGTGTTCCAGTACTTCCGGCCCGGCTTTGACCTCGCCAAGGAGCGGCAGGCGCGGCTGGATGCCGGGATGGGGGAGTACCTGAACGGCCACGACCTTTACCCCGATGCCCGGCCGTGCCTGCAGGCCCTCAAAAGCGCCGGGTACTTCGTCGGCATCGCCGGCAACCAGACCGCCCGGGCGGGGCGTTTCCTCCGGGAACTGAACCTGCCCTGCGACGTGCTCGCCACCTCCGACGACTGGGGTGTCGCGAAACCCGACCTGCGCTTCTTCGACCACCTGGCGGACGTGACCGGATATCCGGCCAGCGAGATCGCCTACGTCGGTGACCGGCTCGACAACGACATCACGCCGGCCGCCCAGGCCGGATTGTTTACCGTCTGGATCCGGCGTGGCCCCTGGGGGTATGTCTTGCGGCAAGGCGATCCCTCGCCTGCGGCTGCTCCTCTTCCCGACGGTGCTCCGTCGCTGACGATCAGCACCCTCGACGAGCTGGCCGCCAGGCTCGCCAGCGATCGGCTGTAGCGTCACCGGGACTGGCAGCTACGCGTAGACGTGTCCGTTCGGTTCTCCGCGTCCAGGAGGAACCGCTTGAACTCGTTGACCGCGACGCGGCGGGAATCAGCCCCGCTTCCTTCGCCGTCGAGATGGCCGAGCGTCAGCAGCGCGTGGATCGTGCGCTCTGGACAGCGCAAGATGCGGGCGCACTCGGCCACATCAAGCGTGCCTGCCGGGACCGGCATCGCGGCGAGATAGCGGAGCACTTCGGCTTCGGGGATCCGGTAGGAGCGGCCGAGGCGGATGCTCCGGAGCTTGCCGGTGTGGATCAGCCGCAGCACAGCTGAGCGGTGCCGGGACATCAGTTCCGCAGCCTCGGTCACGGTCAGGAATCTCGGCGGCCAAGGCTGCACGGGGCAGGCCTCACGGTCAGGCTGGTGTGGCGTGTTCATGGGCAGTCGCAGCGCAGTTCGAAGAAGACGCAGCGGCCGTACTCATCGCCTCTCTGACCCCAGCGGTAAGCGAGCAGGCGGACGACCTCCAGGCCCCGGCCATCCTCAGACAGCTGCCCGCAATCTCTGGTGGCCGGGAGCGACTTCGAGCCTTCGTCGTGTACTTCGATCCGGGCGCATCCTGGTCCGCGGAGGACGGTGACCTCGAAGGTGCCTCCGGCTCCTGAGCCGGTGTGTTGCAGCGCGTTCGTGCACAGCTCCGAGGTCAGCAAGACGGCCTCGTCAACCATGGAGCAGTCAGGTCCGACTGTGCGCCGGACGAAATCCCGGGCATACCTGACCTGATCCTGACGGCCGGGGAACACTCGCCTGACTGGCCTGGTCACGCGAGCATCCCGGGGGGCTCGATGAGGGCGAGGTAGACGAAGTTGGCGCTCGTCCGCCTCGAGCACACCGCCTCCAGCAGGGCCCGCGCGAGTTCCTCGCCGGCGTCCTCGCCCAGCCACCGGGCGGCCGCGTCGACCACCGCGATCCGCTGGACCGGGGATATCTGGCTTTCGCGTTCCCGCAGCACGGTCACCGCGGCGAGCCGCTGCGTGGCTGAGGGCAACTCAGGGGTCCGCGGGGCGTGGCGTCCGGCTTCGGGATCACCAGCGGCGGCGGCGCCTGCTTCGAGTGTCCAGGCCAGCGCCCGTTCGGCCGGTGCAGAGGAACGCAGCGTGGCGAAGACCAGGGCGGCGCGGCTCCAGTCCTCCAGGATGTGCGCGAGCACGTGGGCGCGCTTGGGGGTCATGCGCAGCACGACCGCGGGTTCAGCAGCGCCGGAGTCAGGGTCGGTGATGGTGCTGCCGTCGGACTCAACGATTTGCCCGTCATCCAGTTCCGCCCGGAAGCGTTCTGACGGCGGGTCGGTAGGGTTCGCCATGGGTCTTCGCCCTTCGCAGTAAGGGTGAGGATCAAGGCTCGGGTCGGTGTTGGCGCACCGGCCCGAGCCGCCTTGCTGTCGCCTCCAGTCGTTATCTGACCGCACGCCCGGATCGCGCGGAAGGTCCGTCAGGCAGTCCAGTTAGGCGGCGGCTCGCTAGTCCGCCAGGTAGTCCAGGGCAGCATCGCGGTCATTGTCAGCGGGTTGGCGGCGTCGCCCGGCCGGGCGGGGGTGGCTGGCGGCGGGGTGTGCTGCGGGCGTGGGGACATCCGGTGGCGTCGAAGGCCATCTGCTCGGCGGCCGCGGGCAGCAGCCGGGTCTGCCATTCGGCTTGGGCGGCCAGGCTGATGGCGGTCCGGTCCGGGTCGAGGTAGAGAAATGACCACAGTTCGCTGAGCCAGTCCAGCGTGTACAGGCATAGGGTGTGCTGCTCCCAGCACGACGGAAGTGTCGCGGCGATCTGGCCGTATCCGGGCCGGTAGATCTGCTCGACCCAGGCGCGGAGCCGGCCGGTCATGGCGTCCCGTTCCTGGCCGTCGAGTCTCCACCACCGCGGTGGGGCGACCGGCTGGTAGCCGACCGGTGCGTCATCGGCGCCGGATCCTGCCGGCTGCGCGAGGCGCTGGGCGAGCTCTTCGACTTGGCGGTCGAGCCCGTCGAGTCCGTTCACGATCATCGAATGACGGCGGAGCGTTTCGTTAATGCGTGCGATGGTCGCGCTCAGGGAAGAGGCCTCGGCGGTGAGCTGGTGCAGCCGCGGGGCGATCTCCTGGTAGTGGGCCGCTTCGCGGGCGTCCAGGCCGCTGAGGCGTTCACCGTGGCTGGCTACCTGGAGCAGCGCGGCTCCGAGCGCATCGCCCGGAATGCCGGCGGTCATCCGGGTTCCAGGTCGTCATCCCACGGGTACCGGCCACGCGGAACGGAGCTCACTGCGGTCTCCCGCGGGTCATCAGGCAGGAACTCGGGCGGGACGGTGAGCGGCATGTGTTCCGCGACGGGGGTGAGGGCGGCAATGGCCTGGCCGGCGCGTCGGGCCCGCCGGTAGGCGCGGTCGTTCCAGCACATGGGCAGCTTGGCGATAACGCTGGCGTAGCTGCCCCGGATGATGACGGCGTACCCGCCGGGGAGCTGGCGGATCATGTCCGGGGCCATGACGGGGTGACGGGTGTGGCGGTCCTCGCCGTGCTCGCGCATCGCCGCGGTGCCGCACAGGGCCGACGCGGTGTCGAGGGCGGCGGGGTCGCTGATGCCCGGCAGCCAGATCTTCGCGCCGGAGGTGTCCATGATGACCCGGGCGTCGTCGCGTCCCCACCGGGTGCGCAGCTGCGCTTCGCCGTGCGCGACGGTGATGATCTGGATGCCCTTGCCGCCGGAGTCCGCCAGCCAGGACGGCACCGGGACCGGGCAGATCTGGGTGACCTCGTCCAGGGCCATCAGCAGCGGCGGGTCGAGCCGCCCGCCGGGCATCCGGCTGCCAGCCAGTGCAGCGGTGTAGTGCAGTTCACTGGCGAGGCAGGCGAACAGGGGCGCGACCGGAGAGTTCTCACCGCGGGCCTCGGCGATCAGATATAAAGTCCCGGCCTGGCGCAGGAACCTGTCCAGGTCAAGGGACTGGCCGGGTCCGGGCAGGACAGACGCGGCGAGGGCGGGGTCGGCGAGGAACGCCAGGGCGCGGCTCATCGTCATCCGGATCGTCTGCGCGGTCTTGTTCGCCTCGCCGCGCAGCTCCGCGAGCTGCGCGGCCCACTGCGGCCCCGGTCCACCGGCGGCCAGCAGGATGGCCTCGGCCTCGGTGGCCCCCGCACCCGTGACCCACCGCGCCACCCAGGTCAGATCAAGATCCGCAACGGAAGCCGCGTGGAAGTACGCCCTCAGGTAATCGCTGGCCTTGCTGGCCCAGAACGTAGCGTCCTCGACCCCCTTCTGGCTCACCGACTCCGCGAACGCGTCAGCCCGGCGGATCGCGGTGGCCGGGTCCTGGCAGCCCTCCAGGGGGTTCCACCGGAACGTCGACGGCACATCACCGACGCCTTGCGGGTTGAACACGTGCACCGGGCCGCGGCGGGTCCGGAGGCCGGAGGTCAGCTCGAACACGTCGTGCTTGGTGGTGGTCGAGATGACCGGGCCCGGGTAGCGGAGAATGGCCGAGGCGAGCCAGCCGGTCTTGCCGACACGGGGCGGGCTGGTCACCACCGCGTGCTCATCCAGCGGCATCCGCAGGCGGTGCCGGTAATGCGCCCGGCCGATGCAGATCGAGTACTCACTGACCGGGCCGAGGGCACGCCGGAGGAAGGTCAGGGACCGGCGGGCCCGGCCGCTGCGGCGGAACACCGCGAACCTGCCCCACCGCAGCCACAACTCCAGCACGGTGGCGTGCCCGGCACCGGGGTGCAACCGCAGGTGCACCCGCAGGCGCAGGTGGCGGACCCGGTTGCGGGGCAGCCGGCGGTAGGGGACGAACGGCAGGAACGCCCATTTAATCGCGGCCAGTGTCGCGGCGGCCACGGCGAACAGGGTGACGATCTCGGTGGCGTGGTGTCTCATGGGGTGGCTTCTTTCTGCGGGTGGCCGTTTTGCAGGGCGCGGACGTGGTTGAGGAGCACGCGGCGGGCGGTGCCGGGGGACAGGTCCACCTCGGCGCCGATGGTGTTCGCGATCCGGGACACCTGTCCGAGGGGGAGCGTGGTGAGGTCGTGCCGCTGGGCGGCCAGCGAGATCAGCAGGGCTTGCTTGCCTGGTGGCTTCGGGTCAGGGGAGGTGCGGTCGTTTGGTTGCCTAGCCGCTTTGAGGCGTCCGCGCCGACGGGTGGCCCGGGGGATGGGCGTGGTGGCCTTGCGGCCGGGGGCGATGGGGCATTCCTCCAGGACCCAGTGGCGGAACCCAGAGACGGTGGACGGCGGGGCGAGGGCCAGGCGCAGGAGCCAGAGGAACAGGCCGCCGATGACGGCCAGGGGAGTGGCCTCGTCGTCGTGGGCCAGCGCGTGAGTGGTGTGCTGGGTGCGGGCGATGGCCCAGGCGCGGATGACGCCGATGAGAGTGTCGGAGGCCAGGGCGTAGAGGGCGGAGGGCATGACCCAGATGGCCAGGTCGCGCCAGCCGGGGGCCGAGGCCAGTGCGTTCATGCCCAGGCTCAGCCCGACACAGCCAACGTTCAGGGTCCGGGCCCGCAGGGCGTGCTTGCCGTCCAGGGCGACCGCGATGCCGAGCGCGGCGAAGATCAGCGCGCCCACGTCCGGGATCCCGGCCTCCAGCGCCGCGATCACCATGCTGTGCTTGACTGACCGGACCAGGAGGTACTGGGCGTCCCAGCTGACCACCGCGGCCGCAGCGGCCAGGACGGCCAGCGCGAGCATCGCGCCGCGCAGCCAGGCGTGCGCCCGGTCGCCCGGGTCACGCTCGGACGGAGCAGGGGTGATCACCGTGAGGTTCGCGGTGCCGGGGCGGGCGGTGCGTGCAGGGCCTGGCTGGAGGCGGTGACGGCCGGCGGTGCTCACCGCGTCAGGGATGGCCATGTGGCGCCTGCCTCTCCGGCCTCACGGCCTGGGCTGGCCGGGCTGGAGAGGCTGGCTCCGCGTCCCTGGCGCCGGCGCTTGATAGCGCTGCGCCGGGTGCGTCATCGGGGAGGCAGCTGAGGTGCCAGTTCGGGGTGATCGTGAGCTGGCAGGGCCAGGCGTGCGCGCTGTCGGTGCGCCGGGCGCGCAGCGTGGCGTTGTAGAACTTGGTTAACTCCCGCTCGCGGGCGGAACTCCAATGCTCTGTCACAGGAATCAAGCTACTAGGTCTTTGTGACAGTCGTCTACGGCATCGGCCTGCCTGTTTCGCTGAGCAGCTAGTACGCTGTGGCGGCAGGAGGGGTGATGCTGGAACGCGACGCGCCGTATGTGCAGATCATCGAGCACTTCCGGCAGGAGATCCGGTCCGGGCGGCTGCAGGACGGCGACATGCTTCCCTCGGGCCGGGAGATCGCCCAGCAGTTCGGCGTGTCCCTGGCCACTGCGGCCAAGGTCGCTACCGGCCTGCAGGCCCTCGGCCTGGTCACCCCCCGCCCTGGGGCCGGCACCATGGTCACCGCGCCGCGGCCGCCCGCGGACCGGGCCCGCGGTGGCCCGCTGCTTATCACCCTTGCTGCGCGCACCCCGGCGCGGCCGGGGGATAAGGCCCGCGTCCTGGAGGCCGGCCTCGCCGAGGCAGGGCAGACCGTGGCGGCGCAGCTGGGCGTCGAGCCCATGACGCAGGTCATCCGCCGGCGGCAGGCTACCGTGCGGGACGGTGCGCCGATGGCGGTGCTGACGTCGTGGTTCCCGGCGTCTCTGGGGGAGAGCGTGCCGGACCTGCTGCGGAAGACACGGCTGGCTGAGGAGATCACCGGCTACGAACCGGCTTGGGGACAGGACTGGGTGTCTGCCCGGCCGCCGACGTCGGCGGAGGCCCGGGAGTTCGGGATCAAGCGCGGGTCGCCGGTGGTCGTGGTGCACAGCCGCCGGTTCGGCGCCGATGACGGCGTGCTGGAGTACTCCGAGCTGACCGCACGCGCGGACACGCGCGTCGAGTACCGGTACGCCTACCGGCCATAGCTGCCCGGTCTCTCGTCGTGGGTCGGCCTCCGGGGGGCGCGAGGCCAGTGCAATCAGGCTTGGCATCGTCACAAAGCACGAGTAGCTTTTAGGATGTGACGAACTTAGATAACTGGTGGGCAGAACAGGTCCGGATCGAGGAAGCGTTCCTGCGCTACACCGTGGACTTGCCCCCGCGCGATGACCGTGAGCAGGATTTCTACCGGGTCTGGGCGGGGCGGGACGCCAAAGACCCGCAGTCCGGCAAGGACGACTTCTTGTATGTCGCTTACCTGCGGAGCAAAACGCCTGAAAATCTGCGGGACCTCGCCGCCGCGACGGTAGAAGCTCAGGGGGAAGCCTGCCCCCCGCCCCCAGACTGGCTGGCGGAGCCAGACCAACCGGCTTCGCGGGACGCCGAACTGGAAGCAGGGTCCTGACCCGCGTGGGAGGTGAGTGATGATCTGGACAGCCGGACGCAACATGGACCAGGGTGCGCTGGTCGCCGCCATGTACGGTCAGGCCGGCGCTATTCCGTGCGAGCGGAAAGCTGTCATGGCAGGCGGGCTGCCCGGGGCGGACACGGCCGGTGCGCTCACCCAGGCTGGCATCGATGCGTCGCGGTACATGACCATCAGCATTGACACCATCCTTACCGAGATGGCTGAGCGCGGGCTGATCCCGCGCGTCGAGGGGCTCTCGCCGCTGGAAGCCGCCGACCTTGTCCATGCCGAGGCGCAGTTCCTGGCCAAGCGCCTCGGGCTCCGTGCGCTGGCTGATGGACGCAACGTCATCTGGGACATCAGCTTCGCCTCCCGGCACGCCGTCGAGTCATGGATAGCGGCACACCGCCGGGCTGGCTACACCATCCATGCGATCTTTGCCGAGCTCAGTATCGGCGAACCGGTCCGCCGCACGGCCGCCAGGCACCGCCGCGGCCACGACGAATACCGCCAGGGCCGCGGCTACGGCGGGCGGTTCATCCCGGCTAGTGCCGTCCGGGCGCTGGCCGATGCCCCGGCCAGTTGCCCGGTGCGGGACGTCGTTCCGTGCCTGCCTGAGGCTGCTGACTCTGGCCGGGACCTGGTTGCCCAGGGCGAGGTCACCACGATGATCCGGGCTTACCTGGCCGGTGAGATGACCCTGGATGCGCTGTGCGGGAGGTTCCGGTCCCGGCGCTGGCCAGCCGTGCCGCCGGTCACCCGCCTGGTATGGAGGAGGCCGCCGCGGCGATCGATGACCCCGAACCCTACATCCCGGGATCCTTCGATGACGTAGTGCTGGATTATGACCTCGGATGGATCACCGATCCTGACTACGAGACCCTCGCCACAGCCGCCGCGGCAGGAACCCGGCGGCATCGGGGTGACCCGCATGCTTAGCTCTGGATGGGTGGACAGGAGGAACGGAGTGGACCGCCTGACCAAGGCGCACCAGCGGCTGCAGGAAGCCGATGACCTGTCGGCCATTATCGCGGCCGCACATGAGGGGTTCGTGGCCGCGCTCACGGCGTTGCGGGCACAGGAAGACCCGGACTCGGCCTGGTTCGGCGAGTTCGTGATGGCCGCCGCGTCAGCCGCGGACGGCCGTGACGCACTGCTCTTCGCCCCGTCCATGCCCGCCATCCCCGGTCCCGGCATGACGGTCACGGATGAAAAGGCTGCGGCAGGCACGGGGGGGAGTGTGGCCGGGGATATCGCGGCGCTGTGCGGGTTAGCCGCGGTTCGGCTGGCGCTGGCCGCCGGGCAGGCCGCCGATCCTGGTGACCAGGCCACCTGCGGGCGGGCGGCGCGGTGCGCACAGCGGATCTGCGAGCTGCTGGCCGGGGCCGGGGCGTGAGCAGCCGGGCTGTCTTCGGCGACTTCACCGGCGCGGCCCGCCGGCAGCTTGGCTCACAAGCCACCTTGCGCACTGCTGCCGTCCGGGGCGGTCACGTGCCGGAGATCCGGCACAGCCTGCTGCGGCTCCTGCTGGTCATGAGCCGCTACGTCCAGGACATCACCCTGCAGCCCGTCCGCCCGCCATGCCTGGGACATCCCCCGCCTGCAGGCTGGGACCGGGCTGGCCTCGAAGCGGGCGAGGCGCTCCGGCGTGCCCTGGTCGGCCTGTACGGGGACACGGTCAGCCGCCGGCGGCCTGGCGTGCAGGCGGGCAGCGAACTGGCCCGGCGGCTGGACGGCGCCGCGTTGTCGCTGACCTACGGGCGTGACCTCCTGCACACCCACCTGGCCCGCGGGCCGCGCGGCGGCGTGCGCTACCGCTCCGAATGGGGGAAGGTCGTCACCTCACCGCGAGTCCATCAGGCGCTGCTGGCCGAGCTAGGATTCCTGGCCCGCCAGCTCGCGCCCCTGGGGGAAGACCTGGCCCGTTCGCCGCGGGCCCGGGGCGGCCCGGCAGCGCGCCAGGCGGTGACAGGTGCGTGCCACTGGCTGCAGATCATGGACACCTCCATCCGCCGGGCCCTGCGCGAGGACCCTCTGCCGGCGAGAGTTGTGGAGGTGCTGCGCGTTGTTCCCGTCAATTCACCCCCGCCCCGCCTGCCGGCAGACCCCACCCGGGCAGCCGGCAGCCTGCCCGGGGCGGTCATCGACGCCGCGGAGCGGGCCCGGCACGCCGCCTGGATCTCGGCTGCGCAGCCGCCGTGGCCACCCGGGATGACCGTGAGCTCCCTGCGGCAGGTCGCCGCCGCGAACACGTTCACCAGCCGCCACTGCGAACTGCTGCTCCGCTCCCTCGCTACCCCCGCATCGGGCCTCACGGGGGAGGCCGGGACCGCCGTACCCGCAGCTGCAGAAGCCGCCGGGCAGGCCCGCGTCCGCTGGCTGGGCATCGCGCACGCGCTCGACCAGATCACCACCAGCAGCCAAGAGCAGTTCACCCCAACCGCGGCCGCAGCCGGCGACCTCGCGCTGCAGACAGGCCGCCTCGCCCACGCCGACCCGGGCTGGAGTCCGGGCAACAAGCCCGCCCACGGCAGGGGACCGATGGGAAGCCTGGCTCACGAGCCCGACGAAACCGCCCGCCTCCTGGCCGCGGCGCATCAGGCATGCGACGCGATGAACCGCCTCGCTTCCGCCGACCGGCGCCACGTACAGGCTCTAGCCAGAGCCGGACGATTGCTGGCAGCCGCCGATCCCGGGCCAGACACCCTGGACATGCTAGGCCCGTTAGCGCCTGCGCCGCCCGACCGGACAGGAGCCCTGCTCACGCTGTATGAATTCACCGCCCGCGCCAGCGCCGACGCAGCTACCGCCATCTCCGAAGCCGCTTCCGCGGCCGGGATGCCGCACCGTATCGCGCTCCCCGAGATGACCAGCCAAGCCGGGGACTGGGGAGATCCGGCCGCGGAACCTGAGGCCGCCGGCCACCTCGCCGAGGCCCAGGCAGCCTATGAGCCGGGCAGGGTCGAGCAGACGCTCCGCGGGCTGGGCATCACCGACACGAACCTGATCCGGCGCGGCGCACAAATCGACCGAGCCACAGAACAGTTGATCACCCAGGCCGCCGCAAGCGAGAAGCCATCACAGGCTGACCCGCCCGCTACGTCGACGCGAACGCTACAAAACCCCGCAGGAAGAGATCAAGAGCGCGGGTCCGCCGACCCGCCGCCTTGGCTACCATTGGCCACCACATCGCCCATCCAGGCGGAAGGTGCGGAAGCGGAACCCTAGCAGTGAGGCTGCTGGCCCCGTAACGCACTTCAGACACCCACAGTGTGAAACCAAACCTCTCATGCATGTTATGTAGGGATTGGGCCCGCTTTATTCAGGGCCTTCCTAGAGGGGCATTTGGAGGGGCTGCCAGCCGCCGCGCTTTTTCACATCGCCGGGGTTGATGCTCGAGTGTGAGACCCGGGTGCGGGCCTCACCGGACCCGGGCTGCGGGTCGGGCGTCTCGCTGACGGTGAGCACCTGGCGGGCGGGGCCGCGCTGTTCGCACCAGGCGGCGCGCATCATGCACCGCCAGGCCCGCGGGACGTGGCGCTGGATCGGGCAAGGCTGTCGTCGGGGACAGTGAGGACGACGTGCTTGCCGAAGGTGCGGTTGTGTTCCAGGTCGGCGTGCGCGGCGCGGATGCCGACCAGCCGGTGCACCCGGATCGGCCCGAGACTGGCCGTACCGGCCGCGAGCCGGTCCAGGTAGATCTGCAGCACCTCGCCGGGCGGGTCGGCGCTGCCGCTGCCGTAGGCGGTGAGCTGGACGCCCCGCGGGATGTAATCGATCTCCGGCACGGTCCACTGGTTCGACAGCATCCCGGTGAAGCACACCGTCCCGTGCACGCAGGTGGCCCGCGCGGAGGGTCGGGGTGCCGACCAGTTCCAGCGCCGCGTCCACGCCGCCGGTCAGCAGGCCGCGGACCCGGCTGGCGATCTGGCCGTCGTCGACGTCGACGATGTGGTCGGCGCCGTAGTCCAGCAGTGCCTGGACGCGATCGGGCTGGCGGGTGGTGGCGACCACGGTGGCCCCCCCGGGGGCGAACCCCTGATGATGATGTCCGTCAAAGCGGGTCAAGCCCACCGGGCATACATCCCCCTGGCTGCTGCCAGCGCCTCATAGCGCCGACACCACAATCTTCGTGACCGGGCCATCTAGCGTGATCACGACCAGCATGCCATCGCCGCGGTAGTCGATCCCGATGTCAGTGTTCGGGTCGATGTCGGTCATCCTGACCCGGCCTCCCCTCTACTGGACCGAGACTTCCAGTCCCGAGAGTAGGCGTGCCAGACCCGTGCCAGAACCGGCAGCCGTTGACGGTTCGGAGCAGTCACCCAGGCAGACCCTCATGCCGGAGCGCGCAAGTACGGGCAGTGAGCGAGGGAGGCGGAGTAACCTTCTGAGCAGCCGGTCGGTCATTCCTCAGGATCCGGGCCCGAAGGTCGGCTGGCGCGTTCACGGAGGTGCCCGCGGACATCGTCGGTCATCGAGCACAGCTTGGCCGGGAGGTCACTGAGCGCGGCGAGGCCGGGTTCTTGCGCGAGGGCGGCGCAGGTCTCGGTCAGCGCCTGGAGACGTTCGCTGATGATCTTCCAGGCAGGCTCGCGGTGGGGCAGCACGAAGTAGGCGGGCCGGACGATCTCAAAGGCCGGGCCGACGGTGCGGCCGGGGTGGGAGGGCCCGATCGGCAAGGTGGTGAGAACCGAGCCGAGCGGGCGCATCACCCAGTTCATCAGGTGCTTGGCCGTCTGGGCCAGCGTCTCCAGTTCGGCCGGCGTCTCGCCCTCGTGAACGTAGTACCGGCTGAGGACCTGCAATATCACCTCGTACAGGCCGGTGCACAGATCGGCCACCCGGGCCGTGACCCGATCCTCGATCAGGGTTCCCGACGCCACGTCAGGGGGCAGCCGCACGTAGGCGGGCTCGACCGGCCGCGCCGGATCGAAGCCCGGGTCAGCCGCCTGCATGGCGAGGAAATCCTCGAGGATCCCGGTGAACTTGCCGAAGTGCGACTTGACCCAGTCGCCCCGTGCGCCCTCGCCCTGCTCCACGATCAGTTCGATCGCCCGGCTCGCCGAGGCCAGGCCGGTGATCGCGGTCAGCTCCTTCCACTCGAAGGTCGCGGTGACGGCCTGCGCGGCCGGCGGGCCGATGAAAACGGCGTCCTCGCCGTAGCGGCCGCACAGCCCGGCGAGCCCGGCCTCGATCCCCCGGTACAGGTGGCCCACCGTCCGCCACTGCTCGGGGA
>Ga0335078_10001421_pt1 | contig 36252 bp, 24 predicted proteins | sample Lox_Sample_32_FD_206711 | JGI IMG/M metagenome (GOLD analysis project Ga0335078, IMG submission 206711) | Soil microbial communities from Loxahatchee National Wildlife Refuge, Florida, United States - Lox_Sample_3.2 | ecosystem: Environmental > Terrestrial > Soil > Wetlands | place: USA...
GGACGCTCAATCGGATGAACGGAAGGCGCGGTGAGATTGGGGATCTGGAGGCCTACCTTCTCGGAAGCTTCTACCATCGGCTTGGGCGTGCTCTCAAGAAGGAAGAACGCCGCGAGGAAACGATCCATCTTGTGTCTTCAGCCCAGGAGTTGGAACTTCTCGGCAAGACAAGGCGCGGGGTGCAGGACGACATTGAAGGAAACGTTCACGCACGGGAGATTCTTGATCGGATGGACGAGTGGAGCCGCAAAGTGTGGATTGCGCGCGAATATGGGTATACCTGGAAGCAGATTGGCGACGTTCTGGGAACTCCTGGCGATAGCGTTATGCTTCGCTTCCGACGCCGCATGAAAATTTTACGGGAACGTTTATTCGGCGGTAGATGAAATGCCAATGTGTGCTGGGCCCTCTTTCAGTTACACTTGGCCTGTTTTTGAGATTGAAGTGTTTAGCGAGTTGACTCTCTCTGAGCAACGAAAGCCAATCCAACACGGCAGACAAGCGCTTGCTCGATATTCTCCGGCGGGGCTTAGCGAAGGAATTCCCTAATCCCGAGAGAATCGGCTGTCCGGGGAGCTCTCTACTCAAGGGCATTGCACAAGGACAGGTATCGCTTACTGAAGCAGAGCCTTGGCTTGACCACCTCGGCTCATGCAGCCCGTGTTTCCAGGAATTCAACGAGTTTCGCAGACAATCGACACGCCGCCGACGTGTACTGACTTTGATGGCCACTGCTGCTGTTCTGCTTTTCGCGGTTGGGGGATGGTTGTGGGTGCGGGCTCGATACTCGGTGGAAGCGACTGACACGGCGGTTTTGGACCTTCGGGAGCGCTCGGTAGCTCGTGGGGAAACGCCATCTGAGAGTGCACCTTTGCAAATCTCGCGAACAACTAAGCACCTGGTCCTTGAACTTCCGGTCGGAAGCAAAGAAGGGCCCTACGATGTGGGTCTCCTGACAGAAACGGGTGGTCAGATTTTGCGCGCTACGGGGACAGCGCAATTGCACGATCACATTACTGACTTGCGGGTTGATGTTGACCTCAGTAGCATTCGGTCGGGAACATATTTTCTTGGAGTTCGACAGCCTAATCTAGAGTGGACCAAGTATCCCATCCGCATCTTTTGATCCGTACGCTCCTGGCGATTATTGGCCGCAGCGATTCTGCACGGTTAAGCCAAACGTCGTAAGCCTCCTTCTCGGCAAAGTTGATAATCTGTTGAAGAGATCAGGCGATGCCTTTCCTACACGACGCTGCCTCACCCGAGTTGCGGAAGGCAGTTCAGGACGTCGAAGACCGTGCCGATAAATGCTATGAACCTTTGCGACTTTTGAAGCGGCCCGCCAATGAGGCAAGATGGGCATTGTTGACCGCCATGGCTCTTGAGTTGGAACTGCGGCAGCAGAAGTTTGGAGCTAACAGTCCTTTTCACAAGATCGCGATGGTTACTCTGGATCGATGCACGTGCGGGTTCAAATTCATCTCAGAACACGCCAAGGCTGTATCGCGACTCGTCGAAAAATACACTTGGCACGGTTCGCTTATCCAAGATGCGAGTGATGCGCTTCACGTGACCGAGCAGTACCAACATTTCCTCCACGTCTTCCCACTGTGGCACAAGAACCATGAACCGGTCGATGTCCAGCCGGACGGACGAATACGTTTCTTCATGCCCAGGGACTCTCCGAGGCAGCGACAGGTCATTGCCTTTCAGCAAAGCTACAGACCCAAGGGAAGTGAAATTGTTTCACAATACACCGAGCCGTCGAAGGTTGAGTCCCCGCATGTTAAGCGGTTGCTTGACGAATTGTGGCAGAAAGCACGGCCAGGCGGAAAGGGGAAGAAGTTCTCGTACGAGCCTTCGTGCGAAGTCGTTGAGGCGCTGCGCCCCAAGTATCAGGATCGCCTTGACGAAAACTTCAGACACCCCGATGCATTTCAGCTCAATGGTTACACTCTCGGCGAGTTCAAATCGTTCTATATGGCACTACTCATCTTGTGTTCAATTCACGAATATATCTGTTATCCATTCGATAAACCGGGTCAGCCAATACCCGAATCTTCTCTCGTGATGGTGAAAAAACGTTCGGCGTGGACAGCGAGGTTAAGTCAGATATCAGGAGTACCCAAGGCAACGTGCGAAGCAATCATCTCCGATCTGACTCTGGATCCGGTGGCCCAGCCCGGCGCTAGCATGTGCATTCATCCATTTGTTCCATTAGATGGGTTGTCTCTTGCCGTAGCCCCGCAGTTTCCGCTAGCGAGCGCCGTGGATGACAACATCCTAAGGTCCTTTTCTTATCGGTACCCGGCGCTCTTTTCGGCCCAGAACACTGAAAAGGAGTCGGTCATGAGACAGCGGATCAAGGAGGCCGCCCTTCGGTTTTGGGTTGGCTACTCAATCGAACTGCCGGACAAAACAACGGAAATCGATGTGCTCCTGGCTGATGAAGCATCTTCGACTGTGGTCTTGGCCGAATTGAAGTGGAGCCGAAAGCCCAACAGAACGCTGGAACAAATTGACCGGGACAAGGACATAGCAAAGGGGCTCACTCAACTTCAACTCATACGCTCATACGCTCGAAAGCATCCCGATTTCCTGCGCGAGCGTGGGAAACTACCACGCAGTCTCACGTCCTATGCGAACGTACACTACCTTCTCGTGGTGTGGGATCATTGGTTTTGGATTGATCCCGAAGACGGAATCGCTGTCGTCAATTTCGATGCGTTTCTTCCTGCTTTGAGGGGAGAGACAGACCTTCAGTCTCTGCTTACCCAGTTGCTAAAGTATGAATGGTTGCCAGTCGAAGGGCGCGACTTCCGTGTGATGTATGCACCCGCAATCGTGAATGGTGCCGTGCTTGAATCACCTATCTTCAGTCCAGCCTGAGGGTAATCGTTCAACGTGAGATTTGTATATCCCCGGTTTCCGTCAGGTCGCCGCATCAGGGCACAGGCAGCAATTTTGAAACTGAGAACATTTCGGGTGGTGACCAGGCGGCTCCGTGCCGCCCCCGATTCGTTTTGCTGAGGTGCGGCATGGGGCAATTTATGCAGTACTTCGCCACTCGTTGGCTTCTTCCGGCCGGTAGGAAACTGGCTGCGCTTTTCGAAGCCACTTCGCTAGTTCGTGCGGATCGAAACGGATTGCCCCTGCCAGTCGAAAGCATGGGAGTCTCCCACCTGCTGCCATCTTATATACATGTTGGGGCGTGACTTGGAACAATTTTGCAACGTCCCGCGCGCGCAAAACCCTGGTTTCCTTTTCCAACTGCGTTATCAGACTCATATTTGGGAACCTCAACAGAAGACGATTCAACCTCTGCCAATCTCGCTGGTTTAGAACAGTCAGTGACGTCTGTCAAACGGCTTCGAGGTTCAGAGTCCCAACGCGCCGCGATGCCGCGAAACCGGCGCGGCTCAAACCAGCCAGCATTCCGACTTGCTCGTCACGCAACGTACTGGGCCAACGCTCCAGCGTTAACCTTGGCGAGTGCGTCTTTGGATTGCACTCCCTTCAGGTAGACCATCGTGGACTTAATGTCGCGATGGCCCATCCAGCTTTGCAATGTCCGAATGTCGACGCCGTGCCGCAAATGTTCTGTTGCAAACGTGTGCCGGAACTTGTGGAGGAAGAAATGCCGGCAGTAAGGCCCTTGGGCGCATTTGTTTCCGTGCTTGGTGACGCACTGTCCGCAGTTCAATTCGGCGCGTTCGGCCACGCGCTTGACGATCATGTCATTTTCACTGTCGGGATTCCCTTTCGAGTTTGGAAACACCAATTGTGAAGGAAGCCCATTCCGGCGTTCTCGGAGCTTTTGTAACTGTTCTACAAGCGCGGTAGGGAGCGGCACGGCCCGCTCCTCCCAGTTTTTCGGCCCGAACCCCCAAAGCGGTTTTGCAGTCACGCGCACCAAACTGTTCCGAAAATCCATGTCCCGCCAAGTGACATGGCGAACCTCCCGATCCCGAAAACCGGAGGCGACCAGAAATTTTAGAAATACGCCTTCATCTTGGTCCGCGTGTTCGAGCATAGTGCTGATCTCGTCTGCCTCGTACATGGGACGGATGGTGTCGACATAATCAGGCCAATCGTTCGACTCAATGAGCTTGGTTTTTCCGTGACGTTTGAAAAGCTGGAGAACAACGACTAGCTTGTCATACACCGTGCGGCTGCCCAGTCCTTGTTTGTAGCAGTCAGTTATGAAATTCAAGATGTCTTGGCGCTCCACCTGATCGACGTACTCTTTGGCATAGGATTGGCGCAGCAGGGTGTCTAAGGTGTAGCGGTACGTTCGATAGGTCCGAAGACTGCGGTGATGCTTTACGAGATCAAGATACGAATCGATTGCCTTGGCGATGCTGATGCGGTTCTCGTTGTCCCGCGCCGGTTCCACCTGGGGACGAATGAGGCCTGCTTTGATGGCACCCAGTTCGATGGCCTTGCGGCGAGCTCCATCAATGACGTTTTCAAACCCACCAACGGAGTGTCTCCGACGTTTCCCACCCTGGTACCATTCTAGGAAGTATCTGCCCTCAGGGTGGTGTTCCTTGCGGCGGGCGATCCAGACTTGGTCGCGAATGACCCTCCCCTTTTTCTCAACGACCGAAGCAAAGCGCCACTTCTTTTCGACTCGGACGTATTTGACGATATTGACACGCTCTCCATACTGCTTCGCTTCAACCATCTCCATTCTCCTGGAACGGCGATGGATTTTTGCTCAGCGCACGGATTCGGTCAAACGGGCATGGTCACCGAGGTGGTGACCGGGGACTGGACAGTAAGATGGACAGTAAGCGAGCTAGACGTATGAAAAGAAAGGTATTCGGTTAGAAGGCAGCGTTCTAACCGGATGGAGCCTCGACAGACTATCAGAGTCATTGAAGGCCTTTTACGCGATTCAGAGAAGATACATCACAACCTCTTTGCGATAGGCTCAGCAGATAGATTCCGGTGTTGCCGAGCGGCCAAAAGCCGAGGCTTGACCAGTACGATCTTAGCTTCCGAATGGCCTCACCTTTGCTTACGTGCGGCAGGGCAAGTCTTTTCAACGCTTCTTGATCGTCCGCAAAGGACGGAGTCAACTGTAGCGGCCAAGGCTTACACGCTACCAGCCCGCACCCTGTCCCGAAAATGTCGATAGTACGGTGAATGGCGGACTCAGCAATCCTCAGTCCCCGAAACTTCGGATGGATCGCGACGTAGTCGATGATCAATAGATCTAGATCCACCACCCCAAACTCATTTTGTATCTCTTCTTTCGGATAGCCAGTTTCCACGTCGAAAAGATGTTCCCAGTATTCGGAGATGTCGCCCGAGATGCCATCTCCAAGCCTTTCCGCACTGATGCCGTGGTCCAGTGCCTCGCCGAACTGAACGAGTGAAGCGCTAATTTGCCCTGCGTCCTCTTCTCGACGGCTTTCGGCCTCGGCAATAATCCTTCCGGCAATGGAGTGGACAAAGTCATCCTCAACGGAGTCGTGCAGCGCGGCACGGACGACGAACTCAACACTTGCAACTACGTTGGTCCTCACCTCAATGTCCTTGGCCCTAACGACGGTTCTTTTTTCAGTCTGCATAGGGGCACCTCATGTCGCTATTTACCCCCAGCATTCGTAATTCGTCAACCGGGCACAGCCCCCTCCAGAAGGCTGTTTTACGCCGCCTAGATTGGCAAGCCCGATCGCGTTTTCCCCGAAAATCATGCCCGTTTGACGGAAATTCAGTCTGCATTTATAGAACATGCCCAGTAGAAGCCAAGTCAGCTCGATTCTCGTGATTTGGCTCAGGAGTTCATTATGTCCGCATCCCAGCCTTCGAGGTTCGCTCCTTCTCCAAGCCAGTCTAGGCCAAGGACCGAATTCGTTTTTGAGCCGCTCTTAGACAGCGACGAAGCAGCTCACTTGCTTCGCATCCACCCAAAAACGCTACAGCGAATGGCCCGCAATCGTCAGATTCACGGAATTCAAGTTGGAAAACTATGGCGCTTCCGAGCTTCTGATCTCGAAGGGTGGTTGAAAACGAAAAGAGCAGGCTGATTCGCCGATTTTTCAACAGACGTTTTGTCGACCCGCCACTCAACTTGCGCTAAGCTGAGGCAGCCATCCGTGTCGCCTCAACCGAAATGGAGGAAATTAAATGAGGCGCACGAGTTATCAAAAAGGCAGTTTGAGACTGGCGGAGCGCAAGAAGGGAAAAGTTTGGGAATTCCTATGGAGAGAGGTTCAGCTGGACGGTACTATCCGGCGAAAACACATCGTCATTGGAACGCAGGAAGACTTGCCGACCGAGTCTTCCGCCCAGGCTGCCGTAGATGCAATCCGCTTGGAGATCAACCAACAAACCCCTCAAAGGCTCATCAAAAGCATCAGTTTCGAGACGCTTGTGAATCACTATCGCCAGCACGAGTTGCCGGACATTTTCAACAAAACGAAGCCGGGGCTCGATGCGGCAGACGAAGATCGCAAATCGTACTCGACGCAGGTGACCTACGAGGGCTATCTGAAGAAGTGGATTCTTCCGCGTTGGCGTGCATGCAGGCTGACGGACCTCAAGGCAACCGAAGTCGAAAAATGGCTCAAGAGTCTCTGTTTTCCAAAGACCGGCGTTCCGCTAGCGCGGGGCAGCCGGGCCAAGATCAGAAACATCATGAGCGCGATCTATTCTCACGCGATCAGATGGGAATGGACGGAGAAGAATCCAATCACGAGCGTTCGCCAGAGCGCGAAACGGCAGAAAGCACCCGATGTTCTGACGCCGGAAGAGATCATGGCATTTCTCAAGGAACTGCCCGACCCACTCCGCACGATGATCGAGTTGGATGCTTTCACTGGGTTGCGCCGAGGAGAACTGATCGGGCTTCGGTGGCAGGATGTGGATTTCGAAAACCTCATCTTGCACATACGTCGATCGGTAGTGGCGATGGTGGAAGGTGCGCCGAAAACGGAAGCTTCTCTGAAAGACGTTCCGTTGGATGCGCAAACGGCCGAATCGTTGTGGGCATGGAGACATCTTTCTCCGCACGCTGGTCCGAGCGATTGGGTATTCGCCTCGCCGCATATGAAAGGCCGACAGCCGTATTGGCCGGGCACGTTGTGGCGATATTACGGCAAGCCGGCTTTGCAGCGTGCCAAGGTGACGAAGCAAGTTTCGTATCATACCTTTCGGCACACCTTTGGAACGCTGCTGAATGCAAACGGGGAGAATCCCAAGGTCGTACAGGAACTGCTGCGCCACGCGAGTCTAAAGGTCACGACCGACGTTTACATGCAGGCGGTCAGTCCGCAGAAGCGCGAAGCACAGGGCAACCTGGTCCGGTTGGTGAGGAAAGGCGCGGCTTCGGGAGCCGCGTCCCGCTAAGTGGATCAAATTGGATCATGAAGAAAAACGGTGGTTTTGCGGAAGCCTTTTATTTTGTTGGCGTCCCCGACGGGATTTGAACCCGTGTTACCGCCGTGAAAGTCGTCCTAGAGTTCGTAACTGATTGAAATTAAACGGTACGGATAGCGCTCTAGGGCCCTTATCGGACTGTGGAGACGGGTTATCGGACTGTTAACGGACTGTGATGCCAGGTGCTAAGGAGCCTGAAAATCATGGACCCGACCCTTCTTTCCCTGCTGGAAACCATCCCGCAGAAATCCCCTCGCTCCAAACTCGAAACTCACCGCGAACTGATCCGTCAACTTCGGCGCAAGGGTTGCACGTATCGCGACATCGTGCGCATTCTTCACGAACGTGTCGGCCTTGACGTCGCTATCAGCACAATCCATTCCTTCGTCAAGGTTCGCGCCAAACACCGAAAGCAAGTGCAATACGAACTCCCGCCGCTTGAATCCGAGTCGAGAACAATCTCGCAAAGCCCCGATGATGTTGCTTCCCGAATAGCTGCACTGAGGGCAAAGCCAATCGAGCAGAAATCCAAACCGAAGCACTTTCACTTCGAAGAAAGCGAACCGTTGAAACTCGTTGGCCAAGGAGGATTGCGATGAAGACAGGAAACACGAACAAACGCATCGTTTTCACAATGGGCGGTAAGGGCGGAGTCGGCAAGACTGGATTGATGGTCGCCTTGGCAGAGTGGTTCGAAGCGCACGAGATTCCGTTCACGATGCTCGACCTCGATACGGAGAACAAAGCTCGCGGATCGTTGAAGCACTTCTTCAATGGGTCCGTCACCAAGGTGAACATTCACACGCCCGCGGGCCTTGATACCTTCATCGATCATCTCGAATCGGGCACAGCGATCATCCTTGCTGATATGGGCGCGGGTTCCGGGCAGGTAGCGAGCGATTGGTTCGACGCGATGTATGAAGACGTTTCCGCCACAGGTGCGCGGTTCACTGCTGTCGGCGTCATCACGCCGGACCCGGCCAGCGTCGAAAGCGTGCTCGCGTGGGCAAACCGCCTGCAGGATCGCGTCCAGTACGTTGTCGTCCAGAATGCGACAGGCCCACAGTCAAACTTCGGCTACTGGGATTCGGCCGAGCAGGCGATGCGGTTTCGGGAATCTCTCTCACCAACCGTGGTCCGGATGGAATTTCGTCTCGCAGAGTTGGAGAATCCCGCACGGCAGCACGGGGTACGACTAGGGCAGGTTGCCACGCGGCAGAACTCAGTCGATGAGCTGAAGCGTGCCTCGATCGTAATGCGCGCCGAAAGTTATCGCCGGCGGCTCTTCTCCGAATTCGACCGGGCAAAGGAGATGTTCTTGCCATGAGTGATCAGGAAATCTTAGCGACTGTCGAAACACAGGCCGAAACCTCATCGCTTTTCGATGAACTGGCAGGCTTGGTACCCGAGGAACGTTTGACAGAGTACTACAGAGTCATCGCCCACACGCGTACGCTCAGCCCGAATGATGAGATGCTCAGGATACTCGAAGCAATGGGCGTTCTTGCGCTCCTCACGCGAGAAACTCCCGCTGCCATTGCTGCCGAGCGCAAGCTGTTGCAGAAGGTTCTGGAAACGTCGGCGTCGCAAGCCAGTGCAGTCGAAAAGCGAATGGAAGCGTACACAACACGACTCGAATCGCGGCTTGCTCATTTGCCGAAGGAATTGGAAACAGGCCTGGACCCACCGAGAATTGCAAAGTTGCTCGGCGAAAACCTTCGACAGTCATTTCAGCGTTCCGGTCTCCCAGACACCGCAAAGGCGCTTGGTCAGTCTTGTTCCGAAATGAACTCGGTCCAGACGCATCTTTCCAACCTCCTCCGAGAAGTGGCCCACCCAGACGTTGGCGTGGTTGCCAAAGTCAGAAGTGCCAACGACTCGCTCTTACGGAGCATGGCGAATCGCGCGCGACAAATGGAAGACTTCCTCGTCAGGTTGGACAAACAGATCTGGGCTGTATGGGTGCCAGTTGTAGCGAGCGCGGCATTGGCGCTTGGATTTGTCTTGGGCACGTGGCTTGCAGATGCAAGACAAACGCCATGCGAAACGACAAACGCGGCACCATCGCAGCAGACGCCCATGATCGCCGCCCCTAGCGAGCGCAAAACGAGGCACTGAATGTAGTGTTGAGTAATTTAAAGTACTAGTTTATATTTCTCATGTGAGATATATCCAGAGAAGATTGGCAGCTGTGGTGCAAGATGCCGCGCGACACTTTCCCGCAGTTGTCGTCACCGGACCTCGCCGTGCTGGCAAGACCACTCTTCTGCGCAAACTCTTTCCTAAAGCCCAGTATGTGCTGCTCGAAGATCCTGATATTCAAGCTCGGGTACGCAGTGATCCCCGCGCTTTTCTAGAGGCACTCCGTCCTCCGGTGGTCTTCGACGAGATTCAAAACACGCCCGAGTTACTTGCGTATGTGCGTACGGTCATCGACACGGGCCGGCGCCGGATGGGACAGTGGCTCTTCACCGGCTCTCAAGAAGCTCCGCTGATGCAAGGCATCAGCGAATCGATGGCAGGCCGTGCTGCCATTCTTCAGCTCCTGCCTTTCAGTCTGTCGGAAACCGAGAAGGTGAATCTGCTGCACGGGGGATTCCCAGAGGTGCTCGCTCGGCCGAAGGCTCGCAGCCTTTGGTTTGCTTCCTACTTGCAAACGTATCTCGAAAGAGATGTTCGAGCGATCACGAACGTGCGCGACCTGGCGACATTTCGTCGTTTCCTGGCGCTTTTGGCGAGCCGCCATGGCCAGATTCTGAATAAGACAGACCTGGCCGCCCCGCTTGGCGTCACTGTGCCCACGATTGGCGATTGGCTTCACATTCTTGAAGTGACCGGCCAGGTCATTCTGGTGCCGCCCTATTTCGAAAACCTTGGAAAGCGACTGATTAAGTCTCCGAAAGTCTATTTGGGTGACTCCGGCCTCGCCTGTTACCTGCTCGGTCTGACATCAGTGGCGGAGCTTGAGCGGTCGCCATTCCTTGGATCTCTGTTCGAAGGCTTCGTGGCCGCAGAAATACTCAAGAGTCAGGCCGACCGTGGGATGCGCAAGGAGCTCTACTACTTCCGCGATCAACAGGGTTTGGAAGTGGACTTTCTTGTCCCACGTCCTAATGCCAAGCTGTGGCTGGTAGAAGCGAAATCAGCGAAGACTGTCCGCCCTCCGATGGCATCTCCCATGACATCTCTTCAGCGCGCGCTGCAGAAACGAGCAGGAAGATTGATCGTTGTTCATCGGAAGTCCCGACTTCAGGTTCCTACGACCGCGGTCGCTAGCGGAGTTGAGGCACTGGATCTAGGGCAATTTGTCAGAGAGCTTCTAGGTTCTTGAATCGGCGCTGCGAAACGGTGGTGTCGACGGGCAGGTTTTTCATATCCAGATCGAGGGCAGTGTGCCAGTGCTGACAACACGCCCTTTTCGTTATTAAGACATAACGCCATAACCTTTAATAACGAGACTCCTTGTTAAGGGAATCCTGCACAACCACGAGCAAATTCTCTCGGCGTGCCATTACGCGTCTTCGTGCAAGGGAAAACGGATATCAGGGGAACCCAGCAGAGAGTTTTGGCCTACTTTACCTTGAAGTCCAGCGTATTGGGAGAATCCCCATTTTGATCGCGTCGGCGGGCTAGCCATAACATAACGGTCACCATCACCCAGATCACCGAGATCCAAGCGGCGGCAATTTCAGCGGCAGCAAGATATTGAGAGGTCGACCTCTGGTGTCGATTCACCTGTCCAACCAGATACGAAACGGCTCCGATCAAATTCGCTGCAAAGAAGAGTCTGAAGAGTACGACAGTCAATGGCTTATATGGCGGCTTCAACCAGAAACGCATAAATCGCTGTGGTTGTAGATTCCACCAAGCTGTTAGAAAGACCGCCGCGGCTGCGAAGCCCAAAGTCATACGGTCAAGTACAGGATCTTTTTCTTCTCGTTGCTGCCAATCCTTCCGAGCTGCTTTCGCCGACTCAGTTCGTTCTGCAGCACTGGGCAGTGCATCGCCTCTGACTTCCAGGCGGACAATCGCACCGCCAATGTACGAAACCCGTACAGCAAGGCCCAAATGAATTGGGCCTCCATGGGATGTCGCATTGTTAAACCCACCAGTTACGACGTAGTCTGAGTAGCAAAATGTCTGCGACTGTACCGAAAAACATTCTTCCTGATGCCCTTCGTATGGCATCGGACGAAAATTCGAGATCAGTCCTTCCACTACCGAAAACTGTCCCTTCCGATACGCCGAACGCAGACTTGAGTACTCCGCGAAGATCGTGGCGAACGCGAGTCCAGACCATAGGCAAGCAAAACCGATCATGAAGTAACCGACGAATTTACGGGAGCGAGGCCACCGATTTCGTCGTCCGAGCCAAATAATTACCCCGCCCACTGCCACAAAAATCAGTCCAAACGCGGGGAACCACCACTGAAAGCCCTTCTGCGACAGGTCGAACACGACACGATATTGATCTTGTGAGATCACAGCTTGCTAATACTACTGCATGATGCCGGTCTCATCAGGTTTTTCCCTTCACTAGGATAATCCTCTGACTTCAGACTTAAGCGACCAGGAGTGGCGCCACTAAAGAGCTTCCTGTTTGCCTGTCACCTTTACTACACTCATATCCATCATGAGCCTCTTGAGGGCAGCAGCGCGCTTCGGAGTGATCGTTCTAGCGGTTGGTCAAGTTTTTGGGCAGGTACCCTTTGCTTTTTCCTGTGGGGAAGATGCCCATATAGAAACAAGCAAGAAGAAGGCGATTGATACCGCCGCGATGAACTTTGTGTCGATCCTTCTCGGACCAAATCCATCCGTCGCTTTTGGTCTCATGTCAAAAGCTGGCCAAGCCGAGATGTCTCGCGATCAGTTCGATGGCATGGCCGCCGGAATTGTTCGGCAGTTTGAACCAAAGAATGTAACCCTTCAACACACCTACCTAATCGATTTGAAAGGTAAGTCACCCGGACGAGTGGTTTGTGCAAGCGATTTGTCGAAACCTGAAGGGTGGGAGTCGCTCGCCGCTGCGGACGTTCCTGAGCAAGCACATGTGTTTCTGTCAGCTGATACTCGTAACAACGGATTGGCATTTGTCGTCTGGCTAGTTCCTGAGCAGGACGAATGGAAAATTCAGAGCTTCCACCTGAACGTCTCCACGCTTGCCGACAAGGACTCTATCCAGCTATGGGATCTTGCACGTACTCAGCGAGCCCGACAACATAACTTTAATGCGGCACTGTTGTACGCAGCGGCTGCACAAACGGCCGCCCGAGGACCTAACGTTCAGCTAGGAATCACGCAATCGATCTCGGACGAGATGGCGAAGCTGACGGTCCCCGCCGAAATACAAGGGCAGCCACCATTCTTCTGGAAGAACGGCAGCACAACGTACAAGGTAGCTAGTGTCGGCCCTATCGCCGTCGGAGGAAAGATTTACGTCATTATTGTTCACGAAGTCTCGCCCTGGGAAAGCAACGACCAGGTAGACGGGTGGAATAAGGAATTTCTGACTTATTTCAAACGCCGTTTCCCAGAGTATTCAGACACCTTTGCCGGGCTGGTTGCTCGTGCAACCGAACGAGGGAGTAATCGAGGGTTCGGCACTGTTGAAGAACTACCTGCCCAGAAGTAGGGTACAACGTGCCTGCAGAGTTATTGAAGCGATGCGTTCCACCCGTCGACTCGAGCAGCGCCGGCGCTCTCGCAGATTAGTTCTAAGTTCGAACTGGACCATCGCAGGCGAACCTGGCATCCTGTCCTGCAATGCCCGCATACTACCGAGCGCCACTCGGGACCTTCGTTACCGACACGGCAAGTTCGATTATTGGAGCGCTAGCCGTCGCAAATCGTAAAGCCCGGTTCCCCCTCGAACCGGAGTCTGTAGAAGCTTGGGAACTGCAACTTCCGCCATTGGTCCACGGATGCCGACAACTAATTTCGGAACTACCCGAAGCAACTCGGTTCGAGATTCTCCTAGAGTATCCGATCCCGCGAGTCGGCAAGCGTATCGACGCAGTGATTTTGATGCACGACATAATCGTTGCAATCGAGACGAAGACTGGGCTCTCCGCGACAACAGCCGAGCGCCAGGTTGATGACTACGCAATCAATCTCGCTTGCTTTCACGAACCGAGTGCCAATCGAACTGTTGTTCCGATGGTCATCTCCGATGGGCCTGTGGCAAGCGCGGGTGCCCGGCCATTTGCAGACGACGTTGTGCGACCCTGTCGCCAAGCCACGACCAAAAGCGTTGGCAATACGTTGATCAAGATCGCCCAAGAGGAGCAACAGACTGCCTCGTCTCCGATCGATCCAGCAGCGTGGGATGCGGGTATATTCCATCCAATCCCGCCCATCATCGATGCGGCAGTCAGACTCTACTCCGAGAACGAGGTCTTCGAAATTGGGCACGCCTGCGCGGCGAGAGAGGATCTCGACAAAGCCATTTCATCTCTTACGACCATCGTACGCACTACTCGCGAGAGAGACGAAAAGGCAATTTGCTTCATTACCGGAGTTCCGGGTTCCGGCAAGACTCTTGTCGGACTCAACGCTGTCCACCACCCAGACATTCGGGATACGGCGTCATTCTTATCGGGAAATGGACCTCTGGTGAAGATCTTGCGAGAGGCATTGATCCGCGACGACGTTCGCCGGGCCCATATTGCCGGCAATCGAAGGACACGGAGAGCAGCCGAAATAGCGGTGTACGCATTTATCCAAAGCGTTCATCGTTTCGCGGATGATCACTATAAAGACAAGGCTCCAACACCGGCACAGAGAGTCATTATCTTCGACGAGGCTCAGCGGGCATGGGATTCCCAACAGAACGAGCGCGCTAAGCGGCCCGCAGTGTCAGAAGCACACATGATGATGGACGTTATGAATCGTCATGCTGGATGGTGCGTACTGGTTTGCCTGGTCGGGGGAGGCCAAGAAATAAATCGAGGTGAAGCCGGCCTGCCGGAGTGGGGCGCCGCTCTTCACGGTTTCAACGGCTGGAAAATATATGCGTCGCCCGAAGTTCTAAGCGACAGGTCTGGTGGCTCATTCTCTTTGTTTTCGAGAGACGCCGACTGCACAGAACGGATTTCGAGGATCGACAATTTCCACTTGAAAGTTAGCAACCGCGCAATACGGGCAATCCAGATGTCGAAGTGGGTGGACGCCGTTCTCGGGGGAAATCGCGCGGCGGCAAAGGACATTGCCGAAAACATGTCCAGCCCACCTGTGGTGTCGAGAGACATCTCAATTGTCCGCCAGTGGTTACGAGAGAAGCGTAGAGGACTGACTAGGGCTGGCCTGGTCGCGAGTTCTGGAACAGCTAGGTTGCGGGCAGACGGACTCGAGACATCGTTTGACTTTCACCAGCGCTTCGAGTGGGAGAGGTGGTTCCTGGATCGTGACGCATGCGAAGAACCAGGCTGTGACCACAAATACTGCAACGACGTCCGAGCATCCTCCAAGCTTGAAGTAGCAGCCACTCAGTTCGAGATTCAAGGACTAGAACTCGACTGGATCGGTGTCTGCTGGGGAGAGGACCTTCTGTGGAGTGGAACGGAGTGGCTGAGTCGTAGTTTTAACGGAAAGACGTGGAAGGCAAACAAAGACGCTCAGAAACACAAGTATCGAGTGAACGGCTACCGAGTTTTGCTCACGCGCGCGCGACAAGGAATGATCGTTTACGTTCCCAAGCCAGACCGCTCAGACTGGTCCCGACTCCATGACCAACTCGATGCAACGGCAGAGTTCCTTATCCAGTGCGGCATAGAAGAACTGACTACCCCACCGGGCCATCTGGAGCACGGCGGTCCGGGCCGGTTGTTGCAGTCGGGTCAAACGCACTGGTGAGAAGGAGCCACAAACTACCCAAAACTACCGAATGTCAGAAGCAGTCTCACCTTCTTGAGTTCGCCCAGTTCGGGTGGGAGACGGCCGTACATAGCCCGAGCAAGCGATCGATCGATTCGAACAAATCTGAGACACGCACCGAACGTCGTCGAACCTTGTCCGACAGCGTACGAGTTGCGTCCGAATCATCTCCGATTTACCGCACCAACCTAAGCCGAACGCTTAGGGATGGTGTCTCTCTCTCTCTCTTCTCGTCATCCGCGTCGCGCCCGAAGGATGTACTTGGCGTAAGGACGGCGAGGATCACGCTTACGGCCGATAAGCCGTCCATTCACCCAACGACTCGATCATGATCTGCTTTGCGCTTCGCGACTGTGCATCTAGTCTGCCCCTTTTTGCGAACCAAGGAGGAAGTTTCTCTAGCACGCAATGTTTGCCAGATCATCGTACGCGTCAACCACAGATGGCTTATCCGAGGTTATCTTTGCCGCGATCACGGAATGCCGCTTGATGGGGGCCCCCCGCTGCGTGGCAGGAAATCAATCTTCCTGAAGTTCTCGTGCCCGCGCCGCGATCAACTGGACTAACTCAAACAGATCTGTTCCCGCCAAGTCCCTGTCCAAGACGATAAACTGGGTAACCTCGCCATTGCGGCTCTTGGAATATAGTGGCTGGCGGGTTTGCGGCATCTTCAAGTCCAGTTTTGCGGCTGCCCACCGTCTGAAGCGATACCAGAGTCCCTTGTTGTCGCGCGACACGTGTTCTGTGAACCCAACGTGCTCCGGAACCGGATAGTAAGCTGCCAGGTCTATCCCCAGCACGCCCTCTACCGCGGCGCGCGGGAAGTAGTTCTCGATTCCATAGCGCCGCAGGACGTGGAGTTCAATTCCGTGCCTAGCCAAGCGACTCTGTTCTTCTTCCGCTGCCTCTGTGAGGGGCCGGTCTGACCTGGAGAACTGGCGTCCACCATCGCCATCCATCACAATAATCACCGCTTTAGAGCCGAGCAGGAGAAAATCGGGTTCCTTGTTGAGCAAACCCGGCCAACCGCCAACATCGCCAAATACAATCTCTGGGACCTCGCCGGCTTGTCCAATCAGCCCATCAAATACGGGAATATCGGTCTTTCCTTCGCAAAACACTTTCAGCCGGTTCAGAGATGTCGCCCCGTTCAGCTTTTTGACAACTTCGTCGAAGGGCGTGCGCTGGCCTTCTTCAATCGTTGCGGTTCGCTCCTGCTCAAGCGCTTGAGTTAGCTGCCATCGTTGCCAATTAGGCGGCGTAACGTTCAGTTGTTGGCGGATTATTCGGACCAACTCCCGACGATTGATAGCGCCAATCGTGTTGGATACCAGTTGCGTCACGGTGGACAGCTCCAGGCGTAGCGCACGTTCGCGGAGCGCAATCAATCGCGGAAGAGCGAAATCGGCGCGGATCTTCGCCATCCAATCGAGCGGAGTTTGGTTTGGCATGGGAACCTCGCCGCGACGCAATTCCTGCTCGTCATTCAGTAGTCGGGCGAGGGAGCGTTCGATCGTCGACCGATGTTGACGACCGATGAGACCCTCGAAAGCCGCAGTACGCAGATTTTCGCTGGCGCCGATGCGAGAAACGTCAGAAAGAAAGTCGTCATTGGCACCATGCTGCATCAGCAAGGTCAAGGCAGTAACCTGTGCGTATCCCTTGTCGGCCGCGTCTGCAGCAACAGCCTGTATTGCGACACTGATGCGATCGGACCAGATTCCCGAGCTTTCAACGAACCGTATCAGTTCGTTCAGAGCCTGGTTCGTGGGAGCGCCCCGCAGAAGCCGTTCGAGCGTCTCCGTGGCGCGGTCGCTGAAGCCAAAGCGGCGATAGTGGTTCGTGACGACTTTGCCGTCCATTGACATCGCGCAAAAGACCAGAGGTTCATCCGGATCGATGCGCAGCTCGTAGCGGTCTACGATTTGCAGTAGGAGCGACAGCACTCCTGGCGTCCAAAGACTGTTGTCCTTCCATTCGACCGTGCGTTCGAGGTCCAAGCGACCTAGCTGCTGAGAGATCTCTCCTGCGAGCCAGTTGCGAAATGCCTCCGATAGTTCGGGCCAGTGCTCCTCTCCCAGTTCGACGAAATCGGTCAAGGCATTCTGAAGGGTTCCACGCGTAGGTAGCCTTTCTTGCACAAAGGTGATGGCAGTCTTTCTTGTTCGCTCCTCTTCGGCCTGCTCCTCCCGGTAACGCTGGGCCGCGGCATCTTGTTCATCGATAATTCCATTGGAATGGGGCCGCAACAGTTCGCGGATTTCGCCATGCAGGTAAGGCGCAAGGTTTTGGATGATCGTCGCCGCTTCACGCTCAATCAGCCACCTTGCTGTCGGCGGTTTGATTAGAGCAGCAAGCGTCTGATCGACGTAGTACATTCGACGCCGGTCTGCATTCCCTCGTGCCAGCAGCCTTTCGAAGTAACAGCGAGGCACAATCCCGTCACGGTCAACGGCGTTCACGATTTTAAACAGTTTGCGGACTGGCCCATTGTGATCAGGGTAAAAGTGACTCGTCTCGATAAAATCGATCAAGTCCACCAGTAACTCAATAATCTCCTCATCCCAGTATCCATGGAGGAGCTTGAAGATGGGCTCGACATATCCGTCGGCCCGAATTGAATTCAGGTCGTTAGGATGTTCGAGAAAAAAGTGCAAGACGGCGAGCAACGCTTCACGAGACTTAAGTTCACGGAAGTGATAATAAGCTGCGCTGAGCCCTGCGTTGGTCCGCAGAATAATGGGAAGAGTGAGCGCCAATTGTGTTTCGTCCGTTAGAGCCCCAATTAGGTCAACGATGTTGATGTGAAGCGGGTCGGCAGGATCTACGATTTCCAAGAGTCGCGGAACCAAGACCGAGGTGCCGGAATTGACCAGGGCCAGGACCGCCGCCATGCGCGAGGCTGCGCTGCGCTGGCGGTTCAATAGGGTTTCCATCGCTAGCGAGACGACGCCGGCATGTCCCTGGACGCCCAAGAGTATCAGCGCATTTCCAACAATGACGTCGTTCTTTGAAGCTAGGTCTTTCTCCAGTACCGATTGGGTGAGAGGTGTGATGAAAGCCGACAATCGCCGCACGTGAATCCGCGGATGATCGGAGACATATTGGTTATTGGCGGTAAGCTCTCTGAGAATCTGGTTCACGATCGTGTCCTTTTCGTGCTCCGAGAAGGCCGCCGGAGATGCTGTCAGCGTCCAGATTGGATACTGTCGGACAAATGCTTCCCTGATCGCAGGGTTGAGTTCGAGCAAATAACTGACCGCATTTCCCCAACTGTCATTTAGCGTCGAGGGATCTAAGAACGCCAAGTCTTTCAGTCGCGACAGCGAAGCGTCCTCCAGTGCCTCGGCTGCGAGATATTCGCCGTACGACGCGAGCTGAAAGCTCAGTCCGTTGCCTGTTCGCTTGAGGATCGAGGCGTAGAGCTCATCAAGTATTGCGCGGGACTGCTCCATGGTGACGCGCATAGACTCACGGATCACGCGTAAGGCCTCTTCTTGGGTGAGCTCATTGCGGCAATAGGTCTCCATCGCAACGCCCAACATGCGGAGGGCGCGGCGCTGCCGGTGGGCATTCACATGGGGCCGGCTCTGTATGAGGCGATCCACCATATAGCTCAGGTTTTCAGATCGGAGTTGGCTGAGCGAACCCGCTGCGCGAAACCGCTCGACCATGACCGACAGGATGAAGGGATTTCGCACTTCCTCCGCAGCGCTCACCGCGTAGATGGCTTCCGTGAAACGGTCGGAATCGATGCCGGCCTTCGCGCAGTACTCCTCGATATCCTCGGTTGCAAACGGCAGGATGTGGAATACCGCAGGGATCGGTGGCAACAAATTTCTGTTCGCGACATAAAACGCCTGCCGGGCGGTGAAGACGAAATGGGCCTCGGGCTCGTGCGCGATGAATTCCCGAAGTTCTATTCCAAAATGCTTGACCAATTCCAATGGGATCTCGTCAATGCCGTCCAGCACATACGTCCTCCGCAGCGGCATGCCCTCGACTGCGGCCGTAGGATCAAGGACGGCGGCGGGGGTGTTGATGCGCAACAGAGTTGGCAGATCCGCACGATACTGCTTTACTTCCGCGAAGACTGGAACTTGTTCGCCGTTAGCAATGAAGTGGCGTACGCAGGCCCGCGCAACGACGGATTTGCCCGCACCAGGATCGGCGACAACAGCGATCATTGGATGGGTCAGGATTTCGCTGAGCGTCGGCTCTCGTTCCCGCAACATCCCATAGGAGCGGAAGTCCAGGTCAGTGGACACGCTGCCTGACTCCGAGAGGGCTGTAAAGCGCCGAGCAACGTAGAGAGGGTCCGGAAGAAAATCACGCGACAACTCGTCACGATATTGCTGAAGTTCATCTCGTGTCATCGGGCGCTGCGCCAATCATTCCTAGGCTCCCGCAGGAAAGGTGTATTTTGGAACATCCATTCTCTCACCCTGCCTTCTGACAAAATACTTCGAGGCTTTCCTGTTTGACTGGCATTCCAACAGTTGTGCGCAGCCTTGTCGCTCCGCCTGCAATCTTGTGCCTTAGAAACTTGGTTGCGCCTCACAACGTGAATTTTCCCTTCCTCCACTGCTCGAAGCACGTTAAGAAGTTCGTCTGCCCCACCGGGTGCAGGTTCATGGCGTTCGCGCACTGGACGCTGAAAGCCTGGAGTTGGGCCTTGGTTGCGGCGTCGGTCGGAAACAGGTCGAGGAGAGCCTTCGTCGCGACGCACTTCGTCTCAGGCAGGAAGGGTTCAACCGACAGCTTCAGTATGAACTCGCCGAGCATCTGCAACGCATTCCGTCGATCGGCGACCGAGGCCGAAGCCGCCAGAGGCGCGAACGCTTGGATCGCTTGGCGCATTGGGAACGCTTCGACCGAACCGTTGGAGACCCGCAGGGCCGCGACCATTGTGCTTCCCCTAAAATGCGTCGCCTGGTAGTTGAACCCGACCAGCTTCGCGTAGGCTTCTTCAGCTACCGCCCGGTCGATGCGGCTCGGGATTGCGAGATATTCGAGGACGGCTTGCGTCCAGGCCCGCTCGACCTTCAGTTCGGCCTTGGCGTATTCAGCGAAGACGAGATCGTCAGTCCAGAGGATGCTGTCGGGAGCCAATGCAGCGACCGCGGCATCAAGGCCCTCCCATCCGAAGGCTTTCTCCAGCACTTTGCGTCGTTCGGGATCCAGCGCGGCGACCTTCGGGACTGAAACGACCGTTGTGTTCTTCTCCACGCACTGCATCCATTCCTCGAAGGCGGCCTTCTCCCTTTCGGACTGCTCCTCCGTGGTCTGAGTCATGTAGTGCTGGCCGTCCTTGTAAAACATCGTGCCGTGCGGAGTCGAAAAGCGCGCCTTCGCGCGAAGCTCCTGCAGTTCCGTGTAGGTTGCCGCAGCGATGACGAAGCGGAACCGGCCGCTCGTCAGGACTTGGCGGGTGATGCCGAGCAGCCGCAGCGTCGTGAGGGCGACGAGATCAAGAACCACCGTGCTCTTGGTTTCGAGGGCCGCGATCGCGCCTGCCAGAGCGTCCGGCGTCCCATACGCGCATCGCACGAAATCTTCTTCCGACGTTGCCAGGTCGAACAGCGCCTCGCACGCACCGTGCCCCAGCTTTGCGCCATACATGTTGAGAGTGATCGCGGTGCTCCTGTGAATGTCCCGGAGCTTGGCCACCACTTCCGATCGCGCCTTGATCGTGTCGAGCATCGGCTGGATATCTGCGACGGTTAGCTTCTCGGGCGGCGGAACGTGGAGCGTCCAGATGACGGTCTGACCGGGAAACTTCAACTCCATCTGCCCGCCTGTAGCCTGGAAGCGCCGTGTGTACTTGCTGACGATCTGCGTGATCTTGCCGACGCGGTTCTTCACCGGGCTGTTGACCAGCACAAACGTGTCGCCGACCTTTTTCCCCTGTAGTTCCTTGGCGAGATCGCCGGAAGCAGCGATCTCTTCGAACTCGTCGCTGGGTTTGTCCGTGTCCTCGATCACGAACCAGCCCACAGGTGCGTCGCTGTTCTCCGAGTATTCGACCGCGCTTCCGACCTCGACCTTGTCCATCGTCGCCGAGATGTCGGGCCGAGCGCCCGGCGTCAGGCTCCAGAGGTAGGCTTTATTGGCCTCGAACTCCGACGTGTGGGCGCGCAGCAAGCGGTAGGCGTAGTCGACGGCAAGCGTGCCCTGGTTCTGCCACTGCAGCACGCGCACGGCCGCAACCGCGTAGCGCATGGGAAGTTCGTCGGGCGATGGCAGCGTGGCGTTCGTGAGTCGGGCCATGTCGTTTCGTCCGTAGCGCATTGCCAGCGTTGCGAGGCGAAGCCTGGCGACCCGATGCTCGGGGTTCGCAGCGACGAACTCCTGCAATCTGGCGAATGCCTTCTCGTAGTCCCGATCTTCGAGGTACTGCGACTCGAACTCAAGCAGTTCCCAGTCCCGAAAGCCGCGTTCATAGAGGACTTGGCACGTGTCCAGGATGACCTGCTCTCGCCCCAGTTCGCCAGCACAGCGCAGCAGCAGGCCTACGTCGAAGTTCGGGGTCTGGGCGTCGAAAAGTTCCTGAAGCAGCGGCAGCGCTTCGGACGGTCGTTTCGCCTCGAGCAGGAGTCGGCCAAGGAAGTTGGTTAGAGAGCGCGTGTCCTCCGTGAGGCGGCGGGCCGCGACCGCCTGGTCTAGGAACTGCGTCGTCTGGGTCTGCTGTCCCTGCCTGAGGGATGCGTACGCTCGGATCGTGGCAACCATGACCGGCGAGTCCGCCACTTCGGGGCGAGCGACGTAGGTCTCGATCTCGCTGAAGCGTCCGGCGCGCACCAACGCCCTGACCGCGCCCACCGTGAGCGGATCAATCAGTTCGCACGGTAGGTTCGCCAAGTTCGCCGTGCTGAACACGTCGAACGCCCGCTTGAGATCCTGGGGCGCTCCGCGATGCAAGAGGGCGTGACCAAGCATGAAGCTGACGTTGGCGGCGCCCTTCGTTTGCGCGTGCGCTTCTTCCAGGACGCGGATGCCCTCGTCCGGACTGCCCATGCCGATGAATGACTCAGCCATCGCCAAAGTGCTGTTCACCTCTTTCGGGCCTGCGCCGAGCGCTTCCCGCGCGAAGTGCGCCGCGTCTTCCTTGCGGCCTTGGATCAGCGCGATGTCCGCCTTCAGCGCGAACGCATGAGCCTTCACGAACTGGACCCCCTCGGCATCCGCAGCCGAGATCGCGTCGTCGGCGAGGGCCATCGACTTGGCGAGGGTCGCTTCTCGCTCGTCGGCGTTGAGAGGCTTGAGCGTGCGTTCCGTCGCGGCGACCCTCGCGAAATAGACGCCCGCGAGAAGCAGATGGGTTTGCGACCACTTCGGCTTGTCCGCGACCGCATCTTTCGCGTGTTCGATTGCTCGGTCGAGTTTGCCGCAGGCGACGGCCTTCCTGCACAGCGCGGAGGCGATCTCGGCATCGGTTCGCATGACGGCCGGCGTCGCGTCGAGCAACTCTTCGTATGTTTTCTCCAGAGGTGCGGACTGAAGCCATAGCGAGCGGGCGCGCATGGAGTTCGGAAATCGCTCGACTGCCGCAGCCGCTTTCTCGCGAGTCTCCTTCTCCTGGAGAAGCAGGTGATGCGCGAGCACTTCGTTCTCGACTCCCTTCTGGTCGTCGAGTTGGAGCGGCGCCGCGTCCAAGAAATAACGAGCGGCGATCTTGCCTTCCTCGAGCACGAGGTGGGCGCATCCCAGGTTGGTCAAAATGCGGAAGCGCTGCCAGCTCGACAGGTTGCCGCCCTTCGTGCGCTGGATGTGTTCCAGCAGGTAGATGGCGATCTTCGCCTCGCGCGGATTGACGCGCTCGCGGGCCTGGTCGATCAGCGCGTCGATCTCCGCTGCGGACGACTCCGTGATCCCAAGTTGGTCTCTGCAAATGTCCGCGTTTGCGGGATCGAGAAGCCAGGTGATGAACTCTTCGCGCGGGACGACGATTAGTTGCACGCCGAACTTGTCGAGTACGTCCTTGGCCCAGATGCCTGCGGTGTGCTGCGTTACTTCCTTCGGCGTCGAAAAAATCAGCACGCGCAGATCGGGATAGTGCTTCTTTGCTTCTTTGGCGTCGCCCTCAACTTTCGCCGGCGTGGCCGTGATCGAGCAGGCGAGCCCGATGCACCTCTTGTCTGAGTTCAACTCCGCGCTCGCGTACGCGTCGAGTCCTCCGTCCCAGTTGCGCTCGCACGCCACGAGTTGCGGCCACTTTTTCTTGGCGTGGACGACGGCGAGACCCTGGAACTTCTTTCCCGTTTCGTCGGAGATCATCTCGTCAAGAGCTCGCTCGATCTCGGTTCGATATGCCATAACTTCGTAGCGTTTGCAGGTCGCGTCGTCTAGCGTTGTGGTCCTTATTATATTGGTGCAGTTCTTACTAGCTTTCCTCCGACCGGGCCGGGCGGACTGACCCCAACACAGCGGGCCAGGCCCTGGAAGAACCTGCGCGGAAGCCAGCAAACTTCACGGTTTCACGTTCGCCGCGTTCCGCGTCGGCGGCCCGTGTCCGTGGCGTGTGCTGGCCGCGCGGGCCTTCTCGCCTGACTAGGGGCACTGATCAAGCGAGAGCAGGTTATTGTTCCAGTCGCCGTCGGCGTAGGTCTGCAGGTACGGCGCCCGCCCCCCGCCAGGCCTAACGACACCGACGTCGGCCCGCTTGCCGGTGCGCGGGTCCAGCACGTAGAACGTGTTCGTCTTCGCCTCTATGCTGGCGATGACCTGTTCGCGTGTCCATTTCCAGTTGGCCGCAGGGTTCCCCAGATGGGTGATGTGCTCGTGCGGACTCAGCGGATGTGGTTTGGTGATGCACGTTACTCGAACATCTGCCATGGTGTTCTTCTCCAATGCGCGCAGAGCGCGGATCATGCTGCCTGGTTCGTGGGATGAGCCGGTGACGTGAGCTTGCGACGCAACCGCGAGAGTCGAGTGCGGATCGCGCCGGGCGTCGATGCGTGGCGATCAGCAATCTCTCGATCGGTGTATCCGTGACCGGCATCGAAGAGGATTTCTTCGTCTGCCTTCTTGACCGCGCGCGCGATCCTGCCGAACTCGATGATCGCTTCGGCGGCGCCGGCGGCGCCAGCGGTGGCCGACGACCCGACTGGGGACGCCCACTTTTTCAGCGCTAACGCGCGGCTGCGCCAGAGACGCGCGCCGGTTGCGATTGCGCGGTTCACCGCGGCGTCAAGTTCTGCGATGTCAGAGGGGAACGCGCCGGCTTCGATGGCGCTGAGCAGGTAGTTGAGGGCGCACTCTACTCCCCAGGCATAGTCGTTGAAGTTTGGGAGCTTTTTGCTACGCTGTTGCAGGTCTTCGTAGCGCAGCCATGCGTAGTGGCTTGGTGACATGATTTTCACCTCCGATTTCTTTCCAGGCGTTTTGCCTGGGGAGCGCCGTAACGGTTGCCCTTCACCTCGGTGTTCCGGTTTCTTTGCCTGACGCGCTATGGCCAGGCAAAGGTTTTCGGACCCTGGGTTGGACGTGCCGACAGCGGGTTGATTATAGCTCGCCTCGAGAGCCGAGCGCTTGAAAAAAAGTCTTTGCCTCCCGAAAGGTCTCCTTCAATACTTAAGGAGCCCGCCTTGGAGCAGTGTTACAGGAACAGGGCGGCGATGTGATCGAGCGCCTCGCCGCCCTTTGGCGACTAGGCCGTGAGTTGGATGCGGTAGGCCTCCGACCACGTGCGGCGGAAGGCTTCGAATATCTTCGACGCATCCGGGTTCTCGCGCGCCAGCACGCTCTGGGCGCGAGCCATCGACAGCAGCAGCAGTTCCAGGGCGACCACCGGCCCCTTGCTGCTGGGAACAACATGATCCCCCGGGTTCTCGCTCTCGACCGCCTCTTTGATTTCCAGCTCCTGCAGGGGCTTGTACAGGCTCTCAAAGAAAGGGTGCGCGGTATTGATCGTGAGGATCACCCGTCCGAACTTGTGCTCTACGTGGTAGAACGGCCAATACTGGTCGTCGCGGTAGGTGATGAGAAACCGCGACGAAAGCACTCGTTGATAGGCGTCCTCGTCGGACTCGCCTTCGCGCTTCAGCATCACGGCGAGGCCGCGAAGGTTAGCCTCCATCTGCTGCTTTTGTTCTGGCGAGAGCGACGTGTCCAGCGGTTCAGGCTGGAACGAGTCTGCTTCGGTGGCGCGGGCTTCGCTGGCGGATGCCTGCGAACCCGTCCGCTTGGTTGCCCGCATCGCCTGGACGCGCCTGATCTCCTCGCGGACGGCCGTGAGATCGCTGCCGATCGCGGACTCGATGAGCTCGTTCACGTATGCCTTAAGGCGAACACCCTGCTTGTTCGACGAGATCCCGAAAGCCTCGTCGAGTTCGCCGGAGACGTCGATCTCTACGCGGAGCCAATGAGTCTCGCTGTGCCGTTCGATCAGGCCGGGGAGATACCCGATGGAAACCTCTCGGTCGTTTCGCAGGATCGAGACCACCTGACCGTCGAAAAGGTGAAGACCACTGCTCAGCTCCTTGCGTGTCAGGTTCGACCAATCCTCAATCGGGAGCGCGTAAACCTTCACGTGAACGGGCGCGGTTTCCGTGGTTCTGTCGTGCAGTGGGACCTGAATGGTCTTGGGCACGACCAGCCGGCTAGTCTTCACGTTGAGACCCTCGATGCTCGCGTGTCGGGCGTTTGCCATCGAGTAAGTCGGATCGACCGCCTGCGTAAGGCGGTTGTTGACGTAAATACGCAGTCCCTTGGCGATCTGCCGGCGATAGACACGCGCCATCTCCTTGACGCAATGCTCGACCAGTTTGCGGTCGCTCGCGTAGGTGAGCCGGTCGCAGTCGGGCATGAACACGATCGTCCCGTGTGCCCCCAACTCCTCATAAACGTTTGTAGCGTTGGGCGCGAGAAGTTGCTGCTCGGTCGCGTCCTTCGGAAAGCCTACGGGCCGGGTGAACATGTCGATGACCGGCTCCGGCAGAATGGAGTTGAAGCTCGGCTCTGGAAGTGGAACCAGATTGCTTCGGTCCCGACCTATCGCGTCGGTGTCCAGCGTCATGCCGTAGAAGGCCGCAGCCTCCTGCCAGGAGTAAAGCTCCATCACCGGGCTTATGCTGAGCGCGGCGGTCTTCATGCCCATTCCGAACCGACCAATGCCTTTTCGGTTGCCGTAGCTCATCGATCCGCCGAATGATGTCGCCACTTTCAGCACGTTCGGGGCCATGCCCTTGCCGTTGTCGTACACCATGATGTCGGTTTCGTGGGCACCGCGACGCCCGGTCTGACGGAAATAAACCCGAACGACCGTCGCGCCCGCCTCGATTGCGTTGTCGACGTGTTCACAGAGCGCCGAGGTGGTCGTGTTGTAGCCCACATCTCGAAGCGATTGCACCAGGGTTTGGGCGAAGAACAGCGGGACGGTGGCTGACTCTTTCAGGATGCGCGTAAGGACGGCTCGGCCGCCACGCGGGGCGTCTGACGCCCAGTTCGGGTTGAACTTCTCTTCGGTTTCTTCTGCGGCGCTAACATGCGCGTCCGGGGTGGGTGCGTTCTTGATTTCTTCAGTATCCATCGTTTTCTCCAAGTTTTGTGACGCCGCTGTTGGCGTCGGATTGTGCTTTCGCTGTATAGGAGCCGGCCAGGTGAAACCGTTACATGATCCTACGGCGACGCTTTCGCAACCTAATCTAGATGCGCAGAGCACTAGCCAATTGTTCGACTTACAGTCGCTCAGTGTTTGCCGTTTGCAGTGCAAACTTCCACACGACGTTGGCGGAGCAGCTTCGACGCACAACAACATTCACAACGCCGTCAGAAATTCGGCCTCAAGCTCGGCGACCAGCTTGTTCCTGTAGGTCTCAAAGTCAGCAGGTAATGGCGTTAAAGCTCTGATGGGATTCGTCAGGTCTGAAACATATGAGCCATAACGGCACAGTGTTGAGCTTCCGAATCCAGCCCCTTCAAAAGGGAGTGCCATTCCGTCGAGGACAGCGCTTCTCAGCAGCTCTGCCACCGTCAGGAAGACTCTGTCCCTCGAGCAAAGAACAGTCAATTCGTGTTCTTGTACCTGGGCTTTGATTCTCTCGTACCAAGCGGTGATGTAGACGAGGTCCCACGCTGCATTCTTCACTCCTGCGAGTGCTTTTTTTCGATCTGCTGAACCAATATTTTTAAAGATATTTCTTGGAGGGTCGTGTGACAAAGCCTGCAATGCCAAACATGTCGCCGGTGCGCTGAAGTGCCAACGATGGTACATCCAATCCAACAGCTCGATCATTTTCTTGTCGGGCCGTCCCCCAACTCTACTAATCGTTGCCATTTTCAATGCTATTGGGTATACGAAGCCGTAAAACCGTAACTTCGCAGTTGGGTCGAAGTTTTTGGCGGGCCCGGATCGAAGCCGCTTGCCCGGAATACGACGATCAAATCTTTCGACCCGTCCGAGGGCCAAAGCAGCCCAGTTCGTAGGATGGATCTCATCCGCTTTATGAAAGACCCCCAAGTCATGCTTCCAAGCTCGGCGAGCGCCAGAAGCTGAACCTTCATAAAGGGCGAGACTGGGTTCAATATGCGCATTTGCGCAGGAAGCAAATGCCATGATTGCCGCAGCAACCCGAGAATTTGTAGTCGCTTGGCTCCCCTTAGCAAGTGCTACGACCTGTGAATAGAGGTTTCGATCAAAGAGGAACGTAGTTTCGGTACGCGCCGTGGCGTATTGGACGATATATGTCTCGACAGAGTAGACGTCAGCATCAACAAATGAAGGAACGAAGGAGTTGGATTCACGAAGCAGTTCCTGCAGAGCCGTGATATCTGCGGGTGGAAGGGGGCTATGGTAAGTGAGTTGATCGTCGTCCAGAATTATGAATTTCACGCCTGAACTCAGGTCTGCTGTGATTTCTGACCACCTAAGGGAAATGTAGCACCAGTCATTGATCAACGGCAGCGTTACCGGTGGTTCAGTGCAGATTCTCGGCTAACGAAGCCATCCAGAAACCGCTTCAACCCAGTGAAACATCGCGTTCCGTTCGATCCCCAACCATGTTCAGGAACTAGCATAATGTGCGAACAGTGTGCAGAATTCGTCGGCAACGCAGGCGGCTGGGCCGGAATCATCGGCTGGCTGTCGGCCGGTCAGAAACCTTGATTTCGCAAACAATTAACATTCATCTGAGTGCCAGCTGTGTGTCCATTCATAGATGAATCTGTTGATCTCGAACTTCGAACAGCGTTAGCGTCGGGCTGTGCTCACGATTCGCGCAATGGCCGGCGGGGAGGGATACGCCCAGAGACATCTCCAACAGAGCGACTACTACGATCAAAAGCGTACCGTCGAAGGCCAATGGCATGGCCGGGGCGCTGAACTGCTAGGCCTATCAGGAAAGGTCACGTCCGAGGATTTCGAATCGCTCCGGCAGGGACTCGACCCCTCCACGGGCGAATTCCTCCGTCAGCGCCAAGGCTCTGATCGCATCTCCGCCGATGGAGCCGAGCAAAGCAAGGCGCGGTCTCTCTATGACATGACTTTCTCAGCACCAAAGTCGGTCTCTGTCATGGCGATTGCGGGCGGCGACGAGAGATTGATTGCCGCGCACGAAGCCTCTATTCGCGAAACCCTGCAGGAGGCGGAGAAATACGCTGCCACTCGGGTTCGCCTGGCTGGCCTTAACGAAAATCGAACCACCGGAAACTGGGTTGTGGCTACCTACACGCATGACACAAGCCGCGAACTTGATCCCCAGCTCCACACGCACGCGGTGGCTGCCAACCTCACTTACGACGGCACAGAGGCTCGATGGAAGGCACTCCAGGCGTCAGGTTTGTATGAGCGCCGTAGCTATCTCACCGAGGTATATCGGAATGCACTAGCTCGCGAAGTGTGCGCTCTGGGCTACGAAATTGAAAACCGTCGCGACGTTGCCGGCAAAGATAAGGGATTTGAAATCGCCGGCGTGGCCCAAGAGATCCTCGATAACTACAGTAGGCGAAGTGCACAGCGAGATGCCGCGATTGAGGAATTCACTCAGAAGCGTGGGCGTGCTCCAACTGACAATGAGGTCGCGGTCCTTATCCGTGAGACGCGGGCAGACAAACTTCAGGAAATCTCGACAAAGGAGGTCCGTTGTCGCCAGTTGGAGAGGCTAACTCCGGACCAGCGAAACATGCTTGGCAGCCTACGTGAAGAAGCACTCGAACAGAGCTCACCGCTACGAATCGAGCATCGGGTGGCTGAAGCATCACTCGGGCACGCGCAGGAACACGTCTTCGAACGATTGTCAGTCGCCAGAGAACACGAGATTCTGACTGAGGCACTCCGACATGGTCGTGGACAGGTGGAATTGTCGGCTCTTCAAGGCGTCCTCTCCCGAGAACGTACAAGCGGAAATCTCGTTGGTGCCGGTGATGAGATTGCAACGCACGCGAGTCTCCTCCGCGAACGCGATATGGTGGCAGTCGTCAACCGCGGACTGAACCGATACGACCGGCTCGGGAACAGCGTCCAATTTGAACCGGCGCCCCAACTGCGGGATGAGCAAAAACGGGCAGTCGAGACGGTTCTTGATTCCACCGACTTGGCAATCAACGTCCGAGGAGCAGCCGGAACCGGCAAGACGGCAACGCTCCGTGAAATTGACCGTGCGCTGAGAGAGACAGGAACACAAGTTGTAGCTGTTGCTCCAACTCGTAGCGCCGTTGACGAATTGCAGAGGGTCGGCTTTCGTGACGCGATGACTGTTTCCCGGTTGTTGGAAGATCAGGAGTCACGACGCTCGCTGCCAGGGAAGGTTCTGATCGTTGATGAAGCCGGCATGGTTTCCGGCCGGCAGATGCATGAGCTCCTCCATCTCGCTGAGGATCACCGCGCGAGGCTTGTATTTTCTGGGGATACTCGGCAGATTCGTAGCGTCGAGGCCTCTGATGCCTTGCGAATTCTCGAAACAGAATCGGCTCTCAAGAGCGTGTCACTGACTGGGGTACAGCGCCAGATCAATCCAGAGTACCGAGAAGCCATCAAGATGATGCGGAGTTCGCCAGAGGAGGGCTTCGGCAAACTGGAAGAGTTGGGTGCTATTCGTGAGGTGCACATCTTCGATCGAAGTCAGGCGGTCGCGGACCTTCACCGTGAGTTCCGAACTAACGGACAGGAGACTCTCGTCGTGGCGGGCACACACGAAGAGATTTCGCACATCAACGCAGCGGTCCGTCAGGATCGCAAGGAGCACGGTGAACTGGGGATGGGGCGCGCCTTTGAATCGTACGTTTCCCTTCAGTGGACCGCAGCCCAAAAGCAGGATCTTTCCAACTATCAAGAGGGGCTCGTACTTCAATTCCAGCGGAATACTAAGCTGGCAGGACGCCATGATTCGCTCGAAGTTGCTCGGGTTGGACCCGAATCTCTGGTCGCTCGCAAAAGTACGGGGGAGGAAATCGCGATCTCTCCGACACAGGTGCGCGCTTTTTTGGTGTACGAGCGTCGATCCATCGAAGTGGCTCCTGGTGACTCTTTAATGCTAACTGCAAACCGTCGAGATCCTGATTTTCGTGCCACGAACGGAGAGTTGGTAAAGGTGAAATCTGTGGATGAGGGCAAGATTCGCCTGGAAGACGGTAGGACGATCCCGGCCAATTATCGCGAGTTCACACACGGCTATGCCATCACAGCCCATCGCAGCCAAGGCAAAACGGTGGACAATGTCATCATCTCCGCAGATGCGATGAAGAAAGAATTGTTTTATGTAGCTGCTAGCCGTGGGCGTAGCGAGATCGCTGTCGTGACCAGCGACCGCGAACTACTTCGAGAGTCGGTCGGAATGTCTACAGCGCGGCAGTCTGCAATCGAGTTGGTCAGGAAGCAGCAGCATGAGCATGGAATGGATAAAGCACCCAAAATTGGCCACGCGCCCGGTGTCACTGGCAACGGTGTGATTCACATCGCAGAACAGCATTCAACTCCCGCACCGACGCACGACGCCGGAAGGAGCGCGGACCGTGGTATTGAGCAAGACATCGGTCATAGCCTCGGGTTTTGAGACGGGCTTTCACACCTCCCCATTCCCCACATGGCGGAGAAATTGCCGAGAAGAAAGGCTTGTGTCAAGGCCGCGCCCTGTGCGCCGCGAAGCGGTCGAAGAGCCTTGACACGAGCCGCTTTCCGGCTATATTTAGCGCCGTGGGGAGTCGACATTCTTCAGAGTTACTTCCAAGAACTCACTCTCTCCGCACGTTTCTGAAAAGCTCCCGAGAGTGAGTGATTGCGAGCACGGAGCAGCACTTTGCGGCCTTCGGGAGTACGCGTGTATACAAGTTCAACCGGTCCCACGAGGCGTTTCCAGCGTTGTGTGAACATCTCAGCAACCTCCTTCTTCCGCGCCAATGCATCTGGAACTGCGAAATAGTCTTCTCGAAATACCTTCCAAATCTTGCGGCGTGCGAGCAAGTATCGTGGGTTGTCAATTGGGCTCAGTATCTCTCGTAGAGCACGAAGAAATGTTGCCTGTTCCTTACCTGTGCCGCCCCCGATCCAGCAGAAAACTGTCCCATCGGCATTCCTATCCGCATAGACGCGAAACAAGCCGGCTTGCTGGTCGATGGAGCCCTCGTACTCCAGGGCTTCGAGAACTGCACGCCCGATCTGCTTGATGCTTCGCTCGGGAGTGCCGTGTCGAATGAGGCGCCACAACGCAATCAGGCTCCAAGGCAAACTCACAATCGCGGCAATTCCCAGCAACAGCGTGGCGAAGGTCCAAAAGTCCTGAGTGGTCCGAACTCGACCTAGCATCCGTCCAAAATATTCGAGGATCGCGACGGCAATATAGGCAGCTTGGATCAGAAGTGCCGCAATTGTGTTTGTGAGAACGAACCCGCGCGGCAGCGACGCGTCCGGTGCCTTCAGGCCGTCCGTCATCTGCTTGATGGAACCTGCATCCAGTGCATCCTGCCACTGCTGGCGAAGGCCGGCACGGTCGAGAGCACGCCTACAAGTCTGGGTATTGATCTTGGCGATCTGGTCGCAGCTGAATGGGGGATGTCCGAATCCTAATCGCTCGGTTCCATTCTCGATTACTGGCGCGGCAGAATTCACGCCGGCGAAAGCGGAGCAACGCCGAACCAGAAGTTCATAGTCGTCACCTGGGCCAAATAGACCCGGCTCGACACAAACGAGATGCCAGATATTAGCCGTTTTCTGCGGCTGAGCTGAGTCCACTCGGATCGAGCGCCCCCTCATCTGGTTCGAGAGAACAAAAGAGCCCACAAAGCTGGCAAGTACCAGTGTGTTGATGCATGGCGCGTCCCACCCTTCTCCCAGCAAGGATTTCGTTCCCACTAGCACGGTTATTCCGCCCCGCTCGAAAACCGATGTGATTAAGCGGACTGAGCCACGATAGTATTCTCCTCTTATTTCGACGGACGAATAGTCTGGGGCGTGGCTTAGTGGGGAGATCGAGAGGTCTCGCGGTTCAATTCCCAATCCTGTCGCAGCCTGCCTGAGGATTGGCTCTGCGCTGTTGGGAATGACCACCAGCGACCCGCTTAGAACACCTAAACGAATAACGGACAAGGCGGCGCGGCGCAAGGATTCAAATATCGGAACGATGCCAATGTCTTCGCAGACCGCAACTTCGCCCGTAGATTTCGGCATTTCTGCCCTGCGAATAAAGTCTGTAAGAATGACGCACCGCAACTCGGCTCCCAGACTGGACGATTCAAGCCGTACGATCTGCTCAATAGATTTCAGTTTGGTGATCGATGTGGTCAACAGCTTTAGATGGTCTGATGGATCGCGGAGCTTTACCTTCCGCCGTTCGATCGCGCCGATCTCCAGCAATTCACGCCGAAGCAACTTGAGAATTTGCTCGTTCGATTGGAAATTCTCGAAGTCGGAGTACAAGCAATGCGATAGCAGCACCTCAAGCCATTCGAGTTCTAGCGTAGGAATCTGTTTGTAAGACAAACCAAGCGTTTTCAATACAGGGTGAGGGATCTCCCGTCCAGCGGCGTGCAGGAAGACGACCATGCTGGAGAGATACTCAGGGTCTTCAAGAATCTCTTCTGTGTGTTCGTCGGGCATCGTAATCCACGGATGGGTAAGGATCGCATCTTTGAATCCTTCGTTTGACCGGAGCCGCTCAACAAACGAGTCCACGGCAGTGCGGAAATCCGAGATCACCTTCTGTTCTTTCTCGGTAGGCGTACTGAAGTAGACGTAATCCTGATGCGGACAGAGGTCCCCCTCCAGCACCAATTCAGGGACCGAAACTTCCGCATCGACCGGTCCGCAGAGCTCTTCGTATCGCTGCCATTCGAACGGAGAAACATCGTAGGGCGGGGTTGCCGTCAGCGCAATTATCGTTGGCTTGTCGAGTTGCGCCGCTACGGAAGTCAACGTTTTCCACCACTCGGCGCGGAGATGGTGTGCCTCGTCGAGGACGAGAGCCCCGAACTTTGCTTCAGTGAACGCCTCGGGAAGTTGGATGTGCCCCTGTGCGCCGTGGTTCGCATCGGTGCCGTTGTTCGCCGGCTCGGACAGGTGATTCTTAGAGTCACCATTCTCCTCGCCTTCAATGGGCTGCGCTTGTTCCTCTGGTTCCCCCGAGCAGACCGCGTGCAGTGCCTGATAGGTCGCGACTGTCAGAAACGCAGGGCTCCTCAGTTCCGTCGAAACCCACGCGGGTCTGCCGCTGCCCGGAGACAGGAAAAGGTCGACGAGGCGATCAACCCACTGATCCCGGATAGTGATGGTCGGTGCCAGCACCAAGGTGGGCTGATTCACCCGCTTTATCACTTCGAGACCCAGAACTGTCTTGCCAGATCCCGGCGCTGCTACCAAATGCAAACGTCGGTTTTGCAGGTACCCATCTAGGTGACTCAATAGACGTGATTGATAGGCGCGCCAGGTCTTTCGGAATGTCATCACGTCCGGGAGGCTTTGCCTTTGCGTGTTGGGTGATGCCAAGGGCATGAACTGATGAATTATATGTTTGCCGGTGGTCTGGGGCTACTGTTGGGTCTGGTCCCACTGTCCGCAGGGGTCGTTCGGCCGCGTTCGAAAATATTTTCGATATATTTTCCCTCCTGCAGGTTCCTTTTATAGATAGAAGGCAAATCTCGCGTGATCACAGGAGTGTCTGCCGACAGGTATCAGTCGCTCAGATGTATGCGTCGTCTCTGCGGGTAACCTAAAAGCACTTATAGGTACTTATCGCACCTATCAGGAACTTCTAGTGATTTAGAGCGCCTACAGTGCCTACAGCGCCTTAAATGCCTTCAAATGTCTTAAATGCTTTTTCGCGGCGCAAAGAAAAAAGATTCTTGAGTCGCGAGCAACAATTGCGTGCTATACCGTTTCTATACGAAGTATGTTCTCGTCTGTTCTAGACGCGATGACTAACACCAGCCGAGTAGTGAAGGATCTCGAAGTCGATCGAATGGAGCCGAGCGGCGAATTCGGTTTCCAGACGAGTCTTTGATTCCAGCCACGTCTCGACTCTGCATTTTGTGGGGTTGATATGAGCGAGATGCATCAAGCAACACCAGTCACCCAGCCTGTCCCTCATTTCGAACGTTTCCTTGATTCACAACAAGCGGCAGAGCTGCTGCAAATTCATCCGAAGACACTCCAGCGTCTCGCTCGTAAGGGCGAGATCCGCGCGATGCGAATCGGAAAATTGTGGCGCTTTCGTACATCCGATCTCGACGCGTGGGTCGACTTGAGGTTAAAGTTAGGCAGCTATCCGTACCGTCCCTAACCACGGAGGATCGTGATGAGACGGACGAGATTTCAGCAAGGCAGCCTTCAGATCGTGAAGCGTGCCCGCGGCCGGAACGCATGGGAGTATCGGTGGTACGAACTCCAGGCAGACGGCTCTCGCAAGCGACGCTGTCTGATTCTAGGTTCGCTTGAACAATATCCGAACGAGACGGCAGCTCAAAAGGCTGTCGCCGCGCTTCGGGCAGACATCAACGCTGAGAATCCGCGCACCAGTTTGACTCCGATCAATGTTCAAACGCTGGTCGAACACTATCGGGAAAAAGAGCTGGGCCCGAATTGCAGCAAAACTCGGAAGACGCAGGTCACCTATGAAGGCTACTTCAACAAGTGGATTTTGCCGCGCTGGGGAAGCTATCGCGTCACCGACGTTAAGGCAGTCGCCGTGGAACAGTGGCTCCGTTCGCTGCAGTATGCAAATGGGAGCAAGGCGAAGGCTCGAAACATCATGAGTGCGGTCTTCAATCATGCAGTCAGATGGGAATGGCTCGATACAAATCCCATTCGCATGGTGCGTCAAAGCGCCAAGCGCACGAGGATTCCTATCGTACTATCGATCGAGCAGGTCGCGGCACTGCTTCGCATCCTGAAGGAGCCTACACGGACGATGGTTTTCGTCGCCGTTTTCACGGGCCTTCGAGTCGGCGAGTTGCTCGGCCTCAAGTGGAGCGACATCGATCTACAGAAGATGGTGGTCCATGTCGTTCGCTCGATCGTCATGCAGCACGTTGGCGACTGCAAAACCGAAGCCTCTCGCAAACCAGTTCCACTCGATTTGCGGTTGGCCAAAGTTCTGTGGGACTGGCGACTGCAGAGCCCATACCCTACCGATGAGGATTGGGTTTTTGCTAGCCCTCACAGCGGAGGGAAACTGCCGTACTGGCCAGGTTCGCTTTACAAGGCGCATCTGGAGCCGGCGGCAAAAGAGGTCGGAATCGTGGGCCACTTCGGCTGGCACACGTTCCGGCACACATACGCGACACTCCTCAAAGGCAACGGCGAGGACGTAAAAGTCGTGCAAGAACTCATGCGGCACGCGAACATCTCGGTCACCTTGAACATTTACGCGCAAGCGATCACGCAATCGAAGCGCGACGCGCAGAGCCGGGTTGTGAGCTTGCTGCTCGACAAAAACGAAGAACAACCAAGCACCGAGGCTTATCGGACGTTAACGGACGTACAAAATTCTGGAGGGGATTTGCAAGTGGTTGATAAAGTTGGCGTCCCCGACGGGATTTGAACCCGTGTTACCGCCGTGAAAGGGC
>Ga0335078_10001422_pt1 | contig 36226 bp, 32 predicted proteins | sample Lox_Sample_32_FD_206711 | JGI IMG/M metagenome (GOLD analysis project Ga0335078, IMG submission 206711) | Soil microbial communities from Loxahatchee National Wildlife Refuge, Florida, United States - Lox_Sample_3.2 | ecosystem: Environmental > Terrestrial > Soil > Wetlands | place: USA...
CGCCTTCAACTCATCCCCTGTCACGGGGAAAATCTTCGGTTTGTCCCTTTTCACCACGGGCTGCTAGTACTACTGTGTTATAAAGTATGATATCCTGTGCTCATGAGCGCCACTTCTTCGGCGCCAGGCCCGCAGGAGAAGCGCTTTGCGGCGTATATGGATGGCCTGGCGCAAGCCGCAGGGCACGCCGATCGCCGGATTCCCTTCAAGAACTACTGCACCGGACTGCTGTTGCCGGGTGAGCGCAAGAGCGTGGAACCGATGGCGGCCCGATTGGCTCCCGGCAACGTGCGACGCCTCCATCAGTCGCTGCATCACCTGGTAGCCGACGCGCCCTGGAGCGATGAGGTGATGCTGAGACAGGTGCGCAGTTACCTTCTACCCGCGATGGAGAAGAGGGGGCCGGTGGTGGCCTGGATCGTCGATGACACGGGATTTCCCAAGAAGGGCACGCACTCCGTGGGGGTAACGCGGCAGTATTGCGGCCAAGTGGGCAAACAGGAAAACTGCCGGGTGGCGGTGAGTCTCTCGGTGGCGACCTGGAGTTCCAGCCTGCCCATCGCTTGGCGACTCTACTTGCCGGAAACTTGGGCCCAGGATGGCAAACGGCGGCGGCGGGCAGGAGTTCCTCAGGACGTCGAATTTCAAACCAAACCCCAGATGGCGCTGGAACAGATTCGCCAAGCCGTAAAGGAAGGAGTTCCCCGGGGTGTGGTGGTGGCCGATGCCGGCTATGGGATCGACAGTCAGTTTCGCGCCGGCGTGACCGAACTGGGACTGGAGTATGTGGTCGGAGTGCAGTCCTCCACCACCGTGTGGGAGCCTGGTAAGCAGCCCCTGCCCGCCCAGCCTTGGAAGGGAAGAGGCCGCCCGCCCCGGCTGCGGCGTCGTGATCCCGAACATCAGCCCGTCCCGGTCAAACAACTGGCGATCGCTTTGCCCTCTTCAGCCTGGAAGGGAGTAGGTTGGCGCCAGGGCAGCCAGCGAACCTTGCGCTCGCGTTTTGCGGCCCTGCGCGTGCGTCCGGCCCATCGCGATTACTGGCAGGCGGAACCCCATCCGGAAGAGTGGTTGCTCATCGAATGGCCCCGAGGGGAAGCGGAGCCTATCAAGTACTGGCTTTCGACCCTGCCCGCCCAGACCCTGCTCCGAGACTTGGTCAAACTGGCCAAGCAGCGCTGGATCATTGAGCGCGACTATCAGGAACTGAAGCAAGAGCTGGGATTGGGGCACTACGAAGGACGAGGCTGGCGTGGCTTTCATCATCATTGCACGCTTTGCATTGCCGCTTATGGGTTCCTGATTGCCGAGCGGAACCGTTTTTCCCCCTCAGCACGGGCCGGTCATCTCGGGCTACCGAAGCCGGAGATGCCGTCCGACTTCCAGCCCCGGGGGGCGCCTTCGTCCCGAGCGGCATAATCCACACTCGATCGCCAGCCTCCGCATCCTCATCGCGCGCCAACTGCTCCGGCAGTTGGTTCACTGTCCGTTTTGTGGGGCGCGCGGCGGGTAGTCCTCCGCATCGACTTCGGCGCGCTCGATGCAAGTCTGAGGCTGCGAGTGATTCGGTGCGCTATGCCAGGGGTCGTTGAGCACCTCCACGGCCCAGAGTTTCTCCAAGGCCAGGCAGCGCCAATTGGCCGACGCGTTTTGAGGCTGCAGCCCGCTGACACTCTCGCCGCCATACTGATAGCAGAGCACGCGAAGTTGGCCGCTTCGGTTCCAACCCAATTTGTGCGGGCAGAGCAGCCGCCGGCAGCCGTCATATACGGCAGCGATGGCTCGCTTGTCCACCACCGCCCTATGCACGAACCGGTGAATCTCCTCCCGCGCTTGATTCGGAACCATATCCGCACGCTCATTTCGAATTATCCCTCAATCTTTATAACACAGTAGTACTAGAATGCGATGACAGCGGCCTTGGACAAACAACAACCTTTGACATCACCGGGGTTCAACCCGTCTAGAGAACCGATCTCGGTGGCGAACGGGCGGCGAGCGCACGGGAACCCGTCGCCAAGCTGTATTAGGCACTTTACACGTGTGAGGGAGCATCATGCCGGTTGAAATCGCAACCATTTCCTGCGATCCAACGAATCCCGTCCCTGAAGAGCCGTTTGTTTTGAAAATCGAGCTGATCTCTCCCGCGGCAAAAGATATTACAGTTGTCCTGGAGAAGCAACGGATCGTTGGCGATGCGGGACGGACGCCAGAGCTTCGGCCAACCGGCCCCACTTATTTTGATTTGTTTCCGGGGCCAATTGACGTTTCGGTAGGATCAAAGACTGGCATCTCTGGCCCGATTTCAGTAAGGCGCGATGCGACTGCTGAATCAGGAGATCCACCGGTGCGATTTCCTGAGCAAATACTCTTCAGTGCTTCGTCGTTAGAGCTTTCAGAGGGATTCACGTCTGTGGTGGTTCGCATCTCGTTGCCCGAGGCGAAACTAATCCGCTGAACGCCCAGTAAACAAAGCTTCGATCCGCAGGGAGCCATCTGGACAAGAAGATCACGCGTGCAGGTCTGAGACCCGCCAAAGACAGGAGGAACAATCCATACGAACGCTTGTAACTTATGGATCGAGGCTCGAACTCCCCAAAATGGCCACGAGGGCAATCATAAGAGCCTGTAGGAGGACCTTCCTCAAGACGCAACGCCGTCTTGAATTATGGCGACCGCCCTTCCGACCGTGCGAACCGAGACTCCCAGGTCTGCGGCGCACTCTGCTTGGCTCCTGCCCGCCGCCAGCATCGCCCTCAATTTCCTCCTGGCCCTGCCATCGAGCTTCGGTGGCCGGCCGGCGTTCTTGGAGAACTCGGCGAGTTGCCCCCATGTGTACTTGGCGGCTCGGGCTCGGCCACCCATACGGGCCATCTCGGAGACGCTCATCGGCTTTTCGCGCATGCCTGTAGTTTAGACCGAAATTCGCGCACCGTCAAGCCATAATTTATAGGCAGATTATGTCCGATAAAAGATGACATGTTAACCTGTATCTAATTCATATCAGCTCGATCGCCCAATCGTGGGGCAGGTTCAGGGAACGCCAGTCGCCGTCGTCGAAGGCCAGGGCACCGGCGGGAAGGAAGTTGCCCGTCTTTTGGAAGTTGCCTGCCCTCCCGCTCCCGAATCCGAAATCCTTGCGGGGATCGTCGGCGTGCCCGAAATGAAATCGCCAGCCGAAATCGAGCAGCAGGCGTTCGCGTCCGACGCCGATTTCGGGCGAAGGCGCGGCGCCTGCCGGCAGCGGACCGCTTCCCTCGGGCGCGCGCGAAGCGTCGCCCGTAGCCTTTCCGAAGGCTCGGGTCCCTTGGGCTACTGCCGCCACGGTCGGCGCGAGCAAACTGGTCTTCAATAGATCTCGACGCGTCCATTTCATCATCTGAAGCCTCCAATCACGAGGTAGTACCACGTGTTGACGCTTGAGGGAAGGAGTCGCTCGCAACCCCCTGTCACAATGATTAACGAAAATAACCGTGAAATCAGCTCCGCGCAAATGACCGTAGAGTTACTCGCGGAAGTGTTTCAGGCCAGCCCGAATCGCATCGGAGGAATCATTGGCATCGACTAACCCGCGAATCAACTGCCAGCGTTTACCTAGCCCCGTTCACTTTGACGTGAGCCGGCAGACTGCTGGCCCAAGGTTGCCTTCTGGTGCTTCCGCTGCGGATTCCATCCCGTGAGCTTGCCTAAGCCGGGTACCGACCGGTCTGCCAAAGCCACCTATTGTCTTCTGCCTTGATCGCGGGCGCGAATGTGCTAAGCTCCGTAACGAGCCAGAGCACGCCACGCCCGGCGCTGTAAACACCGAGCGCAGGAGCGCAGCGCTAACCAAACCGACCTGTCATGGAGGCCACAATGGCTGAATCGAAGCTACTTCCCCGACAGTATCCCCCACGCAATCAGCTCGAGCAGCAATCAATGCCACACAGCGCCCAGGCATTAACGCGTCGAGTTGCCGGCTGACATACTGACCTGCCTGCGGCGCGTGACGACCTGGTGCCTCGGTGTACTCGTGCCCTTACTTTAAGGTACCCTATCAATCGAACACGAGATGCCGTCAGCTCTACCCCTGCTATCCCGTTCGCTGCTCGAGGATCTGCTGATCCGGCGCAGACGCGCGACAGAACTGCCCCCGCCCTCGCTGCTGAGGGCACCCGAGACCATCCTGCAATTCGGTTCCGGCAGGTTCCTGCGCGGCTTCATCGAGGATTTCGTGCAGGTCGCGAATGCCGACGGCAATTACTCCGGCCGCATCGTGGCGGTGCAGCGTGACACTGACCATCGTTCCGAAGCCGCCGAACGTCAGGACCATTTGTACACGCTGATCCTCCGCGGCGTCGGGGAAGGCGGCCGGACGGAGGTGAAGCGCATTATTGCGTCCATCAGCCGCCTGCTGGTTGCCAGCCGTGATTGGAACGCGATCCTCGCTGTGGGCGCCAATCCACAAATCCGAGTGATTGTGAGCAACGCGACAGAAGCGGGCCTCTCGCTCGATCCCGCAGACACGGCGGATTCCAAACCACCACGAAGCTTTGTGGGCAAACTCACGTTGGTACTGGCTGAGCGCTGGCGATCGACGGCAGGCACTGATGCTGACGTGGCCGTGATCCCCTGTGAACTAGTCCAGGAGAATGGCCCCTTGCTACAGAAGCTGATTCTCGATCAGGCCCGTGCCTGGAAGCTGGCGGAAGGATTTGACGCGTGGGTCCGGACCTCGGTTCATATCGCAAATACGCTGGTTGACCGGATCGTGGTGGGAACTCCGCGGCGGGAAGTGCTCGATGCCGAATGGGAGACGCTCGGCTATCGTGACGAAGTACTTGATATTGCGGAACCCTTTTACCTGCTGGCCATGGAGGCGGACGCGTTTGTACGTCGGCACTTCCCTCTGGATCGGGTGTTGCCCAACGTCAAGTATGTCGACAGTCTCCGGCCCTATCGAATGCGAAAGCTACGGATTCTGAACGGACCGCATATGATCCTGGCGCCCGTTGGAAGGCTGCTCGGTCTGGAGACAGTTCTGGAGGCCATGGCTGACGCGCAACTCGGCCGCCTGGTTGAAGAAGCCATTTTCCAAGAGATCATTCCGGCCATGGATCGTGGCGACGAATCCGTGAATGCAAGTTACGCGCACCAGATCGTCGGGCGTTTTCGCAACCCGGCGATCGAACATAAGTTGCTCGGCATCTGCACCGAGATCACAACCAAGACGGGAATCCGACTGTTTCCAACGATCCGGGACCACATGCAACGGCGCGGCGCGCTGCCCGAAAGAACCTTGCTGGCGCTGGCGGCGATGGTCATGGTCGTGCGCGATCCTGCTGTCCAGGACGCTCACGGTGGATACATCCGCGATCGCTGGACCAGCGTTGATATGGATTCTTCCGAATCTCTTCTGGCCTTCACCAGCGACGTATTGACCCATCAGTCCGAATGGAGTCATGAGTCGATCGACGTAAGGGCCGTCGGCCCGGCGGTGGCGGACCTGCTGCGCCGGCTTGACGCCGACGGTCTGCGTGTCGCCATCGCACGACGATACGGGTTACGAACGGAGGGTGGTGTGTTTGGCTGAAGTCCGGGCTGGTCGGAACGCCGCCGCCCCTTGCTTTCAGCATGCGGTGGACACGAGAAGGTACCTCGGCGTCCTTCACTAAGGGAGAATCGCTTCTATGAAGCAGATGGTGCTGGAACAGCCCGGGAAATTCGCGCCAAGTGAGGCCGCTCCGCCCGCCATGGCCGCGAATGAGGCGCTGGTGCGTGTCCGGCGGGTGGGCGTATGCGGCACGGACTTTCACGCCTTTCATGGGCGCCAGCCATTCTTTACTTATCCGCGCATCCTGGGGCACGAGCTTGCGGTAGAGGTTGTCGGAGCTCCGTCTAACGACCGCGGGATTTCGCCCGGTGACTTCTGCGCCGTCGAGCCCTATCTGAACTGCGGAGGCTGCCGGCCTTGTCGCACAGGCCGCTACAACTGCTGTGAAAGCGTCAGGGTGCTCGGAGTCCACACGGATGGGGGGATGCGCGAGTTCATCGCCGTGCCCCTTGACCACCTCCACAAGTCGAACAGACTGTCTTTCGATCAACTGGTGCTGGTGGAGCCGATGAGCATCGCCGCGCATGCCGTTAAGAGATCGGGTTTGACGGCCTCGGAGGCGGTGCTGGTGATCGGAGCCGGGCCCATTGGCTTCGCGGTCACGCAGGTCGCCCTGGCCACCGGAGCGCGTCCGCGCGTCATCGAAATCGCTCCGGCGCGGCGAGATCGGATTGCGCGTCTGGGGGTGGAGGTGCTGCCCGAACCCGACGAACAGCTGGCCGACGTGGTCTTCGATGCGACTGGCAATCTCAACGCAATGGCCAACACCTTCTCGCGTGTGGCCTTTGGCGGGCGCGTTGTCTGGGTGGGCCTCGCGCAAGGAAACGTTTCCGTGGATGATCCGCTGTTTCACCGGCGCGAGACCACTCTTCTGGCTTCCCGCAACAGTGCCGGCCAGTTTCCCAACGTCATCCACATGATTGAAGAAGGCCGCATCGACACATCCCCCTGGATCACCCGTCGGCTGGAGCTGGAGGGCGTCCCTGCGCTTTTTGATGACCCTACCTGGCATCACGAGGGTCTGAAGACGATGGTAGAAGTGGCGTAAGGCGTCGCACGTCAACTCCCCCGATCGACAGCACAGCGCCCGACTGCCCGGCCCGGATGAAGGCAGCAACGTTGTCGCTGCGATCGAGCCGAGTAGCCATAGGAACGTCCGCTTTCGCTGGATCCCGCGGACGTTGTTGGTCGCGGTCGAGACAGCTCCAACTGTCGCAAGGGGTTGCGATGTTATCACGCCTAAGCCGGCCGCGAGGCTGCGGCTATCTTCATTGCCGAACAGCCGCTGGTGTATAGCCGACCAAAGCGGCATAGCAGCCGCGTGGTCCTTAACAACTCCTTGAGTCTCAAGCGATATGGCTCTTGGGGAATGCAAACCCGAAACTCCGATGCTCGAACTCGATGCATCCCAGGCCGGGACAGTTACAAAGATCAAATCTCCCCGTGGATCAGATCTGAACCCTTAACACGTGTTTCCCGCCACCGGTCTGCTCGTTTAGAATCGCCTCCTTCCGACTGGAGGCGCTCATGTTCGAACCGAAAATCACGCTGACTCGCGAAGAACTCCACGAAAAGGTCTGGTCGACGCCGATGCAGAAGCTCGCGGCCGAGTTCGGCTTCTCGGACGTCGGATTGGCCAAGCTGTGCCGCCGTCATCAGGTGCCCGTGCCGCCTCGCGGTTATTGGGCACGGCTCCAGGCGGGGCAGAAAGTCAAGCGCACGCCATTGAGGCCGACGACGCATCCCAGACTGGACAAGGTGGAAATCTACGCTCACGAAACACGGCAGCGGAGCACCGACCTGGAGGCGCAGGAAATCCCAACGATCCTGGTCGCCGATGATCGCCCGATCACGCACCCCATCGCGCTGCGGATCGAAAGATCCATCTCCCGGTCCAAGTCTCAAGCCGGGCTGCTGCTCCCGAGGCGCGGGCGGGCCGTGCCGATCCAGGTGACCGCCGAGCAGCTTCCCAGGGCGTTGCGGATCCTCGACGCGGTGCTGACGGCGCTGGAGCAGGCGGGCCACCCGTTGACTTGGCCTGCGCCGTACCGCGTACCGATGACAGCCACGGTTCTCGAAGAGCCGCTGACCTTCGTGATCTCCGAGGTCCTCGAACGCCACGGGCATCAGCCCACGGCAGCCGAAATCTCACGCCAGGAGCGGGACCGCTGGTGGCGACCGGAGAGATGGGAATACCGGCCCAGTGGCCGCTTGAAGCTGTCCGTTGAGACTGGCGAACGCCTGGGTGTCCGCCGCTCCTGGTGTGACGGCAAGAGGCGGCGAGTTGAGGACTTTCTCGGCCATTTCGTAATGTCGCTCACGGTTGTCGCAAAGGCGCTCAAGCGGCAGCGCGAAGAGCAGGCGGAGCGGGAACGAAGGTGGGCGGAAGAGCGCAAGCGCCGGGATGAGGCGGCGGCCCGGAGGGCCGAGTACGAGCGCAGGGCGAAGGTGGTTGAAGGCTTCGTTGGCTCGTGGGAGAAGAGCAATTCGCTGCGGGCCTTGGCGATGAAGCTCTCAATCGCGGCGGACGAGTCCGTGGTGGCCCGAGAGCAGAAGCGGGACCTGCTCGAAATGGCCGAATGGGTCCTTGGCCACGCGGGCTTCGTTGACCCCTTCAGCGACGTGGGCCGGATGATTCAGCAGTTCAAGGCCCCGCCGTGGAGCTACGGACCTTAGGGCGAGCCGAACGCAGTCTGTCAAGCATTCGCTTCTCCTCCAACGCGGGCGCAGGCCGGCGCTCTGCCCAGATTGCGAGCCCGGAGCGCCGGTGATAGACTCCCCGCTGCTTCGAGTTTCACGGCGAGAGCTAACAGTGACGAGTGGCAAGCGCGTGGTCTTCGAGGTCGTGCCGCACCCACACCATCGTGGCGAAAAGGCTGCTCACGCCGACACAAGGCGCACCGTTCGGCTTGTGATACCGCCAGCGGGCACACGCCGTCAGCCACGCAGAGTGGATCTCACGGGAAGTGGACTGCGCCGAGATTATCGTCTACAGCGCTGATGGCAGGATTGAACGACCGCAACCAACCTCGAAGTTGCAGGCGGGGGAAATATGACGAAAGCTGTTAGGGTCACGAAAGCCAAGCTGGCCGAGCGGGACGATGTGTCAAGCAAGGAAAGGGCAAGGGACTACACTTTTCGGGTCCTCATTGAGGGCGAGATGCAATTCACGTTTAACGGTTTAGAAGTCCAGACGGCCGCCGGGGAAGGCGACCCAAGCGGTTTCGAGCCCACAGACAAGGCGCTGGCCGATCTGCAGCATGAAGTCCTGGAACATCTTGGCCTCAACTACGCGGTGACCAAGCTGGAACTCTCCACCGACTCAGACCTTTTGCTCGGCGCAAAGGAGCCAGAAAGCGAACACAAGCCGTCCCTCTCAAGGGCAAAGAAAACGCCCAAAGAAGAGACCCGGCATTCGATGAGAAAGAAGTAAGAAGCAAGACCTTCGCGCTCGTCCTCCTTTTATTCCTGCTCTGGTTGCGTGGAGGCGTACGCTTCACCGCAAAGGGCGTCTCACTGATCATGGTTCTGGCGCCCTGAGTCTCCGCCGTACCGGTTTGGCGCTGCGCCGCCCAGTCCACGTTGAGACGGCGGTGCTGAACTTACGTTCCCGACACCCCCCCCTCGGCTCCTTGCCTTCCCTTGAGCGCCACGAGCCGCGAGTGGCACAGGTCCGGCGTCCACTCCACGAACGCAAGCCTCCTCACCAGCAGCGGCCTGAACCAGCGGCAGTCCTTGATTTCGCCTGCGGTAAGCCCCTGACCCCAGCGGCCGCGAGGCTCGGGGGCTGCGATTGGGCATTCCTGCTTGCCCTGCTTCCAGACCGGTTCAATTCATGCGACGGTTTGCATAGGCGTCGATGTCCACTTCCTCGGAGCGCAGGAAATCGAGAAAACTCACCCCCTTGTACTTGCAGCTCTCGCAGATGCTCAGGAGCACGAGATAGTCGCGCATCCCCTTGGCCGAACTCTTCCCGCCAATAGTGTTGCGGAGCCTCGCCAGCGCCTTGATCGCATGTTCGGCGTTGTTGTTGTTCCACGGCACGCCGTCGTGGTCGAGAAACGTAAACAGCCTGTGCCTATTCTTCTCGAACCGCCTGTGGTAGCCCGCCGCCACCTCCGTCCGATAGTCCTGCTTCGAAAGCTTGCCATAAAAGCGTTCCACCGAATCCTTGTGCCGTCGCAGATAGCGTGCCTTCAGGCCAAAGCGGTCCACCGTATCGATCATGGGCTTGAGCAGGCCCGCGAATTGCTGGGCCAGGGTCCCTATCTCGTTATTAAAGGGCTGCTTCCGCAGGTCATCGTTCAGGTCGCGGATGAGGTGGACTAGACACCTCTGCTGAGCACACTCGATTGAGTCGTATCCCGAGTAGAAATCGGAAACAAGGACCCCGCGAAAGTTCCTCAGGACATCGTGGGCAATGCTGGCCTCTCGTGTCTCGCTGTACACGAAAGCGACCTCCTCGAGATTCGTGAACACCCAAACGTATCCGTCCCGTCCGTTGATTCCGACCTTCGTCTCGTCCGCATGCACCAGCGGCCCCCCAGCGATACGATCAAGAATTGCCTCGTAGGTTCCTTGGTAACGCCCAGCCTCTGCCGCCTTCACCTTGTTGATCACTCCCCGCGACAACGGCAGTCCAAACAGTTGTGCGACACTCTTGGCGACGGCGTTCTGTGGAACCTGGACTTCGATGATCTGATAAAGGAGGTACGCGCAGAGTCCCGCGCCATACCTGGGCTTACGGATATACTGCTGGAACGTCGCCTTGCAGCGCCAGCAGATGTAGCGCGGGAAGAGGTAGCGGACGATCCAGCGCCTCACACCACCACATGACCATCTGAGATCGTAAACGGTCTGGCTGAGCACTCCCCATTTGTAGACAAGGGGCGGCTTGCATCGGCAGCGGGGAGCAGGCCGTGGCTGATCCACAGTGGTGATCTTATTGGGGCGCATCCTCGCGAGAGGCTGCCCGGTGGGGGCCTTGCGGCTGAGCCGCTTCAAGCGCCGGTTAGATCGTACATAAACCCTGCTCCTCTGATAATCCCAGTACGCTGCCTGGTTGACCTCCTGAAACTCGGCCAGGGCAAACTCCACTTCCCCGAAGCGCTGCGGATATTCGCGCCTCAGGGAGCCTGCGTCCACCACGTCGCGCCTCGGCAGGTTTTCCCAATGCTGTGGGCGGCAGAGTGCAGAGAGGACCTCGGCAACCTTCTGTGTGCCCTCGCAGTCTTCCGCGTTGTAGGTGATCAGCCTTTGTCTCAGGCCGACGTCACGTGATGCCTCCCATTGGGATCTCCAAGCAATGGCGGCCAGTCCCGAGGAACCGGCCACGGACCAGCGAAAGCCCAGATGCCCAGCAACTTCCTTGAGGCTGTTGGAGTAGGTGGGAAAATAGACGTGCGCGTAAATCACGGGCAGCAGGTTGAGCGCCGACCCGATCAGCCGGTCAACAAGCTCTGCCTGGCCTACCTCCGGGTACCTCGCCTTCATTCGCTTCAGGAACTGTGTCTCATAGCTTCCGTAATGGATCAGCCTGGGGCGTTTGATCAGGGCCAGGCATCGCAGGCAATCCGCCCACATGTTCCGCTCGCCGCGCAAGTCATCGGCCCAGAACGAATATTGAACAGAGGCACCACCCTCTTCGGCCCGGAGACCAATGAGATAGTAGAAGTCACGGTCGGGAACCCCTTCTACATCGAGATAAACCGGCGTACCGGGAGCGTCGAGTGGCGGTGTGTCGAGAACATGGATCTGCTTCTTACGGACGGCAAGCGCCTTCAGCGCATGGTGATGCTTGGCTGCCGGGGAGGCAGAGCGCCTGCGCGGCCGGAAGGTATGAGAAAGCTGGGTCACGGTGAAAATCCCCTTCTCGTGCAGTCTTCTGCGCTCTTTCTCGGTGATGTTGGACAGCAGGCTGAGATCGTCCTTCTCGATGGCGACCCGGCGGCATCGCGCCTGGAACTCGCATTCTGCGCAATGACGGTTCAGGATTACCGGTGGAGGGACAGCGCCGGCCGCCTGGGCGAGGATGCTGGGTAGAATACGTCGGACCTTATCCACGAGGGGAGCCAACTGCACGGTCACGACCCTGAACTGGCAGCCATGGACGATCTTGCCGATACGCGGCATCTTGCCAGACGCATGCGAGAGCGCAAGGGCGTCAAATCCCAACAAGAGCTTGTGGGCAGCCCGAAGCTTCTCGCTTGGGACAAAGCGGATCGGCATATAGGGATGGTGAGTCGCGTTCTGGGAGCGTGAGTGCGTCAGTTCCAAACCGTGCAGAAGGGCATCCATTTCCGAGCTTGCCGCCGTTGCGTCGAAGATGAATTGGTAGCGCCGTTGTTTAATCGCTTCCGGGGAGGGCGTTCCTCGGTATGAGCCACCTAATCTGAGTGCGGAGCGGAGTTGCTGGCATCCCCTTTCCTTGAACTCCTCGTGAATGTGCTGTTCCCATTCGGCGAATTCAGGCCGAGTGCCCACCGCGCCGTTCGAGTATAGATGAGACTTGGTCGGACACTTCAGATGTGCCTCGAATATTTCTTGTGTGATTGACATACCCGTCGTGGTCGAATCCTGGCCGTAGCTGCCGCCGATGCGCTAGACCGGGCCTTAAAGGCGGCGCGTCCGACCCGAGAATTCGAACTGATGCGCGAAGATTCCCAAGAGCCGCGTTTAGGTCTCGCGGCGCACCTGTGTGGGCTTCTTGTCCTCCCTGAGCGCAACGAACCTCGAACGCTGCTGGTGAGCATCCGGCGTCCACAAACTCGAACTGGCCCACGCCAGGGGCCCGGTACCCACCGAGCCTGACCTCGTAGGCCCACTGCGGGCCCTCGGGCAGTGACGATACACGCTGGAGCAGCATGGGCTCGACGAAACGGGCTTTGGCCTCGTGCCGTTGCACGATGGGCCGCTACGGGCGGCGAAGTCCCCGATTTCGGCCGCCTACTCTATACTGGCACCTGCGGAGAGTTATCAGCAGCCGATGATGCCGCCGCGCCGACAGAAGGACTTCGAGGACTTGGAAGCGAGCCAGCTTTTCTGCCCGGCCTGCGAACGCGCCATGCCGGTGCGGAAGCGCCTCCTCCTGGTATTGCTGGACAAGGAGATCTACGAGTACGTCTGCGCCGGGTGCGGCTCTGCGCTGGGGAAAAAGGAGCAGCCGTGGCCGAGAGCGGCTTGACGGTCGAGAACCTGAGGGGCCGGGTGCGCGGTTTCTTCCACGAGGCGCAGTCGATGGCCGCCAAAGCCATCGTTGCCTTGATCGTCGCTGCCTGCGTGCCGGCGCATGCCCAATCCGCGCCCGACTTCACCTGGACACAGCACCCGACGGTCACATGGGCCGACTTCAAGGACCAGCCCCCAAAGTCCGTTGCCTATCCAAGCGCAGTGTCGGACACGGGCTTCAAGTATCAGCTTGTTTGCCGGAACGGGATGCTGGACATCCACGCGGCCGCCTTCTTCTCGCCCAGCGGGTCCTGGGCGAAGCCGGACGAGAGGACGGCCGAGTTGCTGAAGCACGAGCAGGGGCACTTCGACATGGCGGAGTCGTATGCGCTGCGGCTGAGGAAGGCGGCCCTCGATGCGAAAGTCCGTTGCGACGACAGGGCCAAGGCCAACGTGGCCGGGCAAAGGATGGTGGCCGAATTCCAGCAGCGCTGACGGATGCGGAGCGCGAGTACGAGCAGGACACCAAAGAGGGGAGCGACCTCGCGAAACAAGACGCCGCATCCAGAAAGATCGCGGCCGATCTCGCGGCCCTGAGCACCTACAAAGAATGAGGAAATGCTGTCGGTCGGCGTCGCACGGACTGGAACCCAGACCAGAGCAAATAGGTCCCAACCTTTGGTGAACCACGTTACAGCCAGTGATGCGCTGGACCCTTATGAGCGAATTGGACGGCGACAGCAAGCAAGCAGGTTAACTGCGCTGCGCTTTCGGGCGTGTGTCTCCCGGGGTCTGGGGAAGAATCTCGCAACCTCACTCGAATCCTTGAAACTGAAAACGAACGCCTCGACACCATCGTCAATGGCGATCTGCAGTGCCCTTGCCTTTGCTCCGTCGAGATCGGCAAGGAACGCTGGCCATCGCTCGTCATCGACAAAGATGCCGTAATCCTCAGCCTTGCCTGGCATGAGAGAACCCTGTGTCGCTTCTCTTTGATCTCAGGTTCGTTCCCAGAGCCGTCGGAGGCAGAAATGGGGTCACGGGTCGTGGTGACTGTCCCCGTTGCTGACGTCCCTTCGGGCGTCTGGATGCCGGCGATCATAGAATGCCTTTGGGCGGCACTGATTCAGTGTCCAAGCCTAGACGTGCCCTGACGCTGCTTGTGTCCCGTTGCGCAGGCCGCCGAGCGCACTGTGCGCAGCCTGATCGTGCTCGCCATTGGGGCGCAAGGACACGGCCATGTGACCCGAATCACCGATGGGTAGTCGCTCCGCAGCAAATAATGAACGCAGGGTGGCTAAAAGGAGGTGAGCTGATTCTCATCTCCTTACGACGCCAGCCTCCTGTCACATCCGGAGGCAAACATGGGCTACCGAATCCTCTCGCTCGATGGGGGCGGTGTCTGGGCCCTAATCGAGGTGAAAGCCCTTATCTCTCTTTACGGCCCCAAGACTCAGGGGCACGACGTGTTGAAGGAATTCGACCTGGCCGCTGGCAACTCGGGCGGGAGCATCGTGCTGGGAGCATTGGCCGCAAACCTCACCCTTGAGCAGATCCTTGCCCTGTTTGAGGACGAGCGCACCCGGAACGATATCTTCTCGCTGGCGTGCTTGACGGACGTGCTTCTCCACGATTCGGCGGAGGTGGTTGCTGCCCTCGTGCCCGAGGACAGCAGCTTGAACCTGACCGGCGTTGTGCCAAAGTACAGCACAAAGCACAAACTGGCTGCGCTACGGCGCGTGCTGCATTCTCCAGAGGGTGAGGCCATTGGTGACGTGCCTCTTCCGCAGGTCGCCGCCCGCATACCTCGTTATGGCCCTGAGCCCGTGCATTTGCTGATCACCGCCTTCGACTACGACCTCAACCGGGCTCTTTTCTTCCGGTCCTCGGAGATCAAAGCGCCGCAGTGGGGCAGGGGTCAGGCGTCGCCGGACGTCACGCTCGCCGAAGCGATCCATGCCTCTTCGACTGCGCCGGTGAGCTACTTCGACAAGCCCGCTCAGTTTCCGCATCGTCAGGGCCGGTACAGGGATGGCGCGATTACGGAGTGCAACAATCCCGTCCTGGCAGCGGTCACAGAAGCTGTCGGCAAGAACCAGGACCCCACGAAAGTCGCAGTCTTGAGCATCGGCACGGCAACTGTCGCGCTTCCACGGCAGGAATCCGGAAAGCCCTCTTCGCCCTTCGTGCAGCCGGTCCCCAGTTCGGGCATCGTGCCCGACTTGCGCAAGGTTGCCACGGCGATCATCGACGATCCCCCGGACATTGCGACGTTTCTTGCCCACGTAATGACCGGCTGCGGCCGAGGGGTCAGGTTGCCTGCGGATAGCCGCGTGGTCCGGATGAATCCCATGATAGCGCCCGTGAGGAAGGCGGGACGTTTGTCTGCGCCTGGTTCCATGACCCGAAAGGAATTTGACGCATCGGCAAGAGCTCGATTCTCCAAAGGGTCAACCGGCTGCTAAACAACGATCCCCGATACCGAGCACTCTACATCGACTGCGAAGCAAGGTTCGACTACGAAGACCTGTTCCGGGCACTGGGCGATGAGTTCGGCAGACCCCTGGACGGCACTGACCCGTCGGCCTTTGCGAAACTGATGACCAGTCTCAAAGCGCAGACCTCTACCCGCCAGATAGTGTTCCTTCTGGATGAGGTGGACGAGCTGTTGGCTTTCGACGCCCAGTCCAAGGCCGCCGGCCAACTTTTCAGAACCTTCCGTGCGATGTCGCACCAAGGATTCTGTCGTTTCGTCTTTTCCGGCAGCCGGACGCTCTACCGGCATTTGCACAACCCACAGTCTCCGTTCTTCAATTTCTGCGAAGACATGGTGTTGAAGACTCTCGAAGAGAAGAGTATTGCCGAGATTGTGAGCAAGCCCATGCATGTTATAGCCGCAATGGTGGCTGATGAATTGCCGTGCCGAGGCACAATTCCAGAGCCAGGCAGGTGCAATTTTCAACTGTTTTCGGCCCGCAAGCTGTTGGTTCGACAGTAGAAGAAATCTCGTTTCTCGCGCAGACTGTAGGTGTTGACGCCGCAGAATAAAGCTTGGGCCTGCGGACTTTGATCGTCGCGCATTTCTTGCTTGAGAAATGGCGATTCTTCTCTGCTTCCGGCGTGCCAGTAAAGCAGGAATTCGTAACGCGCCCGGTACACTACGCCCATTCCGTCCCGTCCGATCTCCGAGACTCCGCGACAGTGACGGGCACCTGTCCGATCATCGCTTGATTCTGCATGCCGCTCCGCGCCTAAAGTCGCACAAGATGCCTTACATTAACAGGCAGGCTTCCGAGCATGGCGATCAGCCGAACGACACTGTCGGCTGTCGATTTATGATGGTCGATTGGCGGTTGGGCGTTCGTGCCCGGTTCGCGCCGGCCGATGGCGGCCAGGTGTGTAAGACCTATTGCAATTCGGGAGGAAGGAGCCTTTATCGATGCCTTTCGTAGACTCTAATGGGGGCAGGATTCATTATCGTCTTGACGCCCCCGAGAACGCTTCGCCGGACGCGCCTTGCGTGGTTCTGTCCAACTCTCTCGGGAGCAACCTCTCGATGTGGGATTCTCAGATGCCCGCGTTGATGCAGCATTGTCGGGTGTTGCGTTATGACACGCGCGGGCACGGCCAATCCTCGGCCCCCCCGGGCCCATACACAAACGATGAACTCACGCTCGACATCGTCAGGCTGCTTGACAGCTTGAAGATCAAGCGCGCGCACTTCTGCGGGCTCTCGATGGGCGGACTGGCGGGAATGCGGCTCGGCGTTGCCGCGCCCGAGCGCATCGACAAGCTGGTGCTGTGCAGTACCGGCGCGAAGATCGGCTCCGACGAACTCTGGGAAACACGCATCGATACCGTGCTCGAGAAGGGAATGGGCTCCGTGGCCGGTACCGTCCACGAACGCTGGTTCACCCCGTCCTTTGCCGCGCGGCAGCCTTCGGTGATCGAGTCGATCCGCCAGGCGGTGCTCCAGTGCTCTCCCGAAGGCTACGTAGCTTGCTGCGCCGCTATCTGGAACGGCGACGAACGAGGGAGTATCAGCCGCATCCGCGCCCGGACCTTGGTGATTCCCGGCCATTCCGATCCAGCGACGCCGCCGGCCGATGGACGCTTTCTGGCCGCGAATATTCCAGGCGCCGAGTATGTGGAACTTGAAGCATCGCACCTGTCAAATGTGGAGTGCGCGGACGAGTTCAATGAGGTGCTGCTCGGGTTCTTACGGGGCTCTAGAGCTTGAGAACCTGAGGAAGGACCACCAGGAAACGGTGTCGATCGGCTCTGCGGTTCGGCTCTGCCCACAAACAGGTGATTTCGGGCCGCTGCGAGTGGCCAAATTCGGCCACACAGAATCAGCAACCTACGGCAGACCAGGAGCATGTGGTTTTTGTGCTGCAATTCGGACGTAAGCAATCGATTTCGGGCCACACCCGCCCATACAACCGATTGGCGGATATCCGCCATCATGGTCGCGCAAAAACAACCCATAACGGCGGTTGGCGACCGGGCTGCCATTTCGTCCGTCAACAGCTTTTGCGGTGTCCCGGGAGTCCAGTTCGTGCGCAAGTCATGTTCTAACGTTGTTATCCGTTGCGTCAGCTCGCGGCTGATCTGTTGTATGGAGAGGATTCGGGCGACGACGAAGTAATCGCGCAGGGAATTGCCGAGAGACAGTGCTAAAGAGCGCCTAACGAAAACCCGTTTCCGAGGGCAGACGACAACGGCTGCCTCCAAAGTTCTCCATCTCACATGTTGGCGCCCAGGCTCCCGTCATTAATCGCGACGTGGCGGGCGGTCGTAATGGAAGGCGCGGTGCAGACGAAGGTTCGCGCAAGCGACGAGCTACTTGGGTAGAATGTACGCGGACGATCAACCCAGGGTAGTGAGGGTCCGACGAGGCCAGATTCCCGTGGTCAAGTGGGGGAGGGTTCGCGAAACCAAAGTGCGCACCGCGACGCGAGCCGCCTCCAGCCGGTTCCTGCTGCCGGTATTCTTCTTCATCGTATGCCCGCTTCTTGTTGCCCAGCGGTTGCCCATCAGGACCTACACCACCGCCGACGGCCTGCCGCGGAATGAAATCAACCGCGTCGTTCGCGACTCGCACGGATTCCTCTGGTTCTGCACCACCGAGGGTCTTTCGCGCTTCGACGGCTACACCTTCACCAATTACGGGGTCGAGCAGGGGATTCCCGACCGGGACGTGAGGGACTTGATCGAGACCCGCAGCGGCGAGTATTGGGTGGCGACGTTTAATGGTGTGGCCCGGTTCAACCCCGATACGGTTCCGGCCAATTCAACACAAAAGAAGAAGACGGGGGACGGTCGGGGGTCGGGGCCCGAGCCGAGGTTCGTCTACCCGGCAAACTGGAACCCGGGTGCCCGGCACGCGAACGCACTCTCCGAAGATCCCGATGGCACGATCTGGTGTGGAGCAGACGGGGGTTTGTACCAACTGAACAGGACGGATGGAAAGTGGCAGGTCCACGGCGTGGAACTTGGAGTCCGACCCGGGACGCAGGGAAATAACGTGGGCGCGTTACTGGGGGACAAGGACGGCGCCCTGTGGATCGGCACATGGGACGGACTATACCGGCGCTGGCCCGACGGCCGCCTGGAGCGGTACACCAGTCGGAATGGGTTGCCCCCGGGCGAGGTCCGCGCGCTGCTCGAAGATCGCGATGGCGGGTTATGGGTGGGCACAGACAATGGGCTGTTCTTAGTGGTTCCGAGACCTGACACGAAACAATTAGTCGTTGTCCGCACCTTCACGATGGCGCAAGGCTTGCCGCACAACCGAATCGAATCGCTACTGCAGTCTTCCGATGGGAGGATTTGGATTGGCACGACGACCGGGCTCGCCGAATTGTCTGCGGCCCCCGGTCCGGAGGCTTGGAAACTCAGGGCGTACCCGCACGCAGGAGAAGCCATCGAGGCTCTGGCCGAGGACCGGAACGAGAATCTCTGGATGGGTACTCAACGCGGCGCAATGAGGTTGGCTCGCAACGGCTTCTCGAGCTATGGCGCAGAAGAGGGCTTCGGGGATGGAGGGATCAATTCCATCTTTGAAGATCAGGCGGGCCAGCTTTGCGTCATCAATAAAATCCACGGCAGGCTCACTCTGCATCGGTTTGACGGCGCTCATTTCGCGTCCATCCCCTTCAATTTGCCGTCCAAGATGACCGTGGGATGGGGTTGGAATCAGATCGGCTTTCAGGGCCACACGGGAGACTGGTGGCTGGCCACCGGCCAGGGTTTGTATCGTTATCCCGGGGTGACCCGGATTGACGATCTGGCGCAGGTGCCTCCCAAGGGCGTCTACGACAGGAAAAATGGACTCGGGGGCGAAGAGGTATTCCGGACCTACGAGGACTCGCGCGGTGATGTCTGGGCCGGCGGAGCATCGGAACCGGGATCCGATTATTTAGCCAGATGGAGTCATGCCACCCAGGCCTTTACGGTAATACCGCAAACCCAGCTACATCCGGACGACTGCGGTGTAACCGCCTTCGCCGAGGATCGCCTGGGGGACGTCTGGATGGGCTGCTACTGGCACCATCTGGTGCGCTATCGCGAGGGCCGTTTCAAGGTTTTCACGACGACTGACGGCCTGCCCGACGGATCGATTTTCAGCCTGTATCTTGACCATCTCGGGCGGCTTTGGATCGCCACTACGCGCGGTGGCCTTGTCCGGGTGGACGAGCCCGGGGCGGAACAACCCCACTTCCTCAAACTCCCGGCGGTCGAGGGGCTGTCCAGGACGGATGTGGAATGTATCACCGAGGATCGCTGGGGACGCATTTACGCCGGCACTGGACACGGCCTTTATCGTATCGACCCGGAGACGGGCCGCACCAAGCGTTACACCCAGGCTGACGGTCTGGCCGGCGATCCCATCGTCGCATTTCGCGACCATAGCGGCGCTCTCTGGTTCGGTTCCGACCAGGGCCTTTCGCGATACGTCCCGGAACTCGAAGATGACGAGTCCCGCCGTCCGCCGCCGATTCGCATCACCGCGCTACGAGTTGCCGGACTTCCCTATCCCGTGTCTGAATTGGGCGAGACCCGCCTGGCGGGTCTGGTGCTGGAGCCCGATCAGAGTGACGTTCAGGTTGATTTTGCCAGCCTGAACTTCGGCGTCGGCGAGGTGCTTCGCTATCAATTCCGATTGGAAGGCGGCGATCAGAATTGGAGTGCGCCATCCGATGAGCGCAGCCTCAGTTTCGCGCGCCTCGCGCCCGGAAGGTATCGTTTCGAGGTCCGTGCGGTGAACTCGGGCGGGATCGCAAGCTCCGAACCTGCCGCGGTGTCGTTCCAGGTTCTGGCGCCCGTATGGCGGCGCGGATGGTTTCTTGCCGTGGCGGGACTCCTGGCTGGACTTGCCGTCTACAAGCTCTACCGCTACCGCGTGGCTCACCTTGTCGAACTGGAGCGAGTGCGCACGCGGATCGCAACTGACCTGCACGACGACATCGGGGCCAGCCTGTCGGGAATGGCTTTCCTCAGCGAAGCCGTGAAGCAGCAGGTGGGCAGCGCTCGTCCGGAAGCATTTGACATGGCGAGTGAAGTTGCTACGACGGCGCGAGGCCTGGCGCGCGCCTTGAGCGACGTGGTGTGGTCCATCGACGCGCGGCGGGATAATCTCGGCGACCTGATCACACGAGTCCGGCAGTTTGCTTCGGCCGTGCTCGACGCCCAGGGAATTGCCTGGTCGTTCGAGGCGCCGTCCGAGCCGGACAAGGTGAAACTCACTCCTGAGCAGCGCCATCACGTCTTTCTGATCTTCAAGGAAGCCTTGAATAACATTGCGCGGCACGCTCACTGCGCCTCGGTCAAACTGACCATCCTGGTGGAGGACCGTCAACTGCGGGCTGAGATCGTTGACGACGGATGCGGCTTCGGCCCGGCGCCGGGGCCAGGATCGCTCACCGCGGCGAACCCGGGAAACGGGTTGAAAAACATGAAGTTGCGAGCCGAGCAATTGGGCGGACGCATGGGAGTTGATTCCAGCCGCGAACGCGGAATTCGCCTGGAATTCGCTTTCCCCCTCAAGTAGGCAAGCGACGCGTCCGGTCGCCCCGGTGACATTAGCGCATGTTCATGCGGTTGTTCGACCGGAGGGGTGGTGTTAGCTTCACACTTGGGCGCATGCGCGCAGCTGATTCCATTACCGTGGCGCTGATTGACGATGAGCCGGCCATCCGCAAGGGGCTAGGGCTCGTGATCGACGGTACCCCCGGGTACCGGTGCGTAGGCGCCTTCCGCTCCGTTGAAGAGGCCATGGGTTCTCTCGGCCGCGAGCTGCCAAACGTTCTCCTGCTCGACATCAATCTGCCGGGCATATCCGGTTCTGAGGGCGCCCGCCTGCTTTGTGAGAAATATCCCGCTCTGCAGATTCTGATGCTTACCATCCACGACGAAGACGAACACATCTTTGAATCCATGTGTAACGGCGCCTCGGGGTATCTGCTGAAAGGGACACCGCCGGGCGAGATCCTCGGGGCCATCCGCGACGTGTGCCAGGGCGGCGCGCCGATGTCACCAGAGGTCGCCCGCAAGGTCGTGCACCTGTTTCGCAAGACGGGTCCAGTCGAAAAGGTCGAACACAGCCTTACACCCCACGAGATCCGGTTGCTGGGGTTGCTGGCGGACGGCTACAGTTACCAGGCGACCGCCGACCTCCTCCACGTGAGCATCAACACGGTTCGCAACTACATTCGCAGCATCTACGACAAGCTGCACGTCCATTCCAAGACCGAAGCTGTACGCAAGGCTCTCAAGGGTCGAATCATCTTCTAATCCCGGCTTCGGGCCTTCAGCAACCCTACCAGCTAAAAAAGACATATTCATGCCATGGCGGAGTGACTACCGCAAGGGTAGGTTACTTCCCGACTTGGGCTTCGCGGCGCATGAGCACCGCGATCCTGATTCTGGCGTGACGCTCAGTAGGAGGAGTGAGAAACAATGAAGGAGGAACTGGAAGTAGTAACCAATGTTGTTGTCATTACCCTGGCCTGCGTCTTTGGTGCCGCGGCGGTTCCGATCAGGCTAGCCGCGCAGCAGCAGCATCCGGCGGACGCAGGAAAGCCTCGACAGTACAAGCTCGTGGACCTCGGAACTCTTGGGGGCCCCGAGAGGTTCATCAACTCACCGGTCAATTCCTTTCCTCCCTTGAACAGGCGGGGGACGGCGGTGGGCGCCTCCGCCACCTCTGTTGCAACGTCTTCCACCAGCGACTTCTTCGTCTGTGGAGGCCCCGAGGGCCTCGTGCCGAACGTCTTCCACGGGTTCAAAGTCCAGGGCGGTGTGATCACCGACCTGGGGGCGCTTCAATCTTCAGCGCAGAACTGCAGTGATGCCGGCTCGATCAACGCGCGCGGCGAGATCGTTGGCAGTTCCGAGATCGATGCCATCGATCCCCTTCTTGGCGTAAAGGAATTTCACGCGGTGCTTTGGGAGGGCAGTCAGATCAAGGACTTGGGGACTCTGGGCGGAAATGAGAGCACCGCCGTGGCCATTAATGACCGGGGCCAGGTGGTAGGATTTGCCTTGAACGCTGTCCCCGATCCCGTTTCCATCCTGGATTTCCTCATCGGAGGCTCCACCAACGGAACCCAAACACGGGCGTTTCTCTGGCAGAACGGGATCATGCAGGATCTGGGCACGCTGGGCGGGCCTGATGCCCTCGCTGATTTCGTCAATGAGCGCGGGCAGGTGGGCGGATCCTCCTACCTGAATTCGACGGTGAATCCGATCACCGGAGTCCCGACCACGCACCCGTTCCTCTGGGAGAACGGCGTCATGACCGACCTCGGCACCCTGGGAGGTACTCTTGCCTTCTTTGCCTTACCCGGTACGGATGGCGGCCTGAATAATCGCGGCCAGGTGGTGGGCGAGTCCAACCTGGCGGGTGACCTGACCTTCCACCCCTTCCTTTGGACCGAGCCCGGACCGATGCAGGACTTGGGCACCTTGGGAGGCGACACCGGAATTGCCAGCGCGATCAACGACGGCGGCGAGGCAGTCGGCAAGGCGGACTTTCCGGGCTCAATGACGCACGACGCCGTTCTCTGGAAGAACGGCGCGATCCACGATCTCGGGACGCAGGACGGCGATCCGTGCAGCTATGCACTTGGCATCAATTCCAGCGGCCAAATCGTGGGCGGGTCGTCGGACTGCTCCACTTTTCTGCTGAGTATGGCGGGGGCAGCGGCAACTGCGCCACTGGTTGCGGCACCGTGTTTCGACTGTCGGCGGGTCTCGGTCCTTTCGTGGAAACTACTCCTACTTCCGGCAAGGCGGGTTCGACGGTTACCACCCCGGGAAACAAGCTGACGGGAACTGCGAGCGTCACCTTCAACGGCACTCCGGCCACTTTCTCGGTTAACTCGATCGGGACAGCTATCAACGCCACGGTACCCGCCGGCGCCACTACCGGCAAAGTCCACGTGACCACGCCCTTGGGAACGCTGACAAGCAACCTGCCGTTCAGGGTGCTGCCGTAGAGGGCTAAGAGCCCACGGCACAAAACATCGTGCCTTGGCCACCCAAATCCAAAAGGAGGCGACATGAAATTCAGAACCTTGACTTGCATCACCGCGATGACGGTATTCGCCGCCGCGCTGGCGATCCCAGTTCGGCTAGCCGCGCAGGAACAGCAGAACAAGCAACAACCTCGATACAAGTTAGTCGACCTGGGCACGTTCGGCGGTCCCACCAGTTATGGTTCCGCCTCGGGCTCTGGGAACCAGGTCCTCAACAACGCGGGATTATCGACGGGATACGCGGATACCTCCACCCCGGACCCGTTCGCCCCAAACTGCTTCAACCCAGACTGCTTCGTCTCTCACACTTTTCGATGGCAGGACGGCGTTTTGACCGATCTCGGTGCGCTCCCGGGCACCAACGGCAGCGCCGCCAGCGGGATTAATGCCCGTGGATGGATTGCTGGAACTTCGGAGAACGGCGTGATCGACCCGCTGATCGGAATCCCTGAAGACCGGGCCGTCCTTTGGCAGCACGGTCAGATTATCAATCTCGGAACCCTGGGCGGATACGAGAGCGTAGGTGTCGCAGTTAACGGACGGAATCAGGTAGTCGGGTTTGCCACCAACACGATTCCCGACCCTTTCGGGTTGGGAACACAGGTTCGCACGTTCTTGTGGGAGAACGGAGTGATGCGTGATTTGGGAACGCTGGGTGGTCCAGACGCCTTTCCGGCCGGTAACATAGCGATCAACGAAGGCGGTCAGGTAGCTGGATCGTCTTTCACAAGCTCGAATCCCAACAGCGTCGCGGATTCCTGCGGACAGGACGTTCCAACTGAGGACCCGTTCCTTTGGGAAAACGGCAAGATCTTCGATCTCGGAGGACTGGGCGGGACCTGTGGGTTCCCCATCTCCTTGAACAAACGGGGCCAGGTCGTTGGTCAATCCGATTTGGCCGGAGACTCAACGTTCCATCCTTTTCTTTGGACCAAGCCTGGACCGATGCAGGACCTCGGCACGCTGGGAGGAGACACCGGAACCACCAACTGGATCAACGATGCCGGAGAGATCGCCGGCAAGGCCAATCTAGGCGGTCCTGCGCCACAAAATCACCATGCGACACTCTGGAAGAATGGTGCGATCACTGACCTCGGAACGCTGTCTGGAGATTCATGCAGTAACGCATATCAGGTGAATTCTCGGGGTCAGGTCGTCGGCACATCGGAGAATCAGACCCTCTGCTTGGTCCCCACAGGTGAACACGCGTTTTTGTGGGAGAACGGCGGGCCTATGGTCGATTTGAATACCCTGGTTCCTCCCGGCTCCAGTCTGCAACTGACATTCGCACTCTCGATCAATGACCGGGGAGAGATCGCCGGAACGGGCCTTCCGCCCGGATGCGCGCCCGAGAATATTGATACGTGCGGACACGCCTATTTGCTGATCCCTAACGACGGTGACGAAGGCTGCTCCCAGGGCGAGAACCCGACCGCTGCGACTACAAGTACTCCCGCGGCGGCTACGTTATACCCAACGCCGGCGAGTCCAGCCAGTCGAGCGCTCAGCGATGGACCCACAGGAGTGCTGGATCGGTTTCGCGCCCGGCGCCTCCCCGGTCTGGGCACGATGGGCCCCGCAACCGGAACAGCGAATTAACCGGAGCGAACGGTGCTGCCCACGAACACCGGCCAGCTCGCACGCGATACAAAATGACAACGACGGGGACCAACGATGCCACTCATTCCAGCCAGGCCAAAACGGTGGCGGCAAAGGTGGGCGAAAGGAGGCCGCTTTGAAACCAGGAACCTTAACCTTGATCGTCGCGCTTACTCTGGCCGTAGGGTTCCCGATTGCGTCGACTGCCCAGGAGCGAACGGCAGGCGCGATCACCCAGGCCAACCCCGTACCTATAATTAACCAACCGCTGGTACCCGATGCGGTCGCGCCGGGTGGCCCGGCATTCACCCTGACGGTTAATGGCACAGGCTTCGGCTCAAGCTCGGTGGTGAATTGGAACGGCAGCGCCCGGAAGACTACCTTCGTAAATGGCTCTGAGCTGAAGGCGAGCATCCTTTCCTCCGATATTGCCAGGGCCGGCACGGCTTCGGTAACCGTGGCCAATCCCGCCCCTGGGGGCTCGTCAAATGTGGAGTTCTTCGAGGTCACCCTCCATAGCCTTTCGATGGCCTTGACTGGCCCCACCGATTTCCCCACGGGGGTAAGCCCGGTATCGGCGACGACGGGAGATTTCAATGCCGATGGGAAGCTGGACCTTGCCGTGGCCAACGCCGGCAATACGGGTCAGACCAGTACCACCGTCAGCATCCTCCTGGGCAATGGCGACGGAACATTTGAGCCGCATGTGGACTATCAAGTGGGTAACAATCCCGTCGCGGCAGCGGTGGGAGATTTTAATGGCGACGGCAAGCTGGACCTGGCCGTCACAAACGTTTTTAGCGACACCGTCAGCATACTCCTGGGTAACGGCGACGGGACCTTCCAGACCCATAGGGACTATGCAACCGGGAGTGAGCCCGGGGCCGTCGTAGCGGCAGATTTCAACGGCGACGGCAAACTCGATGTGGCCCTCACGCACTTCAGCGCCAACAACGTCAGCATACTCTTAGGCAACGGTGACGGTACTTTCCAAGCCTACGTTGATTATGGAGCGGGCAGCGGTCCCGCTTCGATGGTGGTGGGCGATTTCAACGGTGACGCCAACCTGGACCTCACCGTGGCCGACTATAGCAGTAACAGCGTGGGTGTGCTGTTGGGCAACGGCGAAGGCGGTTTCCAACCCGCCGCAAACTACGCCGCCGGGGCATTTCCCTACTGGATCGGGGTGGGCGATCTGAACGGTGATGGCAAACCGGACCTAGCCGCAGCCAACTCCGTCAGCAACGACGTCAGCATACTCCTCGGGAACGGCGACGGAACGTTCCAGCGGCCGCTGAACACTGCGGTCAGCATGTTTCCCGACTGGGTCGCGCTAGGCGATTTCAACGGCGACAGTAAGCTCGATCTCGCCGTGGCGTTCGGCGCTATCACAAACGGTACCAAGAATGTGAGTGTGCTGTTGGGCAATGGCGACGGCACTTTTGGAGTCCCGGTAAGCTACGGTACCGCCTGCTGTGCCGATCCGGGCGCGGTGGGCGATTTCAACAGCGACGGCAGGATTGACCTGGCTGTAGTCAATCCGGAAAACAATCTGAATGTCGTTTCTGTATTCTTGCAGGGCCCCAGCGTTTTGCTTTCGAAGACCAGCCTGACGTTTGCCGACCGGCTGCTCGGAACCAGCAGCCCTCCGCAGAGGCTAACGCTCACCGCTGGCTTTCTGCCGATAACCATCACCCGCATCGCGATCACCGGAACGGACGCAGCCGATTTCGCACAGACCAATACGTGCGGCACAGGTCTCGCGGCTGGAGCAAGCTGCACGATCAGCGCAACCTTCACGCCGACTCAGATCGGGCCACGGGCGGCCTCCATCACGATCACCGACAGTGCCGTGGGCAGCCCTCATTCAGTTGCCTTGAGCGGCATCGGGGTGACATCGGGACCGAATGCTACCCTGTCCGCCACCAGTCTGACCTTTGCCCTTCTGCTTGTGGGTTTGACCAGCCCGCCGCAATCCGTCACGTTGACCAACTACGGCACCGCGGCGCTCAGCATTACCGGCATTGCCACGACGGGCGATTTTGGTGAATCGAACACCTGCGGATCAAGCCTTGCGCCGGGCAAGAGCTGCGCAATCACGGTTAGTTTCACGCCCACACAGGCAGGAACGCGAACCGGCAACTTGTCGATTTCGGATAACGCTCCGGGCAGCCCGCAAACCGTAGCCTTGACAGGCACCGGCACAAACATGGCGGTAGTGTTGAATCCATCCAGCCTCAGCTTTGGAAATGTTGTTATCCGCACAAGTAAGGCGTTGACGACGTCCTTAACGAATGCGGGGAACACCACACTGAGCATTACGAGCATGATCATAACGGGCGGGATCCCGCGCGGGGGCACCTCAAGTGAGTTTTCCCAGACAAACACGTGCGGAACCACGGTCGGGGCAGGAGGTTCCTGCACGATAACCATTACCTTCAGGCCATACGCGTCGGGGACCGTGAACGGCACCCTCGCCATCTACGACAATGCCATGGGCAGTCCGCAGTTGGTGTCCTTGACGGGTACTGGTACCGGTTTCTGAAGTTCTTTGGTGCCGCCCATAACCCGGTATGCCCAGCGAATAGCCGGACCAAGCTGCCGCAGCCTGGATCAACCGTGGCGGGTACCAGGCACAAGGGGCCGAGTCAAGAGGCGACATGAAATCCAGAACATGGATATGCATTATCGCGGTGACGTTATACACTGCGCTGGCAAACCCCGTTCGGCTGGCGGCGCAAGAACAGCTGCAGACAAACCAACTCCCTCGCTATGCCGTCATTGATCTCGGCACACTGGGCGGATCGCTCAGCGAGGGCCGGGGCGTCAACAACAAAGGCAGGGTGACAGGCACCGCGTACCTGGCCGGCAACGCCGCGCAGCACAGGGTGATTTGGCAAAATGGCGTGAAGACGGACCTCGGCACCCTCGGAGGGCCGAACAGCGGCGGCTACGGGTTTGGCGGACTGAATGACAACGGGCAAGACGCAGGTCACGCCGAGACTTCCAGCCCAGACCCCTTGGGCGAGGATTTCTGCGGCTTTGGAACCCAGCTCATTTGTCTTCCATTCCTCTGGCAGGACGGTGTGATGACTCCGCTGTCCACGCTTGGGGGCAGCAACGGTGGGGCGCGAGCGGTCAACAATCGGTCCCAGGTGGCGGGGGAGGCGGAGAACACCACGCTGGACTCAACCTGCGGAAGCCCCGAGCTGGAAGCGGAACCGGTTATCTGGGAGAATGGGGCAATTCACCAACTTCCCACCTTCGCCGATGATCCGGACGGGTTGGCGACCGCGATCAACGACAATGGCCAAGTCGTCGGCGGATCGGGCGACTGTTATACCGGCAGCACATTGTCCCTTCATGCCTTGATCTGGCAAACCGGCAGGGCAACGAATCTCGGCAGCTTCGGCGGCACGCTTTACAACATCGCGCTTGGCATCAACGACAAAGGTCAAGTGACCGGCAGTTCAGACCTGCCGGGTGACACCAGCTTCTTCTCCGGTGGGCCCGCTTCCACTTCTCACGCGTTCCTTTGGCAGAACGGGGTGATGACTGACCTCGGCACGCTCCCGGGCGACGCTCAGAGCTTCGGTCTCGGGATCAATAACCAGGGCCAGATTGTCGGTGGCTTCATCTCCCGGGCTTACATCTGGCAGAACGGCGTGATGACGGACCTGAACACACTGGTCCCAGGTCCGCCGTTCTCGCCCCTGTACTTGCTGGCAGCGGAAAGTATCAACGACCGCGGGGAGATCACGGGCACGGGCCTCGCGCTTGACGGCGACCAGCATGCTTTTTTGGCGCTTCCGTGCGATGCGGAGCATGCCGGCGTCGAAGCCTGCAAACTTGGCGCTAACCCTGGCCCCACCGGTGGCCCAACGGAGGCAGCACCCGCTGCCGCGCCTGTCGGGTCTCCAGGTAATCGCAAGCCGAGCGTGGCGCCGGGCAGGGTACCCGGCCAGATGGGCGACCAACGTTTCCGCGGTTATCGGCTGCGCGCGCCGGGAATCTGATGTGATCGTTCGATTGAAGGTCTCAGAGCGAACAGATTGGTTTTAAGGCAGCGTACGTGGCCAACGGGCCCGGACTGCAACGTCAAAAGGAGGCGCAATGACACGTAGCGTGTCGGTATCGGCCAATAACTCGAAGCTGTTCACCGTACTCGTTCTGGCCATAGTAGCAGCGCTCGGCTCGTCTCAAGGTGCTCGCGCCCAGTTAGGCCTCAAGACATACACCGGAGCCTTCGCGGACGGAGCCACCTACGTGATCGACGTGCCGGCGAACTGGAACGGCACGTTGTTTCTCTACAGTCACGGTTACACCACGCCGGGCACTCCCAATCCTGCGGCGGACTCTGGCGATTTGGTGACGCGCTTGTATCTCCTCTCGAACAACTACGCGCTGGCTGGCTCCTCTTACGCCAAGACCGGCTATGCCGTCGAGGACGCTTTCCGCGATCAGATCGCTGTCCTGGATACGTTCGAAACGCTTGTCGGTCATCCAAACCGGACCATCGCCTGGGGTCATTCGCTGGGCGGCATCATTAGTGCGGGGCTGGTGCAGAACAATCCTGATCGCTTCGCCGGCGCGGTCCCCTTTTGCGGAGTGCTGGGTGGATCCGTGGGCTTCTGGAACGAAGAACTCGACAGCGCGTTCGCCTTCAAAACCCTGCTCGCATCCGGCACTGGGCTGAAGATCACGGGGATCACCGATCCGGTTGCAAATCTCGGCATCGCCGAAACAGCCCTCTCCCTGGCCCAAGCCACGCCCCAGGGCCGGGCCCGCATCGCTCTGGCGGCAGCGCTGGTCGACTCCTCCGGCTGGATCGACCCCTTCTCACCGCAGCCGAAGCCGACCGATTACCTCACGCTGGAGGCGAACCAATTCCTCTCGCTTCAGGGATTCCCCTTCGATCTCTTTTTTGCCCTTCGCACTGAACTTGAAGGACGCGCCGGAGGCAACCCATCCTGGAATACGGGAGTGGATTACGTCGCGCAGCTCAAGCTTTCCGTCAACGATGCGGAAGTGCGGGCGCTCTATCAGGCGGCCGGCCTGAGCCTGGACGCCGACCTGCAAACCCTCAACAGCGCCGCCCGGATTGCGGCCGATCCAGCCGCGGTCAATTACCTGAGCCAGAACATTATCTTCAATGGCGAACTCAAGGTCCCGGTGCTGTCGGTGCACACCACAGGCGATGACATCGTCACCGTGCAGGACGAGCAAGCCTATGCCAAGGTCGTTCACGAGGCTCATGACAGCGCCCTCCTGCGAGAGACCTTTGTTCACCGGGCTGGCCACTGCAACTTCACGCCCGCGGAGACGACTGCCGCCTTGCAAGCACTCCTTCGCCGGCTGGACACCGGTGAATGGCAAGGCGTTGATCCGGTGAGTCTGAACTCAGCCGCTTCGGAGCTGCCGCCGGTGTATGACTTCCTGTTCATCGGCGCGTTCCCGCCCTTCCCGCCGGCGTTTATCGACTATAAGTCCGCGCCCTTCTTGCGTCCTTTTGACGCCTTCGATCGAAGTGCCAGTACAACTCAGGATGAAGGAGGCATAACCAAGGACTCAGCACAAAGGACAACGGATCCTCAAACGAGGCGCCATGAAAATCCAGGACATTGACGTGATTCAGACTACTTGAACACTCCGCGCGATCAGCAACGACTGAATACTTGAAGCGACCCCGCAAGCGGCGGGGGCAATAGCAAACGTGGCCACGCCAAGCAAGAACATCAATCGACGACCACACATATCACCCAGGGGACGGCCCAGGAGGATCAAAGCTCGCAGAAACAATCCGTAGGATTCGACCACCCACTGGACACCCACGAGCGTGCGCCGAGGCTAGCCTGAAGAGCGGGCAGTGCTAGGTTGGCGACGGTGCTATCCAGAAAAGCCATGCTGGGGCCGAGAACGACCGCGGCGAGGATCCAAGGCCCCGCTTCCGCTCTGCACGCAAGGCGCTCTGGGACCGGATCACTGCTTCATCGCAGCTTCATCGCATGGCGGCTTCATGAGCTTTATGGATGCATCGAGGATGGACTAGGTACCGACGGTCACGGAAGCGTTGTTGCTGCAGGGGGCAGGGGTAGGCGCCAGTCCGATCCTCCGGGACTCTTATTCCAGACCCAATGCCCGGCGACGAAGGGTGGACCAAGCCACTCGACGCACAGAACCCGCGATCAAGCAGCCTCGTGCCGGGCGCGGCGCTCAGTGTTGTCGGTATGGAATGCTGCGGGGACCTTCACTTCACCTCTCGTAGATTCCCCTGTCGAGCCCCTTGACAAGGCGTCCCATCGAGACATGCAACGTGTTGCAGATTCGTAGAAGCGTGGTGACGGTAACAGGGCGGCCGGCCTCGATTTGTTGCCAGTGGCGGGCTGAAAACCCAAAGGAGATTATGTCCTCCTGGCTGTGGCCCTTCCTCTTCTGCAAGTCGCGGATTCGCTCCCTCTTGAAACGTGTGGAGATGTTGTTTGCCAGACGAGTGAGCCCGGATTCAGCTGAGACAACACCAAGCACGCCTCATTTTGACGCCGCCCTCGCTACGAGGCACTCTTTGACGATCTCCAGCGGAGCCCCCATGAGGCATTTGATCTCATTGCGCTTCCCGCAGTGGGGGCAGGCCACGAGCTTGTCCACTTGTGGACTTAAGGTCGTATCGTAGCGGAATGACTTTGAATGAGCCGTCGCAGTTGGCGACGGCGTGCCCCTCGTGCCCCCAGCCAAAACCGACACGCCAAGGCCAGAGCAACTCGAGACTGGCCACCACTGCCAGCGATGCTCGCCACAGAAACGGGTGGCCCCGAACAGAGTCTCGCGTCATGCGCTCACCTTCGTCTCGCTCTGCAGTTTCTTGATCTGCCCCAGAATCTCCGCCTGCGTCAGCGGTCCGTTTTCGGTGAGCAATTCCGGAAGAGCGTTGAGTGTGAGCGCGTTGGTTAGAGTGTTGGCACGCGTGCAAAAGGGAGCCATTTTCGGCGGTTTGGGGCTCCTTGAACAGCGAAGGGCTTGTCGGAGTGTCCTCACCCGTCCGATGCCTTTTCGCGCACCGGAATCGAAAAATAAAAAGTCGCGCCTAGTTGGGGTGCGCCGTCGGCCCATACGCGCCCGCCGTGACGCTCGATGATTCGGCGTATGTTGGCGAGACCAATGCCAGTACCCTCGAATTCTTCGCCGTGCAGGCGTTGAAAGACCTTGAAAAGCTTGTGAGCGTACTGTGTGTCAAACCCGACGCCGTTGTCGCGGACGAAGATCACGTTCTCGTCAGGCGTGCCGCTTGTGCTGCCGATCTCGATGCACGCCGCCTCCCGTCCCCGAGTGTACTTGACCGCGTTCGAGAGGAGGTTTATGAAGACCTGCCGCAGCAACGCCTGGTCCGCATAAACCTCGGGCAGCTTGCCCACTGACCACGTGATATTCCGCAAGCTGGTCTCCGGCTCGAGTTCCTTTCGCACACCCTGAATGAGCGGCTCCAAGGCGAACCGGCTTTTTGACATCCCCGCTCGCCCCAAGCGGGAAAACGACAGAAGATCGTCGATAAGCTTGCCCATTTGGACGGCCGCGGCGGAAATCTTGTCCAGATAGCGCCGGTCCCGGTCTTCCAACCGTCCGTAAGACCTCTTCCGCAACGACTCCGAAAAGGCGGTCAGATGACGAAGGGGTGCGCGGAGGTCATGTGACACAGAATAGGCAAAGGCTTCCAGTTCGCTGTTGGCTGCTTCAAGCTCTGCTGTACGGTCGCGTACCCTTTGCTCCAGCGCGACGTTGAGCAGCCGGATCTGCTGTTCGGACTCTTTCCTCTTGGCCAGGTCATGTTGATACGCAAGAATCGCCACGAGGTATATCGTAAGCAGCGCAAGGGCCGTCAGCACTTCAAGGCCGGCAGTACTCCGAAAACTGCCGAACGCTTCCTCCCGATCGATCTTGCATACCACAACGCAGTCGAGCAACGGAACCCTTTCTTCCGCCGCCAAAACCCGAGCTCCCCGGTAATCAAGATAGTCCCCGAGGGTCGGCTTGCCTTCGACGGCCAAGGCAGCTGCCGCCAACAGCGTGTCGGACGGGGCCCCGTGTCGTGGCGAGGCGGGCGAAAACCGCCGGGGTGAGACGTAGGAGGCTCTTCCGCCCGGCAGGCTCAATAGCAGGGTTTCGCCTGTGCGGGTGGCGGCTCCTTCGGCCTTCAAAAGCGGAAAAAGGTCCGCGGCCATTTCATCGAGAACAGCTACCGCTCCAAGCACCGGCTTGTCGCGAGAACCGGTGTCGAGAACCGGCACGGCAAAAACGAGGAAGAGGCCCCGCGATGGAGGTTGAATCAACTGAACCTTCACATTTCCCCCAAGCACCACCGCCCGCACCGTCTTCTTAACCTCGTCTCTCTCGAGCAGATCCTTCAGCATCCAGGAACTCGTAACGGCCAGCAATGTCCGTCCTTCTGCGTCCGCCAGAGATACGGGATCATACAAGTAGACCGTTCGATATTCATCGAACAGACGCGAGACTTCTCTCAAGGCCGCAGACCGTTGCCCCGAGCCTTGGTTTCCCTGCCGGTCGAGCCGCAGAAGCTCGCTGCTCGGAGGGAAACCAGCCAGCACGCGGGCATCATCCTGGCTCTCTTGAACTGATTCCGCCAGCATCCACGTGCGGTAAGCAACCCTGCCGCTGAGCTGGGCTCTCCACGATTCGGCGGTCCTGACGTAATCGCGCCGGACGATCAACGCCGTCGCGCCGGCGATAACCGCGGCACCCAGCACCAAGCCAGCCTTGGACCACCTCAACCAACGGACCCGGTGTGGCTGCGGCAATTGCTCATTCCCTGCCAAGTGCGGAGACCCCTCCCCCGGTTGGCTGTACAAGGCACATTATATGCCGACAAATTCGGTTTCGCCTCGCGCATCGGCAGTCTTCTGACCGCGGCAAATATTGACCGGAGACTCGGGTCGAGTTGATCTCGGTCGCGCCTGCGTTCCAGCGTGTTGTCGGAGACCCGAAGTCGATTTTGGGCAGGAGCCTCATGGAGCGGGCCGCACGGACCCTCTAGGCTCAGGCAGAGGCCCGGAGCCCGTCGGGAGGCACACCGTGTCACTAAGATTAAGCAGGGCTGACCGAGATAATGACTGATATATATCTAGGTCTCAAATTGATCAACAACGATAAACCGCAGACAGTGGAGCGCTCGACCGCAACTCGTGCGCTTCATTATCACGTTGCACGAGCTGCTGACCCTTCATGCGCCGATTCGACAACTCGCAGGTGCTCGGCAAGCCTTTAACGCGCCAATCTCTCCTTGAACTTTCGGGGCTGTCGCGCCGCAGTGACTCGTGGAGTTTTTCGAAGAGACAATTTGGTGACAGAGGCTTCCGCGGCTGCTGCCTCGAACTCTTGGTGTCGCTTCTTCTGAAAGGTATTCGGCAGGTTGATTAATAAGCGAACTAGCCCGATGGATCCCTTTGCAACTCAATACAACGCAACGGCTTCGAAGGCAGCCTGCCGACCCACGCTCCGTCATCCTGGCGCTTGCGCGGGCCCGGGCATCGTCGAATAGGTAACCAGGTACTAAACTTCGGCGGCGGACGTGCAGTTAGGTTTGCCGTGCTCGATTGAAGCCTACAAGCACTGGAAGGAACGGCGTCGATGAAGAAAGCAATCTTTGCAACTCTGATGATTCTACTCTGCGGAATGTCAACGCAAAGCGCTGCCAGATCATCCGCAGTGGCGCTGAGCCATGACCCCAAACCTCAAGGAGCCCCCAGACCGAAGAAGTTGCACCCTCCTTGTGCAGTGCTCCCGCTGCTGACAATTCTTGTTCCTTGATCTGATGTGTCAGTGGCTCCGCCAGCCGCTGGGCCTTCAGGGACCTCCTCCTAGGAGTCACCGGCACAGTAAGCAAGGACCATGTTTCCCAGCAAGTCAGCGGCCCCTGACAGCCCCTCAATCACCTGATGTGAGGGCCTCTTCGATTCTGCTCAGGAGTTCGGCCGAAGTGAACGGCTTGGGAATGAAGGCCGAGCGTGACAGAGAGCGTATACCCTGCTGCTCCAGCAACTCGTCGGAATATCCCGACATGTAAAGTACCTTCATCTTCGGATGCAATGGGAGTAGCTGCGCTGCAAGCTCGATTCCGCTCATCTGGGGCATTACGATGTCGGTCAGAAGCAGGTCGATGGGGCTGCTCGATCCCCACAAATACACTCCGTAGTTGGTGAGAGCTTCATCCGGGTCGCCCGCTTCGAGCACCGTGTAACCATCCAGCTCCAGGACCGAACGGACCAGCGTGCGAACACTGACTTCATCTTCGACCACCAGCACCGTGCCCGCGCCGTCGCCGCGGTGCTGCGCATGAGCACCGCGCTGCCCAGTTTCGGCTTCCGCCTGGACGCGAGGCAGGTAGACACTGAACGTGGAGCCTTGATTCAGGGCACTTTCCACATGGATAAATCCGCCGTTCTGCTTGACGATTCCGTAAACACTCGACAGGCCCAGCCCTCTGCCCGACGACCGGTCCTTGGTGGTGAAGAAGGGCTCGAAGATCTGAGCCTTGACCTCTTCGCTCATGCCGAGGCCGTTGTCCGCAACTTTCAATAACACATAAGGACCGGGCGCTATCCATTCTGGGCGTCCGGGGGTCGACTCATCAACATTCGCGTTCGAAGTCGCGATGCTCAATTGGCCGCCCCGGGGCATAGCGTCCCCGGCATTAATCGCCAAGTTTATGATCATCTGCTGTATCTGTGCGGGATCGGCTTTTACCGACCCCACACCGCTTCCCTTTGCCGTGACCAGCTTGACCTTTTCCCCGAGGACGGGAAGCAGGAGTTTTTCGGTCTTGAAAATGATGTCATTGAGACTGACAACCCGCGGCTGGAATACTTCCCGCCGGCTGAACATGAGAAGCTGCCTCACCAGGGCCGCGGCTCGCTCGCTGGCCGTCTTGATTTGCTCCGCGCACTCCGAAACTGAGACCTTGGGATCGGTCAACAGCATGTTGCTGTAGCCGGTGATGACGGTCAGGAGGTTATTGAAGTCGTGCGCGACGCCGCCCGCCAAGCGTCCGACCGCTTCCATCTTCTGCGAGTGGAGCAACTGCTGCTCCAGGTCTTTCCGCACTGAAACGTCCTGCTTGATGGCGATGAAGGCGTCGATTTCACCTTTCGCGTCTCGAACCGGAGTGATGGTCATCTCCTCGTAGTAGAGCGACCCGTCCTTGCGCCGGTTGTGCATCTCGCCCTGCCAGACGTTCCCCTGAAGGATCGTCGTCCACAGATGCTGGTGAAATGCACGATCATGGTGGCCGCTGTTGAACAGACGCGGATTGTGCCCGATG
>Ga0335078_10001423_pt1 | contig 36226 bp, 33 predicted proteins | sample Lox_Sample_32_FD_206711 | JGI IMG/M metagenome (GOLD analysis project Ga0335078, IMG submission 206711) | Soil microbial communities from Loxahatchee National Wildlife Refuge, Florida, United States - Lox_Sample_3.2 | ecosystem: Environmental > Terrestrial > Soil > Wetlands | place: USA...
TTTGCCACCAGCGTCGTCGTTTTTCTGATCTTGGTGCCCTTTTTTGCTTTCCGCGCGCTTGGCGAACTGCTCGGTGAGCGGAATTTGTTCCGCCTGTTCTTCGTTGCCAGCAAACTCGACACGGGCAAAAGTCCTGAGCGCCAAACGTTGGCCGAAGACTGAGGACTGGGCGCGATTGTGTCGCCGGACGCCTTACGATTCAGTTTGGCGATGGCACCGGGCTCGCGGCAGCCGGGATGTTCAAGGACGCTCCTGCACTCAATCCCAGTTTGGCCGGCCGAAGCCCGCGGGGATCAGCCGCCGGCCGGCGCCCGCAAGCGCGGAAATCTCCGCCATCTCGCCATCGCTCAAAGAAAAGTCGAAGATGGCCGCGTTCTCGGAGAGCCGCGCGATCTTGCTGGTGCGCGGAATGACGACAATGTTCTGCTGCACGAGGAAGCGGAGCGAGACTTGCGCCGCACTCTTGTTGTGCGCGGCTCCGATCCGCGCCAGCACCTTGTCGCCGCCGACGGCGCCTTTGGCGATCGGGCTATAGGCCGTTGTGGCCATGCCGTGCTGTCGGCAGGCGGCCAAAACCTTCGATTGATCGAGATAGGGATGGCACTCAACTTGATCGCAAACGAGCGGCTCGCTCGTCGCCTTCCACGCCGCTTCGATCAGCGCCACGTTGAAGTTGGAGACGCCGATATGACGGGCAAGGCCGTCGCGCTTGACCCTGCATAAGGCGGCGATCGTTTCCGGCAACGGGATTTGCGGATTCGGCCAATGCAGCAACAAAAGATCGACCTCGCTCACGCCCAGGCGATCGAGACAAGCGCGCGCCGCGCGGGGAAGATCGGCCGCGGCGAAATGCGACGGCCAAATTTTGGTGGTGAGGAAAACGTCGCCCCGCTTGACACCGGATGCGCGCACGCCTTCGCCAACGGCGGGCTCATTGTCGTACATTTCCGCGGTGTCGATATGGCGATAACCCAAGCGCAAAGCCACTTGCACCATCTCGGCACAAACGCGGCCGCGCAGGTCCCAAGTGCCGAGACCGAGCAAAGGGATGCGCGCCCCATGGGCGTTCACCGCCGGCACTGGGCTGTTGTTGTCACTCACTTCGCGAATGTAAGCGTTCGGTTGGTGGCCGTCACCGGGACTTGGAGCCAAGGACAGCGAAGGCGGCTTGCGGCGCGCGCTCGATCACCTTGAGGAGAGCGCGGGCGGGACCGCGCGGCGAACGTTTGCCTTGCTCCCAGTTGCGCACAGTCTCCACCGGAACTCCGATCTGCGCGGCAAAAGCGGTTTGCGTCAGTCCGGTCTGCCCGCGCACATTCCGCGCGTATGCGGCGTCGAGAAAACGGCCGTTCTCGGAAAGCGTATCGCTGCCGAGCCGCGGCGATTGCGGTTCGCCGTCGCCGTACACAATCGGGCGTTCGCTGCCGTCCGGCATGATCTCTACCAAGCGTCCGTCGGCTTTTAATCGCACCCGCAGCATCGCGCTCGCTCCGGCCTTCTCAATTGCCGCGACACCATACCTGATTCGCAGTGGATTCAGTGGGTTAGAATGCGAAAATGAGTGTTACGTTGGGCCAACGGAAGAGTTCATTGGATGAATAGGCCGAAGGCAGACTAGGCCGTTGCCCCTGTAGGGGCGTTGCGGTATCGACCGCAGGGGGCGCGGCACATTGGCGGGCGGCTGTCACAATGGCGCACACTGAGCTGGGCGCGAAGGACAATGCTGACCGCGCGATCCTGGTCTGGGATTTTCCGACGCGGGCATTCCATTGGCTAACTGCCGCGTTAATCGTCGTCGCCTATGTCACCTATCTGCTGGGCTTAATGGACTGGCACGCAAAAGCCGGCGACGCGGTGCTGACGCTCGTCGTGTTCCGGCTGCTGTGGGGTTTTTTTGGCAGTCAGACATCCCGGTTCGCCGGATTTGTCGCAACGCCGCGCGCCGCCGCTGCGCACTTGCGGCGCCTTCTCCGCCGTGAACCGGATCACCAAGTCGGCCACAACCCAGCCGGCGGGTGGATGGTTCTTCTGCTTCTGGCGCTCGTTCTTGGCGAGGCGCTCAGTGGCATCTATGTGCAGAATGATGTTGCCAACCAGGGGCCCCTCACGGAAATCACTCCTGCCCGCGTCGCCAACGCGATTACCGCGACCCATTGGATTTTTTGGGATGCACTGCTCGGCGCGGTGCTCCTCCACGTTTTGGCGATCGCCGTGTACGCCGTGGCGAAGGGACAAGACCTGCTTCGCCCGATGACCACCGGGTTGAAAATGCTGCCGGCCGACGTCGCGCAGCCGCTCGTCGCGAGCGCCTTGCGCGCGGGATTCCTGCTCGGCGTGAGTGCGGTTGCGGTCGCAGCGCTCGCGAGCTTCGTGTGACGCTGCAACCGGCGGGTTTGCTCTAGGCCGTGAACCCATAAATCTGCCGGGCGGACGGATGGCCAGAGTCTGCTATGCACCGAAAACGACCAGATTTTGCAGTGCAGCTAAATGACGTGATGTGCCATAAACGGACACCGCGGGGCATGGTCCCAGCAAAGGTCAGTAAAATCGTTCAAACCCGTAAGTTACACTAACGTGCCGCCCATGGGAGGCAATCTGTGGCCGAATCCCGGAAACTCGCGGCGATTCTGGTGTCGGATGTGGTCGGCTACAGCCGACTTGCCGGAGCGGACGAGGATCGCATACTGGCGCGGCTACGGGCGCTTCGTAGTGATCTGATCGATCCGATTATCGCCGTTTACAATGGGCGGGTAGTCAAGCGCACCGGCGATGGAACCATCGTTGAGTTCCGCAGCGTGGTCGACGCCGTGCGCTGCGCCATCGAAGTGCAAAACGGCATGGTCGAGCGTAATGCGGGCGTTCCGCCCGAGCGGCGCATCGAGTTTCGTATCGGAATCCATCTGGGCGATGTAGTCGAGGAGAGCGACGGCGACCTGATGGGCGACGGTGTCAATATCGCTGCGCGACTGGAGGGTATCGCCAGACCCGGTACCATCTGCCTTTCCGAAGATGCCTACCGGCAAGTGAAGTCACGACTCGATCTTGTCGTGATCGATCTTGGTGCAGCGCAACTTAAGAATATTGCTGAACCAATCCGGGTATATTCGCTGGAAGTGGGCAAACCGGCCGAAGCGAAGCCGAAGCTTGCGCAGCCCAAAAGACCCTTCGCGATAGTACCGCTCGCTGCGGGGATTGCCTTCCTTCTCGCTGCGATTGTGGCTGGCGCTTGGTATTTCCTCGGTGTGAACCGATCATCGACTGTTACCTCAAATGCATCGACAGCTCGGAGCGAGCCGGCTCATCTTTCCATCGTGGTCTTACCATTCACAAACCTCTCGAACGATCCGGACCAAGACTATTTCGCCGATGGCATTACGGAGAACCTTACCACCGACCTTTCACGCATCCGCAACAGCTTCGTGATCGCGCGCAACACGGCCTTTACATTTAAGGGCAAGAACCATGATGCGAAGGAAGTCGGCAAGCAGCTCGGCGTGCGCTACGTGCTCGAAGGCTCGGTACAACGAGAGCAGGACAAGGTGCGCGTAAACGCTCAGCTAATCGATGCAGAATCGGGCGCACATCTCTGGGCAGACCGCTTTGAGGAGGACGTAGCCAGCCTGTTCAAGTTGCAAGATCAGATCGTCGCCAGGCTGGCTAATACGTTACGCCATGAGCTGGTCAAGGTAGAAGCAGAAAGGGACGCACGATCGCAAAACCCGGACGCGATTGATCTCGCCATGCGTGGTAAAGCGCTACTGTGGCCGCCCCTTACAAAGGACAAAACCGATGCGGCTCACAGCCTGTTTGAAAGGGCGCTCAAGTTCGATCCGAACAGCAGCGAGGCGCTAGCGGGCGACGCCTACGCGTACGGTGTGGAATATGCCTTTGGGTCGAGAAATTCCGACACCGATTACGATGCAAAAATACTTGGCCAGGCCGATCGCGCGATCGGGCTCGATCCCAACAACACGCAGGCGTACGTGGCAAAATGCCACTACCTGTTAACGTCCTCCCGCCCACACGATGCGCTGCGCGCTGCCGACGCCGGGCTCGCTGTAGATCCAAATTCCGCGCCCCTGCACGCGTGGCGAAGTATCGCTGAAACTTACCTGGGACAATTTGACAAAGCGAAATCCGACGTACTGCAAGCGATGCAGCTAAGTCCGCGCGATCCATCAATGAGCCAATGGCACAATTTCAGGGCTGATGCCGAGATCGGCCTCGCAAATTTTGATGTGGCCATCGACGAATCCAGTAAGGCGATCGACGGTGGTTATCGCGTTTTTTATGCGTACCTAAACTTGGCTGCTGCCCATGCGTTCAAAGATGAAATGGAGAAGGCAAAGTCCGCCCTAGTCGAAGCTCGACGTATCAATCCCAAGCTTTCTGTCAAATGGTTGATCGAGCATAAGCCGGTGCTGCAGCCTGCGTTTGATGGGTTGCGCAAGGCAGGGTTGCCTGAAGAATGAACGCTGCCTTTGCTTCCTATTACCGATGCGTGCGCTATCAACTGGCGCGACTTCCGCAAAGGGTCATTCGCTACATTGGCCTGCTTCGAGGATGTCCGCTTCGCCCCGATAGCGACCGAAAAGCGGATGCTTTTGGCCCCCTGGAAGGGGTTGAGATCGGTTCCCGGGCCGTGATTCAAGTTCCCAAACCGGGAACCTCGAATCATGCGCTACGAACTCAGCGATTATGAATGGACCACCATCGAACCTATGCTGCCGAACAAACCGCGTGGCATTCGGCGTGTAAATGATCGTCGCGTGCTCAATGGCATCTTTTGGGTCCTGCGTTCAGGTGCGCCATGGCGCGACCTGCCGGAGAACTACGGTCCTCGCACCACTTGTTACAATCGCTTCGTTCGCTGGCGGCGGGCTGGCGTCTGGGATCAGATTATGGATGCACTGGCCGCCGGTCGTGACGCTGCTGTGCAAATGATCGATACATCCGTCGTGCGGGTGCATCAGCACGGAGCCTGCATCGCGGACAACAATCACCAAGATATGGGTCGCTCACGAGGTGGCCTGACCAGCAAGATTTACGCGGTGGTGGACGCCAATGGCCTGCCGGTCCATCTCGCTCTCACGCCGGGTGAGGCGCATGACAATCGGCTGTGCTCGGCTCTCCTCGGCGCCTTGCTTCCACAAACGATGTTACTCGCGGATCGCGGATACGACGCAGACTGGATCAGGGAGCTTGCTCGCCAGCAAGGCGCGTGGGCCAATATTCCACCGAAGCGCAATCGCAGAGACCCGACTGCTTCAGTCCGTATCTGTATCGCGCGCGCAACTTGATCGAACGGTTCTTCAACAAGATCAAGCAATGTCGGCGTGTCGCGACCCGATACGACAAACTCGCGGCCAACTATCTGGCGTTCATCAAACTCGCATCAATCCGCATTTGGCTGCGTGCTAATGAGTCCACGCTCTAGCTCTTCGGCGGCATCACCTGGCCGCGGATTTCACCGCCTGGATGCGCCTGCGTGTGCACGTTGATGTACCACTCGCCAGCCGAGAACTGCTGCGCCTGTTCGGGAGTGAGCGTCGCCTCGCCCTTGATCGGGCTTTCTGCCGATCCGCCCTTGGCGCTGAGCCAGATAGCGACCGGACCGTTTTTGCCGGAAGCCGCGGGTCCGTGGAAATGCGCCATGGTCGCCGGCGCCGAAAGTCCCGTGTAGGTCACGGTCCACGTCAGCATCCGCGTCGCCGGATCGTAGGTCAGATCCGCCGTGCCCTTCCCCGGAGTTTCAACCGGCGGCACCTGCTGCGCCCCGGTGAGATCGACCTTGAAGGATTCAGAAGCGGCGTTCGCCGCCGGGACCCAAGTCAGGGCGCCGGCCGCGCAAGCCGCAAGAATGACAACACGGCGAGACATGAAATTCATGAATTACCTCCCTATAAGGTTCGCGGACTATAGCTTTGAAAGACCGGCGCTAACTCTCACAGCCGCGTGAGGCCATGTTCCGCGCGCTTTCCTCAACGGCGCCAATAGCCTGCGACAAGCTTAGGGTCCGCGCGCTACACGCCGATGACGCTATCGCCGGCCGCCGGCAAAGCCGTTGCGGCTTTGACGAAGCTTTCGCGACCGGACAAAACTAGCCGCTTCGGCTGCACGTCCCCCAAGGCGTAAGGAGGTAACCGGCATGACGAAGCTCATTCGCGGCGGCACCGTCGTCAACCACGACAATTCGCGGCGCGCCGACGTCTTGATCGACGACGACGTCATCGTCGCCGTCGGCCAAAATCTGCAGGCGCCATCCGGCGCCGAAATCATCGACGCCGGCGGCTGTTACCTCATGCCCGGCGGCATTGATCCGCACACCCATCTCGAATTCGAGTTCATGGGCACGGTGACCGCCGATGACTTCGAGTGGGGAACGAAGGCGGCCCTCTCTGGCGGCACCACCATGGTCGTCGACATGTGTATTCCTTCTCCCGGACAGTCGATGCTCGCCGCCTATCAGGACTGGCGGCGCAAGGCGGAAAGCGCTGCGAGCGACTACGGCTTCCACATGGCCGTCACGTGGTGGGACAAGTCGGTGTTCGACGAGATGGAGACGGTGGTCAAAACCTACGGCATCAACACATTTAAGCATTTCATGGCCTACAAGGGCGCGCTCATGGTCAACGATGACCAGCTCTACAATTCGTTCGCGCGCTGCTCTGGGCTCGGCGCCATGCCGATTGTGCACGCCGAGAACGGCGATCTCGTCTGGCACCTGCAGCAATATTATCTCGGCACCGGCATGACCGGGCCCGAGGGCCACGCCTATTCGCGCCCGCCCGCTGTCGAGGGTGAAGCGACCAACCGCGCGATCATGATCGCCGACATGGCCGGCTGTCCGGTCTATATCGTCCATACGTCGAGCCGCGACGCGCATGAGGCGATCGCGCGCGCCCGCGCCTCCGGCCAGCGCGTCTACGGCGAGCCGATCATCCAGCATCTCGTGCTCGACGAGAGCGAGTACCGCAACAAGGACTGGGAGTACGCGGCACGGCGCGTGATGTCGCCGCCGTTTCGCGCGCAAGAGCACCGCGACAGTTTGTGGGCCGGCCTGCAATCGGGTTCGCTGCACGCGGTCGCGACCGACCACTGCGCGTTCACCACCGAGCAGAAGCGCCTCGGCCGCAGCGACTTCACCAAAATCCCGAACGGCACCGGCGGGCTTGAGGACCGCCTCCCGGTCCTTTGGACCGCGGGCGTCACGCCCGGCCGCCTCACCAAGGAGGAATTCGTCGCGGTCACCTCGGCGAACATCGCCCGCATTCTCAATATCTATCCGCAGAAGGGCGCGGTCGCCGTCGGCTCCGATGCCGACCTCATCATCTGGGATCCGCAAGCGACAAAGACGATCAGCGCCAAGAAGCAAATAAGCCGCATCGACTATAATGTCTTTGAAGGTTTCAAGTGCACGGGACTTCCGCGTGCAACGCTTTCGCGCGGTGCCATCGTTTGGCTTGACGGCGATCTGCGCGCCCAACCGGGTGCCGGCAAATACGTGCCGCGCAAGCCCTTCCCCGCGGTACATGTCGCCAACTGCGCCTGGCGCGAACTCAACGCCCCACACCCGGTCGAACGGATCCCGGTAACGCCGTAAGCGTGAGCATTATTTAACAGGGCAATGCGCATCACCTCTCCCCGCTTGCATTCTAGATTCGTCATTGCCGGGCTTGACCCGGCAATCCATGCTGCCGTCCAGCTGTCGCGTATCCGGCAGTTTTCAGTCGCTGCACTTCCGCATGGATGCGCGGGTCAAGCCCGCGCATGACGAGGTAGGAGTTTGACCATGCCGCCCGCGCAAAACCTACAGATAAACTCACAGCGCCTTTGGGACACGCTGATGGAGACCGCGCAGTTTGGCGCCACACCTAAGGGCGGCATCCGTCGGCTCACGCTCACCGACCTCGACCGGACGGTGCGCGATTGGTTCAAGGCGCGCTGCGAGGCGCTCGGCTGCACCGTTTCGGTCGACGAAGTCGGCAATATGTTCGCGCGCCGGCCGGGACGAAACGACACGCTTTCACCCATCGCCATGGGTTCGCATCTCGACACCCAGCCGACCGGCGGCAAGTTCGACGGCGCGCTTGGCGTTCTCGGCGCGCTCGAAGCGCTGCGAACCTTGCACGAGACCGGCTACGAGACCAACGCGCCGATCGAAGTCGTCAACTGGACCAACGAGGAAGGCTCACGCTTTGCGCCGGCCATGCTCGCGTCCGGCGTGTTCGCCGGCGTGTTCACGCCGGATTACGCCTACGCCCGCACCGATCGCGACGGCAAGACGTTTGCCGAGGAGCTCTCCCGCATCGGCTATAAAGGCGCGGAGAAAGCCGGCGCCCGCAAATTCACCGCCATGTTCGAGCTGCACATCGAGCAAGGCCCTATCCTTGAAGACGAGCAAAAAATGATCGGCGTCGTGCAAGGCGTGCAGGGCATGCGCTGGTATGAGGTTACGGTTAGAGGCGCAGAGGCGCATACCGGCGCCACGCCGATGCGGTTGCGCAAGAACGCGCTCCTTGGCGCCGCACGGATGATCGAACGGATCGATCAGATTGCGCTTGAGCACGCGCCCGACGCGGTCGGCGCCGTCGGCTTGATTGAGAACAAACCGAACAGCCGCAACGTCGTACCCGGTGAAGTTTTTTTCACCGTCGATTTCCGCCACCCCGATGATAAGGTGCTCGATGCGATGGAAGCGAAATTCCACGCCTCGCTTGCCGACATCCTGACGCCGCTCAAGCTCACCTATGAGGAAAAGCGCATCTGGGATTCGCCGGCGGTGAAATTCGCGCCCGAACTGATCGAATGCGTGCGCATCGGCGCGCAGAAAGCCGGATTCAAATCGCGCGACATGATCTCCGGCGCCGGCCATGATGCCGCCTATATCGCCCGCGTCGCGCCGACCACCATGATTTTCGTGCCCTGCGCCGGCGGCATTTCCCACAACGAGGCGGAAAGTACGAGCTTCGACGAATGCGCAGCCGGCGCCCAGGTATTGCTCAACGCCGTGCTCGAGTTTGACCGGCGCTTGGGCTGATTCTGATTTTTCCTCCCCTAAAAGTGGAGGATCGCTAAAAGCGATCCGGTGAGCGGTCAATTGCGAAAGCGACAACTAACTCCACCCGCCGCACTACCGTGCGGCGACCTCCCTTTTTTAGGGGAAGGTAAATCAAAGACGACCCTCACCCACCGTAGGATTCCATCGGGAAGACCAGGACATCGAACGCCTTCCATTGCTGGTATTTGTCGGCCGGCAGCATGGTATAGGGCTGGCATTTCTCGAGCCCGCTGACGAAACTGTTAAACAGCACTCGCTGTTTGGCTGACAAAGTCTGTTCGAGCAGTTGCGGCGCTTTAGTCAGCGTGCCGTCGCGATTGAGGAAAATCCGCAGGTTGATGCTGATCTTATCGCTCCGATCGATCCCGCGCGGCAGCGGCGAGCACGACGAGACACGCTCGCGGAAAGCCAAGGTAAAGTCAAAGCCTGCGAGCGGTGAATCGATCGGTGGCGCGGCAAAGCCGCCGCCGAGCCGGCCGCCGAGAAGCGCAAGCTGTGCGAGTCGCGACATGGTCGCGGCAGCGTCTGGCGGCTCCTGCGTATCCGCGGCGGAAGGCGCCGCCGGATCGGCCGGTCGGGGTGGCGGCATCGCAACTTCTCCCGCCTCGGCCTGCCGCATCGGCGGTTGGCGCGGTTTTGCCGACGCATCGCGCTGCGCTTGAGCCTGTTGCTTTTGCTGTTGTTGCTCGGACTGCGGCGAAACATTCTGCGCGCGCATCGCCGGCTGCGACCTCGCCGCCGCGTCGCTGCCGGAGGTCCTCAGCACGGACGGACTACCGGAAAATCGCGGGATGTCTTGCGGCGTGACGATCTCGACCAACGTCGCGTCCGGCGGAACCGCCTCGTGCGAGCTCGCGCGCAGGAACAGCAGCCCGCTCGCCAAAAACCCGGCGTGGCCGAGGGCGGAAATAACCAGCCCGTGGCGAATAAATCGCTTTGCTCCAAGCATCACTGATCACGCCGCACCGGCCGCGCGCCCCGCCTCCCATCATAGCCGCGGCGCCGAATGTTTGTCCTGCCTATTTGGCGGGCGTCCTTAAGTCGCGCGCCGCAAAAACGATCTTGTTTTCACCCTCCCCTGGAGGGGGAGGATAACCCATTGCCGCACAGAGAAACGTCAGGCTACGCCGCTTCGAGTCGCGCCAATTCCGTCTCGAAATCGAAGCGCAGCTGCGCGCCTTCCTCTTCGGGAAGGCAACCGGTCATCTGCGGAAAAATAGTTCGGTAGAGCGCCGTGCGATTGGCATCCCACGGCATCCTTCGCTGCCCGCATCTGCGCCAGGATTGCGTGCAGGTCCGCCCGCGGGAAGTCGGTCTGAGAAGACCGCTTCGTACTTGGCTTGGTGGTCGGCAAAGCTCGGATGCAATCCGCATCGCGAGAACGGATTTGCTTTCACCCTCCCCTGGAGGGGGAGGGTCGCGAGCGAAGCGAGCGGGGTGGGGTGATGCTAACTTTAAATACGGCGCAGAAGCTTAGGGACTGTTTCACCCCCTCCCGCCGCACTCCGTGCGGCGACCTTCCCCCCTCCAGGGGGAGGTGAAAGTGAAACGCGCCGCGGGAACGCGCTTTTAATGTCCCTCCCGCGTTGCACTGGCGAGGATGATTCGTCAGCGGGTCTTTTCGAAAATCTCGCGGCCGATGAGCATGGGGCGGATTTCGGATGTGCCGGCGCCGATCTCGTAGAGCTTGGCGTCGCGCAAAAGCCGCCCGGCGGGAAAGTCGTTGATGTAGCCGTTGCCGCCGAGGATTTGGATGGTCTCGAGCGTCATCCAGGTGGCGCGCTCGGCGGCGTAGAGAATGGCGCCGGCGGCGTCCTCGCGCGTAGTCTCGCCGCGGTCGATCGCCTTGGCGACCGCATAGACGTAAGCCTTAGCGGCGTTGAGCGTGACATACATGTCGGCGAGCTTGGCCTGGATCAATTGGAAACGCCCAATCGGCTGGCCGAATTGGGAGCGCTGATGCACGTACGGAATGGCGAGGTCGAGGCAGGCCTGCATCAGTCCGAGCGGCCCCGCCGCCAGGACCGCGCGCTCGTAATCGAGGCCGGACATGAGCACGTTGACGCCGTTGCCGACGACGCCGAGCACGTTTTCGGCCGGCACTTCGCAGTCGGCGAAGACGAGCTCGCCGGTGTCGGAGCCGCGCATGCCGAGCTTGTCGAGTTTCTGCCCGGTGGAAAATCCGGGAAAGTTTTTCTCGACAATGAACGCGCTGATACCGCGCGCGCCCGCCGTGGGCTCGGTCTTGGCGTAAACCACGATCACGTCGGCGACGGGGCCGTTGGTGATCCACATTTTCGTGCCGTTCAAGATAAAGCGGTTGCCGCGGCGCTCGGCCCGGGTGCGCATCGACACGACATCGGAGCCGGCATTGGGCTCGGACATGGCGAGCGCGCCGACATGCTCGCCGGAAATGAGTTTCGGCAGGTAGCGCCGCTTCTGCTCGTTGTTGCCGTTTCGCCGGACCTGATTGACGCAGAGATTCGAGTGGGCGACGTAGGAAAGCCCGATCGAGGCCGAGGCGCGGGAAATCTCCTCGGTGGCGACGCAATGGGCGAGATAGCCAAGCCCGGCGCCGCCCCATTTCTCTTCGACGGTGATGCCGAGAAGCCCGAGCGCGCCGAGTTCGGGCCAGAGCGCGCGGGGAAATTCGTTGGTGCGGTCGATGGAATCCGCAGCAGGCGCGATCTTGGCCTTGGCAAACGCGCTCACGCTCTCGCGCAGCATGTCGACCTCGCTGCCGAGGTCGAAGGCAAGACCGGGAAGGCTGTTGGCAATCATTATTTCGTCTCGACCCGGGACCAAAGGCGGTCGCCTCGCCGCAACGATAACCCGCGGCCGCGCTCCTGTCAGCGCGCGCCGAGCCGCTTAGCCCACGAGCGATTTGGCGGCGCGGGCGAGCGCCGCATCGATCTCGGATGCCGGACCCGGCCGGGCAAACAAATAGCCCTGCATTTCGTCGCAGCCGGCGAGCCGCAAGAGCACCCGCTGCTCCTCGTTCTCGATCCCTTCGGCCAAAACCTTCATGCCGAGAGCGTGCCCGAGCGTGACAATCGACTGGATGATCGCGCCGGTCGAGGCCGAGGTGCCAAGCGACGCGACGAAGGCGCGGTCGATCTTGAGCCGATCGAAGGGGAAGCGCTGCAAATAGCTCAAGCTCGAATAGCCGGTGCCGAAATCGTCGAGCGCGATGCTGACGCCGAGCGCGCGCAAAGCCTCGAGCCGCGCCTGCGTCTCCTGCGGATTGTCGATCAAGACGCCTTCAGTCACCTCCAGCACCACCCGCGACGGCGCGATTTCGGTTTCCTCCATGATGGCGGCGACGAGGTCGACCAGCCAGCGGTCGCGGATCTGCACCGGCGACAGGTTGACCGCGACCGACAGGCTCGGCCAGCGCGCGGCGTCGGCCAGCGCGCGCCGCAGCACGATCTCGCCGAGTTGCGACATCATTCCGCTCTCTTCGGCCAGCGGCACGAATATCGAGGGGGGAATGTTGCCGCGAGTCGGATGGTTCCAGCGCACCAAGGCTTCGACGCCGACAATACCCCCGCCGGCCGCCGCCACCACCGGCTGGTAATGCACGTCGAACATTTGCAGCGGGATCGCGGTCTGCAGCTCGTGCAGCAGGAAGCGGCGCTCGGCATATTCGGTTTCGATCCGCGGCTCGAACCGCCGCACGGCGCCGCGGCCTTCGCGCTTGGCGGCGCGCAGTGCAAGCCCGGCGCGGCGCGCCAGATCGTCGGCGGTGAGCCCGTCATCGGGCGCCTGCGCAATGCCGATGCCAGCGGTGATCTGCCAGATGCGGTCGATGAAGACCGGACGCTGCAACGCCGTGCGAAGCGTCTCGGCAAGGACGGTGGCGATCTGCGGCTCGTCGCTCGCCATGACCACCGCGAGTTCATCCTCCTCGAAGCGGCCGAGCTTACCTCCCGGCGGCAAGCCGTCGCGCAGGTGCTCGGCAATGTTGGTCAGCACCGCGTCGCCACCGGAGCGCCCGAGCGTGTCGTTGACTTCGCGAAAGCCGTCGAGATCGATGAGCGCGAAAGCGACAAAGCCGGAACGGCGTGCGGCCAGCGCCTGTCCGAGATGTTCCACCATGACCGCACGATTTGGCAGCCCGGTGAGCGGATCCTGGCTGGTGAGCTTGCGCATCATCTCGTTGCTGCGGTCGAGCGACCGCGCAAGTCCGCGGGCGGCGCGCGCCGCAAACAAGCCCCCAAGCGTAAAAACGGCGCCGATCACGGCGAGCAGCGCCCACAGCCGGTTCATGGCGCCGACCAAAGCGCCATCGCTAACCCAACTGAGCCAGCCGATAATCCGTCCGCGAGCATCGTGCAGCGACTGGATCTGACGGCCGCTTTCGGCGGCCGGATCGAGGTCGAAGCGCAAATCCTGCAAGCCGGCGCGGCGCTGGATTTCGCGCAGGTCGCCGGTGTCCAATCTTTCGATATCGCCAAAGCGCTGCCGGTAATCGTCGAGGGCAGCCCGCAAAGCGGTGCGCTGCTCGGCTTCGACGCGCGTCTCGCTGAACTGGGTGACGCCAAAACCGATCGCGGCGCAAAACAGCGTCGCCCCGGCGAGACACACCGGCAGGTAAAGGGCAAAGCGTGCCGCCCTGCCCTCGGCACGCAGGTCCGCAGTCGATGGCGCGAAAGCAGGCGCTTGCCGGCCTCGCGCCGCCCACCATTTCCGGGCTGCCGCAGCGGCCGCCATCTTCCTCGCGCCTCGCTTACCGAAAACCACTTAGATTTAAGCGGGGCTGATTAACGGCAAGGAAAAGCCCTTATCCTCCCGGCCAGTAATGCCGCGCCCATCGCGGTCCCTACCGTTAACATTGCGTTAATCCTGGATTCCGTAGTCTCGGAATCGAAAGGGGCGTTTCCGGCAGACGGCAAAGCCGGTACGAGCTGGGGGCATGCAGGGGCTACGGGCGTACACTAGACCGGCTTTCGCCATTACCGTCGGCGCGGCAATCGCTGCGGCCGGACTGTTTGTTTTTGCCGGAACGGCACGGGCCGAAGATTGCCCCGGCCATCCCGATGCGCTGGGCACGAGTCGGGTGCTGACGGTCGATCCGAACGAAATTTCGCAGGTCGGCGTGATGCAATATCACCAGTCGTTGCCGCTCGCCGACAAGGAAGTAGTACTGACGTTCGACGACGGACCGGTGCCCCGTTATTCCAATGCGGTGCTCGACATCCTCGCCGCCCAATGTGTGAAGGCAACGTATTTTCTCGTCGGCGCCATGGCGCGGGCCTACCCCGCCGTCGTGCGCCGGATCTACGAGGAAGGCCACACCATTGGTACGCATAGCGAAGACCACCCGGCGCGAATGCAAAAGCTTCCGATCGGAAAAGTGCGGCAAGAGATCGACGGAGGTATTGCCGACGTCGGTGCGGCGCTCGGCGATCCTACTGAACTCGCGCCGTTCTTCCGCATTCCGGGCTTGGCACGCAGCGCCGCGATCGACGAGGAGCTTGCCGCGCGATCTCTCGTCGTCTTCAGTTCCGATGCCGTTGCCGACGATTGGTACCGGCGCATCAAGCCGAGCGACATTGTCAACCGCGCGATGAGCCGCCTCGAGGCGCGCGGCAAGGGTATCCTTTTGCTGCACGATATCCATCCGGCGACGGTCGCGGCCTTGCCGGAATTGCTGGTCAAATTGAAAGAGGCGGGCTTTCACATCGTTCATGTCGTACCGGCAGCAGCGGAGGGTATCGAAACCGCCGGCGGCGAGCCGACGACCCGCACGCGGCCGGCTTGGCCGGGGACCGTCGCGATCCGCGTCGACGACCGCGCGCTCATGCCGGCGCCGGACCCGAAATCGTTTGGGCCCAGTTACCGGGCGCATCGCCGCATTGTCTTGGCCGACCGCTCCGCCAACGCGGCCTATCTCGCACTCGCCGCCGCTACGGAATGGACCGAGCCGACGGTGATGACCGGCACCGACGAACCGGAAACGCCGGCGCCCGATGTTCGCGACGTGGGCCTTTCGCTTCTGAGGTGGCCCGGCGGGGAGAAAACGCTGGAACTGCACCTCGACCTCACGCTTGCCGCCGAGAAACCTGTGGCGGCCGAACCGCCGCCGGCCTCGCCACCCGATCCTTTGGAGTGATTGCCGGTCGCTTCGCCGTTGGGCGGCACGTCATCCGGTCACGTCATTGATTATTTCGGAGGCGGCCCGATGGTAACTTCGATCGCCGCGTAATAGGCGGCAAGGTCGTCGATGTCCCCATCTTTGAGAGTTGGCGCCACAAGCGACATCATGTCGTTCTTACGGGCCCCGGACCGATAATCCTTCAGCGCTTTGGCCAGGTAGGTTTCGCTCTGCCCCGCGAGGTTCGGTGCCTCTGGAATCTTGGCCTTGCCGTCAAGGCCATGGCAAGTCTGGCACACCAGCGCCTTTTGCCGGCCGGCTTTCACGTCGCCGGCAGCAAAGCCGTCGCTGATCGCACATAAAACAAGCGCGCATCCGGCGATCAACACAACGTTGATGTATAACGCCATCGAACAAATAGCGCCGCGCCTATGAAGGCGCGGCGCTACCATAGCCAATCTCGGCTCACTTGCCGTCGTACCAGATGCGATAGAGCGCGCCGGCAAAGTCGTCCGACACAAGCAGCGAGCCATCGTGAAGCTGGGCGACGTCGACCGGCCGACCCAGGTACTCGCCATTCTCGTCGAGCCAGCCCTCGGCGAACGGTTCGCTCTTTTCCGCGGTCCCGTCGTCTTTGAGGTAGGTCACCATTACGCGGGCGCCGACTGGAACAGTGCGATTCCAGGAACCGTGCTGCGCCGAGAAGATCGCTCCCTGATATTTTTTCGGGAACATTTTGCCGCTGTAGAAGGTCATGCCGAGATCGGCGGCGTGCGCAACCATTTCGACCTGCGGAAATACGACGTCCGCCGGCGGCGTCTCGTTTTTGTATTCGTCGGTGCGAACATGGCCACCGCCGTAATAGGGAAAGCCGAAGTTCTGGCCTGGCTTGGTCGCGCGGTTGAGTTCGCCGGGCGGGATGTCGTCGCCCATGCCGTCAACCTGGTTGTCGGTGAACCAGAGGGTCTTGTCTTTCGGATTGAAGTCCTGACCCACGGAATTGCGGATACCCCATGCGTACACCTCGCGGTTTTTGCCGTCGCGATCCATGCGGATGATGCCGCCGATGCCCCACTTTTTGAATTCGTCGAGCTTTTCGGGAGCGGGCACGTTAAACGGCTGACCGAGCGTGATGTAGAGTTTATTGTCCGGCCCGATGCGACAAGTCCGCGCCGTGTGATTGTAGCTTTCATCCTCCTTCGGGATGAGCTCGCCTTGCGGAACGATCGGCACCGCTACGACGTCCGGACTCTCGTAGAAGAACTCGGCCGCCGGATACATCAGCACGCGATTCTGCTCGACGACGAACAAAAAGCCGTCTTTGGAGAAACACGGACCATTGGGGATGACCAGATCGATCGTGGAGGCGAATGGTTTCACTTCCTCGGCAACACCGGACTTCGAGCGGTCGGTCACGGCATAAATTTGCGCTTTGCGCGTGCCGACAAAAGTCACGATGCCTTGCGGCCCGACCGCCATATGGCGGGCATCGGGGACGATGGCGTAAAGACCGATGTGGAAGCCGTGCGGCAGCTTGATCTTCTCCAGATTCTTTTTCAGCGCCGCGGCCTTGGCGCCGCCTTGCGGAATGGTCGGGATGTTGGGCGAAGCGCCCGTGGTCTTGAACTGTCCCAACTTTTCCAGGTTGCCCGGATTGTTTTCCGCAAACGCTGCGACCACAGTCGCGGTCGCCAGCAGTGCGGCCGCCGATGCCACCAGCATTGTACGCTTGGGCATGAAACACCTCCCTATCATAAAGTTTTTTTCGCCCGAGAACGGGGTATCATGCCACATGAGCAAAATCCGGCAAGCGTGTACCCGATCGGGGCGGCATCAAACCGATTCGTTTTTGAAGGGGCAATCGCCCAACCGCACAACGGCGCCATTCAGCGTCGCGACGCCATATAATGCGCCAGGGCCCGCATATCGGCGTCATTGAGATCGTAGGTGACGTCCGCCATCGAGGCGACACCGGTACCGACGCGCTTGCCGGATTTGAAGTCGCGCAGCGCCTCGAGCAAAACATCCTCCCGTTGATCGGCGAGGCGCGCCGCCGGACCGCTGCCAGCAAAATCGTCGCCATGGCAGACATTGCAGCGATGCTGCAAAGCAAGCTTTGAACCGGCCGTGGCCAGAGCATCATTCGCCGGCGTGCTTGCCGGCATCGGCGGCGGCAGCGAGGCATAATAGGCGCCGAGATTGCGGATCTCCATGTCGGTTAAAGACTTGGCAATCGGCCCCATCACGTCACCCTTGCGGGTGTCGTTTCGAAAGAACACCAGCTGCCATTGAACGAAGTAATCGGGTTCGCCGGCGAGTGAAGGGGTAAGCGGCGTCTGCGATACGCCGTCCGCGCCGTGACAGCCAGCGCAGCCTTCCGCAGTCACTTTGCCGGCCGCCACATCGGCAGCAGGCGCGTGCCTGTACGCGGCGAGCAGAACGATAGCGCTACACGCGACCCGCAGGATTCGTGCCGGTATCATCTCCAAAGCAAAACGGCGGGTCCAAGCCGGGGTTCCAGACCGCACCCGCCGCGATCAGAGCATCAGCCAGTCACGCGGATCACTTGTAGCTGATACGATAGATTGCGCTGTTGTAGTCGTCGGCGACGAGGAGCGAACCGTCCTTCGCGACCAATACGTCGTTCGGGCGGCCGCGATACTCGTTGTTCGGACCGAGCCAGCCAGTAGCGAAATCGATCTCCTTGGCATTTTTGCCGTCGGCATCGACAGTGATGCGCGTGAGGCGCGCGCCCTGGTACTTGAGTCTGTTCCAGGACCCGTGTTCGGCGATGATGATGCTGTCTTTGTACCCCGTGGGGAATTGATTCCCTGTGTAGAATTTCATACCGAGCGGCGCCACGTGCGCACCGAGCTTGAAGGCGGGCGGCGTGAACTCCGAGCACTTGTGCCCCATGGCGAATTTCGGGTCGGGTATGTCGCCCTCATGGCAGTACGGATAGCCGAAATCGACGCCGATATGGGACACGTATTCGAGCTTGTCGCTCGGAGTGTCTTCGCCAAGCCAGTCGCGGGCATTCTCGGTGAACCAGTAGCGATCCGTGCGCGGGTCGACGTCGCCGCCGACGCTGTTGCGGATGCCGAGCGCGACGATTTCCGCCGTGCCGTTCTGCGGATCGATGTGCCTGACTTGCGACGTCGAGGTCGGCGGCAGGCATTCGTTGCACGGTGGTCCGAATGCCACATACAGCCAGCCGTTCTTGTCGAAGGTGAGATATTTCCAACCGTGCGGAACGTAGGGCGGCATATCGTCATAGACGATTTCCGGCTTCGGCATCTTGTCGAGATTGGCCTCAGCGTTGTCGTACTTGTAGATCTTGTCGATGTCGGCGACATACAGGGCACCGTCACGGAAGGCGACGCCGCTCGGCATGCGCAAATCTTTGATGACGGTCTTGACGGTCCTTTTCCCGCCCTCATCGACGACGGCTTGCACGGTCCCGTGGCCCAGGAACAAGGAGCCGACAAACAGAGTGCCCTTGTCACCCAATGCCATCTGCCGCGCATCGCTTACGCCGCTCGCATAAAGTTCGATCTTGAAACCCGGCGGCAGCTTGATGTCCTTCAACTTCGCCTCAACCTCCTGCTTGGTAAACCCAGTAGGCGGTGGCTGAGTTTTTACGTAATTGGTACCCTGCAGTTCCTTGGTCTCGTCGCCCATGAACCAGTCGTCCGGCGGATGAGTCCAGAATTGTTTACTGTTGGAATCGTAGTGCTTGAGATCTTCCGTGCGGGCGCCTGACGCAAACAGGAATCCGGCAACGGCGATTACGGCGGTCACGGCAACGAGTGCCGCAGCCCCGCTTCTCAATTCGTCTAATCGAAGCATTTTTGTTCCTCCCGGTAGTTCTGATTTTCTTAATCGACGACCCTCGACGACACCCCGAAATCGGGTCGCTCGTGGGCGGCGGCCGGCGCGGCAGTCGGCACCTGGTCAGTAGGCCCGCCGATTGCGGTCTTTTTTTGCCTGCGGGCTACACCAACATCCGCAGTGGTGCAGGCTAAGGCGCTGTCGACGCTCATTCAAGCGCGCTTTCGCCGCATACGAGGCGATCCGCCCACCGGCACTGCGCACGCTCCGCCTCCACGCTCGGAGTGGGCCGTGCCGTTCTTTGCCTATTGAAAGATGGTGCGGTCGAGAGGACTCGAACCTCCACGGGTTGCCCCGCTAGCACCTCAAGCTAGTGCGTCTACCAATTCCGCCACGACCGCATGTGGGGTGAAAGCGCGCCTAACTCCGCGCGACTGGCGCCGATGTAACAGTTAGGCCGAAAGCCGACAAGGTCAGAAAAGACCTATATTCTGGCTTAGCAGAATGAGCGCTGCCGTAGCGCTCTGGTGCTTTTATGGCGGTGGCCTTCGGCCACGCTAACGGGGAATGATGAGCGCGTTCGAGGCAACGAAAAGACGCGACGATGTAAGGATCGGGCTTCGCCCAGTCTTCGGCGCTCCGCCGGTTGAATGGCTGGAAAGCCGCGACACGGTCGACTACGAAACCGCGCTCACTTTTATGAGCGAACGGGCGGAGGCAATCGCGCGGGGAGATGCGCGCGAGCTCGTTTGGCTGCTCGAGCACCCTCCGCTCTACACCGCCGGCACTTCCGCGCGACCGTATGAGCTGATCGACGCACGCTTCCCGGTTTATGAAGCCGGGCGCGGCGGCCAGTTCACCTATCACGGCCCCGGTCAGCGGGTGGCCTATTTGATGCTCGACCTCAAGCGCCGTGCGCCCGACGTCCGCCGTTTCGTCGCCACAGTGGAGGAATGGATCATCCGCACGCTCGCGGCCTTCGGCATCGCCGGTGAACGTCGCGAAGATCGTATCGGTGTTTGGATCCGTCGCGGCGGACCGGGGCAAGACGCCGAGGACAAAATCGCCGCCATTGGCGTGCGCGTCCGGCACTGGGTCACGCTGCACGGCGTTGCGCTCAATATTGCGCCGGACCTGGCGCATTTTTCCGGGATCGTGCCCTGCGGAATTTCCGACCCGCGCTACGGAATAACCTCGCTTGCCGCTCTCGGCATTACCGCCTCGTTCCCCGAGGTTGACGAAATCTTGCGCCGCGAATTCGAGCCCCTTTTTGGCGGCACAAGCGACGCTCAAGAGTTGGCCAACACCGAGAACAGCTCGCCTGGCCGGCGCAATGCCAAATCGCCCTCACCCGCCTCGTGCTGATTGACAGCACTGACGTTGGCGCCGGGCGGGCCATCGTGACAGCTCTCTACCATCGTCAGGACAGCCTCCTCAGAACCGGCGAGCACGGCCTCGACCGTACCGTCACGGCGGTTGCGTACCCAACCTTCGATGCCGAGCTCAAGTGCGGTGATCTCCGCCCAGGCGCGGAAGCCGACGCCCTGCACTTCCCCGCGCACGACCACGCGACAAATCATCTCCATCGAAACGCCTTGCCATAAGGCGGGACGGCGCCGCTCGCCCGCTTCGGCAGCCAGCCTCGCAATTGGTCAATGTAAAGTTCGGGCAGCTGCCATTCCAGCGCTGCCGCAATCACAAGTTCCATGTAACCGATCCTTGCGTGGCCCACGGGGCATGACCGCGCGATGTAGATCAGCGCCCGGCTTTTCTTGCCGGCGTGCCCCACAGGCAGCCTCTGAGCACGATAAAGGCCGCCCGCAACATTTTCCCACGCTGCCAGCGTAACAAGGTCGCGCGGCGTGAGCCGCCACAGCACGCCATAGACGTTGTCACGGCGCCGCTGCGCGACCGAGGCGTAGCCATCCGCCGTGATCCGGAAGCCGTGGTTTGCAAGCGTCGCTACACCGACCGGTCTCGCAAGCGGAGCGCGCTTGCGCATGACGGCACGGCTCATATTCGAGCCGTAGGCGAAGTGAAGGATCACGGCGATGGCGCTTCGCGGCTTGGCCGCGTCGCCGCCCAAACGGTGGTTCCGATAGCCAACGCCATAGGGATGAATTCGATGGCAAGCAGGATCGCCACCACCGCCCACGTCAAATCATAATGCGATGATTGCAGCAAAACCGCGATGATCGCTACCAGCAGGATCAACTCAAGGCCGCTTGCCGCCCTCGCGTCGCCTGTTTGCCCCGAAATCGAAGCGGCGAACGAAGCCTCCACAATCACAAGCAAGACCACGGACAGCGCATAAAGGAGACTGACCCCAGCCGCGAAACCCGCGCCCAAGCCGGCATCCCGTAATCTTTTGCTGTGGAGTGCAAACCAGACCCAGATCAGCAGTGCTTGGACTGCGGCAAAAGGCCATGGCCCGGCCCGCACAATAATGTCCGGCGCCGTCAGCAAATGCGAGACTGCACCGAGAGTGTACACAACAATCGCGGCTATCAGGAAAGCTCGCGGCCGCAAGAGCCCAATCGGCGAGAGAATGAAAACCAAAGCTTGCATCGATGATACCGACGGCGCTGGCAGATTGGCGTGTAACGCCGAATGATGTCAGGCGAACTCCATGATCACGGCGTCGACGGCTACGCTGTCGCCCGGCTTCACTGGAATTTTTTTGATGATGCCGTCACGTTCGGCACGCAAGATGTTTTCCATTTTCATCGCCTCGACAACCGCCAAGGTCTCGCCGGCCTTGACCTCCTGACCTTCTGCGACTGCAATCGAAACGACGAGACCGGGCATCGGGCAGCGGACAGATTTTTCGCTGCCGGAGAGTTTTTTTGCCGGCATCAGCCGCGCATAAGTCGCCTCGCGCTCGGTATAGACAAAAGCCTTCACCTCGAAGCCGCGATAGGCAAGCTCAAAGCCGTTCGGCACCATGCGCACGTGCACGGCAACGGCAGCGCCGTCAAAGGTGCCTTCCCATACCGGCATGCCGGGAACCCAATTCGACGAGAGAATGTGGCTGTTACCGTCCTCGAAGAGGACCGTGGTGGCCTTGCCGTCATGAGCGACCTCGGCGTGCAACTCTTCGCCGCCGAGCCAGATGACGCGTCGCCGCTCGCGCGTGACCGCGCGATCGAGTTGCCCCGAAATGCGGCGCTTGCGTTCTCCCAAAACGTGATCGATGGCCGCCGCGACGGCGGCGATTGTGCGCGCCACCACACCGGCTGGCACCGTTCGTTCGAAACCGTGGGGAAACTCTTCGGTGATGAATGCGGTGGAAAGTTTGCCGGCGCGCCAGCGCGGATGCTGCATGATGGCGGCGAGAAACGGAATGTTGTGACGGATGCCCTCGATCGTGAAGGCGTCGAGCGCGTCCGCCTGGGCGTCGATGGCTGCGGCGCGCGTTTTGGCGTGCGTGACAAGCTTGGCGATCATCGGGTCGTAGTAAAGCGAGATTTCGCCGCCCTCGAAGACACCGGTGTCATTGCGCACTGTCGCGCCGTCGCGCTCCCCTTCAGCCGGCGGCCGATAACGCACCAGTCGCCCGATCGAGGGCGCAAAATTGCGATACGGATCCTCCGCATAAATGCGGCTTTCGACCGCCCAACCGTTGAGCTTTAGATCACTCTGCTTGAACGAAAGCGGCCCGCCTGCTGCAACGCGGATCATCTGCTCGACAAGATCGATACCGGTGACGAGCTCCGTCACCGGGTGCTCGACTTGCAGGCGCGTGTTCATTTCCAGGAAATAGAAGCTTCGATCCTGACCGGCGACGAACTCCACAGTACCGGCGCTGTCATAACCCACGGCTTTGGCGAGCGCGACCGCCTGTTCGCCCATTTTTGCGCGGGTCGCGGCATCCAAGAGGGGGCTCGGCGCTTCTTCGATGACTTTCTGGTTGCGGCGCTGGATTGAGCATTCGCGCTCGCCGAGATAAACGACGTTGCCGTGCTTGTCGCCCAAAACCTGAATTTCGACGTGCCGCGGGTCAGTGATGAATTTTTCGATGAAGACACGATCGTCGCCAAAGCTCGACTTCGCTTCTGACCGCGCGCGGGTGAAATTTTCCGCGACCTCGCCCTTGGTAAAGGCGATGCGCATGCCTTTGCCGCCGCCGCCCGCGGAGGCCTTGATCATCACCGGGTAGCCGATCTTTTCGGCCACCGCGATCGCCTCGACGTCATCGGCAATGACGCCAAGATGTCCAGGAACAGTCGAAACCTTGGCGCGCGCCGCGGCCTTCTTTGACTCGATCTTGTCGCCCATGGCGGCGATCGCCGCGGCGTTGGGCCCGATGAACACGATGCCGGCCTTTTTCAGCGCCTCGGCAAAAGCGGCGCGCTCGGAAAGAAAGCCGTAGCCTGGATGCACCGCCTCTGCGCCGCTCTCTTTGCAGGCCGCCACAATGCGCTCGATCACGAGGTAGCTTTGCGAAGCCGGCGGCGGGCCGATGGCGATGGCCGCATCCGCCATCTCGACATGGAGCGCGTCGCGGTCGGCCTCGGAATAAACCGCGACCGTCTCGATCCCCATTCGTCGGGCGGTCTTGATGATCCGACAAGCAATCTCGCCGCGGTTGGCAATCAGGATGCGCTTGAACATTGCGGCAATTTCGTCAGCAAGCCGGTCCCTTGCCTTTGCGGGGTTGCCGTCAAAATGTCAATGCAGGGAGCTAACATCGAGCCAATCGGATTTGCCGTCTGCGGAGTTTGACGGCCGGAGCGACAAATGGGCCATCAGAACCTTGCGATGAACAGCTGTGTCGTCGTTTTTGCGGCATTGTTGACGGTTGCAGCCGCATCCCCGGTTCATGCCCAGACTCGGCACGACCGTCCGCACAACATGGTTCTTTTCGTCGCCGATGGATTACGTGCGGCGGTGGTCGATGAGACGACCGCGCCGACCATGGCGGCTATGGCGCGGGAAGGCGTGTACCTGCGCAACAGCCACGCGCTGTTCCCGACCTTCACCACCGCGAACGCGTCCGCTATGGCGACCGGCCATTTGCTCGGCGACACCGGGGACTTTTCCAATACAATCTTCACAGGCTTTGAGGTTGGCGGCGCGGCTGACAGCAGTACGCCGTTCCTGGAGAACGACCAGGTGCTGGCCGATGTCGATGATCATTTTGGCGGCAACTACCTAGACGAAGCCACCATTCTGAAGCTCGCCCACGACGCGGGCTACAACACGGCCGCCGTCGGCAAAGTTGGGCCGACCTTGATCTTCGACCACACGCGAGAAGGCCGCAGCGAAAGCATTGTCGTCGACGACGCCACTGGCTCCGGCAGGGGCGTTCCGCTACCGGCGGACATCTTGGACCGCCTTAAAGCGGCGAACTTGCCGCTCGCGCCCCCGCCGCGCGGCGCCAACCGGGATTTCGGTACTATGAATACGCCCGGTACACGTAGTGCGAACGTTGTACAGCAGGACTACTTTACCGCGGTAACAACCAAAGTGATCCTGCCGCTGTTCAAGGAACGTGGAAAGCCGTTCGTCATCGTATTTTGGTCGCGCGATCCCGATGGCACACAACACTATCAAGGCGACAGCCTGAATTCACTCGTGCCTGGCATCAACGGGCCGACCTCACTCGCTGCCATCCGCAACGCGGACGATGACCTTGGGCGCATTCGGGCAGGTCTCAATGAACTCGGGCTCCTCGAGAGTACCGACATCATCGCCATTGCTGACCATGGGTTCTCGACTATCGCCAAGCAAAGTCAAACGAGCTCGACGGTGAAGACGACATTCGCCGACACGCCGCCAGGCCGTCTGCCGCTTGGCTTCGTCGCGCTCGACCTCGCGGAAGCACTCGATTTGCCGCTCCTCGATCCCGACGACGGTTACAAACCCGTCGCCCCGGGTCGGCACAGCAGGCACGGCAACGGGCTAATCGGCGGCGATAGAAGTCAACCAAAAGTGGTTGTGGCCGCAAACGGCGGATCAGATCTGATCTATCTGCCCGATGGCGATCGAAGCCGCGCCAAGCGCGTTGTCGACGTGCTCCTTACGCAGGATTATGTCAGCGGCATTTTCGTCGACGCCCGGTTGGGGAGAATTCCCGGCACACTCACGCTTGACGACATTGGACTCGAGGGCAGCGCCATCACGCCGCGCCCTGCGATCATTGTCAGCTTTCGCTCCTTCGACACCGAATGCGGCGAGCCGGTGCGCTGTACGGTCGAAATCGCCGATACCATTCTGCAGGAAGGTCAAGGCATGCACGGTTCGTTTAGCCGCGCCGACACGTGGAATTTCATGGCCGCGCAGGGGCCGGACTTTAAATCCCACTTCATCGATCCGGCACCCGCCAGCAACGCGGATATCGGCCGCACCATCGGGCAATTGCTGCAGCTCAAGACCAGCGACAATGGCAAGCTCGTCGGCCGCGTGCTCGCTGAGGCGCTGCCGAATGGCGCGGTGCCGGAGGCGACTGGCCGCGTGATCATTTCAGAGCCGGCGGCCAACGGACTCGTCACGGTGCTCAATATGCAAATCGTCGGAGATACCCGCTATTTCGACGCGGCGGGATTTCCCGGCCGTACGGTCGGTTTATCGGTTACGCCGCTTACGGGCGCGCCAACAGAAAGTCACCAACAATAGGATCCGATCCCGGTGACTAGGCGGATTACAGCCTCGCGTAACCGCGGCCGATGCGCCGCCCCTCGGCGGCAATCCATTCGAGGACGGCAGCGTCAACCTCGGTGAAGCCGGCGGGCAGATCTACCGACCGACTAACCGCAATAGGCGAACGGCGAATGACTGCCAAAATCGCCTCAAGTAGGGAACCGTCGCAAGCCAAAATCTGCATCCACCTGCCGCGCGTTGAACGGGCTAGCCCGCGCGCGGTTCCTCCTGATTGCCCTGGCAGCGGCCTTTCGACTCACCAACCCGCGGCAGAAACTGGAAGGTAAGCCTGGCCCTCGCAGGGCAGCCCTAAGGCAAAGTCGCGGCATCTGCTGTGATCGCGGTCACGCCAAGGTGATGAGCCGAAAACCGCCAGCGCCCGATAAGTCCACAAATCATCAGAAAGTTCTTCCATGAGCGGCGTCGGCGGCGTGTCAATTCTTCTTGGTTTTCATGACAATTCGGAAGTACAATCTCTAGCCTAAGCCCTAGTATTTTCTCACTTAAACGCCATCTCAAACGCGAAAACGCCTTCCCGGCATCTTGGATCGGACACATCACTCGGCGCACGGAGGTCCCTCATGGCTCTTGCAATTGGCGATACTGCCCCAGATTTCGCAGCAGAAACGACCGAAGGCAAAATCCGCTTCCACGATTGGATCGGCAATAGTTGGGCCGTCCTTTTCTCTCATCCAAAGGACTTTACGCCGGTCTGCACGACCGAACTCGGCACCATGGCGCGGCTGAAGCCCGAATTCGATAAGCGCGGGGTCAAAATCATCGGCCTCTCCGTGGACCCGGTTGAAAATCACAAGAAGTGGTCTGGGGACATCAAGGACGTCGTCGGCTTCGCCCCGAACTATCCGATGATTGGCGATACCGATCTAAAGATTTCCAAGCTCTATGGCATGCTCCCGGCAAGCACGACCGGCACGTCGGACGGCCGTACCCCGAACGACAATCAGACCGTGCGCAACGTGTTCGTCATTGGTCCGGACAAAAAAATTAAGCTCGTCCTAGTTTATCCGATGAGCACCGGCCGTAATTTTGATGAAGTCTTACGCGTGATTGACTCGCTTCAGCTCACCGCCAAGCACCGAGTTTCAACGCCGGCGAATTGGAAACAGGGCGAAGACGTGATTCTCGGCGGCGCCATCACCGACGATGAGGCAAAGAAACTTTATCCGCAGGGATGGAAGGCGCCGAAGCCCTATATCCGCATCGTACCCGCGCCGCGCTCGTAGGCGCGCAGCCGCGACGTTATCAGACAAAGAGCGCGGCCCAGGCCGCGCTCTTTTTTTGCGCCTCGACTGCGCTACGGCACCAGCAAGACCTTACCGATATTGCCACGGTCCTGAATGAAATGGTGCGCCGCGGGCGCCTCGTCGAAGCGGAAGGTTTTCGCGATCTTCGGCTTGACTACGCCTTGTGCCCACAAGGTGAGCAAGTGATCGCCCCATTCGCGGACGCGCGCGAACTCGCCCCACATGTGACCGAGATTGACGCCGAAGACGCCTTTGTTAGCATTCATCAGCGAGAGCGGATTGAACTGAAGCCACGGCATGCTTGCGACGGTCGAGAGGAGTGACACCACACTGCGGCTCTTTCCAGTCGCCGCCGCGGAAATGCCAAACATGCCAAGGCGTCCGGTCGGAGCAAGAACGCGATGTCCCTTTGTCCATGACTCGCCACCGACCGCATCGAGGCTGAGTTCGAGGCCGCGGCCGCCGGTGATCTCGCGCGCGCGCGTTTCAAAATCCTCGGTGCGATAGTCGATGAGATGATCGACGCCAAGCACGCGCAATTCGGCGTGCTTGCTTGCAGACGCGGTTCCAATGACGTGTGCGCCGAGATGCTTGGCGATTTGCGTTGCGGCGATGCCGACGCCGCCGCCGGCCGAATGGATCAGGACGGTTTCGTTGCGCTTCAAGGCGCCCATGACGACGATCAGTTGCCAGGCGGTGAAGTAGTTAACCGGGATGGCGGCGGCTTCCCGCGCGGACATGCCCGCGGGCCGGACGAAGACGTGATTTATCGGTACGCAGACCGTATCGGCGTAGCCGCCGAAGCGCGTCATCGCCAGGACGTCGCGCCCGTTCCAGCTCGTTTCGACGTCGTCCCCCAAGGCGTCGACGCGGCCCGAAACCTCATAGCCGGGGACGACCGGAATCGGCGGCAAATCCGGATACATCCCCATGCGGCCGATGATGTCGGCAAAATTGATGCCGCTCGCTTCGACGCGAATGCGCACCTCGCCGGCTTTCGGCTGCGGATCGGCCGCCTCTTTGACTTCGAGGACCTCGGGCGGTCCGGCTTTCGTGATCCAAATCTGTCGCATGCAAATTGTCTCCCTCGTCTGCGCTCGCGATCTGCGCAATCTCAAGCGAATTCGGCCGATCATACACCGTCAAAGCTGCGCCCGCGCCCTTGCTTTTGCCGCTGACGCATGCAGACGTAAGCTCAAGCCATCACAAACAGATTGCAGATTTGCGAGGGTTCACATGGAAGTGCGTGCGGCGGTAGCGTTCGCTCCAGGCAACCCGATGGAAGTAACGACACTAACCCTGGACGGACCGCGCGCAGGCGAAGTGCTCGTCGAGATTAAAGCGACGGGAGTCTGCCACACCGACGAATTCACTCTGTCGGGGGCCGACCCCGAGGGCCTTTTTCCCGCAGTGCTCGGGCACGAGGGCGCAGGCGTCGTCGTCGATGTTGGGCCGGGCGTAACCTCGGTCGGCAAAGGCGACCATGTCATCCCCCTGTACACGCCGGAATGCCGTACATGCCCTTCCTGCCTCTCGCGCAAAACAAATCTCTGCACCGCCATCCGCGCCACTCAGGGCCAAGGCGTTATGCCTGACGGCTCCTCGCGCTTCTCCATCGGCGGTAAAAAAGTTCACCACTATATGGGCTGTTCGACGTTCTCGAATTTCACCGTGCTCCCCGAAATCGCGGTAGCAAAAATCCGCAAAGACGCTCCGTTCGACAAGGTCTGTTACATCGGCTGCGGCGTGACGACTGGTATTGGCGCCGTCGTCAACACTGCCAAGGTCGAGCCGGGCGCAAAGTGCATTGTCTTCGGCTTGGGCGGGATCGGGCTGAACGTGATTCAAGGCCTGCGCCTCGTAGGCGCCGACATGATCGTCGGCGTCGACCTTAATCCGGGCAAGAAAGCCTGGGGCGAGCGCTTCGGCATGACCCACTTCGTCAACCCGCAAGACGTCGGCGGCGATCTCGTCGCCCACCTCGTCAACATGACCAAGAGCGGCGCCGATCAAATCGGCGGCGCCGATTACACATTCGAGTGCGTCGGCAACGTCAACCTGATGCGCGCAGCTTTGGAAAGCTGCCACCGCGGCTGGGGCCAAAGCATTATCATCGGCGTTGCCGGGTCAGGTCAGGAGATCGCGACGCGGCCGTTTCAGCTCGTCACCGGCCGGGTCTGGCGCGGGACCGCCTTCGGCGGCGCGCGCGGCCGTTCTGACGTGCCAAAAATCGTCGATTGGTACATGCAAGGAAAGATCGAAATCGACCCGATGATCACCCACACCATGCCGCTCGACGACATTAACAAAGCTTTCGACCTGATGCGGGCGGGCAAGAGCATTCGCAGCGTCGTGGTGTATTGACAAGAAGAGCGAGAAAGCCATGACCAGTCCTCCGGAAATGCAGGCTCCCTTTGCCGATTTTCTCGGCATCAAGATTACGCACATTTCGCCGGAGCGCGTTGCGGCCGAACTCGCCGTTCGGCGCGAGCTCGCGACCGTGCCCGACATCATGCACGGCGGCGCAATGATGGCGTTGGCCGATAACCTCGGCGGCGTCGCCACGGTCGCAAATCTGCCGGATGGCGCGCGCACCGCGACCATTGAAAGCAAGACGAACTTCTTTTCCGCCATCCCGGTGGGCGAGACTGCGCGCGCCGAATGCACGCCGCTGCACCGCGGCCGCACGACCATGGTGTGGCAGACCCGCATTACGCGCAACGACGGTCGCCTCTGTGCGCTGGTGATTCAGACGCAGATCGTGATCCCCGGGGAAAAGGTTTAGCTATCCCCCGGCAAGCCGGTCCGCGGCGGCGCCGAGGCGAAGCGCAAGACGCGGATCAAACCGCTTGGCCAAGGCAGCGTGCGCCTCGCGCCAGACCGGAATAGCAGCTTGCAGGCGGCGGGCACCCCGTTCGGTCAGCCACACCGCCCGCCGACGCTGGTCGTTTTCGGCAACGGCAATTTCGACAAGCCCGGCTGCTTCGAGCCCGCGCAGGTTGCGCGACAGCGTCGACTGATCGAGTCCGGTGCGCAACGCCAAAGCGCCGAGCGTATCGTCGGGAGCTGCCGCGATCTGCGCCATCAAACCGAATTGCGCCAAGCTTAAGTCGGCGGCGCGCATGCGCTCCTCGAGGAAGTTGGTGATTCGCCGCGCCGCAAGGCGGCTGGCCCAGCCGGCGCAGCCGGCAATAGCTGCGCGGGCATCGCTGACCAGGGTCTTTTGTGGGGCTTGCGGTCGTTTCGCCATCGTTGTATGTATCTACATCATTTGTATTTACAAGGAAATACAAAATGCTCGCAGTGTCCTCGTTTGTTTACGGGCTGCCAAACCCGTCGGAGGTCGCGGGGATGACCGGCCGCGAACTGCTGCAGGCCATGATCGACCGCAAAATACCGGCGCCGCCGATCGCCCGCACTTTGAACTTCTGGATCGTCGAGGTGGGTGATGGTTATGCCTTGTTCGAAGGGGAGACCAAGCCGGATTTCCTCAATCCGCTTGGGACGATTCACGGCGGGTGGGCGCTAACTTTGATCGACACCGTCACTGGTGTCGCCGGACACACATTGCTCCCCGCTAACGTCGGCTATGCGACGGTCGAGACTAAAGCCAACTTCACTCGCGCTATCAGGGCCGATACCGGGCGCGTTCGCGCCGAAGGACGAGTCGTGACCCGCGGCCGGCAAATCATTTCCGCCGAGGGTCGCGTACTTGACCCCGAGGGCCGCGTACTGGCCCACGGCACATCGACGCTGATGGTGTTAGGTAACGGCAGGAATACGGGCGACACCCCGGTTGGTACATGACTGCGACAAAGCTAGGGGAAAAAGCGCTAGCAGGCCTTCGCATCAAGCGCGTTTACGATCCTGCCGCCAACAGCGACGGCTTGCGCGTGCTGGTCGACCGATTGTGGCCGCGCGGGCTTACCAAGGAGAAAGCGCACATCGATCAATGGCTCAAGGACATCGCGCCCAGCGACACGCTGCGCCGGCGCTTTCATGGCAATCCGACAAAGTGGGACGAATTTGTCGCGGCCTACGCTCGCGAACTTGCGCGAGAGCCGGCGCTAGCTGCGGTCACCACCCTGCGCGCGTTGGTTAGCAAACCGCCGGTGACGCTCCTTTACGCCGCGCGCGACCAAATCCATAACAACGCCGTCGCGCTGAAGAAATTGCTCGAAAAATGAAATAAGCGCACAGCGCGCCGGTCACAATATCTGATAAAATTTAAGCCTCACTCGCGCCGGCTCGCGTTCTCCGATGCAAACGACGATGTGCTTCATGAGCCAAATGTATTGCGTAGCGCTCGTTTCGAAGAACGTCGCGCCGCGGAAGTAATAGCGTGAATGGTCGACGACCTGGCCGGCAGCCAACGCCGCAATCACTTCGCGCGGACCATGACGAATGCCATAATTGCGCACGAAGATCAGTGCGCCGTCATCAGTTTGCACTGAGTAGCGTGCCTCGAGCTCAGCTACGCCGTCGTCGCGGATGATCTGCCAATCGCCGCCACCCGGCAGCACTTTCCCGCGCAGCTTTGGCCCCAAAACGTCTCCACCGGAGATCGGAATGAAACGCCGCGCGCCCTTGCCGACATCGCCGGCGTCAAGCGGTGGAGCGACCGTTACATCCGCGGCAAAAATAAACTCGAGCTGGGGCGGCGATTGCGCGTGGGCCAAGCATCTCCTCCTCAAAAGCATTGCATAATCCAGGCGATATCCCGGATAATTTCCAACGCGCTTGCGCCGTCAAGCATTAACGCCGCTGGGATCCCAATGTCTGCGAACGCCATCGCCTCCGCTCTCTTCCCCACTACGATCGCCGGCAGCTTGCCTAAACCCTCTTGGCTCGCCGAACCGAACCGGCTGTGGGCGCCGTGGCGTCTCCGAGGCGAGGAGCTTGAAGCCGCCAAGGACGATGCCACGATTCTTGCTGTCAAACTGCAGGAAGATGCCGGCATCGACATCGTCGCCGATGGCGAGCAGGCGCGGCAGCACTTTGTGCATGGATTTCTTGAAGCGATTGAGGGCATCGATTTTGCCCAACGGATCGAAATGGGCATCCGCAACAATCGCTATAAGGCCATGTGTCCGACGGTGGTCGGCAAGCTCAGCCTTCGTGGCCGCGTGCATGCGCGCGAATCTCGTGTTGCTCGCGCTCATACCAGCCGCAAACTAAAATTCACCCTGCCCGGCCCAATGACCATCGTCGATACGGTCGCCGACGCCCATTATGGCGACCGCGTCAAAATGGCGATGGCGTTTGCAGATCTGCTCAACGCCGAGGCCCGCGGCCTCGCCGATGACGGCGTCGACGTCATCCAGTTCGATGAGCCGGCATTCAACGTTTACATGGAGGAAGCCGCGAGTTGGGGCATCGAGGCGTTGCATCGCGCCATGGACGGCCTCGCGGCGACAAGCGCCGTACACATTTGCTACGGCTACGGCATTCCCGCAAACATCCAATGGAAGGCCACGCTCGGCGACGAGTGGCGGCAATACGAGAAATTTTTTCCAGCCTTGGCGAGAAGCCGCATCGATCAAGTCTCAATCGAGTGCATCCATTCGCACGTGCCAATGAGCGTCTTGGCGCTGCTCGCCGGCAAGGACGTGTTGGTCGGGGCTATCGACGTCGCCAACGATCGGATCGAGACGGCCGAGGAAGTCGCCGCAGTTCTTGGCGAAGCCGCCCGCCACGTGCCGCCGCGAAATATCATCGCCTGTACCAATTGCGGCATGGCGCCGATGCGGCGCGAGATTGCCGTAAAGAAGCTTGAGGCGCTGGCGGAAGGGGCCGCACTGGCGCGCAAAACGTTCGGCGGATAGGTCAACCGCGGCGGATTAGGACTGGACGCGGAAGGTTTAATGGTCGGCGCGGCTCAGCACATCCATTAACTCGGCCACCTTACGCCGCTGCTCGCCCTTGTTGCCCGAGGCTATGGCGTGCTCGACGCAGTGCGCGACATGGTCGGCGAGAATCTCCTCCTCCGCGCGCCTGAGCGCGGCGCGCACCGCCGACAGCTGGGTGACGACATCAATGCAATAACGGTCATCCTCCACCATGCGCGCAAGCCCGCCCACCTGCCCTTCAATGCGTTTGAGGCGCTTGAGCACCGACGTCTTGGCATCCGATCGCATGTCGTCTATATACCCCTACGGGGTAGCCGTTTCAAGGGACATGTCGTGGAGCATCGGGCTCAGCCGCAAAGCGGAGCGTTAAGCGCCACCGATCCTGTCTGCGGTATGCAGGTCGATTCCGCGACGACGCCGTACCGGCACACCCATGAGGGGCGGACCCACTACTTCTGTCGCGCCGGCTGCCGCAGCCAATTCATCGCCGATCCGGAGAAATATTCGCCTGGAACATCCGCCAGGGCGGCCACGCCGCAAGAGTTGAAAGGCGCGATTTACACGTGCCCCATGCATCCGCAGATCCGCCAACGCGGCCCAGGCGCCTGTCCGATCTGCGGCATGGCACTGGAACCAGAGGCTGGCGGCGAAGGCGATGGCGGTGAAATCGCCGCCATGACGCGCCGGCTCGTGGTTTCGACGGTGCTGGCCCTGCCGGTCGTAGTGCTGGAGATGGGCGGCCATGTGTTCGGCTTCGCTCCCTTGTCGCACAGGGCGACCGCGCTGACCGAGCTTGTTTTTACGACACCGTTGGTGCTGTGGGGCGGATGGCCTTTCTTTGTGCGCGGCGCCGAGTCGCTGCGGACGCGCCACCTCAACATGTTCACGCTGATCGCGCTCGGCACCGGCGTCGCTTACCTTTACAGCGTGGTCGGCGCGCTTGGTCCGCAACTATTTCCCCCGGCGTTCCGCGACGCGCATGGCGGTGTGGCGGTTTACTTCGAGGCGTCCGCGGTCATTACAGTGCTCGTGCTACTCGGCCAAGTGCTGGAGCTTCGCGCCCGGGCCTCCACCTCAAGCGCGATCCGAGCGCTGCTCGATCTTGCCCCCAAAAAGGCGCTGCGGATCGCGGCGGACGGCAGCGAGACCGAAGTGCCTTTGGCCGACGTCAAGGTGGGCGATCGACTGCGGGTCCGTCCCGGCGAAAAGGTCCCGGTCGACGGCACTATCGTCGAAGGACGCTCGTCGCTCGACGAGTCCATGGTCACCGGCGAATCCATCCCGGTAGCGAAGATGGCCGGTGACCACGTCGTTGCCGGCACCCTCAATCAGAGCGGCGGCCTCATCATGAAGGCCGAGAAGGTAGGCAGTGAGACGTTGCTGGCTCAGATCGTAAAGATGGTCGCGACAGCCCAGCGCTCGCGTGCACCGATCGCGCGGCTTGCCGATGAGGTCGCGTCCTGGTTCGTACCGTTGGTGATTGTGGCTGCACTTTTGGCCTTTGCCGCCTGGGCGGTCTACGGACCCGAGCCGCGCTTGACCTTTGCTCTCGTCGCGGCGGTCAGCGTACTCATTATCGCCTGCCCCTGCGCGCTCGGCCTCGCCACGCCGATGTCCATTATGGTCGGCGTCGGGCGAGGTGCGCGGTCGGGAATTCTCGTCAAAAGCGCCGAAGCGCTCGAGCGGATGGAGAAAGTCGATACCCTCGTCGTCGACAAGACTGGGACATTGACCGAGGGCAAGCCGAAGCTCGTGGCCGTCATTCCGGCCGCGGGGTGGTCCGAGACTGACGTCCTGCGCCTTGCCGCGAGCATAGAGCGCGGCAGCGAACATTCCTTGGCTGCAGCCATTGTCGCCGCAGCCGCCGAGCGCGCCGTGGCACTCGCCGAAGTATCCGGTTTCGATTCCCCGCGGGGAAAAGGCGTCGTCGGCTTGGTCGAAAGCCGACAAATCATGCTTGGGAGCGACAATTTCCTCACCGAACACGGTGTGACCGTAAGTTTGCTCGCAGCCGACGCGGAGCGATTGCGCCGCGATGGCGCCACCGTGATCTTTCTCGCGGCAGATGGAAAATTTGCCGGCCTGCTGGCTGTCGCCGACCCGATCAAGGAGAACGCGGCGGCGACCCTCCAGGCGCTGCGCCACGAGGGTTTGGGCATCGTGATGCTCACCGGGGACAATCGCACCACCGCCGAGGCAGTCGGGCGAAAACTCGCCATCAGCGAAATCGACGCGGAGGTATCGCCCGAGCAGAAGGGCGCGATCGTCGAAAGACTGCGCAGCGAAGGCCGAATTGTCGCTGTGGCAGGCGATGGCGTGAACGACGCGCTGGCGCTTGCGACCGCCGACGTCGGCATTGCGATGGGCTCGGGCATTGACGTCGCCATCGAAAGCGCCGGAATCACGCTGCTCAAAGGCGATCTCGCGGGCATCGTGCGGGCGCGGCGATTGGCCCAGGCGATCATGCGCAACATTCGGCAAAATCTGTTCTTTGCCTTCGCCTACAACGGCGCGGCCATCCCGATCGCCGCCGGCATTCTCTATCCGGCTTTCGGCCTTCTACTCTCCCCAATGATCGGCGCGGCAGCCATGGCGTTTTCGTCGGTGAGCGTGATCGGGAATGCTTTGCGGCTGCGGACGGTCGAACTCTGAGCTGGCAAGGCTGCGGCCTAGCCCCAGCTTCGGCGCACGCGGGCGCCAAGATCGATCGGAGCGCGCGAAAGCTTTGCCGAAGCGTGCTCCGCCAGCGGCGGTGGCCAAGCGCAACAATCGAAGTTTTCCAGAAGCGCCGAAGGAATAAAGCGGGTGCGCGACGCGTAAAGATGACGGTCTCCGTTCTTCCGCTGCGCATGCACGAAAAACCGCTGCGGCACGATCAAATGCAAGCGGTCTTTGGCACGTGTCATCGCCACATAAAGAAGCCGCCGCTCCTCTTCGATCTCGGCGCTGGTGCCGGTTGAGAGATCGGAGGGAACGCAGCCATCCACGGTATTGAGGATAAAGACGGACTTCCATTCTTGCCCTTTGGCTGAATGAATGGTCGAAAGAATGAGATAATCCTCGTCAAGGAGCGGATCGGCGGCGCGGGCGCTCGTTGCCTCCGGCGGATCGAGCGTGAGCTCGGTCAAGAACCGCTCCCGGCTCGGATAGGTCGAGGCGATCTGGGTGAGCTGCACAAGATCGGGTTCACGCAAATGCGCATCTTCGTGGATGCGGTGGAGGTGCGGCTCGTACCAGCGAACAATCAAGTCAAGCTCCGCCGGCCAGGGCATTTTACGGGCGTGAACGATGCGAACGGCTTCGACGAAGGCCGGCCAATGCTCGGCCGCCGCCGCCGGCGGATTGATCGTATCCAAGCCTGCATCGCCGCTGCCGGCGACCTGCTCCAGGACGCGCGCCGCAGTTGCGGGCCCGGCACCCGGCAACAACTGAACGACGCGGAACCCCGCGATCCGATCACGCGGATTTTCCGCCCAGCGCA
>Ga0335078_10001424_pt1 | contig 36200 bp, 19 predicted proteins | sample Lox_Sample_32_FD_206711 | JGI IMG/M metagenome (GOLD analysis project Ga0335078, IMG submission 206711) | Soil microbial communities from Loxahatchee National Wildlife Refuge, Florida, United States - Lox_Sample_3.2 | ecosystem: Environmental > Terrestrial > Soil > Wetlands | place: USA...
AACGTCGGGAAATGCAGGATTCTGTGCAGAGCCAGCGGTGTTTGAGACCGAGGCGAACTCATTTATTGGTTCCAATCTCGATGACGAGATTTTTGGTCCTACAACTCTGGTCGTGCGCTACTCGGTTCGCGAACAGGTTCTGCAGATTGCCCGAACCCTCGAAGGTCATCTAACCGCAACGATCCACGGGACGGAACAGGATCTTCGCGACTTTGCTGATCTGATTGCAATTCTGGAGACGAAAGTCGGAAGGCTCATTTTCAACGGATTTCCGACCGGAGTCGAGGTCACACATGCGATGGTTCATGGAGGGCCGTATCCGTCCACGTCCGACGGCCGCTCCACCTCGGTTGGAAGTCAGGCAATCTTCCGTTTCACGCGCCTGGTGTGCTACCAGGGATTTCCCGATAGCGCATTGCCGGATGAACTGAAAGAGGAGAATCCGTTAGACATCTGGCGGATGGTTGACGGCAGCTTCAAGAAATAATCAGGCGAAGACGGTGATCTGAGAGTCACTGACGCTGGTTGTAAGAAGTAAACGTTTGCCATAGGAGCATGTCTGATGGCGAGATACCGGATGCGAAATATGAAGAACGCTCTCTCGGCGCAGATGTTGGCGAGAAATGTCGTCTTAGCCACCCTATTCCTGTTCGTGTTTCCATTGTTCGCCGTTGGCCAGAACCCTGCGCTCGTAGAGAGCGCCAAGACCATCAAGCTCACGCCTATCCCGCTCAACAAAGTGAGACTCACCGGGGGACCGCTCAAAGTGGCGCAAGAAGCGGATGCGAAATACCTGCTTGAGTTGCAGACGGATCGTATGCTCGCATTCCTTCGCCAGCGAGCCGGACTGAAGCCGAAAGCGGAAGGCTATGGCGGATGGGATGGTCCTAAACGCAATCTCACGGGACATATTGCCGGACATTATCTCTCAGCGGTGAGTTTAATGTGGGCTGCGACTGGTGACGCACGATTCAAAGAGCGCGCTGACTACATTGTTGCGCAATTGAAAGAAATTCAGGATGCCCAGGGCGACGGTTATATCGGCGCTCTCGAAGATGGGCAAGGTGTAGATGGCAAGCAGCGTTTTGTCGATCTCAGCAATGGTGTGATCAAGTCCGGAGGGTTTGACCTCAACGGATTGTGGTCCCCGTGGTATGTGGAGCACAAGCTTTTCGCTGGGCTGAGGGACGCATATCGCTACACGGACAATGCGTCCGCTTTGCAAGTCGAGATCAAGTTCGCTGGTTGGGTCGAGAAGATTCTCTCGAAGCTGAATGACGATCAATTGCAGCGCATGTTAGGCACCGAGTTCGGAGGCATGAACGAAGTCCTGGCAGAACTCTACGCGGATACGGCCGACCCACGCTGGCTAACGCTTGCCGACAAGTTTCATCAGAAAGCGATCATCGATCCTCTATCGGCGGACAAAGACGTCATCTCTCACACGCATGGGAACACCCAGGTGCCAAAATTGTATGGCGCTCTGATGCGCTATGTGTACACAGGCAATCAGGCGGACGAAGAGGCCGCGAAGTACTTCTGGGAGCGAGTGGTCGACCACTACACGTTCGCTACCGGCGGCCATGGCAAGAACGAGTATTTCGGTGAGCCAGACAAGTTGAGCGATATGGTGGATGGCCGCACCGCCGAGACTTGCAATGTCTACAACATGCTGAAGATGACGCGCACATTGTTCTCAGTCGAACCCGACATTCGTTACGCCGATTTTCACGAGCGTGCGCTCTTCAATCACATTCTGGCATCGCAGGATCCGCAAAACGGGACCGTTACTTACATGTTGCCGGTCGGACGTGGCGTACAACATGAATATCAGCGGATGTTCGAGGACTTTACCTGCTGCGTTGGGACCGGCATGGAAAGTCATGCGCTCCACGGCGCGGGAATCTACTACCACAAGGGCGCGGAAGAATTGTGGGTCAGTCTCTACGCTCCATCGACGGCCAAATGGGATGCAGCGGGAGTCGAAGTAGAAACAGCGACTGATTTTCCCATCGGTTCCTCTGCTTCAATAAAGATCGAGAGCAAGAAGCCGGCGAGGTTTACGCTGGCGTTGCGGAGGCCGTACTGGGCAGGCGAAGGGTTCACCGTCAAAGTAAATGGTCAATCCTCGAAAGATGTTTCTCCGCCAGATTCGTATGTGAAGATTACTCGCCTCTGGAAATCAGGCGATACCGTGACGCTGAACCTTCCAAAGGTCCTTCATACAGATCCGCTCCCGGACAACTCGAGCCGAATGGCGCTCATGTGGGGACCGCTGGTGCTGGCTGGAGACTTGGGCCCGGAAGCTCGTGGTGACGGAGACGAAGATAACCCGAAGCCTCCGTCAGCGCCTCCATTGGTTACGAGTCAACCCGTGCAGCAATGGCTGCAACCTGAGTCCGGCAAGCCCGGATGGTTCAGAACCAGTGGAGTCGGTCTAGCTCACGACATCGAGTTTGCGCCATTTTATGAACTCCCACGTCGGGAATATGCGGTCTATTGGGATGTATTCACTCCCGATGAATGGAGCAAGCGTTCCGCCAAATACAAAGCGGAGCAGGAAAAGCAGCAGAAGATCCAAGCAGCCACCGTCGCGTTTGCTCAGCCGGGAGAGATGCAGTCAGAGCGTGACTTCAATGAGCAAGGCGAAGAGACGGCTCCCGTGCTGTGGCGCGGACGCCATGGGCGCGGAGGCAAAGGCTGGTTCTCGTTCGATTTGCCCGTGGCCAATTCAGCGGGTGTCGAATTGTGGGTGACGTACGGCGGCAACGCGTGGCGAAAGAGCACTCTTGATGTTCTGGTGAATGGGCAGAAAATCGGCGATCGCCTCGAGCCTTCGCGAAGTCCTGATCAGGAGAATCCATTTGTCGATGTGAACTACACAATTCCTGCTGTCCTGATTGCGGGCAAGAGCAAGATCACGGTGCGCTTTCAAGCAACCGGTGGCAATGATATCCGCGGAGTCTTCGGGCTAAGAACGGTGCGGGCTGACTTCGCACGCTAGCCCTGAGTGCAGTTGGCGTTTTCCTGTGAGTTCAAGAAAAGGAAGGTTGATGATCAGCCTACGGCGTTTCTCTGCGCGAGTCGGACTTTCGATCTGCTGCATTCTGGCTCTCGGAATCTTGATGATTTTCGTTGTGGATGCCCAGGACAAGAAGAAAGCTTCCCCCACGCCAGGGCCGATGCTAACCGACGGCATGGACAGTTTCGATACGCCGGAATTCCAACTCTCCCTGGTGCGTTCGTCGCAAACCGTTGCCGCGTTGCATCCGAAGCTCGATCCGCAGTTTGATTTCACGCCGGGCGATCGCCTCACAGAACGCAGCCATGATGGCTTCTATCACCTGGGCGATATCGACATTCGATTGCGCTCCGAAAACGGAGAATGGAAAGACTACTCGACGGGCCTTCACCGGTCACCAATCAAGGTGATCACGCATCCCGATACCTTAGCCGCATCCGATTTAGGTAATGCATTTTCTGACGCGATCCCCCTCAACGTAACCCGCACGTGGGCTGTTACGGACGGCCGATTGTCGTTACGCTTCACGCTCACAAATCCTACCGGTGTACCGATTGAAATCGGCGGGCTTGGCGTGCCGATGGTTTTCAACAACGACATGAACGAGCGGACGCTGGAGCAGGCCCACGCCATCTGCTCTTTTTCCGACCCGTATATCGGCCAGCAAGCCGGTTACGTTCAAGTCACCCGGTTGAACGGGCACGGTCCGGCGTTGATCGTCATTCCTGAAGGTGAGACTTCGTTTGAGGCCTACAAGCCGATTTTGAACCCGCATTGGAGGCGGGGTCAGGAGCCTAAGCCGGAGCTCTACACCGACTTGACTCCACGCGGGATGACGTTCGAGGGCTTCTACGACTGGATGGTCGTGAGCCGCGGATTCGCTGAAAATGAATGGAAAAAAGCGCAGCCTTGGAATCCACCTACCTCAAAGATTCTGAAGCCGAATGAAAGTTGGACTGTGGGATTTCAGTTTGTCACATCTCCGTCGATTCAAGAGATTGAGACCACGCTCGCCAAGAATCATCGGCCTGTCGCGATCGGTATCCCCGGATACGTCCTCCCGACGGATCTTCAGGCGCAATTGTTCTTGCGTTACGACAAGCCGGTGAAATCGATCGATGTGGCCCCGGCGGGCTCGATCGAAATTCAAGGAAATGGCACCGCACCCAACAGTGAATACAAAAAGTATTCAGTAAAAGGAAAGCAGTGGGGCCGATCACGCGTCACAGTGACGTATCAGAACGGTTTGACCCAGTCGATCCAATACTTCGTGATGAAGCCGCAAAGCGAAGCTGTGTCCGACATGGGACGATTCCTCACGCACGAGCAGTGGTTTGACGATCCGAAAGACCCATTTCATCGCGGTCCCTCGGCAATGACCTACGACAGGGAAGAGAATCGGATCGTCAAGCAGGACAGTCGCGTCTGGATTGCGGGCCTGAGCGACGAAGGCGGTGCCGGTTCCTGGCTGGCGACTGCTATGAAAGAGTTCGTGGAACCGAATCCGGAAGAGGTTGGAAAGCTTGAGCAGTTTGTGGATGGGGTGCTTTGGGGTGGGATCCAGTACAAAGACGGCCCTAAAAAGTACGGCGTTAGAAAAAGTCTGTTTTATTATCAACCCAGCGAACTTCCGCCGAACTACTACCGTTCCGATCTCAATTGGACGAGTTGGACCAGTTGGACAAAACAGGCGTCGGAATCAACGGATCGTTCTTTTAATTATCCCCATGTGGCAGCTGCCTATTGGGTGCTCTACCGGCTCGCGCGAAATCATCCCGGTCTCGTAAAGAACCGTCCTTGGGACTGGTATCTGGAGCAGGCCTACCAGGTGCCGATGGCGATGGTGCGATTCGGTGAAGGCTTGGAGCAGTTTGGGCAGATGGAAGGCGACATTTTTGTCGCGATTTTGAATGATCTCAAGGCTGAGGGAAAAGCTGAAGAAGCCAAGCAGCTTGAGGCTGCCATGAAAACTCGGGCGGATCACTGGAAGGAACAGGCCTATCCCTTCGGAAGTGAGATGCCTTGGGATTCCACCGGACAGGAAGAGGTCTACGCCTGGAGCAAATACTTTGGATATACCGATAAGGCTGAAGTGACGGTCAACGCGATTATCGGGTATATGCCGACGGTTCCGCACTGGGGATATAACGGGAGCGCGCGTCGATATTGGGATTTTCTGTATGCCGGAAAGTACAGCCGTATCGAACGCCAGTTGCATCACTACGGTTCCGGCATCAATGCCATCCCAATGTTGACCGAGTACCGCGAGCATCCAGACGATTTTCATTTACTGCGCGCAGGTTACGGCGGCACGATGGGAACACTGACCGATATCGATCAGCAGGGCTTCGACGCCCCAGCGTTTCACGCGTTTCCTGACATGCTGCGCTTCGATCCCCTGTCCGGAGATAATGGAATGAATTTCTTCGGGCACGCCTGGAACGCTGGAGTCTACGTTGTGAAGCATCCGGACCTGGGATGGATCTGTTTCGGAGGAAATCTCTCAATTTCGGGTGACGAGGTGACAGTCGAACCGAAGGACGCATCGCGTACCCGAGTCTATCTAGCACCAGTAGGCCTCTGGTTGACGCTGGATTCAGGGCACTTCGATCGTCTCGTTTGGAATGAAAAAGCTGGTTCACTGAGAATTGCGCTGGCTCCGAAGGACGAATTTACCCCACAGGCCAGAGTTCGAATGGAGCAGCCCGCCCATGTCCCCGGAGCGGGACAATTTCATCTTTCGACCGCGGCGTCGTCTGAGCGCGGCGCGTTCGTGATCCCGCTGTCTACCTCGGAGACGTGGGTAGAGGTCAAAAGATGAGGCGGAATCCGCACATCGGGTAAACCTTTTCCCATCTCTCGGGTGATAATAGCGAAGATGCGGTCGCTTCTCCGTTTCATCGGTCCAGCCTGCTTTGTACTTGCCGTTGTCGCCCTACCGACGGCAGCGCAATCTCATGCAGATGCAGGCAGCGCTGCCACAGCGGCACTGCGAGCAGGCGATTATTCCAAGGCTCTCGAACTTCTGCGGCCAGCTCTGCAACAGTCCCCGGGCGACGTCAGGCTTTGGAGTTTACAGGCAATGGCCTACTCCGGAAGAGGACAACGTTCGGATGCTCTCAACTCCTATCACATGGCACTGAATCTCTCCCCCGAATACCTGCCGGCTCTGGAGGGTGCCTCGCAGATCGAATATGAGATGGGCGGAAAAGACGCAGAGACGCTTTTGCAGCGTGTTCTGAAAGTGGTTCCGAAAGATCCGACTGCGCACGCGATGCTGGCGACGTTGGCTTATAGGAAACACAACTGCCGGGAGGCCGTTGTTCATTTCGAGCAAGCCGGAACTCTAGTGGAGTCCGAACCAGAGGCGCTTCGTGGGTACGGAATTTGTTTGGGCAAGGCCAAGCAATACGACAAGGCTGTTTCCGTTCTTCAAAAACTGGTGTCTTCGGCGAGGAGCGAACCGCAAGACAGGCTGCGTCTGGCGGCATTGCAACTGAGTGCTGACAAGCCAGCCGATGCGATTCAAACGCTCGAGCCTCTTTTGCAAGGAAGTCCGGATTCGAATGTGCTAGCACTCGCCGCCGAGGCGTATGAGGAGCAGAAGGACACGCCTCAAGCTGTAAAGCTACTGCATCAAGCGATCGTGCAAAGTCCGCAGGATGTGGATTTGTATCTTCAGTTCGCGGATATCTCCTTCGTGCATCAGTCATTCCAGGTCGGAATCGACATGATAAACGCGGGTCTCAAGCGGCAACCCAATGCCGCTGCGCTGTACATGGCGCGTGGAATCCTTTACGTCCAACTCGCGGATTACGATCATTCGGAGGAAGACTTCGAGAAGGCCGACCAGTTGGATCCGCAGCTTTCCGTCAGCGAGGTGGCTCGCGGAATGGTTGCGGAACAGCAAGATGACCTGGACAAGGCTCTTAGGGTCGTTCGATCCCGTCTGGTCAAACGCCCGAATGACGCGATGTTGCTTTACGTTGAAGCAGATATTCTCGTGCAGAAGAATCCCGATGTGGATAGTCCCGAGTTCAACGCGGCTGTGGCATCGGCTCGAAAGGCGGCGCAGCTTCAACCCGACCTTGTGTCGGCGCGTGATACGCTAGCCAAGCTATACCTGCAGGCTGACAAGAATCAGCTTGCGATGGACGAATCGCGAGCGGCTCTTCGTCTTGAACCTGAGGATCAGGTCGCGCTGTATCACTTGATAGTGGGCCTGCGGCGGACCGGAAACAAAACGGAGCTGCCGGCTCTGCTACAGCGTCTGGCTGAGTTGCGTCAGAAAGCCACGCGGGAAGAGGGCGAGCATAACCGCTACAAGCTGGTCGAACAGGCAGACCCAAAAGTGACACGAAAAGAGTAGTAGAAGACCAATCAGCCGCCAGCGGCCCAAACTAGCAATCACCTTCCATCTATGAGGATCACACGCCGTTCCTTTGTGAGTGCAACTCTCGGAGCCCTCGCGGGCGCAGCCAACCTCCCGTTGTACGCGCAGCAGCAAGGAATCGCCTCCCGGGGAGTTAAGGCGCAGGCGCGTCCGGCCCGCTCGGGACGCCCATTTAATGCGCATTTCGTCGATGTGGCGAAAGCCGCCGGCCTGCATCATCCAACAATTTATGGGGGAGTTGAGTCCAAGAAATACATTCTCGAAGCCAACGGATGCGGTTGCGCATTCCTCGATTATGACAACGACGGTTGGATGGACATTTTCCTGCTTTGCGGAACGAGATTAGAAGGGGCTCCGCCGGAAGCGACGAATCGGCTCTACAAGAACAATCGTGACGGCACCTTTACCGACGTGACCGAACGAGCCGGACTGCATGCTGCCGGGTGGGCGAATGGCGTGTGCATTGGTGACTACAACAACGACGGCTTCGAGGATATTTTCTGTACTTATTTCGGGCAGAACCGCCTTTACCGCAACAACGGCGACGGCACATTCACCGATGTGACCAAAGAATCGGGACTGCTGAATCCTGACACTCGCTGGGGTGCGGGTTGCAGTTTCCTGGACTACAACCGCGATGGTCACCTTGATCTCTTTGTTTCCAATTACATTCGTTTTGATCTGGAAAAGGCGCCTGTGCCGGGCGAGACCTCAACTTGTAATTGGAAGGGAGTTCCCGTGAATTGCGGTCCTCGGGGCTTGCCAACGGGACGTCATCTGCTCTATCGAAATAACGGCAACGGAACATTTACCGATGTCACAAAAGAAGCGGGAATCGCTGTGGCTACGGAAAGCTACGGAATGACCGTAGTAGCCGCAGATTTCGACGAAGACGGGTGGACCGACATCCTGGTGGCTTGCGATTCGACGCCCAGTCTCTTGTTCATGAACAATCATGACGGCACCTTTCGTGAGGAGGGCGTCGTTCGCGGCGTCGCCTTGAGTGATGACGGTATGGAGCAGGCCGGTATGGGTGTTGGTATCGGAGACTACGATCTCGATGGCCACCTCGATATCTTCAAAACTCACTTTATGGGAGATACATGCGGGATCTATCGCAACGATGGAAAGGGAAGCTTCGACGATCGGACTCGCGCCGCGAAGATTGGAGTCGAGACGCGATTCGTAAGCTGGGGAACCGGACTTGCCGACCTTGACAATGACGGCTATCCCGACATCTTCATCGTTACAGGGAGTGTTTACCCAGAAGTCGAACGGAAGCTCGCAGACTATCCCTACAAAACGCCGCGAATTCTCTTCCGCAACCTCGGCAATGGCACATTTGAAGAACTAGGCGATGAAAGCGGTGCGGGCGTGACCGACGCCCACTCCGGAAGAGGTTGTGCGTTCGGGGACTTTGACAATGACGGCGATGTGGACATTCTGATCGTCAATATGAACGAGCCTCCGTCTCTGCTGCGAAACGACTTATCCGGCAAGCAGAACTGGATCAAAGTCCAGTTGGAAGGCGTGAAGTCGAATCGGAGCGCGATCGGAGCGCGAGTGTTGGTTCACTACGGCACGAAAGTTCAGGCGCAAGCCCGATTAAGCCAGTCCAGTTATTATTCTTCGAATGATCCGCGGCTGCACTTCGGCCTGGGCGAATCCAACATTGTAGATATCGACGTGTACTGGCCCAACGGTTTGCGGGAGCAACTCAAGAAGATCCCAGCCAATCAGGTAGTGACCATTCGCGAAGGGGCCGGGGTTGTTCGTCAAAAAGACGGAGCCCGTTCCTGACCTATATTTGTTAAAGCACCGCAAGATACGAAGGGTTAGAAGTTCATTCCGGAGCAACCGTTTCCTCTAAAAAGCACTTGACAGTGTTCTTGCATAATGGTTATACATTATGCCCATAAGTAAACGTTTTCTCGAGTGGATTACGGACTCTAGGAACAGATTTAAATCCTCAGGCCGGCATTTCGCCGGAGTGTGTGGAGGGATCATGCCTCGAAGCATGCAGTCTCGTAGCTTTGTTTGCCTGTGCGCTGTTGTCTTTCTGATGGCGGCCACCTCATTTGCACAGTTCACTGCCAGCATTCAAGGCGTAGTGCAGGACCCGACTGGGGCGGGCGTGGCCAAGGCGACAATCACAGCCCACAATGTTGCCACGGGTGTGGCGCAAGTCACCACCAGTGATGATGGCGGCAACTATCGTTTCGTCAGTCTCGCTCCTGGCGGATACAAGATCACTGTCGAGGCCTCCGGGTTTGCCCGATCCGAGGCTAACGTCACGCTACTGACCGAGCAGAATCTAAATGTTCCGATTTCATTGAAGGTCGGCTCGGTGAGCGAATCAGTGATCGTCAGCACTGAAGCTCCTATCGTCGATACGGCCGACAGTCGCGTGCAAATGACGCTGGAGAATCAAGGTGTGGCTCAACTTCCCATCATTGGCCGAAACCTGGTCACACTGGTGACGATGGCTCCCGGCGTCTCCGGTCTGGGAACCAGCACATCGGGAAGCCCCGCCTCGGGAGTGGATAACTACTCCACAGAGGAGCAGGTCGATGCAAGCGCGAACGGTCAGGGTCAGAATAACAATCAGTATGTTGTCGATGGTCTCGACGTAACCAGCGGAATTCGCCAGGGCGTTCTCAATCTCACTCCGCAGCCGGAATCGATTCAGGAAACCAGCATCCAGGTGAATACGTTTTCTGTCGAACACAGCCGTGCTGCCGGCTTGCAAACGATCTTCACGACAAAGTCAGGGACGGATTCATTCCACGGTTCGGCGTCCGACTGGTTCAACTACCAGGGCATGTATGCCAATCAGCACTTCGTGAGTTCGAAGGAGTCTGGATACAAGCCATTCCACTCCAACAATATGGACTTCGCGGTCGGCGGTCCAATCATTCCTCATCACAACAGCTTTTTCTATTTCGCGGTTGAACCGTTGCGATCGTCGGCTAGCGCGGGAGGATTGGTGACGTTTGCGGATCCGCAGTTTATCTCCTTCGCGCAAACGACCTATCCAAACACTGTAGGAACGAAGGTTCTGAACACGTATCTTCCGTCTGGTGTGGGCGGAGTGACCGTACAGCAAACGGCGCAGAATGTTTTTGGGTCAGATCCAGGCGGATGTGGCACGACTGCCGGTCAGAACGGTGTACCTTGCACTTTGCCCATGATCGATCAGGGCTCGTTCGGAGCAACCCAAATCCGGAACGGGACCCAGTATTTTGCGCGAATCGATCAAGGTTTCAAGAAAGATCGAATTTACTTCAGCTTGTTCCGCACTCTTCTTTTGACAGGTGCGGCTTCACCCATGCCGCAATTCTCCGCGTTGAATAATACCTGGCAGGTTGCCGGCCAGGTGGGTTGGACTCACACGTTCTCGTCTTCGACGCTGAATGAGTTTACTGCGGGACAAAGCCGAGTAGAGGGCGTGTTGGGGAGTGGAGCGAAGGACTACACCGTCCCTTCGATCTCCGTGAATGGAATCAATGCAGATGGCGGCATGGCCTATGGTGTTGGATTTGCACAGGGCGATTTCATCCAACACAACTATCACTGGCGTGACGTGCTCTCGCATGTCCGCGGAACTCATACCCTGAAATTCGGGTATGAAGGATGGTACGGGGATGACGTCGAACCCTTCCAGGGCCCATGGTCGCAGCCGAAATTTTCGTTTAACAATCTGCTGACTCTGGCGCAGGATGCACCGACGAACGAGAACGGCATCTACTACAACCCGTCGACCGGAACTGAGCAGCTCTGGAGTTGGGACGCGGCGTCTAGAACTTTCGGAGTATTCGTGGAAGACACATGGAAAGCCAGGAAGAATCTAACGGTGACCCTGGGACTCCGTTATGACGACAGCGGCAATCCGTGGTCTAAGAGTCCGACAACGGTGTTTGGAAACTTCTATCTCGGCACGGGCGATAGTCAGGAGCAGCAGATTGCGAATGGGTACGCTAAGGCTACGCACAATGCCTTGCTTCACTCGGTAAACAACTTGTTCAGCCCTCGTATCGGTGTTGCCTGGGATCCGACTGGCAACGGTGATTGGGTGGTTCGTGGCGGCTTTGGAATCTACAACAACTGGCTGACGTCGGCCAATGTGCAGGAAGAATTCCGCGGGAGCCCTCCAGGCGAAGTTTCACCGACCTTTTTCGCCGGCGGCACGGCGAGTGCGCAAGCTCCTATCTTTGTCCTCGGAACGGGAAACAAGCCGCCGTTCGGGTTCGTCTTCCCGACGTTCGGGCCAGGAACAGGTCCCAATCCTCAATCCGGAGGCGGCCTCAATGCCCAAGGCGGAGTGGTGGGTGCTGGGTTCTCCATTGGTGGCATCAATCCGCTGCTGAAGTCTCCGAAGTCCGACATCTGGTCCCTCAGCGTGGAGAAAAGAATCAGCAAGGTGTTCGCCGCGACCGTCGGCTATAGTGGGTCGCATTCGTACGACATCGTCGGCAACGGTAATGCAATCGGACTTGTGTCCTACGGTGTGGATATCAATGTCGTGCCTGGAGATCTGATCACGCACGAGAGTATTGCTCCCACGAGGCTGAATCCGAGTTTCGGTTCGATTAGCTTTGCGGACAATAATCGTTACGCCAATTACAACGGGGTGTTCTTCGACATAAAAGGGAAGTTCTCGCGAGGTTTCCTGGACTTCTCATACACGCGTTCCGCGTCGAAGGACGACGGATTGGCGTATCCTACGCCGACCAATCCAGCACAATACTATGCACCGTCAATTTTCGACGTTCCAAACCGGTTTTCGTTCACGTTCAACTACTCGCTCAAAGGGTTGAATAATGGGAGAGGGGCGGTGGGCTATCTCACTCGTGGCTGGGGAATCAGCGGTACGACCATCTTCCAGTCCGGATATCCGCTAACGGCTCAGAATACGAACGGATACGCGCCAATTTGTCAGGACACCTCCTCGACTGCTCCTGCTTGTCCGTCAGTCGCCAATCCTGCGGTTGGATATGCGCCAGGTAGCGGTGACTACAACGCGGACGGAAACAACTTCGATTATCCCGATGCAACTAGTTATCACCAAGCCACTGACAACAAGGCTTGGCTCACGGGCGCAATTCCCAAAACTGACTTCGCTATCCCGACTTTCGGACAAGGCGGAAACGAGAAGCCAATGCAGTTCCGTGGCCCAAATTTCTTTGAGAGCAACGTCAACTTCTACAAAGACACGCCAATCACCGAGAGGGTGAACTTCCAATTCCGCTTTGAGGTGTTCAACCTCTTCAACCGAGCCAACTATGCAAACGTGGATCAAAACTTCCCCGATGGAAGCTTCGGTGCCGCGACAGCATCGCATGAGCCGCGATTTTGGCAACTGGGAGGCAGGATCTCTTTCTAGAGGACTCGGACATTCAACGGACTACGGCTGGCATATCTCTCGAGGTAGTCGGTCGTAGTCTGTTTTGATTCAAACTAAGATTCTCCACCAGATTGTGATGCTGGCGTTCTCTTGAATTAGTATGGGTGTGATCTGCTGAGATTCTTTGCCGAAATTCAAGCAGCTTCCGCCACGGCCATGGTATCGACCCGCTGTCTCCTTCCCGTTATCTCGATTGCAGTTTGGATTCTGTTGTCCCCTTTTGTAGCCGCGCAGACCGGAGACGCCCGGACTGCGGAGATCGCGAATGCCTTACACGATCAGAAATACGAGCAGGCTCTTCAGTTGCTGAGTGTCGCTTTAAAAGAGTCTCCGAATGATTCCCAACTGCTCACCATGCAAGGAGTGGCGTACGCCGGACGAGGGCGGGAGCAAGAGGCGCTGAGGTCATTTCGGCAGGCCCTGAGCGCGTCTCCGGATAATGTGTTTGCCCTACAGGGCGCGGCGCAGATTGAGTATGACGCTGGGAATGCCGCCGGCGTGCCGCTGCTCGAGCATCTTCTACGACTACGCCCCGGCGATGTCACGAGCCATGGCATGCTGGCGGTGTTGGAATACCAACAAGGCGATTGCCAACGCGCGGTAGCACATTTCGAAAAGGCGTCAGCGCTGTTTGCCTCGCAGGCACCCGCTCTGCATGCTTACGCCACCTGTCTGGCAAGGCTAAAGCGATACGATCAAGCGGCGGATGTCTTTCAAAAGAGTCTCGCGTTGAATCCGGGGGACGGGCGCGAACGCCTCGTGCTGGCATCCATTCAGATGATGGCCCATACGCCTCAGGATGCTCTAACCACTCTGGACCCGCTGCTGGCAGTCAATCCAGACGCTTTAACGCTCGAGCTGGCATCTGCCGCCTACGAAGCCTCGCACAACACGGACAAGGCAGTGGATGCGCTGCGACAGGCAATTCTGATCGATCCCCGCAACGTGAACCTCTACGTCGATCTTGCGGCGATTGCCGAGATGCACCAGTCTTTCCAAGTGGGGATCAACGCCGTCAACGATGGCCTCAAGTTGCTGCCGGATGCGGCACCGCTTTATTTTGCCAGGGGCGTTCTTTACGTGCAGCTGGACGCAAACGATAAAGCTGAAGCAGACTTCGAACGAGCGTATCAGCTTGATCCCAATCAATCGCTCAGCGTAGCTGCACAAGGACTCGCGGCGATACAGCGCAACGATCTGTCGGGTGCCTTGGCCGATGTTCAAACAAAGCTGGCTCAACGGCCCAACGATCCGATCTTGCTATATATGCAGGCTGACGTGCTCACGCAACAGGGTGCTACGCCGGGCAGCCCGGAATTTCAGACGGCGTTACGCTCGGCGAAGAGATCCGTTGCGCTTCGGCCCGGACTGGGACCTGCCCATAGCGTGTTAGCGAAACTTTATCTCCAGGCGGATCAATATTCAGGAGCTGCGGTGCAGTGCCGCAAGGCGTTGGAGATTGATCCCAAGGATCAGACCGCCCTCTATCATCTGATCCAAGCACTCAGGAAGACGGATAAGAAGGCGGAGATCCCGGACCTACTTAAGCGACTCTCACAGCTGCGACAGGACGCCACGAAAGACGAGAGGGAACTCTATCGCTACAAGCTGGTTGAAGAGGATGCAGGGACAAACCAAAGTCCAAGATAAAAGCCCCGAACGGTGTCGTCCGGGGCTTTTAGATGTCCGCAGCGATTTCTACGATTTCACCAAAACGTACGTACTGTAGTTTTCCTTGTCGATCGTCATAAACGGACGCATCGTGACATTGGATCCGTCGGCCGAGGTTGATGTCCAATCTCCAGCCGCGTTGTTGACCGGCTTGGCTTGCAGCAACGCGTTACGATCAAACGTGGGCTGTGATCCTGCAACGGCCATCAATACGAGCGGCCCCTGCATAAGGGCGACAATGTTGGGATGGTTCGCGTCCACCTCTTCCAGCCGTAACGGCATCGGCAGCTCAAGCTCGACGCGATCGCCATCCTTCCAAGTATTGCGGATGCTGGCAAAAGTCCCGGGCTGCACCTCGCTCGATACACGCTTGCCGTTCACCATAACTACTGGGTTGGGCTTAGCCCATTCCGGAATGCGCACGTAGATGTTGAATTCCTTCGGCGCTGATGCAGATACTTGAATCTGGATCTTGTTGTCGAAAGGATACTTCGTCTCCTGCCGCAATCCGTACTTGCCGCCTCCATCCGTCCACTGCACACTCGAGGGAGTGAACAAATTCACGTACACTCCGTCGGAGGATTGCAGATAAGTACTCACGTGGTAATCGGCAGCAAGCTGCGGAAACGTACCCGAACAGCACGGCCACTTTTGGCCATACCAGACTTTGGTTCCCGTATTTGCGTAATCGGAATAGTAAAAGGACGTGCCGTCCGCCTGAATAGGCCAGGCGCCCAGGATGGTGTTGTAAAGCACGCGCTCCATACTGTCGCCATATCGAGAATCCTTTGTGACGCGAAGCAGGTAACGGGTGATCTTGAAATGCCCATACGCTCCGCAGGGAGTTTCGAAGCTGGCGTGAGTCAGAGTCAGGCTGTTTCCGACCGTTCCGGTTCCGGGTTCGCCGAAAGTCTCGTTTGGTCCCCAACCTCCAGTAGCAAAGCTCTGCGTCTTAACCAGCATTTCGAAGCCGTTTTTCGCGGCCCGCAAATGCTTTTCACTGCCTAACGTGATATAGGCCTGCATCGCCGAACTGAATGCGTTGACATGGCTATACGCATGTTCGAAAGGCAAGACATTGTTGCCTTCCGAAAGCGGATTGAAATAGGTATCGTCTTCCAGATACTTCTTCGCCATATCGCGATAGAACGCCTTACCGCTGCGCTGATAGGCGAGGAACAGGTTCTCGGGCAGCGTATACGTCTCATCCCATGTATACGACGTATCCTTGTGCGGCCGTGATCGCTGTTCGGCGCGCGAGAGTGCTTTTTCGGGCAGGTACGCAGCCATCGCGTGGGTAAGTTTCTCGTGGATATCCATCGCCATCGGGTCATGGGCGAATTCGTGCGCGTCTATCAGGCCACACGAGAGTTTGTCATAGGTGTACGCGGGAAGACGGTAATCGACAAAGAATTTTGCCTTCGGGTCGAGCGTTTCTCCGTAACCTTTCACGAGTCGATTGATTTTCGCCCGCGTCGGCTCGGACCCTGTGACGGCGTAAGCACGCGCGAGCGCGGAAACGTATTGCCCGAACGTATGTCCCGCTATGAATCCATGGAAGTCATTTCCCTCGAGGCTGAAGCCGGTCAGGTCGTACCAGCCCCCCATGTCCTCGCCGGGAGCGGCAAGGCCAGCTACCTGCCGAAACACCTTCAGCAGGCGATCGTCATCCAGATTCAGGAAGCGAGCATGGTTTTCTTCAAACTGTCGCTTCATCGGTCCGTCGTGAAGTTGGACGTCGCCGTAGGAAAACTGGCGGAGTGGCGTGGATATTGCCGTCAATTTCTGTTCAGGACTGGCCCAAGCAGGAACAGCGCGCGAGGCATAAACACCAGCGGCGGTTGCAGTGGTTGTTTTTAGAAATGTTCGACGGTCGATTCCAGATCCCATGGGAATGCGCTCCTTCAATCAGTCCAGAAAGCGTTTACCAGAAAAAGCTATGACTGACGCTTTCCTTTGTCAATATTGAATAAAGGCACCAGGACGCTCCAGGCGTCAAAACAGGCGGTCTTGACGATTTGGTTCAAGCTGCGGGCTGTTGCCTGAGAATCGTCTCGATCTCCTCGATTTCAGCCTGCGCCAGTCGAAATTTGGCGGATCCGATGATTCCCTCAACCTGCTGCTCGCTGCGGAATCCTACAATGGCTCCCGTCACCGCCGGATGGTGCAGAGTCCATGCAATCGCAACCTCGCCAGGACTTCGTCCATGACGACGGCCGATGGTGCGAAGATGTTCGACCAGTCGAAGGTTGCTAGACAGCGCAGGTTCCTGGAAGCCCGGCAGGTTGACCCGCCAATCCTCCGGTAAGAAATTAGCAACTCTCTCCTTGGTCATGGCTCCCGTCAGAAGCCCTGCATACATCGGGGAATAGACGATGACGCCGATGTTTTGAGCTGCGCAAAATGGCAGGATCTCTTCTTCAATATCGCGGCGGGCGACGGAGTACGGCGGCTGCAAAGAAGTAATCGGCGCGATCGTCTGAGCACGTTTCATTTGCGCCACAGAAAAATTGGAAACGCCGATGTAGCGGACTTTGCCTTCCGTCTTCAGCTTCGCCAGCTCAGTCCAGCCTTCCTCAATGTCCTCATCCGGTTCAGGCCAGTGAATCTGATAAAGGTCAATTACATCTGCGTTTAAGCGCCGTAAACTGGCTTCGCACTCCCGCCGTATCGAGGCGGCCTTGAGCGACGCGCCGACTTTGCCTTGATCGTTCCAAACCCTTTCACATTTGGTGAAGATGTAGGGCCGCGGAGCACGTCCCTTCAGAGCACGCGCGATCATCTCCTCGGAATGGCCCAAGCCGTAGAGCGCGGCTGTGTCGATCCAATTGATCCCGTGAGCCAACGCGGCGTGTATGGCCGGGATGGAATCGGCGTCGTTCTGTGGGCCCATGCTGCCCTCCCAGCCACCTCCCCCAATTGCCCACGCCCCGATTCCAATCGGAGTGATGTGCAGGTCACTGCTTCCTAATTGTCGCGTCTCCATTGGATCTCCATCGCGGATGGACTGACAACGCGCCCGCGAGCCTAATTGAGCGGCTGCGCTCGTTGAAAAACTACACGAACCATGGAACGAATTCTAGCGTAATCGCTTACTTAGAGCTAGAAAACACGAAGGTCGAGCGACCAAAACTCATACTGAAAGCGGCATAGTGCGACTAAGGAATTGGGAGACGCGAGTTTTTTCGATCAATATCAAACGAGTGCCTAAAAGTGCGGCTCGCGAGATTGCTGGCTGGGTGGGAGTGGACTTCAAAAATCTCTTGACAAGGTCGAGCGGCGCGGACTATAAGCTGTTTCAACTACTTGGGAAAGCGTTTACTTGCCGGGGAACCTCAACGTGGAGGAACCAACATGGCCCAACTCTGCCCTCGGTATATCTCACGATCTTTGCTTCTGATCGTGCTGCTCTCGAGCGTCATGGCGTACGCGCAGTTCAACGGAAACATTCAGGGAACTATTTCCGATCCTGGCGGAGCCGCAATTAACGGCGCGTCGGTGGTCCTGCGCAATGTCGATACCGGTGTGTCGGCTATCGTGAAGACCCACGACGCGGGTAATTATCGCTTCAGCAGCCTTCCTCCTGGCAGCTACGTGCTCAGTGCAGAAGCGGAGGGATTTCGGAAGACGGAATCCAACTTCACTCTCAACACCTCGGAGACGAAGGGCATCAACCTCAGCTTGCCTTTGGGTTCCGCCCGTCAGAGTGTAACGGTCGAGGTTACTCCGCCTGCCGTTAATACAGACGACAGCCGATTGCAGGCGACGTTGTCGGCAGATGCCGTCCGCGATTTGCCTGAAGCCAATCGAAATCTTTGGGACATCCTGGCAGTAGCTCCGGGTGTAGTAGGGAACGGCACGCGGGCGCCCGGAGAATCTCCCGGCGGATTTGCCGACAATTTTGGAACCCAGACGCCGCAGATCAGCGCCAATGGACGCAGCTATACCGGCAACATGGTTCTGGTCGATGGCATGAACGTCACCAGTCCCATTCAAAACGGAAACATTATTCTGGCACCAATTCCTGACGCGGTTCAGGAAGCAACGCTACAGACGAACTCCTGGGATGGAGAAGTCAATCTCGCGAGTTCCATCCTGATCCAGGTGACAACGAAATCCGGCACGAACCAGTTTCACGGCACGGGCAGTCTTTTCTTCACGAATCAGGATTTTCAAGCAACCCCGGAATTCGCTTCAGGCGCGTTTACTCCTTTCGCGCGTAAGGATCTGGTTGGGACACTTGGCGGACCGATCCGCAAAGGGAAAACGTTTTTCTTCGCCGATTTTGAAAAGCTCTGGGCGACCACTGCGGCAGCCGCAAACACCGGAACTCAGTACTACGAAGACCCTCAATTCGTTGCTTGGGCGCAACAGAATTACGCCAACAGCGTGGGGACGCAAGTCCTGTCAGGCTGGCCGGCAACAAATCTCAAGGGCAGCGTTTACCAGACGGCCCAGCAGTACCTTGGAGCAGGCAACTGTGGCACTGCAAGTCCCCTAACTCCGCCTTGCGACTTGCCTATGATCGACGCTGGAAGTTTTGCGGCCAGTCCGTTCTACAACGCTCTCCAGTACAACTTCCGATTGGACCAATATTTCACGCAGAATGACCGCCTGTATCTGAGCTACTACAACGATTCCTTCGACCAGCAGCAATTGTCGCCTCGTCCTCGGCTCGGCGCGCTTGATATCATGCGCAATCGCTATGGTCAGATCGACTTCACTCACACGTGGAATGCCAATCTTCTGGCGGAGGGCTCGTTCGCTTTCGCGAGCGTGGGCGGTGCGAATGGTCAGAATGCAAATCTCGCAGTACCGAACATCAGTGTGACGGGAGGCGGGTTGGTGGGATTCCCGGTGGGTGGAGGTTGGGGACCGGGCGAATATCGCGGTCCCAACTATAACTGGCGAGGTGTTTTGAGCTGGGTGCGGGGCAAGCATACTCTCAAGTTCGGCTATGACGGCGATCACGCCATCGAGCACGGGGACTTCACTCCTGTGAACGTGCGGCCCGGATTCACCTTCACCAACCTGATGGACCTTGTTCAGAACAATGTGTTTCAGGAGAGCGTCGGGGCTTATAACCCTCTCACTGGACTCGCGGGCTCTGTCGTTTTTGGCGGGCAGACGAATCCTTTCGGGTTTTTCGTGCAGGATGACTGGAAGGTGAAGCCCAACCTGTCCTTGACCCTTTCCGTGCGCTGGGATGATCTCGGAAATCACACTCCCTGGGGAAACAGTGGCTTCCAATTCAGTTCGCTGATCCTTGCCCCAGGTGGCGACTTCAACACGCAAGTGGCAAACGCGTCGGTGGGAAACGTCGCCTCTGTCTTCGCGAATCCGATGAAGAATTTGTTCAGCCCCAGAATCGGTTTTTCGTGGGATCCGACCAAGACTGGGAAGTGGGTCATTCGCGGAGGAGTTGGTGTTTACCACGATTGGGTTGTCCTGGGACAGAGCGTGGATCAGATGCGCAACAATCCACCCGGCGTATTGAGCGAGACGTTTACAAACGTCGCTCCAAATGGCTCTCCACTAGGCGATTACTTCTCGATTGCTCCAGCTCAATCTTATCCGTGGGGATTCACGTTGCCCACTATCCCGGCAGGCAGTTTGAACTCTCATGGGGGAATTACCGGCCTACCGACCAATGTGGATTCACTGGATCGAAACCTTGTGGCGCCGCTAGCGGTGAACTACGTAATCGGTTTCGAGCACCAATTGGTCGGAAACCTTGTGGTCGGCGGGAACTACACCGGCTCGCGGAGCTACAACGGCTTGACGGGTGCGAATGTGAACCGGTATCCGGGCGGTGCTACGTTCTCCGGAGTTGGAGGTGCTGTCGTCGAAACGATCGGGACACTGAATCCCAACTTTGGTGCAATCACATTTGTAAATAACGCGAATGCCGCCAGCTATAACTCGATGATTCTCTTCCTGCGAGGCAGAGCCAGTCATCGAACCAGCTTCCAGGCGTCCTACACATTGGCACATGCGAAGGACTATCCCGAAGCGAACACACGTTTCGATCAGGATGGAGGGCTGAACATTCCCGCTCCCGGTTCGTACTTCAGCTACTACGGTGACGCCAACTACGATGTCCGCCAGCGGTTCTCGTTCTCTGGCGTCTACAATGTGCCGGGATTGGGGAATGGGGTGGCAAGAGTTTTAACCTCTGGGTGGGCATTGTCTGCTATCGGCGCAATCCAGACGGGCACGCCGTTCTGGGTTATTGATAATCGCCCGTTCGATCCGATGTGCGACGTGAACGGAACGCCAACTGCCTGCTCCTCGCCTGCGGCCGCAGGGTTTGCGGTCATCCCGGGGACGATGGCACCGGACAGCGGCGATTACAACATGGACGGAACGAATTACGACGTTCCCAACACGCCCAGCCAAAGTTTCACCGGATCGCATAGCCGCAGCGCCTTCATCCACGGGCTTTTCACCGCGGCTGATTTCCCGCAACCCGGCGTCGGAACCGAAGGGACCCTCCGCAGAAATGTTTACCGCAATCCGGGTCTATTGCAGGTAGACGCGAGCATTCTCAAAAACAATCACCTGCCATGGCTCGGTGAAGCAGGTAACCTGCAACTGCGATTCGACTTCATCAACGTATTGAACCACCCGAATCTGGGCCCTGTGGATCCGAATATGGGGGATGCAGGTTTCGGGAAAGTGGGAACTGCCCTTAATGCGCGGCAGCTCCAGTTGGGGGTCAGGGTCTCATTTTAGCCAGCTTCAATCCATGCATCGTCGTGGGCGAGCCGAATGGGCGAGTTCGGCTCGTTTTTTTTCTTAATACCGAACGGATTTTCTGGTACATGAGTGCGTAGTCTGTTTCATGTCTGGGACAACTGGATGTTGGAGCCAGAGATCGGGAGAGAAAACACAAATGGGCAATTTTTCTAAGTCGCGCCGGCGGTTTCTAAAGCAAGCATCCTCCGCGGGGCTGGCTTGTTCCGCAGCGACCCTGATGGGAGGCAGCGCTTCCGCCGTCGGACGGGCTTTCGGGCAGGGTGCAGCCGCGACCATACCCGCCCGCGTCTACGTGGACACGCGACGAACGATCGCTCCCATCGACCCAAATTTGTTCGGTTCGTTTCTGGAGCATCTCGGCCGCGCGATCTACGAAGGCATTTACGATCCGGGGAACAAACTGTCAGATTCGAGTGGGTTCCGCAAGGACGTGCTCGACGAAATCCGCAAACTCGGGGTTCCGATCATTCGATATCCGGGAGGAAACTTCGTCTCCGGCTACAACTGGCTCGACGCTGTCGGACCGAAACAGAATCGTCCGCGTGTTCTCGATAAAGCGTGGGACACGCTGGAGTCCAATCAGTTCGGTACGAATGAATTCATGGCCTGGTGCAAAGCTGCCTCCACAAAGCCTCTCATGGGCCTGAATCTGGGCACGGGAACGCCGGAGGAAGCTGCTGCGCTTCTGGAGTACTGCAACGTTGACAAAGGGACGCGGTGGAGCGATCTCCGCCGGCAACACGGCGTCGCAGAACCCTGGAAAGTCGAGCATTGGTGTCTGGGCAACGAAATGGATGGTCCATGGCAAATCGGTCATATGTCGGCCACGGAGTATGGAATGAAGGCTGCGGATGCGGCCCGGCAGATGCGCTACGTAGATCACGACATCAAGCTGATTGCCTGCGGTTCAAGCGGGCCGTTTATGCGGACCTACCTTGAGTGGGACCGGGAAGTGCTTGAGCAATGCTATGACTACGTGGATGGCCTTTCGTTGCATCGCTATTTCGGAAACTGGGAACGCGATAGCGACGGCAAAACTGAGAAATACGTGGCGCTGAACGTCAGCATGGAACGTCAGATTGCTGAGACGGTTGCCGTTTGCGACCTGGTAAGGGGACACAAACGCTCTCCGAAAAAACTATGGCTCTCGTTCGACGAGTGGAACGTATGGTATCGCACCACTGGTGGAGACGATGTGGATGGACACAGGAAGGAGGCCCCCCATCTTCTAGAGGAAATCTACAACCTCGAAGACGCGCTTCTTGTCGGGGGCCTCGTCAATGCTTTGCTGCGCAATGCCGACCGGGTGAAATTAGCCTGCCTCGCACAGTTAGTGAATGTGATCGCTCCTATTATGACCAACGCCGACGGGCTGTTCCGTCAGACGATCTACTATCCCTACAGCTGGGCATTGCAATTCGCACGAGGTGCTGCGCTGAGTTTGCTTGTGGAGTCTCCAACCTACGAGGTCGAAGGTTTGGATCAAGTTGGATATTTGGATGTCGCCGGATCCCTGAATCATGACGACGGAAAGCTGTCATTGTTCATCCTGAATCGCGATCTTAAGAACCCGCGCTCGCTCGAGGTCGTGTGGGAGGATTCAGCGCCGGCGAAGGTTCTGTCGGGATCGTTACTTACCGGCGACGACCTGAAGGCGGCGAACAGCTTTGCTACGCCTAGGCGAGTGGAGCCTCGTTCCTTCACAGCGCCCGCCGCTTCCGGAGGCCGCACCAAGTTTGAAATTCCAGCCCGCTCGTATGCGGTTGTTCAGTGGTCGCTCTAAAGAGGTGTCATGATGAAGAAGGGACGTATTTCACGCAGGGAATTCGTTGCGGGCACCGCTTCGTTGGCTGCGGCTTCGTCTTTACCCGCTCGTGCGATCGAGCGAATGGTGACGAGTGGTCGCGCCAGTTCCCAAAGCAATGTGAGTCTGACGGATTCTCCGGGTTGGAAAGACCAGGGAATTGAAAATCTCGCCAAATCTCCTCACGCCAAGCTCAGGGATATTCCGGTTCGAGCCGTAACCATCACCGGCGGCTTCTGGGCTCCACGCCGCGAGATCAATGTCACCCGGAGCATTCCGACAATGCACGATCTGTTGGAAAGTAACGGACGCATGAATAACTTCCGCCGGCTTACCGGAAAGAGCCAGGCTGCGCAAAAAGGACCGGTGTTCGCCGATTCCGATGTCTACAAGTGGACTGAGGCAGTTGGATTTGTGTTGCAATCCGGCGATCGTCCCGATCTGCGGGAGACCACATCCAAGATCATTGACGATGTGGTTGCCGTGCAGGAGCCGAGCGGATATCTAAACACCTATTATCAGGATGATCGCAAATCTCTGCGAATGCTTACGCAGACTCAAACGACCGGTCATGAGCTGTACAACATCGGCCACATGCTGCAAGGCGCCATTGCCTACTATCGCGGGACTGGCGATCGCAAGCTCCTCGATGCAGGGTTGCGTTTTGTGAATGATTTCCTCATGGCGGACTACGGTCCGACACCGAAAAAGCCGATCGTATCCGGACATCCCGAAATCGAGATGGGTCTGATTGAACTTTATCGGATCACCGGCGACAAGCGTCAACTCGATCTGGCCGGATACATCTTGCAGGGAGATTCTCGCCTCGACTTGCCTGAGCGCCGGACGATCTACATGTTCAGCGGCACTCCATTTACCGCTCGAACGAAGATGGAAGGGCATGCCGTGAGGGCAATGTATGCCTGCTGCGGAGCGACCGACTACTACCTCGAGACCGGCGACGAGAAATACTGGCAAACGCTGAACACACTTTGGAATGACATGACCAGCACCAAAATGTATGTCACCGGCGGCGTTGGCTCGCGGTCCGATGGAGAGGCATTCGGGGACGCCTACGAGTTGCCCAACTTCCGGGCCTACGGCGAAAGCTGCGCTGCAATCGGCAACATGATGTGGAATTGGCGCATGCTTGCGGCGACCGGCGACGCGAAGTTCACCGATGTCATGGAGCGGGCTTTATATAACGGTATCAACTCGGGGATGTCTCTGGATGGCACACTGTATTGCTATCGAAATCCGCTGGCATTCGATCCGTCAACGGGAGACAAGATCCGAAACCCCTGGTACGACGTGACCTGCTGCCCGCCGAACCTCGAGCGCACGTTCGGATCTCTGCCCGGATATTTCTACTCAACGAGCGCCGATGGAGTTTACGTACATTTTTACGACAACTCCGAACTTGACTGGCATCTGGAGAACGGCACCGGACTCAAGTTGGCGCAGAAGACGAAATATCCATGGGATGGAGATGTCGAGATCAGCGTTACGCCAGCGCAAACCTCTGACTTTACCGTCTATTTGCGAATTCCGGGATGGACCGACCGCGCGCAAGTCTCTGTCAACGGGAAGACGATTCCTGAAGCGTCCCCGGGGAAGTACCTGCCGATCCGCCGACGCTGGTCCTCTGGCGATGTCGTTCAACTCCGACTCAATGTCGTGCCGCAGGTTCTGGAGGCCAATCCTCACGTAGCCGATGACACCGGGCGAGTCGCATTGCAGCGAGGGCCGCTCGTTTATTGCCTCGAAGAGGTGGATCAGCCCGACGGTGTGTCGCTTGCGGACGTGGCGGTGAACCCTGGCAGCAATCCGGCCAGCCAGTTTCAGCCTGAGTTCCGAAGCGATCTGCTCGGCGGAATGGTGGTGCTCCATCACAGCGGAGCGCAGTTCGAGCGCGGCACATCTGAGAAGCTTCTATACTCGCGCTACAGCAAAGACTCAAACACGAAGAAGGTGCCCCTGACCTTTATTCCTTATTACGCGTGGGCGAATCGGCAGGCGACGTCTATGCAAGTGTGGAACCTGGTGCTCAACTCCTAGAGCAGGGACTACCAGGATATTCGGACTAGGGATAATGCTTGCCGGGGTAACTGGAATTGAACTCTAACGCCACCATTCTCGAGCTGGAACCACTTCGGCGACGTCAACAGTTGAAGTTGTCCCGCTTGCACCAGCCTTTCGTGCTGTTCGGCTGAGAGATTCTCCGGCGATCCCATGTTTTTCCACACCGTAAACGCATTGCTGTGATCAGAATCCACGCGGAAGTGTTCCACGAGAACATTTTCAGTGACGCTCGGCAAGCCTTCGATAGCAAGGTCAACGCTGGCCGCAGGGAAAGGAATGTCATCGTCGTGATAATTCCAGACAAGGACTTCGACCTCCCGTTCTTTGCGGGCGGCTAGCGCGTTGATGTCCGGACTTTGACGAACGCCTCCGTGCACAATGTCATCGTTCGGCAACGCTGCAGAACTCGTGACTTCAATCCGTTCTCTGCCCATCAGCCCCAGCATTCGGAACGCGTTCAGAACGGGTTTGTCCACCCCGTTTGTTGCGAGTTCTCGAAACCCGGCAAATGGCGGCTGATCTTCGAACTCAAACGCCCACGTCACCGCACCCATAAAGTTGATCCGTTCCTGTCGCGCCAGGGCAAGAATGTTATTCAGAACTTCGATCGTGTAGGCGCCGTAAAGAGGTCCGTTGCGATAGAGGTTTTGCGGATTGGTCTTCGCCGAACAGGCGGCGCATCCTTCCGGATCAGACTCGCCCAGAATGATTGGAGTCTGCCGCCACTCGGGAAATGATGCCACGATTTTGAAGCCGGCCTGAATCGCGGTGAGTTGGTGGCTGATTCCCATCCGCACGTGATCGTCTACCCAGGTCGGAGATCCTTTTGGATGAAAGCTGATGAAGTCCAGGCGCGCGCCAACCTTGCCATTCGAGAAGTTCTTCTGGTGCGCACAGTGGTCAAGAAAAGCGCCAAGAAAATCGGCTGACTTCGCGCTTCCTGGTCCAGTCGAGTCCGGCCCGCCGATTTTGGCATCGGGCAGGGCTCGAAGGACCGCATCCACGGTGAAGTCGTATAACTTGAAAAACTCTTCCCGCGTTCCTTGCCAGTATCCGATATCAGCCTCGTTCCATACTTCCCACAACCAACCCTTGACCTCGCTGTCGCCGTATCGCTGCCTCAGGTGTTGAACGAACTGAAACACGAGTTCCGACCATTTCTGGTAGTCCTTCGGTGGATAAGCCCAACCGGTGTAGATCGAACCAGCAGGGAAGTTGTGGCGATAGGGTTCGGGATGCGTTGACAAAGCTTCCGGCATAAAGCCGATCTCGACCAAGGGCTTGATTCCCGCATCGTGAAACGTGTCGAAGATCCGGTCGAGGATGGTCCAACTATAGACCGCACAGCCGGAAGCATCTTCGGTGTACACGTTTGTCGATCCCCACTTGAGCGAGGAACTTCCGTCGCCGGATGTCAGTAGATTGTGAACCCGAACGTAAGGAGCAACGGGATCGAGGCCAGCCAACTCTCCGAGCAACTTCTGTCCATTGGGAGCATACGTGTAGTTCGGTTCGTCGTACCCGAAGAAGTTCCAGACCGGTTTCAGCGGACCTTGCGGATGATCAACCCGAACATCAATCTCAGCCACGTTTTGCGAGGCCTGACACCAGCACGGCCCGCCCGTGCACACAAAAACTGCAGCACATAATGCTGCAACCAATGCTGCCTGGATGCAGCGTAAAAAATGGATGGAGTGTCTGCTAGTCCGCAATGAGCCTGACCGTCAATAGATTTAGTGTCGGGCCAAGAGACTGCCCTAGCCTCTTGCCAATTCTGCGATCGAAATCAGCGTCGGCAAAACTTGCCCAAGTTCTGAACCATCCGCCTTGCCGAGAGCGAAATAAAGCTTGCTGTAGAGCGGATACAGCCTCTCGTATATGTGTGATTCCGATGCGGACGGCGTGAACGTCCGGTTCGGAGGGCAGATTCTGTCTTGTGCTTCTTCGATGGTCTTAAACGTTCCCGCTGCCATGAAAGCGAAGATGGCGGATCCCAAGCTCACAACGCTCTTCGATGGCACAAGTACCGTGCGGCCCAGCACATTTGCATAAACCTGGTTCAGCACATCGTTCTTTTGCGGAATTCCGCCGGCATTGATCACGCGCTTGATCTCGACGCCGTGAGCCGACATACGATCGAGAATCACGCGGGTGTGAAAAGCAGTTCCTTCGATCGCCGCAAAAAGTTCATCCTGAGCCGTGCTCTGCAGGTTCCATCCAAATGTAACCCCGCGCAGATTCGGGTTCACCAGTACCGTGCGATCTCCGTTGTCCCATGTCATTCGCAGCAAGCCGGTTTGCCCAGCGTGGTAGTTCTCCAGGCCTTTGCTCAGCGACGGCACATCAGAGCCGGCACGAGTTGCGATCGCGTTGAAAATGTCTCCTACCGCCGAGAGGCCAGCCTCGATGCCAGTTCGAAATGGATGGACACTGCCTTGAACAACGCCACATACGCCCGGAACCAGGTTGATCGAGGGGGTGATCCCGATAATGCACGTAGAGGTTCCCACGACGTTGACCATGTCATCGGTTCGGCAGCCCGCGCCGATGGCGTCCCAGTGCGCATCGAAGGCTCCCACTGGAATTGGAATCCCCGCTTTCAGGCCGAGCTTCTCAGCCCAGAAAGCCGAAAGCGTGCCGGCAAGCTGATCTGACGTGGCATACTCGCCATCGAGTTTTTCTCGCACGCCCTGCAACAGGGGATCGACCTTCACGAGAAAACTCTCAGGCGGAAGACCGCCCAGATGCGCGTTCCAGAGCCATTTGTGCCCCATGGCGCAAATGCTGCGCTTGACCTGCTTGGCGTCAGTGATGCCGCACAGAGTCGCCGCCACCATGTCGCAATGCTCGAACGCAGAGACAAATTGCGTTCTCTTGTCAGGGTTATGGCGTAGCCAGTGGAGCAGTTTGGAGAATCCCCACTCGGACGAGTAAACGCCGCCGCACCACTCGATAGCCTGTAGCTTCTCGCGATGAGCTGCCTCAGTAATCTCGGCTGCTTCTCCTTTGGCGCGGTGATCGCACCAGAGGTAGTATTCGCCAAGAGGCTGCATATCCTTACCGACAGGGATTACCGAGGATCCGGTTGTGTCCAGTGCGATGGCCTCCACCTGATCCCCGCGAACGCCACTCTTCTTCAGAACTTCGCGCATTGCGTGGGCAAGGGCCTGCATGTGGTCATTGTGCGACTGAGTGGCATGCTCAGGATCCTCTCGCTTTCGGTGGAGAGGATATTCGGCGGTCGCCGAGTCAAGCAGGCCTCGCTCACTGTCGACCAGGGAAACGCGGACACTCAAGGTGCCGAAATCTACGCCGGCAACAATCGCCATCGGCAGGCTCCATTCTCGTGATTGCGCGGTAGGCTAACCAAGCTTCTGAGTAATCGTTTACTGACAATACGAACCATCACAATATTCTTGCGTGCGCGCAAATGCAACCCTGGGGCCTGCATTCGCTGAAGTTTTACAGGCCAGATCCATCATCTCGGGTGGGGTCAGTTCGACAGAGTATTCTTGCGCCGCTTCAAGTCAGAGACTGGTCGAGCCTGATTCCAGCCGGGAACCAGGCCGGTAGACCTTCTCAGGACTAATGAAGTGGTGAGCTCATACGTGCGGGCGCGTGATGAGTGTGGTTCGTCAACTTCGTTGAGCAATGCCTGAAACGCAAGCCTGGCCAATTCGTTTTGCGACATCTGAACGGTTGTCAGGGGAGGAATGGTGAATTCGGCTAGATGGATATCGTCGAACCCCACTACGGAAAGAGCCTCAGGCACGCGAATGTTCTGTTCATACGCTTGGCGCATGACGCCGATCGCAGTCATGTCGTTGGAACACAACACTGCGGTTGGCGGATCGCCGAGCGCGTGCAGTTGACGAAACGCGCTCATGCCGCCTTCGAGCCGGTGATTTCCGACCACGATGAAGTCGGGAGAGAGCCCGATTTCCGTCATCGCCGTCTTGAACGCTTCCTGCCTCGCAACGGCGGATTTCAAATGCTTGGGGCCTGCAATGAATGCAATCCTCTGGTGTCGCATTGCGGCAAGATGCTGCACTGCCTGGCGGATTCCATTCAGGTAGTTAATACGTATGTTCGCGATTCCCGGAACATCAGGGCCCACATCGACGAAAACCAGGGGAACCTTCCGATAACGTAGGTGTTCAAGCAGCGATTCCTCCATCCCGAACGTTAGGATCGCGACGCCGTCGACACGTCGTTCGATCATCCGGCGAACCGAGGACTCCATGCGCTTCGGGTCGTGGACCGTTGAAGTCAGTAGAATTTCGTAGTTGTTCTCAACCGCGAGATTCTCGAAGGTCTGAACAATCTCAGGGAAGAATGGGTTTGTAATTTCGGAGACGATCAACCCGAAAATGCGGGTTCTGCCAAGAACAAGTGCCCGCGCCTGAGTATTGGGGTAATAGCCAAGCTCTTCCACCACTTTCCATACTCGCTTGGCGAGTTGGGGATCAACCGTAGGAACACGATTGATTGCCCTCGAAACAGTGGCAGTGGATACTTTCGCCCTTCTGGCGATCTCGCGGATGTCCATGCGACGGCCGTGGGTGCTTTCGCGGCTCATTATCCTATCACAGAGCTAACGCTGGGAAGGAAAACGTTTACCCACATTGAACTGCGAGGTGGTGTCAGACCAGCGGGCGGCTGGCCTGAGTAATCTTGCTGACAGCGGAGAAGTCTTCGTCAGCGTGCCCGTTGGCTATCGCATTCTGGAATATCGAAAGCGCCGCTGCGGCTGTCGTGAGGCTGACCTTCCGGGCCGATGCTTCCTGCAGTGCGTAGGAAAGATCTTTGGCCATCCACCGCAAGGCGAAGTTGGGCGCGAAGTCATCGGCGTTCACGCGGTCGGCGACTCGTTTGACAATGCCGCTGCCCGGAGCGCCTTGAGTCAGAACGGACATACCTTTTGTCCGATCAAGCCCGCCTGCGTCGATGAGAGATAGGGCTTCCGCAAACGAAGCAGCCTGCACGCCGCACACGAAGTTGTTGATGAGCTTCATCAGGGCACCACTTCCGGTCGGGCCCAGATGAATCGTTTCTCGCCCAAGGACGGAAAAAACCGCCTGCGCCGCCGCGACGGCAGCGCTCGATCCCCCGACGAGGAAGGTAAGTTCTCCCGATGCGGCATGTGGCTTCGTGCCAGTGACCGGGGCGTCTAGAAATTGGAAACCACGCTGGAGCGCGGTCGCTGCGAGATCCTGAATCCATGCGACCGTCAAGGTACTGGATTCGATCAACAGGCAATTCGGCGGTGCTCCGGCCAGCGCGCCGTTCTCGCCGAGCCACATGCCGCGCGACGCGTCGTCATTCGCAACCATGCTGATCACAATTTGGGCGCCGGTGGCGGCTTCCCGCGGTGTCTGGGCCGCTAATGCGCCCTCTTTGGTCAGCGGAAGGCACTTGTCATGGTTTCGGTTGTAAACGGCAAGAGGGAACTGTGCGGACAGAAGGCGGCGAGCCATCCCCGTGCCCATAATTCCTAGTCCAAGAAGTGCAACTTTTGGCTTCGACATGTTCTATCCCAACGATATAACGCTCATCCGAGTCGGCGCAGGTTTTTCAACGCGGACCGGGTTTCGCAACGGCCTTCCGTAACCCTGGGCGCTCACTTGCATGATATCCCCCGCCTGCAGGCGGATGTTGTCGCTGAAGCTCAGGCAATCCGTTCCGAGGAAGTGCACATGAACATCTCCAATTCTGCGGTGGGCCGCAAACTTGAAATGATGATGCTCGATATTTTCAAGGCTGTGGCACATTTCGGCGTCCCCGCTGCGGAACGACTTGCTCCACAGTGCCACTCCATCCCGTTCGATCATCACATCGATTGGAACCGAATTGAACTGTGCATCCACCACCAGCTCCGGGCCAAGAGAGCAGGTGCGAAGTTTGGATCCAGCGAGGTAGAGGTAATTTTTCTTCTCGAATTGATGGTCGGAAAACTCGTTGCCCGTCGCCATGCCCAGCCGATACGGATTTCCATCGGGCCCTATCAGGTAGACACCGGCGATTTCGGCCTCTTCTCCGCCGTCGTTTGCATAGGAAGGAATTTCCAAGGCGTCTCCATGCGCGCGCAAGGTGCACCCGTTGCCCTTGTAGAACCACTCTGGAGAAATTCCGACAGCGCCCGCCGCGGGACGCCCACCTTCCACTCCCCAGCGAAACATCTTCATGCTGTCAGTAAGATCCTCTTCCTTTGTTGCGTGCATGGACTGGCGATTGCGTGCGCTGCCAAGATGTGTGAGTCCTGTGCCCGAGACCAGGCACCGCGCCGACTCGGCAGGATGGTCAATTGCTGGAAGCAATTTCCATTCGGACTTCCCCTGATAAATCGCGTCGTACTCGATCGCCTCACCGCTCGTCCGTTTCAGGGCTTCACTGCTCAGTTTCGTACCCGCGCTTATCGCAAGATGCGCCAACTCATAGATCGAGGAGCAAGAGTCGAGCAACCGTATATCGGGCTCCTCGACCAGGCCTACCCGCCGTCGCGCGCCCTTTCTTATTTGAACCAGTCGTGTCATCAATAAATCCAGTGATTCAGGCCATCACTCGATGATTTCAAACTCTTTGAGTCCATCATCGTTGACGCTGAGACCGAGGCCGGGAGTGTTGTCGTCGAGGTCGATGCTGCCTTTGGTAGCCTTCGGCTCGCCGTTAAAGATGTACCAGAACAGCTCGTTGCCGACTTCTACATCGACCACCGGAAAATATTCGGCCATCGGTGAATTAAAACTAGCCATTACGAGATGGTAATTGTGCATTTGCCCGGCGTGCGGAATCACTGGGATCGAATATGTCTCGGCCAGCGCCGCGATCTTGCGCGCTTGCGTCAATCCGCCGACGCGATTGGTGTCGAACTGGATGTAATCGAGCGCGCGAGCCTCGAGCAGTTCCCGAAAACCGTATGTCGTGAATTCATGCTCTCCTCCTGCAATTGGGATTCGCCCATAGGATTTCAGTTCCGCGTATCCGTGAATATCATCGGGAATCACGGGTTCCTCCAGCCACCGGAGATGGAATGGCTCCAGCAGAGGCAGCATTCTCTTCGCATAGTCCAGGGTCCATCCCATGTAAGCGTCAGCCATGACGTCGATTTCGCTGCCAACCGCATCGCGCACCGTCCGGACAAGTTCGACATTCCTCTGCATGCCCTGGGCGCCGTCGGCAGGCCCCCAACCAAAGCGCAACTTCATAGCCTTGTAACCGTCTTCTTTGCACCGCGCTGCCTCGGCAGCCAGTTCACTCAAATTGCCGCTGTAGAGACGCGAAGCATAGACAGGAATGCGCGTCTTGGTGCGGCCTCCTAGCAGACGAAAAACAGGCTGCTTCGCAGCCTTCCCGAGAAGATCCCAGAGCGCAAGGTCGAGAGCGCTGATAGCCACCATGCCGATGCCTTTGCGGCCGAACGCCATGGTCTTGCGGTACATGTGTTGCCAAAGTCGCTCGACGTCCCATGGGTTCTGGCCGATGAGTAGAGGCGTCAGGTAAAGGTCGATTACCGTTTTGGTAGCCTGCGGAGCGAGTGCCGCATTTCCAAGTCCTACCAGGCCGTCGTCTGTGAATACCTCGACCAGCAGCCAGCCATGAAACGTGAACGTCTGCATGGAGGCTTCGGGAAATTCGAGCAGATCCATCGGGTTGGTGCAGAAGTGTGGCGGTAGAGGAACCGTTTTGCCACGCCATCGCACCACACGCGTTCTTATCTCAGTGATCTTCACCGCGGGACCTCATATTCAAGTTTGGGAGCAATCTTCAACGGTTCGACTGAGGGAACGGCGGCCAGGATAATTGCAAACGCCACAACATGGAACATGCCTGCGATTGCAAACACCCTGTTGTAGCCAAATCCATGATCCAACAGGTAGCCGGCAACTTCACCGAATGCAATGCCACCCATTGCACCTCCAAAGCCCACGAGGCCGGCGACAGAACCCACGACACTCTGAGGAAACAGATCCGCTGGGAGGACCATGACCAGCGTGGACCACGATTGCTGCCCAAAATAGGCGAGACAAAACAGTGCGATGGCCCACGACACTCGTACATGCGGGATCAAAATGACGAACGGCATCAGGAGGGCGCTCAGGCCGAGCGCTGCTTTCCGCGCAACGCCCAGAGAAAAGTGCCGTCGAACGAGATAACTTGAAAACCCTCCTCCGAGCAGGCAACCAATACCTGCGGCAGCGCTGGGCATCCATGCGAAGGAACCCACGGCTTTGATGTCAAAGCCTCGAGCGTCGTAAAGATACTTGGGCAGCCAGAAAAGATAGAAAAACCATGCAGCGTCGCTCAGGAACTTCGCGATAACAAGTCCCCACGTTTCGCGTACTAGGAACAGGCGACTCCAAGGAATGGCGAAGGAGGTGAGATTTGATTTGTCATCTGTATTCAGTCGTGCTGCTGCGGGAACCCTGAATGACAGCCATGCGACCACCCAGAGCAGACCCAGGCCGCCGGTGATTACGAAAATCCACCGCCAGCTTGCATGCAGAAGTACTGCGGCAATAAGAGGCGGAGCAGCAACCGCGCCGACGGACGTGCCGGCGTTGATGATGCCCATGGCGGATGCGCGCTCATCATCACGAAAAAATTCGGCCACAGCCCGGGTCGCCGCAGGAAATCCACCGCCCTCTCCCATTCCGAGCAGGAGTCGGCTCATGGCCAGCAAAGCGAAACTGGTGGCAAGAGCGTGACTGGCACAGGCAAGGGACCAGAACAGCATGATCACTACAAACCCTCGTCGCGTTCCAAGAGCGTCGATCAGTCTTCCTCCCCCGGCGTACATCAATGCGTAGGAGAATAGGAAGGCAGACTGCAACGCTGAGAACTGTTCGTTGTTCAAGGGAATGTCGCGGCTGATCGACTGAATGGCCACTGGCAGAGTCTGCCGATCAAGATAGCTGACGGCAATTGCGAGACTCACCAGAATGGCGAGATGCCAGCGCAAGATTCTTCCCCCATTTCACCTGGACAAGGCTTCGAATCGAATTTCGAAATTATATCCCGAAACGAGTAAGCGTTTACTCAGAACCCGTACTTCCGCTAGAATCCTCTGACCAAAAAGATCCACCCTCCACTAATACTGCCTATGAAACCGCAATGGAATCGTCGCGACGTTCTTCGAGGTTTGGCAGCTGTATCCACGGCAACACTGGTCCCGATGAAGTCGGCCTTCGCGGGCAGGCCTCTCGGGATCGACATTCAGGTCACGCGGGTAAGTGACCACACAACAAGGATCACCCTCGTTCCAGCTGGAAGCCCTTCTCATGGATCGATTGTTTCCGATGGGGCCCTCGTCAAGGACTCCTGGGGAACGCCCAGCGTGATTAGAGAGAAAGATTCAGCGCGCGAAATTCCGCTCGGGAAATTCCGTCTCGCTGTCTCGTGGGATCCGTTGACTATCAACGTCGCGGATGAGCGCAACCAGCTTCTGCAACATTTCGTGTGGGACGAAGGAGCATTGTCATTCTCGACCGGGGCTGCGCCCCTATATGGCTTAGGTGAGGGCGGCCCACAATTCGATCGCTGCGGCTCGACGGATTCCATGCGCAGCGGGCAGGGTGGCTACAAGCTCGGGACCCACGGAGGCAGGGTTCCCATTCCGTGGATCATCAGCACATCGGGATGGGCGATCTTCTTTCATCGACCCTTCGGCACGTTTGACTTCAGCGGTACCCAGAGCAAGTTTCTACCGGAAAATCGCGACGCTGCTTTCCCGCTAGACCTATTCCTGGTTGTTGCCTCCGATCCTGCGACCATCATGGCCGAGTATGCCAGACTCACAGGACTGCCCGAGTTGCCGCCGCTTTGGACCTTTGGCTATCAGCAATCGCACCGGACGCTGGCCAGCACGGAAGAAGTGCTTGCCGAAGCCAAGACGTTTCGCGACAAGCGGCTTCCATGCGATGCCATGATCTATCTCGGCACGGGTTTTTGCCCTTCCGGGTGGAACACCGAAAATGGGTCGTTTTCGTGGAATTCTCGTGTCTTTCCCGATCCTCGGAAAGTCATCGACGAATTACATAGGCAGCATTTTCGTGTGGTGCCGCATGTAGTGATTCTCTCCGACACATTGCGTGGCACCGTCCACGACAAATGTGACCTTTCGCGCTTCGACGAAAGCGAAGCCAGCTGCTACTGGGACGCGCATCGCAAGGATTTCTCGATGGGAATCGACGGCTGGTGGCCGGATGAAGGTGATCCGCTGGACGCGGCTTCCCGCCTCATCAGAAATCGCATGTATTGGGAAGGGCCTCAGATCGATCGTCCGAATGAACGCCCATATGCTCTGCACCGCAATGGTTACGCCGGAATGCAGCGGTACGCATCATTTCTTTGGTCCGGCGACGTGTATTCCAAATGGGAAACGCTCAAAACGCATGTTCCAATCGCCCTGAACACCGCACTCAGCGGCATTCCGTACTGGGGAACGGACATCGGCGGTTTTGTTCCAACTCCTGAGTTCACAGCGGAGCTCTATGTCCGGTGGTTTCAGTTCGGGGCATTCTGCCCACTTTTTCGATGCCACGGGCGAACCTGGAAGTTAAGGCTGCCGTGGGGGTGGAACACCGGGGACCCCGGCCCGATCGAGATCAACAACTATTCGGGTGCTGCAATACCGGATCAGAGCCAGCTTCACGACGAACGCATAGAACCTATTTGCAGAAAGTATCTCGAAATGCGGTATCGCATGATGCCGTATCTCTACAGCGCCGTGCACGAATGTACAACCACAGGAATGCCGATCATGCGCGCCCTGTGGCTGCACTTTCCGAGCGATCCAAAATCGGTCGAATGTGCGGATCAATACATGTGGGGTCCAAACATGATGGTTGCGCCCGTTCTGGAAAAAGGCGCTAGTACAAGGCGCGTGTATCTTCCACCGTGTCCGTGGTTTGATTATTGGACCGGCGAACGCCTGGAAGGCGGCCGTGAAATCGAGCGGTCGGTTGACCTGGAAACTCTGCCGCTTTTCGTTCGCGCTGGTTCAATTCTACCGATGGGTCCGGTAAAGCAGTATTCCGATGAGATGGTGGACAGCCCGCTTTCGCTC
>Ga0335078_10001425_pt1 | contig 36099 bp, 28 predicted proteins | sample Lox_Sample_32_FD_206711 | JGI IMG/M metagenome (GOLD analysis project Ga0335078, IMG submission 206711) | Soil microbial communities from Loxahatchee National Wildlife Refuge, Florida, United States - Lox_Sample_3.2 | ecosystem: Environmental > Terrestrial > Soil > Wetlands | place: USA...
TTGCCTGCCTTAACACGTCTCCCTGCAGACGTTCCTTCCCGGCTTCCATAAAGTCTTTCAGCCAGGAATAATACACCTGCACGTGTATGCCTTCTCTTCGGCATAGTTCTGTCACAGTATTTTCTTTGCGGAATCCTTCCAGGACTATCCTGATTTTTTCTTCGGCGGTAAACCTTTTGCGGGTATGTCGCTTTACTGCTTTTATCATTCTGGCAGTACTGCCTGTCGCTGCCTCTATTTCTCTTTCCTTACCTTTGATATTTTCCATGTCGTGCTCCTTTTTCTATCGATTTTACCCATTTTTCAGGGGGAGCACAACCTCAAACCATCATGTCATAATACTTGACATTTCTCTACGCTTCGCTGACTTTCAACACTGGAATGAACCGTGCATCAGGTTCCAGGCTGCGTTTAAATAGACAAATTCGTCGGAATACCACTTGGGATTGGTTCTCAGGTTATAGAAACGGAAAAATATTGATATTATAATTATGCCGGCAAGTATAAAAAATTCATATTTTGATAATTTTTCAGTTTCAGCCGGATTATTTGTCTTCTTTATGGGCATCTTATCCTCTCAACGCTAATAGAATTATTATATAATTTATTTGGATTATTATAATACAAAATTGGTTTTACTTGTATATTTTTTTATGATATTCACCAAAAGAATTTTCATTAAAAACAACAAATGTTTTCTGTTTATTTTATGATCGCAATTATCTTTGTTATTACTTTATTTTCTGCCAATATTTTTAATAAATACACTCCATTTGCAACTTCCACATCCATATCATTTCTTACATTCCATGTAATTGTGTTAATGCCAATGGATGTTTCGGATACATTTAGTTTCTTTGTCCATACTATCCTTCCTTGTATATCATAAATAATTATTTTTACATCTTGTTGTGTTTTCAACGGGAACCTTATTATTGTAGAGCTTTTCGTAGGATTAGGATAATTATAAACATTCGTTGAATTAAAGTCCTCAATAACCGGCGTTGGTGTTGCAATAGGTTTTTTTAAACTTGCTGACAAGACTTGAGGTCCATTTCCCGTTCCCGAATTAGTACATCCGGGATAATACCAAACATCATTTATGTTTGTTGAGTTGTTAAAATTATAACCTCCCATAGCCCAAATTTCATTATTAAATACAGTATATGTTGCGTTGTTTCTGCTTGGAGAAAACATCGTGGCAGTTACCTGTGTCCAGGTACTTCCGTTAGTTGAATTGTACATTTGTAGATTGTCAGGTGTGTTAACAGATTTTACTTATAGTGAGAATATCCCCTATTTTATTATAATAAACTTCCCTATTGCTTTTTTTATAGTCTTTCCCTGAGTACCTGTAATAATAACATAGTAATAAGTCCCATTGCTTAAATCATTCAGCTTGCCGGCATCGCACTGCACATATCCCTGCGCTATAACCTGCTGCATTTGCGGCTCGTAAAAAACATATTCCTTAATGAGCCTGTAGGACACCGTGTATATTTTAACAGTTATTTTGTCTGTATCCTGGTCAAAATTACAGCAAAAATTTAAATATGGGATTTTATCAGGATTGATTGGGTTCGGAAATACTTTTGTCCCTTTTGCCGTGGAAACCTGCCATATTGTTGCAGTAGGTGTAGGCTGCGCAATCAGCATTGTTTGAGTGTTTGTAGGGCTGTTTATTACAGGCGTCTGGCTGTTTGTCACTGTGAGCGTATTCACCGGCGTGTTGGTTGCCGAACTTGTGATTGTATAAGTATAAGTGGCAGTTATTGTATTTGTCAGGGTAAACGTCGGCGTAAATGTCCATGTCAAAGTAAATGTTGAAGAAAAACTTGGCGTAGCAGTACAGGTTTGAGTAATCGTGCCCGTCGGGGTTATTGTCCACGAAAGTATTATATTTGTCGGTGTCATGGTTATAGTATATGTCGGCGTTGCGGAAACTACAGGAGTATCGGTTTGAGTAACCGTATTTGTAATTGTCTGCGTCGGCGTGCCTGTATATGTCGGTGTCGCGGTCAGGCTAGGGGTTGGTGTCTGGGTGCCTGTAGCTGTCAGCGTGAATGATTGCGTTTGCGTTACCGAAGGCGTGAATGTCATTGTCGATGTAGGCGATGCCGTATATGTAAAAGTCTTTGTTGATGTTAGCGTTGGTGATGCCGTATATGAGCTTGTCGGCGTCCATGTCAGTGTATATGTGAACGTAGCGCTCGGGCTGTTTGTCGGTGTCCAGGTAGCGGTATTTGTCGGAGACGCCGTATAACTCGGACTAAAACTTGGCGTCGCGGTAAAGGTCTGTGTAATAGTCCTTGTAGGCGTTATGGTCCATGATAAAATTATATTTGTCGGCGTCATTGTTATTGTATATGTCGGCGTTGCGGAAACAACAGGCGTGTTTGTAGGCGTGGCTGTCGGTGAGCTTGTACAAGTAGGTGTTGCCGTATTGCTTGGCGTATCTGTGAGCGTCGGGCTCGCGGTCATCGTGTCCGTGCGTGTTGCAGTGCCTGTAGGCGTTATTGTATAAGAAGGAGTATTTGTCCATGTGGCAGTCTGTGTTATTGATAAAGTTGGGCTGTTTGTCGAGGTCCATGTGGGTGTGTTTGTTTTTGTCGCTGTCTGCGTATCTGTATTTGTAGCTGATGCTGCAGCGCTTGGCGATGCCGTGCATGTAAATGTAAGTGCCGCTGTTACAGTCAGTGTGGCGGTGCCTGTGCCTGTCGCGGTTTTCGTCCCGGTTGGCGTGACTGTAAAAGTATTTGCAGCAGTATTTGTAGCCGTGACTGTCGGCGTTTGGCTCAATGTCTGTGACGCAGTTGCAGTAAATGTCTTTGTCAATGTATAAGTGCCCGTGGCAGTGCCTGTGAATGTCTGGCTTGCCGTCGCGGTATAAGTAAAGGTACTTGTTTTTGTTACGGTGGGGGTGTTTGTCGGCGTCGGAAGCACCGGCAATACCTGGATTGCGTTTATTTCGCCGTTGTTCACCGAAGCTGCCCAGTTTAATATAAGCGTCCCGGAAGTGACGTTTGCAGTAAAAGTCACGTTGTAAGCGTAATCCGCCCCGACTGTCGCGTAAATATCAAGGTTGCTCACTACCGTAACGCCCTGCGCTGTTACGCTGAAAATCCTGTCGCCCGTAGAGCCTGACGCAGTGAAATATGTTTCGGCAAAACACAGGGTTACCTGGTATGTGCCGTTTGGCAGGGTGAATTCGTATGAAAACGGGTTGCCGTCCCTTTCGGTCTGGTATAAAGTCGGGTCATTGGTTCCTCCTATTGAAATACTGCCCCTGTTTGCCGTTGCGCCGCTGTTATACCCCCAGCTTCCTGTGGCATACGCCTGGTCCGCATTCCATGTATTGCCCATAGAGTCAGGATAATAAAGCGGCCCGCCGCAATTCACCCTGATAGCGGTTGCCATGGGCGTCGGCGTAATCGTGCATGTAAGTGTAATTGTATTGCTGGGTGTCGGGCTGACAACAGGTGAAATTGTGCATGTTTGTGTTATTGTTGCCGATGGCGTGGCTGAAACTATCGGGGTTGGCGTCGGTGAATACGGCATTGGCGTCCTTGTGCGCGTGATTGTCACTGTGCTGGTGGCTGTATATGCCGGTATATTTCCTGTAAACCATATATCATCCATATATATTGTTGCGGTTCCCGGGTCGGCAAACTGGAACCCGACGCTTTTTATTGCCTGAAGATCAAAAGTGTCATTTCCTGTAACCGGGCTGTACGGGTCGCGCGTGAATGTGCTTAAATTAACCACTATGTTTTGCCAGCCTGTGCCTGTCGTGGTAATAGGAGTCGACCTGTCGGACCATGTCTCACCGTCAGCTCCGTTTGCCGTTGCTTCAACGACTTCAATGAAAAACGACATCCCGGCAGGCGCATTTATCCAGAAACTAATCGCTGTCGCTCCTGCGAAATCCCTGAAGTCCTGGGTTCCTCCGTAAGGCGAATCAATATAAAACAATGACCATCCGTTTGCGCCCGTGGTCTGCACTTCCATGTCCCTAAGCCCTTCGTGCGGCGAGACATTTGTGTTTGTAACCGCCACAGTCGAGCCTCCTCCCGGGTTTGTGACCAGGTTTCTCAGCGCCCCTGTCTCAAAATCGTCGAACAAGCCGGGTGGCGGAGTATTTGTAGGCGTAGGCGAAGGTCCGTAAGTATTGGTCGGAGTTACAGTCGGAGTCGGATAGTTTCCTAGCGGATTCGGCTCGTTGCCTGACAATATCAGAAGATACTGCATTTTTAATATATCACAAAAATAATCAGTGCCCCAGTCAACCCCTGTCTCTGTAAGCTGTCCCGATCCTGTGCCCGCGTTCATTGTAACAAGGACATAGTAGCATTCATTGAGCCAGTTCTGGTCGCCTTGCACCATGGCAGCTATGGCGACTGCGCCTTCCGGCCCCGGCAGGTTCATAGCATCCTCCACCCCGAGGTCCGGGGTCCTGTCGCCCCTGTTATAAGTGGTTGCCGTCCCGTCAAGCGTATAATGTGAAAGTATTTGCGTGGCGTCGCCGCCGTATTTTGTCTGGAAAAAAGTCGAGACCCTGACGTTATTGTCATAGGCATGCTGCCCGTTTAAAGTCCCGTATAAAAGATAGTCATAACTCTGCCTCCACGGGTGGCGTATGGCATCCCACCACCACGAAGCAGGATCCATTGACCATGCTCCGGGATTGTTATATGTGCCGTCGTAATTGCACCAGTTCGGCATAAGTCCGGTATACATTCCAAGAGCTGTATTATACGTGGTTGAAGAATTCGAATAATAATCAACTATTGTATTATAGGTATGCGATGCCACTGAATACCAGGTTGTTGTGCCTGTATAATCGCCGAACATTCTGTATTCATATGGAGCGAAATATGATATATTTGCAGCATCCCATCCGTCTCCCGGCCTTACGTCATACGTGGAATTGATTTCGTTTGAAAGTATCCTGCCTATAATGGCGGTTGCTTCAGTCTTATAGTTAATCGTACCCGCAGAACCCCACTGCTTGTCTGCGGCAATTAGAGCGAAAGCTACGTCTTCATCCGCGTCTGTAGCAGAGCCGCCGCTTGTGCAGTAAGGTATCTGCCAGTTCATGAGTCCATTGCCGTCTTCATGGTCCTTGTAGTATGTATACAAGCCATCAAAATATGTTTCTGTATTGTTTGTCGCTGATGACATAAAAACCATTATAACCATGCCATAACCTATGGCCTCACTTACAGTGTCGTTTTCCGCAGGCGGCGTCGCGAATCCGGCGCAGCCGTTTGTGATGTAATTACCTGTCTCTGTCCTTTGTATACGCCATTCAGTTCCTGTGCAGTTATTCTGCGTTAAATATTTAGCCTTCCATAAATTAAACCAGTTCATGCAAAACTGGTTCATCTGCGCGTTTGTAAAGTTATTCGGCTTTATTCCGAATGGATATGTGGTGTTTTGCGGGAAAGGAAAATTGCAGGTATCAGCATATATAACGGAAAATGATGTTATCACGATAAACAACAACATGCTGTATTGTAAAACCTTAATTTTCCGACTGTTATATCGCATTTTATGACCTGGAAAATGAATTTTTTATCGATTAAATTATAGATAAGTATACCTTATAATATATGAAATTTCAAGGCAATAGATACCCGCGGCTAAATTCGTGATTCGTGATTATTTTCTGTTTTTCACCCAGTTATTTACGAGAATTTCCACGTCGGAAGATACGGTAAATACCTCAAAAACTTCTACAAATTCGTCTATGCCTTTCAGGCTCAATCCCTCTTCCATTTTTCCAAGGGCAATATACTTGTCAAGCACCTTGTCGTAATAATAAAACACATCATATGAAAGGTCGGTTTTGCCGCTTTCAAGCAGGTTGACTTCTACTTCCTTGCGCAGGTTGTTAAAAACATCGATTGTAAGTACAACACCGTGGTTAAAAAGTTTCCTGTTCTGGACATATACTTTCCTTGGTATATTTTTTGACCCGTAAAGCTTTTCAAGATATGCCTTCACCTCGGCGTTTGATCCTGAAAGCCTTGCAGCCTGGTTCAGGCTCGGAGAAAGGACGATATTAAATTTTACGTCTCCTTCGCCTCCTATCACGGCAATAAACAGGTCCCCTAGGCTTAAGCCTATCCCTATTTCAACCCTGGGCATTGAGAACTGTTCTGCGGTTTTAATAAGCGCTTCCTGGAGCTTTATGTTTCCTTCCCAGGCCATCTTTAAAAAAGCCAGGATGTTTTCCGGCATCTTGTCGTCCGGCTGTATTTTTTTATTCAACTTGCCTTCGTCTGTTATAATCTCGCGTTTTATCAGCTCCTTAAAAAGTGCCTTTTCATTTATTTTGACCTTTTCATCGGATTCTTTCCTGAGTTTTGCGAACTCGTTGTGTACCAGGTAAGCTGCCCTCACGCAGTCCACTGTCTTAGCGAAATGAGCGGCAAAACCGTCGCCTGCAAAATAAATCTCCACGCCTCCCTGCCCTGTCACTGCCTTATAAACCGTGTTCAGGTATGGCGTTAAAAACACCGCGGTGTCTTTTGTCAGCCGCATTGTTGTTTCGGTCGAATTCCTCAGGTCCGCGAACAAAAATGTTTTTTTGCCCCTTGTCATTCCGCTTTCAGTCCCGGGGTATACGGCGCCTTCCTCGCGGAAATAAAATACGTTCCCTTCCTCAAACATATTTTCTATCCTGGTGCGCTCGTCCTCCGGCGCCATTATGCACTCCAGCCTTTCTTTGCCGCCCTCTTCAGGCGCGATGCTTTTTATTTTGCTTTGCCTCAGGACCTTAATGCCTATGCTTTCTTCCTTATACGAGGACTTTTTCCCGTATTTTTCCCTTATGGCCGTGAAATTATTCAGGCACCTCAGGTAATATGAAATATTGTCTATGCCTATGGCTATGATCTCATCGAGTTCTTTGTTAAAAAGCCTGTTAAAGAAAGTATTCCCGCTCCTGTCCATCTTGTCGCAGGTATCATATATTGACTTTAAGAGTTCCCTGCTTGTCGTGCCCTTCACGTCTTTTAAAAGTTTTACTATGTATTTTCTGACCTCGTTATCGTAAAAGATGTCTCCCAGCGTCTCCTCATCCCTTACAAAGCTCAGAAGCTCGCTGCTCCCGATTTCCGTGACAACCCCGTAAATCAGCCGCCTCACTTTTTCCTTTCCATATCTGAAAATAAGCCTGCCTTTTAAGTCTTTGTCCTTTTGTATGAGCTTCCTTAAATATTTTTTGTCGTTTTTATTCGACAGTATGAGTTTTACCATTCCCGGGTCCGCGAGCACGTATTTCAGGTTATCGTGTTTTTCTATCTGTTTTGATTTTTTTACCATTTCGTCAAAATACCCGATAACTTTGCTGACCGTGGCCCTGTCAACAAGAATTCTTTTGTCTTTGCCGAACATTATTTTTTCTATCTGAGGGGTGTCCGCTATGTCGTTGTATACAAGCACATACCTGTTAATGAGGGTTTCCGGCTTTTTGCCGCTGCCTCCGGTCTGCTCTACGCGCGTCTTTTCTATCTCAGAATCATCATAAATTTCCCTGAGCATCATTTCAAAGATTTCCCCCAGCAGGTAAAACAGGGTGTCTTTCATCACATTGAATTTTTCAAAGTGTCTGATAAAATATTCTTCCATGACGTCGGCAGTAACAGACGCGATGGACAGCCACGCAAAGAATTCAAGGTCGTCTATTTTCAGCTGGCCCTGCTGCTTTATTGAGTTCAGTATTATGCGTTTCATGCTCAGTGACAGCGCTGCCTTGCGCTCAAAATACCATTTACTGTATTTTGCCCAGTTGATGTTCGCGAATTCCGACATTATGTGGAAATAAAAATCCGTCATGTTCCTGTCCCTTGGCAAAGCGCCGAAATCCTTGAACTTCTCGTCGGAAAAAATCAGGTCAATGAAAGTATCGATAAAAGAATATACTTCTTTTTCAAACTGGAAGGGAAAAGTAATCTGGTAAAATTTGTTGGAAGGGTCGTATGAAACTTCGGAATTTTTATGATAAAAATTTATATCTATTTTCTTGGGGAAAATCTGGAGTTTTGATTCTTTCCTGCCTCTTGCCATCAGCCCCGGCCCTCTTTCATATATATTTTATCGCCTTTTTTTATTGCCTTGCTTTTTATGGCCCCGCTCTTAAACTCATAAGTGTCCCTGGCTTTCAGGCACCCGGCGACACGCCAGGGTTTCAGGTTTTCCATGGTATATATAACAATGCCGCTTTTATCAGTCATGGCTATATCAATCGGCATGCTCATAAATAAAGTGTGTATCATATTGCAGTTGGGAATGAATAAAACCTGGCTTTCGTCCATTTTCCTCTTGCCTATCAGTCCTATTGCCCTTTTCATCATGTTTTCTGCCTTTTCGGCATTTTTACATATCAGCTTTTTATTCTTGTAAAGCAATTTTAAAAACCTTGCATTAGTTTTATGACTATAGGCCCGAATAGCACTATAAACACGACCGGGAATATGAAAATTAACAGCGGGATTAAAAGTTTCACAGGCGCTTCGTATGCCTTCTTTTTCATCGTCTGGAACCTTTTGTTCCTCATTTCTTCCGCCTGCGCCCTCAGTATCCCTTTCACGTTACCGCCCATCTTGTCAGCCTGTATAAAAACAGCCGTAAAACTGTCCATTTCCTTTATATTCCATTTTGCGGAAAGCTCGATCATGGCGTCCTCAAAACTTTTGCCCAGCTGTATTTTCTGCATTGTTGCGGTTATTTCTTTTGCCAGGTCGTTTTTTACTTTTTTGCTTTCTGTATAGTTTTCCTGCGCATACCGTGAAATTGCCTGCGAAAGTGACAGACCCCCTTCTATGCTTGCGGTTATTATATCGATTGCGTCAGGCAGCTCTTTTAAGATCATCTCCTGCTTTTCCCCGATCTTGTACCTTAGCCAGAATTCCGGGGCAAGAAAACCGATAACACCGGTACCGAGCGCCGCAAGGCAGTAAACTGCGTCTTTTAAAAGCATTATGCCTGCCAGCAACGCAGCCAGTCCGCTAATCTCCTGCAGAAAAAGGAAGTATTCACGGGAAAACCTGTCCTCCATGCCGAGCTTCTGTATATTGAACCAAATATCCTGGTATTTTTTGTTTTTGGTAAGCCTTTTGTTCAGCTCAAGTATCCCGCCCATTATGTATGCCGTCAAATCTCTGATCTTGTCTTTATAGGAGCGATAGGACTGCCCCTGCATGGCCTTAAGCGTACTTTGCCTGTGTATTATGATCGCAGCGCCATAAACACATGCAGCCGCGCACACAAACATTGTCAAAGCAAAAAGTATCGCCATCATTCCACCTAATTAATAGTAATTATTTTTTTAATAAACAAAGCGCCTATAGCTTCCAGTCCTGCGGCAGCAATCAGCAGAATATTTCCTGTGGTTGTCGTGAATAAAGGCGTGACAAACTGAGGGTCTATAAAAAATATTATAATAAGCAAAAACACCGGCAGCAAGCCGACGATTATTCCGGAAAGGACCCCCTGTGAGGTCATTGTTTTTAGTTCCCTTTTTAGTTCTTCCCTTTTCCTGAGGGTGACCAGGATATTCTCAAGCACATAGGATATATTTCCTCCGGTCTCTATCGCGGTATTTATGGCAGCCACAAAAATTTCGTTTTCTTTTAATGGCACCCTTGTTTTCAGTTCGTTCATGGCCTGCGACAGGCTCTGCCCAAGGTCGATTTTTTTAAGCACAATGTTTATTTCCGAGCTTATTGCGCCGTCGTTTTTCGCTGCTTTTACCTGCATGGCCTTTATTATGCTCAATCCGGCTTTAAGGCTGCCTAAAATGGATTCGATAAAATCAGGAAGCTGGTTATAATATTCCTGCAGGTATTTCTGTTGTTTCAGGTTTACATACAACTTCGGCGCTGCTGCTGCGCATAAAAGTCCAATCACCAGTATGTAAACATTCATGGTCAGTAAAAAAAGCGCGGCAACCACCGCAATAACAGCGGCTTCTATTTTAAATATTTCGTCTTTTTTTACTCTTATAAGACTGGCTTTAATAATTTCGTTGACGCCGTTTTTATATTTGTTCAGATTTTCGGATATTTTCCTGATAATCTGCTTCTGGTAATACACTGCGATCGCGACAGCAGCAAAAATTGCGAAACAGACTATTATTTTCACTTGAACTGCCTCAGGAACCTTACGTCGTTTTCAAAAAACAAGCGCATATCGTCTATCCTGTATTTCAGCATTGCTATCCTCTCTACGCCCATGCCAAAGGCAAACCCTGTGTATTTTTCCGGGTCGTAGCCTACGTTTCTAAAAACATTCGGGTGTATCATTCCGGAACCGAGTATTTCCATCCATCCGGTATTTTTGCAGGCTTGGCATCCCTTGCCTTTGCAGTTCACGCATTGCACGTCAACTTCCGCCGATGGTTCTGTGAAAGGGAAAAAGCTTGGCCTGAACCTTACTTTGAGGTCCTTGCCGAATATTTGCTGTGTAAAAAGCTCCAGCACTCCCTTCAGATCTGAAAACCTTATGCCCTCGTCGACCATGAAGCCTTCTACCTGGTGGAAAACCGGGGAATGCGACGAATCTGCTGCATCCCGCCTGTAAACCCTTCCCGGCGCCAGTATTTTAAGCGGCGGTTTTTGCTTTTCCATAACCCTTATCTGGATTGGTGATGTATGGGTCCTGAGCAGATATTCATTGTCTATAATAAAAGTATCATGCATATCCCTTGCTGGGTGGTCCTTTGGAAAGTTCAACGCCTCAAAATTGTAATAATCCTTCTCAATTTCCGGCCCTTCAGCTACCGAGAATCCCATCCGCAGGAAAATCGACTTTATCTCTTCCATGGTTTTTATCAGCGGGTGCAGCGAACCCCTTGCTATGGAATATGCAGGCAAAGTCAGGTCAATGCCTTGCATGTTTTTAGCTTTTTCAAGGGCAATGAGTTTTTTTTCAGTGCCGGCAAATACATCTTCAAAATAATTCTTTAATTCATTGATGCTTTTGCCTTTATTTACCTTTTCATCTTTGTCTTTTATATCTTTAAGCGACGAAAACAGGCCGGTAATTACACCGTTTCTTCCGGTATACTTTGCTTTAAACTGATTCAGGGTTGTATTATCATGCACAGCTTCAGAGTCTGTTTTTATCTGTTCCCTTATTTCCGTCTCATTGCTCATAATTCACTCCATGGCTTAATAAATGAAAAAATCGGGTATTAACCCGATTATTATTATATAAATCTTTGTCTTCTTTGTAAAGTAATTTAAAAAGGAAAAAACCCTTTATTCCAGGGCTTTTTCCTTTTTTTCCTTTGACTTCCTGTCTTTCTTCACATCTTGTTTCCGGGCTATATTATATAGAATATACGCGCTTATAGACCCGGTCTTTTCAAAAGCCTGCCAAAGTTCCTGAATGTAAACATCTGATACTTTCTTTTCCATATCATTATTGGTCATTTTCATCTCTAGCTCCCTCACCATGGGATTTTTAACTACACTGCAAGTATAACATATTTTTATCTAAAGTCAAGTTTATGCCGGAATTTTGTCATATTTTAACACCCAAAACCTTAAAAAAATTTAACCGGTAAAACCTATTTAGCATCAATATTACCTCTGCCAAAGTGCTTATGTCACGCTGTTTTTATATGCATGCAGGCTAGATTTTTAGCTCCAGCCCGTCATAAGCCAAATGCATATTTTCAGGCAGCTTATTTTCTACTTCATTATGTTCCATGATATGGGTAATATGTGTGAAATACGTCACTTGCGCCCTGATTTTTTCCGCCATCTCAATAGCCTGGCTCAAATTAAAATGGGTCGGATGAGGCTCAAACCTCAAAGCGTTTAGTACCAATATTTTAAGACCTTTCAGGAAGTCAAACGTCCTGGCAGGGATAAGCGAAGCGTCTGTTATATATGCAAAATTTTGTATTCTGTACCCTGTAACATTCAATTCCCCGTGTTTCACCGGCAACGGCAGTATTTCTATATCTTTAATATTGAAACTTTCGTAAGCTGATATTTCTTTCAGAACCAGTTTGGGCTTTCCTCCGCCTTCCTGCGTCTTCTCAAATATATAAAAAAACCTTTTTTTAATTTCCTCCAGTGTATCTGAATTGCCGTATACCGGCATAAAATCCATCTGCATTTCATTGTAACGCCTGATATCATCCAACCCTGCCACATGGTCGGCATGCGCGTGCGTTAAAAGCACCCCGTCAAGCCTTGTTATGTTGTATTCTATGGCCCTTAACCTGAATTCCGCGGGTGTATCAATTATTACAGGGGTATTTTTATCTTCCACAAAGACCGAGGTCCTGTACCTGGTATTTTTCGGGTCCTTTGATGCGCAGGTTTTGCACTTGCAGCCTAGCACCGGCACGCCATGTGATGTGCCTGTGCCGAGGAATTTTATCCGCATATTAAAATTTTAAAAAAAATATTATAAGAAATACCCCAAACAGTGTCCTGTATACGGCAAAAGCGAGATAAGAATGCTTTTTTACGAAGTTAAGCAGGAATTTTATGGCAATAAATCCCGATACAGCCGCCGCCAAGAACCCTATCGCCATTATTGATTTCCCTCCGCTTCCCGTTGTATGCAGTATATGTTTAAGTTTAAAAAGAAAAGCTCCGGCAATGACCGGTATTGAAAGCAAAAATGAAAACTCTGCCGAGTCTTCCCTCTTAATTCCGCAGAAAAGGCCGGTCATAATCGTCGACCCCGACCTTGATACTCCGGGCACAAGCGCCAGTACCTGTGCGCATCCTATAAGTACGGAATCCAGCACTGTCATTGCGCCCATTTCTTTTTGCTTTTTACCGGCTCTATCCGCAAGGTAAAGTATGATCCCGAAAACTATCATGAGTATTCCTATTATTACCGGGTAGTCGCGTACCTTGTCTTCTATCCTCTCGCCCGCCAATGTCCCGGCAATACCGGCAGGTATTGCGGCAATAAGCACATAAAGCGCTATCCTGAAATCCGCACTTTGCCTTGACTGCTTGTTAAAAAGCCCTGTAAAAAAGGCTTTGCACAGCGCCAAAATCTTTTTCCAGAAAAAAATTATAAGCGCGAGCAACGTACCTCCGTGAAGCGCCACGTCGTATGTAAGCGAGTTCAGTATCGGCGATTGCACTTTAAAAATTTCAGGTATCACGTCCAGATGCGCGGACGAGCTGACAGGCAGGAATTCCGTAAGCCCCTGCACAACCCCCAGTATTAAAGACCATACATAATCCATGTTTCACCTCAAGTGTTTTGGTATTCAGGATTTGGTGTCTGATATCGGGAATTTAAAATTTCTGTATTTGAATCCGTAATCCAGAATCCCAAATCTTGTTAGAAAGCTGTATTTATTGAAAAATAAAAATTATAGTTGTTTGCCGTTACATCGGTCCTTTTTGCCACTTCAAATGTGACAGGCAAAAACTCCCTCTGCAAAAGGAAAGTGTCGAAAACAAGTCCGACGCCTATGCCGTTTTTTATATCTTCATATGAAATGCTGTCTACCCATCCGTTTTCCACCACTCCGGCATCATCAAAAAGCGTTATCTTTACATTTTTTATCATATATGCCGTAAGCGGCCATACGGTAAAATCCACGCTTTTTGCGAGCGTGTACCTGAGCTCGGTGTTGAGCACGGCATATTTGTCCCCGTAATACTGGCCGTAATCAAGCCCCCTGACCGTGCCATCTCCTCCGAAAAAGAAAAGCGGCTTGTCCGGCCCGTCAGCCAGCGCTCCGGCAAGCCTGGTTGAAAAGTTCAGGTTTTTGCTTGCGACAAAGGAAAGGTCAAAATATTTCCTCAAATCCAACTGGTAAAGGTCATACTCCCTGCCGCCTCCAAATATCTTCGCTGAGGTTTCCAGGTATCCCAGTATTGCCTCGCCGGAATAAGGCCAGAAATCCCTCCAGGAGCTGTAATCATACGAAAACATGACAGACAGGACATTCATGAACCCGTCAAAATTAGTTCCAAAGAAATAACTGCTTCCCACGTCATAGTTGTTATAAATATCAGTCACTGCCATTTCCGAAAGGCTTAAAGTTACATCGGTATAAAGGTTGAACGGGTATTTTATCGATACCGTGCCTCCCTTTTGGGTCTGGTCCAGTTCACTGAAGAAAACCCCGCGCAGAGGGTCATAAAGTTCATAAGTGTTCTGGTAGTAAAAGAAATCAAAGCCGAGGTCAAAAGGCAGGCTCAGGTAGTCATACATCAGGTCAAACTGGGAAAAATATCCCGGTATAAAATTCGCGTCTATCTGTATGTTGTGGTTGCCGAGCATGTCTGAAGTGAGCGCATAACCCTCTCCCACAGGCCCCGAGTCCGAGGCAAAGCCAAAAATCGCGAATATCAGGTCCAGGGAGAATTCAGTGTTGTACTTGCTGTCTTTTATTATTACGTTTTCCGCCTGCTTTTCTATTTTGTTTTTTTCCGCCTCGTCGTCGCTTGCATAGCTCGTGTTTATCGTCGTGTCTGGTACCGGCTTGGGAGGCTCAGGAGCCTTTGTTTTTTCTTCTTCTGCCGGCGGAATATATGCAAGCGGGATATCCGGGAAATTCCTGTTCCTGTCGAGCAAATATTTATAAATATTGTAGCAGCCGTCCTCATAATAGCAGTAAGTAATATAATTGCCTGACGCGGTCGGATAAAAAATCCCGTTAATAATGTTGGTAAGCTGTTCTTCTTTGCCTGTCGTGATGTTCATTTTATACATGTTGAATATCCCGGTTTTGTCGGATGTATAAATTATTTCCTCATCGTTTATGAAAGAAGGATATTTATAATCCCATGTTGCAGGTTTTGTAAGGAATCTTTTTACTCCAGTTTTCAGGTCCATTACAGCCAGCCTGTTATAATAATCCCTTTCCTCTGAAAAAATGAGTGAATTGCCGTCCTTTGACCAGCTTACAAAGTCGTGGTAAAAAATATCGTTGGTTATATTGGTCGTTGTTTTATTTGCTATATCGTAAACATACACATTGGCAAATCCGTTCTTTACTCCTATAAATGCTATAAATTTATTATCCGGGGAAATGGCGGGAGAAAACACAAACGGGATGTCGGGTGTTTCCATCCTGTCCATCAGGCCCGTCTCAATATTGCCCTTGAAAAGGTATGCCCTTCCCCTGTCCGTGGCGGTAAAATAAAGCGTCTTGTTGTCGTTACCCCAGGATATAGGGAAGCCGCCTACACCGGCACCCTCCATTACATAATTGAAAGCCTTTCTTACATTCTGCCCGTCCTTGCGCATAAGGTATATTTCATAATGGCCGTCTTTTGTGGAAACATATGCTATGGTTTCGCCGTCAGGGGAAAAAACAGGCCCCTGGTTATAAACAATGTTTACCCTGTTGTTGTCCGTAAGCTTTGGCCCGTATTTGTCGGGCGTATCCCTGCCCTGTATCTGCTCCCAGTATTTTTTTTTGAGGTAAAACTGCCATTCCTTCTGGAAATCTTCATACTCCCTTTTCAGCACTTTCTTTATTACCGCCTCAATGCTGTTCTCGGTTGTAAACGCGTTTATAATTTTTGCTATCTTGTCCTTTCCGTAAAATTTGTCTATATACATAAAAAGATTCTGCGATTCCTTGTATGCCAGGTAAGGCTCCTCGAGATGGTCAAAACCGTTAAGCTTGTCCATGGGTATAAGTTTCTCGCTCACCACTGCCTCGCGCACCATCATGTCGCCTTCTGTCCCGTAATCGTCCGCGTCATACTCGGCCATTCCTTCCATGACCCACAGCGGTACTGCTATTGTTTTATAGTACATATTATACGAACGCATGCCCTCACCGAAAAGAATGTCATACTGTATCGCGTGTGTTATCTCGTGGAATACTACCTGTTTCAATTGCAATAACGTGCTTCCGCCCGGAACAACAACCCTGTTTTTATACGGCTCTGTAAATCCTCCGACGTCGCCGCCGATAAACCCAAGTGTAATGTTTGTTGTCCCGAAATCCTGCCCGTCTTCATAAATAATAAGCGGGATCTTTGTTTTAGGATGATATTTGAGGTTTGTACTGTCGTTTTCCAGTCCCTGCTCGGCGAATATCGCAACCATCTTCGCTAAAAAATCCTCTCCCCTGTAGTAATAAATATGGAAATGCTCTGTTTCATAGATACGAAAGTCCATATCTTTCCAGCGTATCTTATTGAGGGAATACCCGCTTGCTGTGAAGAATAATATGATAAATATTGATATTATTATTTTTTTCATCTTTCCTTCGCTTTTCAGCCTGCTATGCTGTTATTTTAAGTGATATAATTATATCATAATATTGGTATTTTTCAAGCAAAGGCGTCTCTTAACGTAACCCTTAAATTCCCAAAAATTATAATAAAATTAGACGAATATTTTTAATTTAAAGTTTCACCACAACCAGTGTGCTCCTTCTATCCCTTCCGTTACTCCAGCCCTCCATTCTTCCAGCCTTATTAATTTATATCTTTTTCAGCTTACAGCCGCTTTATATCATACTATTTTTCCATAATATAATTTTGTTTCATAATCGAATTTAACAATATTATTTTTTCCGTATTTATCGAACAGACGTTTCAGTTCGTTTAGCATGCCTGGGTATCCCTGTTCTGACTCTGTCGGGGAATAAGAAGCAGACATTGTCCTGCCTTTTAAACCCTCCCAGTCAAGCATCTGAAAATTATTTAATATTTCCAGTTTGTAACCTTCATTTCCGTAAAAATCCCTGAAAACTTCATCCCGTATATTGCTGTGCTTTGCCTTTTCATATTCATCGCAGTATTTTTTCAACATTTCTTCATATTCTGCCAAAAACGCCGAATCAACTGATTTTCTTTCGTTCCAGAAAAGGGCAGCATAATGATTGTTTTTTTTAATCCGCCTGAATTCCTTTTTTGCTTTTGCAATATCAAACCAGTGAAAGGCCTGTCCCGCAATTACCAGGTCAATGCTGCTGTTTTCCAGCATCGTGTCTTCTGCGGTCCCTACAATGCTTTTGAAATTACTTTTTTCGCGCAATAGTTTCTCGGCAGCTTCTCTCATTTCTTTGTTTGGCTTTAAGCCGTATACAATGTTCCCGTTCTCAAGGAAAAGTTCGGATGATATGCCGGTGCCTGAGCCGACATCGGCAATGGCCCATTGCTTGTCGAGATTTATTTTTTCTTCCAGTACTTTGATTATTTCAGCCGGGTAATGAGGCCGGTACTTAATATAATTATCTACGCGGTTTTAAAATCTTGCTTTTGAATCTTTCATAAAACCTCCATTGAATTACCGCCAACTCTTGCAGTCAAGCCCGGGCTGCAACTCCGTCTATTCCTTTATTAGTCCGACCCTCCAACCTTCCATCCCTCCAATCCTCCCTGATTTATATCTTCTTCAGCTTCCAGTCGCCTTTCTTGTAAAAAATCCACTGCACTATTCCCTGGAAAAAAGGCACCGATGCTATGGCTATGAAAATGCCTGTCTCATGTATCGACGGGATCCTTGTAAGTATGAAAGCCAGCGGCACCTGTATTGCGTAAATCGCGATAAGATTTATGACCATTGGCGTTTTTGTCGAGCCTGACCCGTTAAAGGCTGCGTTTGTTATTATCGCCACACCCATCAGGAGGTAAACAGGCGGCATTATTTTCAAATACCGTGATCCGTATTCTATAACCGAGTAGTCGCTTGTGAATATCCGCATGACAAACGGCGAAAACAAGAAATAAATCATAAAGCAGGCGAATGTGAATATTGAGTAAAACTTCAGCGCTGTCATGGTGCTTTTTTCAGCCCTCTCGGGCTGATTCGCGCCCAGGTTATGGCCCACCATGACAGAAGTCGAGGAGCCTATGGCCCATCCGAGCATCATCACAAAGACATCCAGCCTGCCGCATATGCCCATAGTGGCAATAAAGTTGTCGCCGTAGCCTGAATATAACTTAAGCAGGATCATTCCCGCGAAATTCGGCAAAATGCCCTGCGCCGCTGCCGGCGCCGATATCGAGAGGTAGTCCTTAAGGAATCCTAAGTCAATTTTTAAATTTTTCGGGTCTATCCTCAGCACTCCCGTATCGTTTGTAAGTATATAAATCATTATGGCCGTAGTGACAAAATAAGCGCCAAGCCTCGCGAATGCCACGCCTTTTATGCCGAACTGCGGCAGGTTTAAAAGCCCGAATATTAGTACCGGTTCCAGTATTGTATTTAATATTACCGCCGCTCCTGTAAGGTAAAAATGCTTCCTTATGCTGCCTGTACCGCGCAGGATCGCAAAAAAAACAAAAAGCCCGCTGTCATTTACCAGGCTCACGAGCCCCCAGCTGAAATACTGCATGCCAAGGTCAAAAGTCGCGCCCTTTGCGCCGAAATATCTCAGGATTGCTTCCCGAAAAAAAAACAGCGTCCCGCTGAAAAGTATGCCCATGAGATAGCCTGTAAATATCATGTTTATTATGGTCGTGCGAAGCCTGTCATAATCCTTCCTGCCGCAGAGCCTGGATGTAATGGCAGTGCTGCCTGCCTGTAACCCGCCGCTCATCGCCCAGTAAATTCCGAACACCGAGCCTATTATGGATATTGCGGACTGCGCCTTCACGTTTATCCTGCCCAGAAGGAACATGTCGAATATGGACAGAAAATTCTGCAGAAGGTTTGTTATCAAAAGCGGCAGGGATAAATATATAAGGTGCGCGAGTATGTTCCCCTTTTCGAGTTCCCTTATTTTTATTTCAGCCATTTATATTTCCTTGTTCATCCATTTTTTCGTCATGTAAAAATACAGGTTTATTATGCCGTAAAAAACTATCGACAGCGACATTGCCCAGTACACCCCGGCCTCGCGGACTGCGGCAAAGAACGCGAAAACAGCTATGAGCCCGAACCTTACCACTATGAACGAAAGTATGTTCAAAACCGTCGGCATGCCTATGGACCCGGCTCCTGTGAAAGATGACTGCATTGTCATGCCGAGTCCCAGGAAAATAAGCGAAGGCGCCATTATCATTAAATAATCGACGCCATAATGGATAGTGCCTGCATCCGTCGTAAAAAATGGTATTATATTCTTTGCGAAAATAAAAAAAACAATTGCAGTCGGAACAGTAACCCACGAAAATATTTTAAAGCTCTCCATTACCGTTGCTATTGCCCTGTCGTTTTTCTTTCCGCCCAGGTTTTGCCCGACTATGACGCCGCCTGAATTGCTTATCGGCCATCCAAACTGCATCAGGAAATTCACGAGCCTTGAAACTATGCCGAAAGCCGCTATAAACGGATTGCCGTACATTGAGATTACTTTAAGCATTGCCATGTTCCCTATGTCGCTCGTGAAATTCTGCACCATTGATTTTACCGTGAGTTCCGCGTAAGTCTTAAAAAGCGGAGTGTTCCATTTAAAGCCGTCGAGTTTTATTCCGTTTATCCCTTTCCTGAAGACATAAATATAGCAGATTGCGCCGCCCGCGTATGATGCCACGCCTGATATGGCCGCGCCTTTTATGCCCATCTTGAGAAAGACCATGAGTACAATGTCCAGGGCAACGTTTAAAAACATCAGCACCCCTACTATTTTCAGCGGTGTCATTGAGTCGCCTGCGCCCCTTGCCGTGCCAAGCATCACCGAGTAAAAGGTCATGAAAAGGCATGTTAAAAGCATTATGTCCATATAGTCGCGTGCCAGCGTGTAAACTTCCGCTTTTGCGCCAAAAAATCTGAGGGTTGGCCCCAGCAGCGCGTAGGATATGATTCCAAATGCAACAAACAGTATCATTCCAAATGCCAGCATGCCTGGCAAAGCTTCGCTTATTGTTTTCTGCTCCCTGGCGCCGCATTTCCTTGACACAAGAGCCAGGGCGCCGTTGATAAGCGCGCCGTGTACCGACGACCACAGGGCCAGGATGGAAGACTGGGCTATCGAGTACGCGGCCAGCGCCTCGAGGCTTATTTTTCCCACTAGAAAAAGCTCGAATGCTGCGGCAATATTCAGCAGGAAATTGCCTATGACCATCGGGTATGATAATTTTATTATGTGTGTTTTTAAATCTCCGGCCTGGAACTCGCTCACTTAAATCCCCTTCTACTTATTGCATCTAATGAAATTTCTGATGCTCCTGTCGTAACCGCTTTCAACGCCGTCCGGGAAATAGCACGCAGGAATCTCGTTTGAAACCCTGTGGTACTGTATGCATTCGCAACATTTGCCTTTTCGCGGGCACGGCTCGTATGTGCAGTTGCATTTTGAAAGGTTTTTTTTCAGGTTATCGCATGCCATAGTTTCGCTCCTTGATTAAAGAATAAAATAATTTCCTATTTAAGCAGTATTACTCCGCCAACTATCAGCAAAGCGCCTGCGATCTTCGGCAGGGTAAAAGCCTCGCCAAAAATCAGGATGCCGAAAACAAACGCTATCAGCGGATAGCTTCCGGCTATGGGCACAACTTTTGACACGTCCCCGCCCTGAAGCGCGTTGTAAAAAAACACCTGTCCGCAGACGTTCGCGAGCATGGCGCCGACCATCAGGAGGACGGCGGAATCCCAGGCAAAATTCGTGAAGTTGGCCCTGTTCCTGCTTAAAAACAAAAGAAGCAGCATTGCGGCTATAAAACCGCCGATGTTCCTGATCACAACTCCGAAAGCCGGGTTTATGCCCTTGGAAAGGGCGATTTTTTCAAGCAGGGGCACGGTGCCCCAGAATACGGCAGTGCAAATCGCGAACCAGAATGTTTTCATTATTTCACCTCGGTTTTGTCATTGCAAGCGACCAAAGGGAGCTTGGCAATCTCGTTTTTTCTTTAAATGCGAGGTTGCTTCGTCGCTTCGCTCCTCGCAATGACACCATAAAATATTTTTTTATACCCTGCTAATCTTCTTGACTTCAAATCCTCAAACCCTCTAACCTTCCAACCCTCCATCCCTCCATCCTTCCATCCTTCCAACCCTCAAATCATCCAACCTTCTATTTCTTTTTAATCTTCGCCAGTGTTATTTGTTTCTGCGCCTGATACTTGCCTTTTTTGTCGGCGTATGAAACCTCGCATGTTTCTTCCGCCTTTAAAAATATTACCTGCGCAATGCCCTCGTTTGAGTATATTTTCGCCGGCCTTTGCGTCAGGTTTGCAATGGATATGGTCACGTAACCTTCCCATTCAGGCTCAAAAGGAGTGACGTTCACGATTATGCCGCTCCTTGCGTAGGTCGACTTGCCGAAAGTTATCGTGAGTATGTTGCGGGGTATTTTGAAGTATTCCACGCTCCTTGCCAGAATGTACGACTTAGGCTGGACAATGCAATAACTTCCCTTGTAGTTTGTGAAATGTTCCTCAAGAAAATTTTTCGGGTCTATAATATGCGTCGAATCGTCGTCAAATACCTTAAACTCATCCGCTACCCTCATGTCGTAGCCGTACGACGACACACCGTAAGATATCTTCCCTTTTGTAACCTGCCTTTCGTGAAAGGGTTTTATCATGCCTTTTTTTGCCATTTCGATAATCCATCTGTCGTTCATCACTCCCATCGTGCACCTCGTTTCAGTTTGAATCATCCTTATCATTTCAGTCTGAAATCAAAAATTGTTTTATATTATATCATATTTTTGTTTCAAAAAAACAGGGTGAACTTTTGCAGCCGCAAACTTCAGTTTGCACGTTTTTGAATTAAATTTGACTTTTATACCCTTATATATTAATATTGCGCTATCAGAATACTTAACCGGAGGTGTAACATGCAGGACATGAAAAGTAAAATTGCAGTAATTACAGGCGCGAACCGCGGGCTCGGGTTTGCAATGTCGGAAAAACTGGCTTCCCTCGGTGCAAAGGTCATTATGGCCTGCAGGTCCAAAAAAAGCGGCGAGGAAGCTGTTTCAAAATTAAAGGATAAAAAGCTTGATGTTGTTTTGGAAGTGGTCGACGTTGAAAAACCCGGCGATATTGAAAAACTCGGCAAAGAGCTTGCAAAAAAATACCCTGTCATAGACGTGCTCATTAATAATGCAGGGATAAATTCCGAAGGCGGCGGCGTCACAATAGAAACATTGGACCTTCCCCTTTTTGAAAAGATAATGAATATAAACCTTCGAGGCACAGTGCTTATGTGCAAATACCTTATACCTATGCTTAAAAAATCCTCATCAGGCAGGATAATAAATTTCTCATCAGGGCTCGGACAGCTCACTGTTCCGAGAATGGGCCCATATCCTTCATACAGCATATCTAAAACAGCCGTGAACGGCCTCACCAAAAAGCTCGCCGACGAACTCAAGGGCACAAAAATAATGGTTTTCTCCCTTGACCCGGGCTGGGTAAAGACAGACATGGGCGGCCCCGAGGCACCGCTTCCCATATCAGAAGGAATAGATACGCCCATCTGGCTCGCCACAGAAGACGCAGCTAAGTTGCATTCAGGGGAATTTTACAAGGAAAGAAAAATTCTGGGCTGGTAATTATTTTTATCTTCAATCTACATTCAAAACTCTAAAATTGTTTTATTTCTGTTCGTGTATTTTCCTGATATTGGCTGTTTTGAGCATTTCGTTTATTTCTTTTGTCCTTTTGCCTGATTTGGCCAGTATGTCGGCAGCCTTACCGTATTCCATACCGTCAAAATATATTTTCCCCAGCAAATTATACAGGGAATAAAAATCCGGATGTTCTTCTATTGCCTGTTCCATGTATTCTATTGCCTGCTTCCTGTTCTTGTCGCCGTACATCATTGCCAGCATCAGGCATGCCCTTTCAGACGGGTAAGCTTCAGCAAACTTTTTCATTTCAGCCGCAGCCTTATCGTAATTATTCTTATCGTAAAACCCTGCCTGTCCTGCCGGGTTTATATACTTAAAGTAGTTCCCTGTTGACTCGGGATTGACGAGTAAAATACCTTTGTCGTCAAAATACGCGGCCCTGTAATTCCCTGCGAGCACGCCTGTTATCGGCGCTCCATATGGCAAAAGGAAACTGTTTATTTTATTGGCATCAATATAACCTTTATAATCCCCGTTCTTGTTATATATGCCGGAATATTCGCTGATAATATCAAAAGGTACATTCAGCCTGCCGTCTATCATTATTTTATATTCCGGGTACAGCGAATACTCGATGTATCCGGACCATTCATAGCTTGAAAAAAGGTTTTGCGGCGGCTTTTGCCCGGCAATGTATTTTACTGCCTGTTCCGGGTAACCCTGCGCCTGTGGAGAAGTTAACCTTGCGGCCCCGATGCAAAGAACAAGAATTGCAGCAGTAAGATATATCAGGCTGCTGGCCCTGTTTACACGGGCCAAGTCCATTTTTTTATTCAGTAAAAAATCCGTCCTGTAAGCCGTCGAAAAATAATGCAGTACCAGCGGCATGGAAACAATTATAAACAACGGTATATTTTTCCTCACTGCTATTGCACCGGTCAAAAGCACCACGCCTATAAAAACGTCCTTTATCACCGCCGCTCTTATTACAACATTACTCTTTTTCATGCTGTACAGCGCTGCAGCTGTAAACGCGGCTGCGTAAATGTAGAATAATATAAAATAAATAATATAATTAATGCTGGAAAAGTCAAAACCTGGCCCCCATTCCATAATGTATTTTTTTATCCCGAAGTCCTGTGCAAAAAACACAAAGCTGTTTACGCCTTCAGGGCTTATAAAGGACGCGCCCAGGGTTGCGGCAAAACATATGGCCGGCATCTTAAAATCATATTTTTCACCGGATGCATTACTTGTGCTTGCATAATAAATAATGTATAAAAGCATTATTGCGGGCCCGATGACTTCGGACGCGTGTATGTTCACCCATATCAGTCCTGCAAAAGGCAGGGAATAATAAAAAGCCGCGTTCTTTCCTGTCGGCTTGTGCTCAAGCACATAGATAAAATAAAGGACAAACAAAAACGAGAAAAACTGCGGCCTCAACGTGAGGTATGGTGCCAGCAAATAAAGCGAAAGCGCCAAAAACGGCAGTCCTGCTTCCATATACCTTGCCTGTCTCAGCCTTGCGATAAGAAAGACAAGCCCAAGCAGGAGCAGCGCCATAAGCATCTTGAGCCATATCAGGTTATTTACGCCTGCCGCAGCAACAGCCGCATAAATAATCACGTCAAAAAGCCATTCGTGGGAATACCATTTTGAAGTTGCCGAGTAGGAAAACGTGTCGTTTTGGGGCAGGCCGTGGGCCCTTACTATTTCCCTGCCTGATGACATGTGCCACCAAGTGTCGCTGTCCATGAAGCTGTTGTGGGACAGGCTGAAAACCGTAAACAGTATTGACGCGATAAAAAATATCTTTGCCGGATTATTGTTTGGTTCCATATCAAGATTTTATTTTGATGAAAACCATTTTTACCGTGTCTTTGGTGTCGTTTATTATTGCGTGCTTTTCTTTTTTCTCCGCGGTAAATGCGTCGCACGGCTTTACCCTGAACTCCCTGCCGCCTGCTAAAAATTTCGGCTCGCCGGAGACAAAGTAAAAAAGCTCGGTCTCGTCCTCGTGCAAATGCTCGTTTATCACGTCCCCGGGCTTTATATACGCCACACCGAGCGAATACTTGTCCTCGACAAAAAGGTATTTTGAGCCTGACTGTTTTTCCTTGTTCTTGAATTCTACATTTTGATCGTTAATGTATTTCATCTGTCTGCCTCCAAGCAAGAGTTTATTTTGCGAACCGTCAACAGGTGCAGCAAAATATTACTCTTGCTTGCACCCGTTCCAGTCCCCGCAAGGGGACAAGTGGTGCTGCTTATAATTTATTTTCCATCTTATAAAACCCCCTGTTGCCCCTTTATTGAAAAAGGGGGGGTAAAATCACAGTTAACCCGTTCTTTCTACTTGTCCCCCTTAACAAGGGGGGAATTAAAAAAAGGGGGGTTGCGTTTTATTATTTTCTTCTCTTATACAAAATTATATTACTTGTCTCTATCTGTTTGTCGTAAAACGACTTTATAAGCCCGTTAAACATGTTCTCTTTCTCGTCTTTTGTGAGCGCGAAAAAATCAGGCGGGTTGTCCGCGATTTTCTCAAAAAGCGCCTGGAAATCCTTTTTATAATAACCCATCGGCGTCGCGTAGATGAACCTGCCGGGCGCTTTTATCCCGGTCAAAAAATATATTTCCGGCTCGTTTGGCCAGACAAAAAGAGTTGTCTTTTCATTTTTTTGTCTGTTGATTATCTCGGCTATTGCCCTGCTGTCGTGAAACATCACCATTGTGTATATTCCGCTTTTGTAATACTCCACAATTTTCAATACCTTTATATACACAACAAGATTTATAACCAGGGCCAGTATGAGCACTGCGATCACTGCCCTCTTTTCCATTTTTTCCTTCAGTATGAGGTAAAAATCCCATATCATCATTGCGCTAAGAATCGCAAACCCCGGTACAAGCACCAGATAATAATGGAGTAAAGGCCCTTTCAGGATAACTATTCCAATGTACATTGTTGCGGAAAAAAAGAAAATCAGGAAATTTGCCCTTTCTTTCGGCTCCCTAAAAAGCATGTATACCGACCAGAGGAAAGACAAAAAAAGCAGCGTGTCGGTATCGATTATAAACTTTAATCCATCGGCCAGAGCGGGCATGCCGGTGCTCTGATTGCCGCCTATATAAAAAAAGTTGTACAGGACATTGCAGTCGATGAATTCGTTCATTATCCCGTTTTTTATCGCCCAAGCAAACACGAGCAAAGTTACAAGGAAAAAACCGCAGGTATACCAGACTGAGTAGCGTACCGCGTTTTTTATGTTCCTGTAGTAATAAAATATATATATCAGCGGCACCAGGAAAATAAAAATCACCATGGTCTTCACGTAAAAGGCCACGCCGATAAAAATGCCCGCAATAAAAAAGCTCACATGCTCGTATTTTTTCTCGATGTCCAGTAAAAACAGCATTGCCAGCAGCAGCGGTATCTGCAGGAACACCTCGGTGTTTGCAGTCTCCCCGCCCATCATGTAATTGTTCTGGTAAACCATGTATATCAGCGCGGCCAGCAGGGCCACCCACCTGTTGCTGAAATGCCGGGTCAGGATAAACACAAGCACCATTGAAATGAGCACGCATATGGTCGTGAAAACCCTTATGGACTCCGCGGATATCCCGAAAAAATCAAAGGCTGTCTTGTATATATAATATATGAAAGGCGGTTTGTGGTCGAAAGTGTCCCTATATGGCAGTTCGTGGCTGTACACATGCTGGGCAATATAGGCGTATGTGCCCTCGTCCCTGTCAAGAGGCATGCTGTTAAAAGGCAGCCTTATTGCAAAGGCTGCCAGCACCATGGCAAAAAGAAGGCAGATTTCAAGTATCGTGATCCTTTTATCCATTAGACCGCCTCTTTTAATATTTTCAGGACTTTTTTGTCGTCCATCTTCACCGAGTTATAAGCCATTGAGCCTGTGTAAACTATCTTTTCCATTACCAGGCCGGTTTTATCATTTGCTTTTTTGTCTATGCCTGACAGCTTTGCCGGTATGCCCATTTTTTTATTCAGCGCCTTTATGCCCTTTACAATATCAAAGCCGAGTTTTTTATTGAGCTGTGCAAATGCCTTCCTGCTTTTTTTCGCGTTAAAGCCGAGCACATAAGGCATGAGCACTGCGTTCACGAGCCCATGCGGCATTTTAAGCGCGGCTCCCACAGGGTGCCCTATCCCGTGCACTGCCCCGAGTCCTGCGTTCGCAAAAGCCATGCCTGCAGTCACGCTTGCCAGGAGCATATTGTGCCTTGCCTGCCTGCTTTTGCCGTTTTTATAGGCCCTGAGCATGCTTGAAAAAATCATCTCAATCGCACGCATGGAAAGCGCCTTTGTGAATTCATTTGCCGATACGGAAAAATACGATTCCACGGCGTGGCTCAGCGCGTCCATGCCGCTGTATGCCGTGATAGCAGGCGGCATAGTGAGCGTGAGCTGTGGGTCGGCAATCACAGCGTCGGGTATCAGCGAGTCTCCGCGCAAGCTTGTTTTTATGCCTTTGGCTGTGTAGGTAAGCACTGAGTTTTTCGTGGCTTCAGAGCCGGTGCCGGCTGTTGTAGGTATTGCTATAAAATAAGCTCCCCTTTTTGTTATCTTGGCCTTGTCATCCAGATATTCCGCGACGCTTAAGTCGTCTTTGAAGATCCCTGCCGCGGCTTTTGCGCAGTCCAGCGTGCTGCCGCCGCCGAGCCCTATTATGCAGTCAATGTTATTTTGCTTGGCGTAAGAAGCGCATGAATCCACGGTTTCAACAGAAACCTCAGGCTCCACGCCGGAAAATACAAATGATTTTTTTTTGGATTTGTTAATGATATCCAGCACCCATGATAAGGCGCCTGACTTTTTCATGGAATTTTTTCCTGTAACCACAAGCACGTTTTCACCTTTCAGCACACTGCCCAGCCTGCCCAGGCTTCCGAACCCAAAGAGTATTTTCGGAGGCAGTAAAAGGCTGAATTCTTTCATATGATTACAGCCCCGCCGTAACCGACGACCTGGCTGTAATCCCCGCTCGAGTCCCCCGAGTTCATATATTTGATTATTTTCGCCTGCTTTGCGCCGAGCAGCTTGCATGCGTGAATCATGACAAATGTCGGCATCCAGCCGCACATTGAAATGTCGTGTTCCTGGACAACGTTCAAAAGTTCGCTCTCGTCGAGCTTTTCTATTGCCTCGAGCACAAGCGAGTCTTTCTTATGCGCCGATTTTGAATCCTCGTAATGCGTCAGGTCCGTGGATGCTATGAGCAGCCCGTCCCTGCCTTTTACGCTCGTGCTTATTGCCTCTGCAACGTCTTTCAGGTGACCTATGTTGTACTCGCCGAATATTATCGGTACAAACGAAAAATTTTTCTTTATTTCCTGGAGAAAAGGCAGCTGCACCTCTATCGAGTGCTCCTTCAGGTGCGCGGCAGTGTCTTTTTTTATGTGTCCCGAGTTGCTGAGTATGTCGTTTGCAAGCGGCTGGTTTATTTTCACGTCTCCCAGCGGCGTCCTCCACACTCCCTCGCTCATTATTGATATAGGCTGGCCCATACCTGTGTGGTTGGGCCCCATTATTATGACAACATCGGGTATGTTTATCGACGAGTAAACTTCCCCTGCGACCTTGCCGGAATAAATATAGCCCGCGTGCGGCACCACAATGCCTTTCGCGTCGAACTTCTGTTCTTTTTTCACAATGTATTCATTGACGTGCTTTTTCAGCGCGTAGGCGTCCGCCTCGTAAAACATCCCGGCTACAGCAGGGTCTCTGAGCATTTTGAACCTCACAAAAGTGATTTTTAATATCAACTTCCTTTATTCTTATGCATTTTACTCAATTATCAAGCCTGTGTCAATCATCCGGGTGCAGCAGACAATCTATCGCAGGCATTGCTACTGCGTATTATCCTGCCCCTGGTTTATTTTTAATAAAATCTGCTCAATGGCCTGCCTGTCATCGCTGCCGCACTGCAACGCCTTTTCAAGCATTTCTTTTGCCGGCTTCCAGAGCTTTTCTTCGCAGTAAATCATTCCAAGCGATTCATAAGCCTGGCAATAGTTTTCTTTTGTTTCAACGGTTTTCTGCAGGTACTTTATCTGGCTGTCTTTATCTCCAAGTTCCTTGTAAACAAATGACATGTTGTAATAAATATGCGCTGTTTCCTGGTTCCACGGAAGCAGCATGGCATAATTATAATATTTTAACGAAGCGGTATAATTCTTTTTTTCAAAAAATTCATAGGCCTTTTCAGCAAGCTTTTCGCTGTACAAAGCAACCAGCCCTTTATCATAACCTGTATTTGCGTCGCAAATACCGCGGTATGAGTAAATTTTATAAATTTGGTCCGGCGCATGTTCGTTTCCCGTTGTTATTTCATACAGCAGCCCTGCGGTTTCCTGCTTAAAATTGTTTATTACAGCTTCATCTTTTTTGCTTAAATAAAAATTATTATTTATTGAGTTTTTTCTGATTGCGTTTATCAGGTTGCCTGTCGGATTGTGCTCATCCATGCCTGCATCCCCGAATTTCATCCTGAAATCATCTATTCCCCATTTATATTGAAGCGAATATAGGCTTGCGTATTTAATATCCTGCGCTTTGCGCTCCACCCACCGCAGATACGTGACTGGCATCACATAATAGTCGGTGTACAGCATGCAAAAACTGCCCGGTTGTATTGTGTCGAGGATATTGTTCCCAAAATCATATGCGAGGAAATTATTCCTGCTGTTGTTTGTTTTAAACTGCAGAAAACCTGAATATAATAAAATAACAATTAAAACTCCTGAAAAAATTATTTTGTAAACTCTTTTAACAAACAATCCGTATATCAGGTATATCCCGGTTATTAAAAAAATTGCCACTATATAGAGTGATGGCATAAGAAAAGTTCCTGTCGCCCATTCAAATTTTTGTCCCAGGCGCAGGGAAAAGGTCACTATAAATAAGTTCGTCAGGAATACGCTTAAATAAAGGAATGAGATTTCTTTTTTTATGCGCCGCAGCGCATAAAATCCTGCAAGCAAAAATATCCCGGACAGGTAAAAATTCGTTAAAAACAAAAGGGCTATTTCTTTTAAGTGGTATGCTTTGACAAATATGGATGGGAACCCGCCATGCGAATACCCTGATAAAAAAATCGTGAAGAATAAATTTTTTAAGTTATACGGCCTTGCCATAAGAACAAAAATATTCCCGTTTTGTGCCCTTATAAACAGGTAAATATATACGCTGGTTCCGAGTAAAAATAACAATGCACACACCGCAAGATTGTATGGTGTCAGCTTTTTCCTGTATTTGTAAAAAATATATGCAAGCGCAGGCAGAAAAATTGCCATACTCGGCCAGTGGTTTGCAAGCGACAGGCCAAAAATATATAACATTAAGTACAGGCGCCTGATGTTAAAAGCGTCCAGCAGGCTCAGGCTAAAAAACATCAATGAAGACAGGAATAAAATATTTAAAATATATATCCCGCCCTTCGCTTCGATTGACTGGTTCCAGAAAATATATGAAAACGCAAGTATAAAAACCCCAAGGAAATTAATTATTTTATTTTCATAACGGAAAATCCGTAAGGTAATCTGCCTGGTTACATAATAAAACAGCAAAAGCGCTGCCATAGCAAGTAATATGGCAAATAAATTAATCCTGAAAGCAGGCGAACCCACAGGTACCAGCGAAAAAACTTTGCCCGCCATTGCAAAAAGCGGATAACCGGGCGGGTGGCTTATGCCAAGTGTGTATGCCGAGGTTATTGTCTCAGGCGAGTCGTCGTTTTTAAAGGCAGGGAATGCGGTGTAAAGATATAGCTGAAATATAGCAATTAAACAAATCAACAATATTATAATGTCTTTATGCTTTTTCCACATGAATTCCCCTTTGATTCCCATTGTTAAAAAACTTTTTCACATCTTCCATATCATTCGTGATGTTTATCTCAGGCAGTGAGGCTATGAACTGCCTGCCGTATGATTTTGTCGTTATTCTTTTATCCAGTATCATGACCACGCCCGTGTCCTCCTTTGAGCGTATCAGCCTGCCGAACCCCTGCTTGAGCATGAATATCGCGCGCGGCAGCGAGTACTCCCTGAAGGCGTCCTCGCCCCTGTCCTCTATGTACTGGTGTATCGCCTTTTGCAGCGGGTGCTCAGGCACCTCAAAAGGCAGCCTTGTTATGACAACGCATTTCAATATATTGCCGCTTATGTCTATGCCCTGCCAGAAAGTATTCGTGGCAAAGAGCACGGACGGCCCTGCCTTGAAATTCGCGATGAGCTCAGCCGGGCTCTTCTCGCCCTGCATCATAAAATCCCTTTCCTTTGCCTGCTTTTTCAGGGCCTTGTACATCTTTTTCATAAGTTCGGTATTTGTAAAAAGCACAAGCATGTTTCCTGATACGGTGCTGATTATGCTGTCCAGCCTGTTCAAAAGGCTTTCGCTGTAATTGCTGTCCTGCGGCGACGCGATGTCGCTTTCCAGGTATAAAAGCGCCTGCTTTTTGTAGTCAAAAGGCGACTTAAGCAGCTTTGTGCGCGCCTTTGTAAACCCGAGCTGCTTTATTATATAGTCAAAATCCTTTCCCGTAGAAAGCGTGGCCGAGGTGAATATCGTGCTGTCGTAGCTGTCAAGCACGGTCGCGGCAAAAATCTTGTCTATCCTGTAAGGCGTTATATAAAGCACCAGGTTGTCCCTGCCTTCTGCGGCGGCCCAGTAAAAATATTCGTTCTCGTCGCGCGCCAGCCAGTGCTCCATCGTGTTTATGTAATCAGTGCACCTGGCAAGCAGGAATTCATAGTATTTTTTCAGGTCCTCGTTCCTGCCTGTCTCGTATGCTATAGACTCTGATATTTCAAACATCGTGTCCTTTAATCTCGCCTGTATGTCTATTTTGTCATCAAACGGGAAGTCTATCAGGGCCGCTTCTTTTTCAAAAAGCCTGAGTTTGCCGTTATTTATCACTGTCTGGCAGAACTCCTTGAAGTCCTTCCTGGTGGCTGTCAAATGGCTGTGCAAATGGCTGTATGTTTTTTTCGTAAGCCTGTCCTTGCCGCGTAAAAACTCCTCGAGCTCTGATAAAAGCTTCATGTATCCCTGCTCTGAAAACCGCCTGCTGAGTATGCTCCTGGCTACGTCCTCCACCCTGTGCCCCTCGTCGAATAGCGCTATTGCCGACTGCGGCAGGATCTTGTTGTCCACCGCCATGTCGCTGAAAAACAAATGGTGGTTTATTACTATGATATGCGCCTTTGCCAGCTTTCGTTTCATTTTATAATAATAGCACTTGAAAAAGTTCTCGCATTTTTCGTCCCTGCACAGCTCGGACATCCTGTTTACCTCTGCCCACGCCTCGTCCGGTATGTGGAACCTGCTGTTTTCCCTCACACCTGCTCCGTCCTTTAAAAACTCTATCATCTCGTCTATGGACTTCACGTTCATGAAAAGCGTGCCCCTGCTTTTGAAGTCCGCGGCCCTGCGCAGGCACATGTAGTTTTCCGCGCCGAAAGCCACCTCAAACCTGAGTTCGGGGAATATTTTTTTTATTATAGGCAGGTCCTTTTTATATATCTGCTGCTGGAGCGCCTTGGTGTACGTCGATACAAAAACCCTTTTATTGTTTAGTATGGCGTATTCCGCCAGCGGGATGAGATACGCGAATGTCTTGCCTATGCCTGTGCCTGCCTCTATTATCAGGTCGCCCTCGCCGCTGTTTACGGTTTCTTTTATCATCTCTGCCATTACGACCTGCTGCATTCTTTCCTCGTAGTTTTCTATATGCAGCGGCAGCTCTTTTTCAAAATATTTTCTCATTAATGCCTCGTGGTTAATTATTTTCCCGTATTCCCCGCCTTCAATTTCCCCGTTCTTCCGAGCTTCTGAGCTTCTGAACTTCTAAGCCGTCCTTCCGCTCTTCCGTTTTTCTGGTCTTAAAACCTTCCAACCATCCAACCCTCTAACCTTCCAGCCTTCCAAAGCTTACCAGTTTTTCTGGTTGTCGTTCTGCTGTTTCTGCGGCACGCCGTTCATCCTGTTTTCCATATACTGCATTATCTGCTGCGGGCTCATATTGAACATATCCGGCATTTCCTGGTTGTTGTATTTTTGCTGCTGCTGTTTTTGCCGGCTTATATATCCCTCTACCTGCTTTTCCTGGTTTTTCATCTGGTTCAGCATCGCCTGTATCTCGTCGTCAGACATGCCGGGGTTTGGTTTTGCCTTCTGCTGCTTGGCCTGCTGGCCCTTTCCCTGCTGCTGTTGCGCGTTTTGCTGCTGCCCGTTTTGCTGTTTTCCGTTCTGCTGCTGCGCCTGGTTCTGCTTTCCCTGCTGGCCCTGGCTTTGCTGGTTTTGTCCCTGTTGGTTCTGCTGGTTCTGGCTGTTTTGCTGGTTCTGGGGGTTTTTCTGCTGTTCCTCAAGCTTTTTCTTGGTTATATCTATATTATATTGGATATCCTCGTCATCGGGTTTTAGCTTCAGTGCGTAATTATATGCTGCCAAAGCCTTGTCATACTGTTCAGAACGAAAAAGCGCGTTACCGAGGTTGTAAAACCCCTCATACCTGTCAGGGTTTTTATTGACAAAATCGCTGTATTCCTTCAGGGCATCCTGGTACTGGCCCTTTAGGTAATATTCATTGCCCTGCTTGAACTCGTTATAAGAGTACGCCAGCGCAGGCAATAATATTATGCTAATTGTTATTAATATTTTTTTCATTTCAAACCTCTTTGTTAAATTATAAAAATATTTTACACCAGTTTCATATAAAATCAAGTGCATGATTCCTGCTGAAATATTAGACGTCGCAGGCCGTAAAAAAATCCTTAAAAACAATCGAAAAATTCCCCTCTCCCTTGACGGGAGAGGGCTTGGGTGAGGGTGGTGCTTTCAACAGTTTCTCCGCACCCCTCTCTCTGACTCTCTCCCTCAAGGGGAGAGAGTTTTTTTATAATAATTCGAATAGTCTTTTATCTCTAAAATTCCTTTCCGGATTGACTTTTGCCCGTATTTAAAATAAAATCTTGCTAACAACTAAAAGAGGTATAAAAATTGGCAGAATTAATGAAAAAATATACAACCAAGCTCCTTCATCTTACGATATACACCATATTCTTTATAGTACCGCTTTCCTTCTGGCTGTCCTGCCACGAGAGTTTCGAGACTCCCAAAAGCATTAATTTTTATGTCCTGCTGAGCCTGGCTGTTGCCCTTTTTATGCTCCAGCAGGCATTGAACAAAAATTTTACCTTTAAATACACTTCGTTCTCGGTGCCTGTCCTGGCGCTCCTGCTTGTCTTTTTTGCCTCGCTTTTAAAAAGCGTCATAATAAACAAATATGCCTTCCCTATCCACTGGCAGTTTTTCAAGCTTATAATGGCAAATGTCGTGCTTTATTTCCTTATAATAAACACTTTCGCTAAAAACGACATTTTAAAGCTCATATTTTTCGTGCTCTTGTCCCACTTTATCGTCGTATCCTATGGCGTTTTGCAGTATTTCGGCATAGACATCATTCACTGGGCTTCTTTCGGCGAGGGCAGGGTTTACTCCACCATGGGCAATCCCGACTACATGGCCACGCAGTTCGGCGACGTCATCCCTCTGCTTATTGTTTTGTCCCTCACCAATATCAGGCGCATCACCAGGTTCATTATCCTGCTTTTCCTTGTTCTGATGTTTTTCCTCATAATAGTATCCCACGGCCGCGGCGCCTGGTTTGGGTTCCTCGGCTCGCTTGTTTATCTTTTTGCCATGTTTGCTTTTGCCTATGGCAGGGAATTTTTCGCAAAATACAGGTATTTTTTCGGCTTTATTACAGCCTTCGTGATTTTTCTTGTCTTTATATTTTCCGTTCCAAACCCTTTGAACAGGAACTCAAACACCATCATAGACCGTCTGAAAAGCGGCATGACCATGACAAGCGACTCGGTCGCTGTGCGTCTGCTTTACTATGAGTCGGCCCTGCAAATGGCAAAATACAACCCGCTTTTCGGCGTAGGCGTCGGCGGTTTCTCGCTGAACACCGCGTTTTACCAGAGAAAAGTTTACGACAGGTGGCTGAAAGTGTATCCCCCGCTCGCGGACAAGATACAGCCGCACGTGGAACTTTATACCCACAATGATTTCCTGCAGACTTTGTCCGAGATAGGTTTGGCCGGTTTCGGCATTTTTACATGGCTGTTTACATGTTTTTTTATCATGGCAGGTAAAAAACTCACAAAGGAAGAAAACCAGCTCACCAAGAATATTTTGCTCGGCTTAACAGCCTCTGTAATAGCTTTTCTTTTAAACGGCCTTTTGAATTTCCCGTGGCGCGTAGTTCCAACCCTGATACTCCTGTGGACGGTTTTCAGTTTTTTCTCGCTGGCAGAGAATAAAAAAATTATAAAATATAATTTTAATGCAGGCCTTGAGTGGCTCGTGCCTCTGCTTATGATTATTGTTTTATTCATATCCACTTTGCAGGTAAAAACCCTGTACGCGGATATAGGCGTCAAGGACGGCCAGACATTCTTTGCCGCAGGCAAATACGAAGACGCAAGAAAGACATTTGAAAATGCCCTTTCCAGCAACCCTCGCGGCACCGACATGATAGAACTGGTGCTTTACACAGGCAACGCGTACAACGCGCTCAAGGATATCAACAAGGCGCTGGATTATTATAAAAAAGGCCTTGCAATGTTCCCGAATTTTATCGAGTCGCACTATAACATTGCCAATGTTTACATGAACAACGGCATGATTGACGACGCGATAAAAGAATACGATGCCGTGCTCTCCCTTGACCCAAAGTTCACCGCAGCAATAAACAACCTGGCCAATATTTATTATTCGAAAAAGGATTTTGAGAAATGCCGCGACCTGTATATAGACTCAGTAAAGTACAATCCTACGGGCGTCGAGTCGATGTATAACCTCGGCGCGACATATTTGATGCTGAAGCAGTACGATAAGGCTGCAGAGGAATTCCGGAAGGTGCTCGAAATCAAGCCAGATTACTCTCTCGCCAAAGAATGGCTGCAAAAGATGAAAATGATGGGGTTAATTAAGTAAAAACAATTACCGTTTCATTCTTATTTCAAAGAAATATACCATTATATAAATTAAAATGCCTAGTATTGTTAATAATAAACTTAAAAGTATTTTTGTTCTGCTGTAATAGAACTTTATTTCGTGTTTTCCTTTCTCAACAGGAACTCCCATTATCGCGTAATCAACATTATAGATTTTACCGGGGTTGTTATCAATTTTTACTTTCCATGAAGGATAATAATTATTCGACAACACGAGTATGCCGGCTTTATTTGTTTCATAATCAATTATTATTTTATTTGGAGTATACTCTTTTATATTTAGATTGTAATTTAGCTGTTCAGGACTTGTTTGAATTGGTATATCCGCAGTAGTCAATGCCACAGTCGGGTTAAATTGCGCTGATTTTAAAAAATAAAATATCTCATCATCGTTTTCAACCTTTTCAACCTTATCCAGGATAAAAGCCCTAGGAAAAACCTTTGTGTCTTCAATCAATTGGATTGGGCCGCTTATAATTTCATCAAATCCAGGCGTCTTAATATACATATCTGTTATATAATACTTGATATTGTACAGTCTGTTGACAGTCAGGCTGAAAAAAGCCTGTTTTTTGAGCATATTTGCGTATTTTAACGGCAATAATCCATGGTCTCCG
>Ga0335078_10001426_pt1 | contig 36082 bp, 36 predicted proteins | sample Lox_Sample_32_FD_206711 | JGI IMG/M metagenome (GOLD analysis project Ga0335078, IMG submission 206711) | Soil microbial communities from Loxahatchee National Wildlife Refuge, Florida, United States - Lox_Sample_3.2 | ecosystem: Environmental > Terrestrial > Soil > Wetlands | place: USA...
CTGCCGATCGCGGTCGACGCGATCTCGGTCTTCCGCATCTTGAACGGCAAGATCGCCGAGGAGTGGACGGTGTGGGACGCGCTAGGGCTGCTGCAGCAGGTTGGCGCGGTGCCGGCGCCCGTTTGAGGCGGACACATGCCCGAATCAGATGAAGTTCTCGACATCGGTGCCCTCGGCGCCCGGGTGGTGCTCCATCCCACGGGGTCAGATGCCAAAGCGCCAGACGCGAGCTTCGACATCATCGGCCGGCCACGTGGGTTCGTGGCCCAGCCGCACGTCCACACGCGCCAGGTCGAGCGGTTCGAGGTGCTGAGCGGCGAGATGTTGCTGGTGCTCGATCGCCACCGGCACGTGCTCCGGGCCGGTGACCGGATGTCGGTTCCGGCCGGCAAGGCGCATCGTCAGCTGCCTTCCGGATCCGGTGACGCCCACGTGCGCGTCACCGTCAGCCCCGCCGGCCGCACCGAGGAGTTTCTCCGCCTGATCGCGGCGCTCTCCCGCGACGGGCAGTTCACGGGCCAGGGGTTCCCGAAGCCGGTCGCCGCCGCGCGCCTGACCCTCGACTTCGCCGACACCGGTCACGCAGCGGTTCCGCCGGTGGCCGTGCAGCGATCGCTGGCCAAAGGCATCCTGGCCGTGGCCGGCCTGTGGCGTGAATATGCGTTCGTCGACGAGTGGGATGTCGCGGCGCCCGCAGGCGCGGTGTTCGAAGCGCTCGCCGACACACGCACCTACCCCGACTGGTGGCGCCCGGTTTATCTCGACGTGGAGGCCGACGGACCGCCGGCACTCGGAACCGTGTCTCACCAGCACTTCAAGGGGCGGCTCCCATACCACCTGCGGACCCGGTCACGAATCACGCGACTCGAGCCGGACCGTGTGATCGAGGCCGAGGTCGACGGTGATCTCAGGGGTCACGGGGTGTGGACGGTGACGCCGACCGACGATGGATCACACGTCCGGTTCGAATGGACCGTGCACGCCGATCGCCGCCTGCTGCGGATACTCACGCCGTTCCTGCGGCCGGCCCTGCGCGCCAATCACGCCTGGGCGATAGCGCGGGCGATCGATGGCCTCGAGCCGTACCTCGTCGCGCGCGCCGCAGCGCGGCCTACTTCAATAGCCGTGACAGCCGCCGGTCCTTCATGAGCTTGCCCTCGGTCTGACACGTCGGGCAGTAGCACATCACGTAGTCCTCGTAGAACACCGCCTCGAGCTGATCGCCGCAGCGCGGGCACGGCTCGCCGTTGCGGCGATGGACGGTGAGCGGCATCGGCAGCTTGTCGGGGATCGGGAGCGAGAGCGTGGACTCGTAATGCGCGATAGTGTCGCCGAGGACTCGAACGGTCTCCTCACGCAGCCGGTCGGCTTCGTCGCCGTCGAGATCGGACCCGCGCTTGAACGGCGAGATCATCGCGCCATGGAGGATCTCGTCGACCCAGGAGCGGCCGATGCCGGCGATCACGTGCTGGTCGCGGAGCAGCGCGTACAGCGGACGCGGCTGATCGAGGAGCTCGGAGAACGGAGGGGGGTCGGGCCATGCTTCGGGGCCGAGCGCGGCGATCGTCTCCTCGTCGTCGACCTCCGCGGATCGCAGCACCTTGACCCACGCACGCTGCCGGGTGCCGAACTCTCGCAGGCGCAGCTCGCGGCCGTCCGCCAGCCGCAGAAGGAACCGCGAGGTCCGGTCGCGGAGCGACGCGCGCGTGTCGAACAGCTGAAGACGGCCGGCCGACATGAGATGGATCTCGATCGCGAGGTCGCCGTCGAGCTCGATCACGAACAGCTTGCCGCGGCGCCCGATCCGCTCGATCCGGTGGCCGGCAAGCGCCGTCAACGGCGGGTCGAACGTCTTCAGCGCGTTGATCCCGGGCGCGAGCGCAGACTCGATCTCGGCGCCCGCGACGGCGGCGCCGATCAGGCGTGCGGTGATCTCGACCTCGGGTAGCTCGGGCATGGCGTGATGTTCAGAGCGTAGCTACCGCTCGCGCCTGCGCCGGTACTCTGGCTGGCTCTATGCCGGTCTCGCTCGCCCCCGACGACATCGTGCGCACGCACGCCGAAGCCGCCGCCAACGACCGCGAGCCGCTGCTCGTGGTCGAGCCGCTGATCGACTTCCTCTCCGAGGAGGGCCTCGAGGCGCCGGCCGACCTGACCGCGACGCCGATCGGCGACGGACACTCGAATGTGACCTTTGCACTGTCGACCGGCGTCGTGCTCCGCCGTCCGCCCCGAGGACCGCTGCCACCGAGTGCCCACGACGTGCTGCGCGAAGCGCGGCTGCTCCGCGCGCTCGAGCCCACGCACGTGCGCGCACCCGGCGTGCTCGCGGTGTGCGACCGGCCAGAGGTGATCGGGGTTCCGTTCTATGTGATGGAGCGGATCGACGGCGAGGTCATCACCGACACGGTGCCCGCGGAACTCGACACCCCCGAGCAGCACGGACGGATCGCCGACGAGCTGATCGACGCGCTCGTCGAGCTGCACGACATCGACTGGATCGGCGTCGGCCTCGAAGGGTTCGGCAAGCCGACGGGTTACCTGGAGCGACAGCTGCGCCGCTTCAACGGGCTGTGGGAGCACAACCGCACGCGCGAGCTGTCCCAGGTAGAAGAGGTTGGCGCGTGGCTGTCGCAGAACATCCCCGAGTCGCCGCCGGCAACGATCGTGCACGGCGACTACCGGCTCGGGAACACGATGTTCCATGCGGGCGCTCCCGCCCGGTTGATCGCGATCTTCGACTGGGAGATGGCGACGATCGGCGATCCGCTCGCCGACGTCGGCTACATGCTGATGCACTGGACCGAGCCCGGCGATGCCCGCGGCAAGTTCAACCTGAACAACGTGACGCTCAGGCCCGGGTTCCCCACGCGTGCCGAGCTCACGGCGAGGTACGAGGAGCGGTCGGGCCGGTCGGTGCAAGCGCTCGATTGGTATGTGACGCTCGCGCTTTGGAAGGCGGTGGTGTTCATGGAGGGCAACTACAAGCGCGCGCTCGCGGGGTCGACCGACGATCCGTATCTGAAGACGTTCGGCGACGGCGTCGTCGAAATCGCCCACCGCGCACTCGCCGTCTCGCAGCATGGTCTCTGACAACACGACGTACCCCGGACTCCTGGTCGACTGGGGCGGGGTCTTGACCAGCGACGTGTTCGCGTCGTTCGGCGCCTTCTGCGAGCTCGAGGGACTCGAGCTGGACACGACCAACCGTGTCTTCCGGAACGACGCGGAATGCCGGGAGCTGATCCTCGGCCTCGAGACCGGCGCCGTGGCGCAGGAAGAGTTCGAGCCGCGGGTGGCCTCGCTGCTCGGCGTGGAGGCGTCCGGTCTGATCGACCGGCTGTTTGCCGGCGCCCGCCCCGACGAGGACATGGTCGAAGCTGTCCGCCGCGCCCGCGTCGGCGGTATCCGGACGGGACTCGTGTCGAACTCGTGGGGTACCACGCGCTATCCGCGGGACCTGCTGGCCGAGGTGTTCGACGCCGTGGTCATCTCCGGAGAGGTCGGCCTGCGCAAGCCGGCGCGAGAGATCTACGTCCTGGGCGCCGAGCGCATCGGCATGGCGCCGAACGACTGCGTGTTCGTCGACGATCTCCGAGTCAACCTGGCTCCGGCGGAGTCACTCGGCATGGCGACCGTTCACCATCGCGCCGCGGACGAGACGATCGCACAGCTCGAGCGGTTGCTTGGCGTGAGCCTTCGATGACGCGGGCGCTGTCGCTCGCGGTCTTGGCGTTCGCGATCACCGGCTGCGGTAGTTCGTCCCCGTCGCTGAGCCGGCTTCGCCGCCAGGCGACCAGCATCTGCCAGCGCGCTCTGGCCGAGTCCGATCGGATCCAGCCACCGGCGCTTCCGTCGGACACGGCGCCGTTCTTGCGCCGCGGGGCCGCGGCGCTGTCAACCGAACTCTCGGAGCTCCGCACGCTGAAAGCCCCGGCCGAGAACGCCGCCTCCTACTCGGCCGCCCTCACGGAGCAGTCTCGCCAGCTGACCACTCTGCAGGAGACGATCCGGGGACTCGACCGCGGGGATGACCCGGTGAGCGCGATCAAGACGCTGCAGCGCCGGCTCGCGCCGACCGAGTCCGCTGGAGACGCGGCGTGGCGCACGCTCGGTCTCCCGGGGTGTGTCAGCCGCTGAGACGAGTGGCTGTCAAACGTGCCGCGGGCCCGGTCGCTTCAGCGACCGGGCCCGCGATATACGGCTCGTGTCAGTCGGTCAGTTGATTGAGTTCAGTGTGTTCTCGTCCGCGTTGACGATGTTCTGCGGCAGCGGGGAGAAGTCGAGCGCGGGCCCGAACGACTGTCCGCCGGTGATCGCGTAGCCGATGAACGACTTCAGCAGGGCTCCCTGCGGGGCGTTGGTCGGGACAAACGCGTACGTGAACGTCGAGATCGGGTACGCCTTCTTCTTGCGCTTCCCCGGGTCGACGATCGTGACCTCGTTGTTGGACGGCACAGCAACCCCTGACGCCGCGGCCGCGATGTTGGGCAGGTTCGGAACCTCATAGTTGCCGGCGGCGTTCTTGATCGCCGCGGGCTGCAGACGGTTCGCGATCAGGTACGAGGCCGCGATGTAGGCGATCCCGCCGTTCGTGCCGATGAGCGCCTGGGCCATGCCCTGGTTGCCCTTGGCACCCACGCCGACCGGGAACGTCACCGTGGTGGAGGCGCCGACCTTGCCCGCGAACGCGCCGCTGACATCCGACAGGTACCGGGTGAACGCAAACGTGTCTCCGGATCCGTCCGAACGCCAGAACACCGTGATCTTCGTGTGGGGGATCTTCAGGCCCTTGTTCAGCTTCTTGATCTGCGGATTGCTCCAGTTGGTGATCTGACCCAGGTAGATCTGGGCGAGCACGGACCCGGTCAGACGAAGCGCCGCACCCTTCGGCCTCAGGCCGTTGAGGTGGTAGCTCACGCCCGTCGCGGTCAGCGCCCAGGGGATCTGGACGATGTTGGACGGAACGCCGGAGTATGAGGACAGCGGCGCGTCGGAGCCGCCGAAGTCAACGAGGCCGGCGACGATGTCCTTCTCGCCGCTCCCTGACCCGACGGGGGAGTAGTTGACGAGGCTGCTGGTGGACGTGTCCCACACCGCGGCCCATTCGGCCTCGATCGGAGCGACCAGCGTCGAGCCGGCCCCGTTGAGAGTGGGCGTGGCTGCGGACGCGGCAGCGGCGCTCAGGCCTAAGACACACCCCGCCAGCAACCCAGCGCATGTAACGGTGACCAACCTCTTGAAGAGCAAAGCAGTGATCCTTTCCTTGTGGGGAATTCCCGAGAAGACTCTCGACGTGGACCGGCCGCCCCTCGCGAGATCGCGCAAAGCATCTCCGTGAAGATTTGGCCACTTGTGGCCAACTTGTAACCACGTTGTTGAAAGCCTGTGAGTGATGGAGGGTCGCGAAGTCCGCGATCGAGCTTTTCCGTACGCTTGCGCGCCGTGTCTTCGAGGGCGAGGCTCACACCGGCGTGGGGAGGTTCTCGCGACCGCGCAGGGAGGCGGACCGCGCAGCGCCGCGCGGGACGGCTAGGCGACCGCGTCATGTTCGGTCTGTGCGCGCTGGCCGGCGTGCTCGTCGTCCTGACACTCGTCGACGTCGTCTACCAGCTGATCAGTAACGGCCAGCCGGCGATCTCGAAGTTCGGACTCGGCTTCGTGACGAGCACGAAGTGGCAGCCCAACTTCCACATCGAGGGCGCGGCGGCGCTTCTCTACGGAACAGCGGTGAGCTCGCTGATCGCGGTCGTGCTGGCGACGCCGCTCGGGATCGCGATCGCCCTGTACCTGAGCATGATGGCCCCGGGCCGGGTGCGCGCGGTCGTCGGGCCGCTGGTCGAGCTGCTCGCGGCGGTTCCGAGCATCATCTACGGCTTCTGGGGACTGGTCGTGCTCGTGCCGTTCATCGACGGCATCGAGCCCGGGCTCCACAGCGCGCTCGGCTTCATCCCGGTGTTCGGACCGGCGTCGCCGATCGGGATCAGCGTGTTCACCGCCGGGCTGGTCCTGACCGTGATGATCCTGCCGATCATCTCGGCGCTGAGCCGCGACCTGTTCCTGACCGTCCACGCGGAACTCAAGGACGGCGCCGCGGCGCTGGGCGCGACGCAGTGGGAGATCATCCGCGGGATCGTCCTCCCCACGACCGTGTCGGGCGTCAGCGCCGCGGTGGTCCTCGGGCTCGGGCGTGCCCTCGGCGAGGCGATCGCCGTCTCGTTCGTGATCGGCGATGTCACCGCGATTCACCGATCGCTGTTCGATCCGGGCTCGTCCGCCGCCGCGGAGATCGCCAATCAGTTCCCGTCTCCGGTCGATCCTCTGCACACGGCCGCGATGTTCTACGTCGGCCTTGTGCTGGTGGTGATCTGCATGCTCACGAGCGTGGCATCGCGCATGATCGCCGGACGGTTCGACGTGACCCGGAGGGTCATTTGAGCGCCGCCGCGGAGATCGCCCCGTTCGAGGGCATGCCGTTCGATCCGACGGCACCCCTCATGCCGTCGGGCAACCTGCGCCGGCGCGCCGCGGTGAGCCGGTTCGTCCAGGTCGCCGCGACAGCAGCGGCCGTGTTCGCCGTCGCGGTGCTCGTGATCGTGCTATACGGGGTCGCCTCCCGCGGCGCGTCGGCTCTGAGCTTGGGCTTCGTGATCCACAACCCGTCGGGGTTGGCCGGCGGCGGGATCTTCAACTCTCTGCTCGGCACGCTCGAGATCGTCGCGTTCGGCGCCGTGATCGCGCTTCCGATCGGAATCCTCACCGGGTTGTACCTGACCGAGTTCGCGGGGCCTCGCTCTAAGACCGCGAGTGCGCTCCGGCTCGCGCTCGACGTCATGGCGGGCCTGCCGACGATCATCGTGGGGTTGTTCGTCTACGGCCTGATCGTCATTCCCCAGCATCGACAGTCAGGGTTCGCCGGCGGGATCGCGCTCGCGATCGTGATGCTGCCCCTGATGGCGCGCTCCAGCCAGGAAGTTCTGCTGCTCGTCCCGGGCAGCCTTCGCGAGGCTGCCGACGCCCTCGGCGTGCAACGCTGGCGCGCCGTCGTCAGCGTGATCCTGCCGGCTGCGTTCGGGGGGATCCTCACCGGGGCGATCCTGGCCACGGCCCGAGCCGCGGGCGAGACCGCACCGCTGCTGATCTGCGACTCGATCGGCTTCAACCCGTTCACCACTTCCCTGAATCTGTTCCACGGCGTCCCGAGCGTGTCGATGTTCATCTACCAGTCGTACGACCTGCCTCTGGCTCAGGCCGTGACGCGCGCGTGGGGAGCGGCCTTCGTCCTGATGATGTTGATTCTCATCGCCAACGTCCTGGCTCGGCTGATCCTCGCTCGCAGCCGTGCAAAGATGGGCCGATGACCGACTGGGACCGGACAGCGAGCCAGATACGCCGCGCTGAGGAAGCGAGGCGGCGCATCCGGATCCGGACAGAGCCGGTACTCCCGGTCATCACCACGGAGCCGCCAACCAACGGGACGGCCGTGCCTCAGGAACACGCCGTGGTGTTCGACATTCGCGACATCTCGATCTACTACGGACAGAACCGCGCGCTGACCGGTACGTCGATGAAGATCTATCGCAACAAGGTGACCGCGGTGATCGGCCCGTCCGGTTGCGGGAAGTCGACGTTCATCCGCAGCCTCAACCGGATGAATGACTCGATTCCGGGTTTCCGTCTCACCGGTCAGGTTCTCTACCACGGCCACGACCTGTACGACGGCCGGGCGAACCGGGTCGAGGTTCGCCGGCGGATCGGGATGGTGTTCCAGAAGCCCAACCCGTTCCCCAAGTCGATCTACGACAACGTCGCCTGGGCACCCCGGAACCTCGGGATGAAGGGTCGGCTGGACGAGCGTGTGGAGCAGGCGCTGCGCCAGGCTGCGCTGTGGGAGGAGGTCAAGGACCGCCTGAAGGACAGCGCGCTCGGCCTCTCGGGCGGTCAGCAGCAGCGGTTGTGCATCGCGAGAGCGATCGCGATCGAGCCCGACGTGCTGCTGTTGGACGAGCCGGCCTCGGCGCTCGATCCGGTGGCCACCGCCTCGATCGAGGACCTGATGCACAACCTCAAGCACCGGTTCACGATCGTGATCGTCACCCACAACATGCAGCAGGCGGCGCGGGTCGCCGACCGCACGGCGTTCTTCAGCCTCGACACCACCGGGCCGGTGAGGGTCGGAACGCTGATCGAATACGGCGACACCGAGACGATCTTCCGTAGCGCCGCCGACCCGCGCACGCGCGACTACGTCGCCGGAAAGTTCGGCTAACGAAGCGAGACCCGGCCGAGGCCGGTCTCAGCGGAAGATCGAGTCGCTCGAGACCTGCTGGAGGATCGGCTGGCCGCACTGCCAGCAATACGAGGCGCCAGTGCTGTGCGGCGACCCGCATGAAGCGCACACGCCGGCGGTCGCGCTGTGCTCGAGTTTCAGGATCCGCTCGATCTCGGACAGCTCGGAGTCCGCATCCTGGAGCAGCGCCGCGCGCTTGACGAGCACGTCGATGTGGATCCTGTCGCGGATCGCCATTTCGTAGACGAGCCCACCGAGATCCCATTGCATCTCGGCGACACGAGCCCTGAGGACGTCGCGCCGGCGTTCGAGGTCGATGACCTGACTCTCGGTCGGAGCCGCGTTCGACACCCCTGGTGGCGGTGGCGCCACCCCGGGCTTACTGGTGCCTTGGGACGTCGGACTGGGCGCGGCGTTCCCGCCTGTGCCCCGCTTTCGAAGTATCGACGGTCCTTTCATTGGCCGCCGCCGAAGAAGTTTCCGGTGAACTTGCCACCCTGGCATCCGGCCTGGCTGTTGCTGCAGGAACCGCCGACCTTTTGCGTCGGCGGGGCAAGGTGGCTGGAGTTGCCCAGCACCTTGCCGGCGGCCTGGGTGGCCTTTTGCTGGACCGCCTTCGATGGCGGCGCCTTGTTCTCCGCGGCCGCCTTCAGCTTGCCGGTCAAGCCCTTGGGAGCTTTCGTCGCCGCGTGGCTGGTTGTGGTCGGCGTCGTGCTGGCCGCAGCCGTGCTCGCCGTTCCACCTCCGCCGCCCTGCACGGTCACGATCTCCGGGGCAGCCGCCTTTTGGGGTGCGGGATTGTTGTGGCCGAGGCGCCCGATCAGCACGCCCAGCCCGATCGCGAGCAGAAGAACACCCACGCCCGCCACCAACGTGGTCCCGGATGACACGCGGTGCGCGCGCGGGGGGCGACCCGAACGAACCCGACGCGAGTGCACCTCGTTCGCCGGCTGGGCCTGGGGGAACCGGGACTGGCCGCGGCGCTCCCCGCACTCGACGCAGTAGCGCTGATCGTGCGCCAACGGCGCGCCGCAGTTGACGCACCGGTCCTCCGAGGCAGCGGCGGGAGCGACCGAGAGCTCACGGGTGGGGGCATCCGCTCGCGCTCCAGCGCCCATCGTGTTGCCTCCGCCGCTGCTCTCTAGATCGGTCGCCAACGGTTCGTCTCCGTGTGTATCCGTGTCCTAGTGCGGTCGCGCACGCTTCGCGCTCCCCGGTCGTAGTATCAGATGATGAACCATCCGACTTGTGAACAAGACGTAACCAAGCCGGCGCGACTGTACGGTCGTCGAGGCGGTTTTCTCGGTCTCAAGATGTTCACATCTCGGCGCATTACGGAGACCACACTGGCGGACCGGCGATGATCACTTCGGATCCCACGGCGACCGAGCCCCGCAGCGCGTTCCGATGTGAAGAGTGCGGCGCCGGCCTCGCCCACGACCAGCGCTACTGCGTGGAGTGTGGGAACCGTCGCGGCCCGCTGCCGGTGGAGATCGCAGGGCTGATCGGCGCGATCCACGAACAGGGGCCGGAGCCGGATCTGCCTCCGGGAACGCCGCTCGCGGACTCGCTCTCGGAGGATCGGGAATCGACGCCGGCAACGCCGTTCGGGTTCACGATGCCCGGACCTCGCGCCGCCGCCGCGGCCGTGATGGCGATGCTCGGTTTCGGCGTGATCGTCGGGTCGCTCGTCGGCGGGACGAGCGTCGCGACGCTGGCGAGCGCACCCCTGATAGTGGTCGGGATGGGCCACCCCGCGACCACGCCGCCGAGTGTGACTGTCACCCCGCCGGCGGCAGGCGGATCGGGCGGCAGTGGTGGTGGTCGTGGCGGCGGCGGCTCCGCGGCGTCCGCGGGGGGCGGCGCGGCGGCGGCGTCGCAGCAGGCGTCCGCTTCACCGAGCACATCGCCGACCTCGACGACCGGCACCGGCACGACCTCGGCCGGGCTCAACGGACTTCCGCCGGTCAAGCACGTTTTCATGATCGTGCTCTCGGACCGTGGCTACTCCCAGTCATTCGGCGGGCCCTCGAGCGGATATCTCAGCGGCGCGCTCCGCCGTCAGGGCGAGTTGGTTCCGAACTACTACGCGGTCGCGGGCGCGCCGCTCGCTAACGACATCGCCCTGGTGAGCGGCCAGGGACCGACCGTCCAGACTGCGACCGACTGCCCGACGTTCTCCCGCCTCAAGGATTCCCGCAAGGGGTCCCGCGGGCAGGTGCTCGGCATCGGGTGTGCCTATCCGGCCGCGACGAAGACGCTCGCGGGCGAGTTCACGAGCGCCGGCGACACCTGGAAGGCATACGTCCAGGGGGTGGCCCTGAGCGCCAAGTCCGCCTGTCGCGTTCCGAAGCCCGGCAGCAAGGTGCCGCAGACGGCAGCTTCGAAGAACGCCTATGTGGCCTGGCGCAACCCGTTCCTGTACTTCGGCTCGCTGACCGGTGGGTCGGCGTGCCACAAGGACGAGGTCGGGCTCGGCCAGCTCAGGACAGATCTGAAGAGCGACAGCTCGACGCCGACGCTGTCGTACATCATCCCGGCGCCGTGCTCTGACGGAAGCGAGACGCCGTGTAAGCCGGGGGCGAAGCCTGGACTCGCCGGCGCCAACCAGTTCCTGAAGACGGTCGTCCCCGAGATCAAGAAGTCGACCGCCTACAAGGACGAGGGACTGATCGCGATTACGTTCGACCAGGCCCCGCAGACCGGCGAGTACGCCGATCCGAGCGCGTGCTGCTCGAGCCCGACGACGTATCCGAACCTGCGTGGTCTCCCGCCGGGGACGCCGGTCGCGCCGGCGGGGGCGACGGGACCGGCGGTGCCGGGGTCAACGACAACCGGAACGACCACCACGGGAACGGTCTCCGGCACCGACACGACCACCGGCACCGACACCACGGGCACGGACACCACCACCGGTACCGACACCACGGGCACGGACACCGCCACCGGTACCGACACCACCACCGGCACGGAAACGACGACCACGACCGACGCCACCACCACGACCCCGGTCTCGCTCGGCAGCGGCGAGACGACTCCAACCGGCGGCGGCGGCCAGGTCGGCCTGTTGTTGATCTCGCCTTACGTCAAGCCGAACAGCTTCGATGTGGTCGACTACTTCAACCACTTCTCGCTGCTCGCCTCGATCGAGAACCTGTTCGGCTTCCACCGCCTCGGCTATGCCGGCGTGCCGGGACTCCCGGCATTCTCCGCCGGCGTGTTCAACAAATACGAAGGCAGCTAGCGGCCCCTCACGCAATACGCTCGCATTCGAGGCGCGACCGTACTTACGTGAGCGACCACTAGCCGAGGTCGATCGAGTTGATCACCGGCGGGTCGACCGGACGGTCACCCGCACCTGTCTCAACGGCTTCGATCGCGTCGACCGTGTCCATCCCATCGGTGACCTGACCGAACACGGTGTGCTTGCCGTCGAGCCAGGGCGCGGCCTGGGTGGTGACGATGAAGAACTGCGAGCCGTTGGTGTTCGGGCCGGCGTTGGCCATCGCCAGGGCGCCGCGAACGACCTTGTGTTGGTTGAACTCGTCCTTGAAGGTGTAGCCGGGACCGCCCATCCCGGTGCCCTCCGGGTCGCCGCCCTGGATCATGAAGTCCGGGATGATCCGGTGGAAGATGACTCCATCGTAGAAGCCGTCGCCGGCGAGCTTGCGGAAGTTGGCAACGGTCTCGGGCGCGTCCTCGTCGAACAGCTCGAACGAGATCGTGCCGTGGCTTGTGTTCATCTGAGCATTTGACATGGCCCGCAGCCTACTGCGGCCGGCGGGCTTAGCTATTGCTCGCGGTCTGGATCGCGGTGATCGTCGTGTCGACCATGACCGCCGGCGCCGTCGCACCCGTCGACGAGTCGGTGCAGCTGACGGTCGCCGCCTGGCCGTTGTTCGACGACGCCACCGGGAGCACGAGCGGGATCGTCCCCGCCTGCGAGTGGGCGCTCGAGCCAAGATCGACCGCAAGGCTCTTCGTTGTCGTCGCCGGGTTCGCGGGCGGTGGCGCGCTCGAGCCGGCTGGGACCGACAACGTGCAGTCGACCTCCACGTGCTGCCCCGATGAGCCGCTGATCACCGCGTGCGGATAGGCGAGAACCAAGTACGACGATCCCGACGCGAGCGACTGCGACGCCACCTGCGTCGCGCTCGCCCCAAGTGTGACCGGCGCCGTGTTCGATCCATACTCATTCGGCAGCACCGGCGTACAGGTGACGTTTCCCGACTGGGCGATCGACTGCATCGCGCCATCGGTGCAGGGCCCCGTGACTCGGAGCTGCACCTGGCTCGAGTTCACCTGCGGCGCGCCGACCGCGCCCGGGATGAGCTTGCCCGTGCCGACCGAGAATGGCTTTAGCTTGGCGTTGCCCACCGAGAAGTTCTGGAGCTGGGCATTGCCCACGCTATGAGGTGGCAGATGGATGGCCGCATAGCTCGCGCCGCCGAGCGCGACGAACAGGGCCACGAACGACACCACGAGCGGCGCCGAGGGACGCGGTAGACGCATCGGTTACCTCCGGTATGAGTCCGATCCCGGCCCCGGGCGGCCGGGTGTGGATCGGACGCTACTCGCTCACACGCGGTGAGGCGAACGCCCGCGGCCGGCCTCAACCCCCATGTTGAGGCCGGCCGCCGCCCCCTGGGACGGGATCAGTTGTTGCTGGCCGTCTGGATCGCGCTGATCGTCGTGTCGACCTTGACGGTCGGCGCCGGCGTCGCCGGGCTCGCGGCCGTGTCCGTGCAGCTCACGGTCGCCGGCTGGACGCTCGTCGACGAGGCGACCGGCAGAACCAGTGGAATCGTCCCGGCCGCCGGGTTCGCGCTCGATGCGACGTCGACGGCAAGCGTCTTCGTGGTGGTCGTGGGGTTGGCCGGTGGCGGCGTCCCGGACCCCGCCGGCACTGACAGCGTGCAGGCGACCTCGACGTGCTGTCCACCCAGCGGCCCAGCCGTGATGACCGCGTGCGGATACGCCATCACCAGGTACGAGGACCCGGCGGCGAGCGACTGGCTGGCGACCTGCGTCGCGCTCGTCCCGAGCGTGGTGGCCGCCGTGTTCGACCCGTACTCGTTGCCGACCGTCGGCGTGCAAGTGACGCTTCCGGACAGCCCGACGGCCGAGATTGCACCCGAAGAACACGAGCTCGAGACACGCAGCTGGACCTGGCTCGAATTCACCTGCTTCGCCCCGACCGAGCCGTTGATGATCTTCTTCGCTCCGACCGCGTTCGACTTCAGCTTCCAGTTGCCGACGCTGTTGTTCTGCAGCTGGGCGTTGCCGACGCTGTTTCTCGGCAGACTCACGGCGGCGTAGCCGACGCCCCCGAGTGCGAAGAACAGCGCGGTCAACGAGACGACCATCGGAGCCGACGGACGTCGGAGCCTGAGCGATTTCGGCAGACGCAAGAGCGGTACCTCCAAGGTGTTAGGTTCCCGGCCTAACAGCCGGCCTACTGACCGCAACACATCGACGCGACCCGAAGTCGCGGCCACCCTTCCGGGAGTTGACGGAGACCTGACAGGCTCGCTACGTCGCGGCCGGCTCGAGCCGCACGAGCTGGCCGAGCAGCTCGGTACCGCTGACGCTGTCGACGACGCGGTCCACGTCCTGCTCGGGCACCTCGAGCAGCGTGAACCGCTCGAGCACCCGGACGTTGCGGACGTGCTCGCCGTCGAGACCGGTGGCGGCCGTGATCGCGTGGATGATGTCGGAGGGCTCGAGCCCGGCGGCTCGTCCCATCGAGACGATCACCTTGCGTGCCCGGCCGTCGCCGTCGGCCGGGTCGTGTGGCTTTGAGTGCCGCCGCGGCTTGGCCGTGACCGGGGTCGGCGCGACGTGCGCGTCCTCGGTCCACGGCGCGAGCGTGACGCCGGCGTGGTTCTCGATCGCCCGGAGCTCCCGGCGCTGCTGGGGCTCGAAGAACGTGATCGCGCGGCCGCTTCGCCCGACCCGCCCGGTGCGGCCGATCCGGTGTACGTACACGTCCGGCGAGGTCGGGACGTCGTAGTTGATCACGTGCGAGACGCCGGAGATGTCGAGCCCGCGCGCGGCGACGTCGGTCGCGATCAGCAGCGGCAGCCGGCCGTCCTTGAACGAGATCATGACGCCGTCGCGCGCGCCCTGAGTCATGTCGCCGTGGAGCGCCTTGACGTTCATCCCGCGGTCGCGAAGCGTCCGGTAGAGCTGCTCGGTGCGCACCTTCGTCCGCACGAACACGATCGCCTGCTCCGGGTGCTCGGCAGCGAGTACCTTCACCAGCTCGTCGGCCTTCTCGCGCGGGCGCACCTCGAGCGCGAACTGCTCGACGGTCTCCACCGTCAGCGTCGCCGCCTGGACCCGCACGGTCACTGGGTCGTACAGGTACTGATCGGCGAGCCTCCTGATCTCGGGCGGCATCGTCGCCGAGAAAAGCGCGGTCTGGCGGCTCGACGGGGTGAGCGACAGGATCCGTTCGACGTCCTCGAGGAACCCGAGGTCGAGCATCTCGTCGGCCTCGTCGAGCACGATGAAGCGGCACCCGTGGAGCAGCAGGGAGTGGCGTGAGATCAGGTCCTTGACCCGGCCGACGGTCCCGACGACCACGTGACCACCCGCGCGCAACTGTGCCTGCTGGGAGCGGATCGGCGCGCCGCCGAATACGGCCACGACGTCGACGCCCTTGCGCCGGCCGTACGCGCGCAGCGCCTGCGTCACCTGGATGCACAGCTCTCGCGTCGGCGTGAGCACCAGCCCCTGGACCTCGTGCTCGGCCGGGTTGACGTACTGGAGCATCGGCAAGCCGAACGCCGCCGTTTTGCCGGATCCGGTCTGCGCCTGCCCGATCACGTCGTGGCCTTCGAGCAGGGGCGGGATCGCCTCCTCCTGAATCGGGCTCGGCGACTCATATCCGACGTCGTGGACCGCTTCGAGGATTTCGGGCTCGAGTCCAAGATCAGCAAAACTAGGCACTACCCCTGACGATAGACGTAGAGCGCGGATCAGCCCGGTCCGCCTAGCGTCCGGAGGGCTTGACATGAGTTCGTTCGGAACCTAACGTTTCGGCTCCGATGGATTCGGAAGACCCGAACAAGATCAGCGCACACGTCTGGCGCATCAGCGCGGTCGTGCTCATCGGGTCGGTCATGTCGATCCTCGACACGACGATCGTCAACGTCGCGCTGGCGACGCTAAGCCACGAGCTCCACTCGACGATCTCCGAGATCCAGTGGGTCGTGACCGGCTACATGCTGTCGCTCGCGGCCGTGATCCCGGTGACCGGGTGGGCGGCCAAGCGGTTCGGGGCCAAGCAGGTCTACCTGGTGTCGCTGGTCCTGTTCACGGCCGGCTCGGCGCTGTGCGGCCTCGCCACCTCGACGACTGAGCTGATCGTGTTCCGCGTGCTGCAGGGCGTGGGCGGCGGCATGATTCTCCCGATCGGCCAGCTGATGATGGCCGACGCCGCCGGACCGGAGCGGATGGGACGGGTGATGAGCATCGTCGCCGTGCCCGCGATGCTCGCGCCGATCCTCGGCCCGACGATCGGCGGTCTGATCATCCAGAACACGAGCTGGCGCTGGATCTTCTACGTGAACGTGCCGATCGGCGTGATCGCCGTTGCCACCGCGCTCCGCTACCTCCCGTGGCTCAAACCCGAGCAGACCGACAAGCTCGACGTCCGCGGCCTGCTGTTCATGGCCACCGGCCTCCCGCTCCTCACCTACGGCCTCGCCGAGATCGGCGTCACCGGCGGCTTCTCCTCGCCGAAGGTGATCGTCCCGATCATCGCCGGCATCCTGCTCGTGGCGGCGTTCGTGCTCCACGCCCTCAAGGTCCCCAAGCCTCTGCTCGACGTCCGGCTGTACCGGCGGGCAACGTTCGCGTCCGCTTCGTTCGCGATGTTCTGCCTCGGCGCCGCGCTGTTCGGCGGGATGATCCTGCTGCCGCTCTACTGGCAGGAGGTCCGGCTGGAAAGCGTCGTCCACACCGGCTTGTTGACCGCGCCACAGGGTCTCGGCGCGGCCTGCGCGATGCCGATCGCCGGGAAGCTGGCCGACCGTTGGGGCGGTGGCGGGCTCGCGCTATTCGGCGTGACGTTGTGCACGATCGCCACGGTCCCGTTCGGGCTGATCGGCGCCCACACGTCGGTCGTGTGGCTGTCGTTCGCGATGTTCGTCCGCGGGATCGGGATCGGATTCGGCTTCCTGCCCGCGATGGCGGCGGCGTTCGCATCGCTCAAGCGCTCGGAGCTGCCGAGCGCGACCCCGCAGCTGAACGTGATCCAACGGGTCGGCGGGTCCATCGGGACCGCGGTGCTCGCGGTAGTGCTCCAGCGCGCACTGACCGGCGCCCACGGCGTGAGCGGCGAGGCCGCCGCGTACGGCACCGCGTTCTGGGTGTCGGCCGGGTTGACCGCGGTGGCGATCATCCCGTGCGTGATCCTTCTGCGTGCCGAGCGCCGCGCGCGGGCGGCGAAGGGCGCGGCCGCCGAAGCATCTGCCGAGACGATGGCGGAGGCGGTCGCGGCGTGACCGCGGGTGCCGACGAACGGCTAGCGGCGCTTGGAGACGTGGTAGGCGAGCGCGAGTACGGCGACGCCACCGAGCACGTTGCCCGTTCGTTCAAGCGCGCGATGGCTGCGGTGCGAAGGCTGCGTGGGCGCGAGACCCACCGTCCGGGCGAGCTCACCGACGCGCAGTACAGCCTGCTGTTCTGCCTTCGAGACCAGAGTCAGATGTCGCTGCGCGACCTCGCGGAGGCCGCGGATCTGAGCCCGGCGAGCGTAACCGAGATGCTGGAAGGGCTCGCGGGGGCGGGGCTCGTCGAGCGGCAGCGCTCCGACCGCGACCGGCGCGTGGTGCTCACCTCGCTCACCGACAACGGGCGCGTGCTCGTCGAGGAGCGGCGCGCCCGGTTCGAGCCCCGCCTCCGCGCCGCACTCGAGCCCTTCAGCGAGGACGAACTCGTGGTAGCCGTTGCCGTGCTCGACCGGCTCCGCGACATGTTCGAGGAGATCGCAGAGGAGCGGCTCCTCGATCACGGCGTCTAGCGCCGTCTCGCGATCGATCTCGATCAGCTCCTCGAGCAGGGCGATCATCGCCGCGTGCTCGTCGTCGGACCAGCAGCCGCGGCGAGATCCGGGGCCGACGAGCGCACCGACGACGTAGTAGCCGATCTCATCTCGCGGGCCCTCGGGATCGGGCGGCGCGAGGACCGTCCCGCCGCGGGTCGCGTGGCGAGTGACCGCCCAGTCGAGCGCCGCGTCGGCCCGGCGACGCTGGACGTGGTAGTTGCGCCGCGTGTCGACCGCGTCGGCGGCGAAACGGTAGAGATCCTGCCGGCGGCGGTCGTCGACGTTGTCGTTGTAGGCGCGGAGGATCGCGCCGATCACCGGGCACACCGACACTGGGCGGTCGCCGAACCGCTCGCCGGCGAGCATCGAGGCGAGCTCCATCACGCATACGACCTGGCCCGGGCGGGGATGCCGGCCCGGTCCGAGGCGCACGGTCTGATGTGTGATCGCCTGCGCGGGCGCCGCTTTCGCCATTGCCCCCGGTTATCGACCGGGGGTGCTTGAGACTTAGGACACGGGGCCGCCGATACGATCGACTCGGTGACGACACGGAGGGAGTTCATCGCGCGGGCGGGGGCCGCGGGCCTAGGGGCCACGCTCGGCGCCGGCGCGGGCGCGGCTGAGGCGGCCGACGCGAACGCACCTGCGGGTCGCCCCGCGAGCGTGCCCTTCTACGGCACGCACCAGGCCGGAATCGCGACGCCGACGCAGGAGCACGTGCACTTCTTGGCACTCGATGTCGTGAGCGACTCCGTCGGCGACCTTCGCGCGCTGCTCGCAGCGCTGTCCGCGGCTGCCGCTCGCCTCACGTCGGGCGAGCCGGTCGGCCCGCTCCGCACCGGCGTCGATCCTCCGGTCGACACCGGGGAGACCGTCGGCCTTGGGCCCGCGCGCCTCACGGTGACGGTCGGCCTCGGACCGGCGCTGTTCAAGCCGGGACGGTTCGGGCTGGAGTCCCGGCGCCCCGCGCCGCTCGTCGATCTTCCGACGTTCTCAGGCGACTCGCTCCAGCCCGGCATCTCGAACGGGGACATCGCAATACAGGCATGTGCCGAGGACCCGCAGGTCGCCTTTCACGCCGTCCACAATCTGATCCGCCTCGCCAGCCCGGCCGCCGTTCCTCGCTGGTCGCTGGCCGGATTCGGCCGCACCCTCAACACGAGGGGCCGGCCAACCCCGCGCAACATCCTCGGGTTCAAGGAGGGAACGGCCAACATCGTGGCGCACGACCAGGCGGCGTTCGACCGGTTCGTCTGGGCGGGAGCGCCCGAGTCGCCCGCGTGGATGAACGGCGGCTCCTACATGGTGGTGCGGCGCATTCAGATACTGCTGGACCACTGGGACTCCGTCAGCCTCGACCAGCAGGAGCGCACCTTCGGTCGGCACAAGCTGTCGGGCGCCCCGCTCGGTGAACGCCACGAGTTCGACCCGATCGATCTGAACAAGGTCGTGGACGGACGGCCGGCGATCTCGCGCCTCGCCCATATCCGGCTCGCCAGCCCGGCATACAACGACGGCGAGCGCATCCTGCGCCGCGGCTACTCCTACACCGACGGGATCTACGACGGCGCGGCGGGCGGCGGGCAGCTGTTCATCTGCTTCCAGCGCGACCCGCGAGCGCAGTTCATCCCGATGCAGACCAAGCTGGCGCGGGGCGACCTGCTGAACGAGCACACCGAGCACATCGGCAGCGCGATCTTCGCCTGTCCCCCGGGAGCCGGGCGCGGCGGCTTCGTCGGAGAGGGCTTGTTCGCCTGAGTCAGCCGCTGAAGACGAGCCCGTCCAGATGGGAGCGGCCCTCGCGCGGGTCGCGCACGCCGAACTGGACGTTGAACGCCTCGCCGGGTCCGTCGGCCTCGCAGAACTCGACCTTCCCAGGGAGGAATATCGGCTTCTTGAACGCGACCTCGACCGTCAAGGCTTGGGGGAGCCTCGACTCGATCGCCGCGAGGCAACGCGCCTTGGTCCACATACCGTGCGCTATCGCCGACGGGAACCCGAACAGGCGGGCGCTCAGCGGGTGCATGTGGATCGGGTTCAGGTCGCCCGACACGGCGCCGTAGCGGCGACCGAGATCGCCCGGGAGAGTCCACGTCGCGGTCGCTGGGAGATCCTCCGCGCGCGGAAGCCCGCTCCCCGGCGCCTTGGCCGTCTCCGACCCTCCCCCGCGCTTGAGGTTGGTCGAGATCTCCTCCCAGACGAGCTCGTCGCCGGCTCGGACCTCGGTACGCAGCGAGAACTGCTTCCCGCGCGGGTGAGCCTCGACGGGCGTCGCCCAAACGTCGAGCTGCAGCCGCTCCGAGCTCCGGATCGCCCGGTGCTGGGTGATCCGGTTGTAGATGTGCACGAGCCCGATGGCACCGAAAGGGAACGCCGGGTCGGTCATCAGCGAGAGCTGCAACGGAAAGGCAAGAATGTGAGGGAACGTCGCCGGCAGCACGTCGCGCAGCCCGAACCCACAGACCCGGTCGTACTTGGCCAGCCGAGCCTGGTCTACCTGCACATCGGTCAGGCGGAGCGTGAGGTACGGGACGTCCCGGCCGCCGCCGCCCACGAACGGCAGGCGCGAGGCGCCCGGGACTATCGCCACGCCGGCGCGCGCGAACAGCGGAAGCATCGAGGGCGAGGTCTGCAGTTCACGCGTCGCCATTCATGCCCCCACGAGGCTCTGCCCGCAGACCCGCACGACGTTTCCGTTGACCCCGCCCGTGGCGGGACTCGCAAACCAGGCGATCGTCTCGGCGACGTCGACAGGCAGGCCGCCCTGTGCCAGGCTGTTCATCCGCCGGCCCGCCTCGCGGGTCGCGATTGGCATCGCCGCGGTCATCTGCGTCTCGATGAAGCCCGGTGCGACCGCGTTGATCGTCAGCCCCTTCCTGCCGACCTCCCCGGCCATCGATTCGACCATCCCGATCACGCCGGCCTTGGATGCGGCGTAGTTGGTCTGTCCGGCGTTGCCTGCGATTCCGCTCATCGACGACACACATACGATCCGACCGTTTTCGCGGATCGCCTCGCGCGCAAGCAGCTCATCGTTGATTCGCTCCTGCGCGGTCAGGTTGATCGCGAGCACACTATCCCACCGGGACTCGTCCATCCGCCCGAGTGTCTTGTCGCGCGTGACACCGGCGTTGTGAACGACGACGTCGACGCCGCCGTGGTTGTCGAGCAGGTAGGTGGCGATCCGGGCCGGCGCATCGTCGTCGGTGATGTCCAGCACGATCGTCGATCCGCCGAGCTCGCCGATCGTCTCCTCGAGCTCTGACTCGAGCGCCGGCACGTCGAGCCCGATCACGTGCGCCCCGTCGCGCGCCAGCACCTTGGCGATCGCCCTTCCGATGCCGCGCGACGCTCCCGTGACCATCGCGAACCTGCCCGACAGCGGCACCTCCCAGTCGATCCCGTCGGCGTCCAGCGCGGTCGCGCCGATACGGACCACCTGGCCGGAGACGTACGCCGACTTCGGCGACAGGTAGAAGCGGAGCGTCGACTCGATCTGGTTCTCGGCCTTGTTGCCGACGTAGATGAGCTGGGCGGTGGCGCCCTTTCGGACCTCCTTGCCGACCGAGCGGACGAACCCCTCGAGCGCCCGCTGGGCGGCGGCCTGACGCGGGGTCTTGCAGTCGGCGGGCGGAGTCCCGAGCACGATCACGCGACCCGACCTGCCGACCCGGCGGACCGTCGGTCCGAAGAACGCCCACAGCTCGTGCAGCTGCGTGCTGTCGGCGATCCCGCTGGCGTCGAACACGAGCGCCTTGAACGTCTGGTCCTCAGGCGCGGCGTCGGGGTTGAACACCTTGGCGTCGAGACCCGCGTCTGCCGCAGCCGTCCGGACGTCCTGGAGCATCGGCGTGTGAACCTCGGCCTCGATCGACGCGAGTACGTTGGCCGCGGAGCCCGCGAGCCGTCCACCGGGCGCCGCACCGAGGAGCACGGGACCGTCGATTACCGGCTGACCCCGCTCGTAGCGCTCGAGCGTGACCGGGTTCGGAAGGCCGATCTGCTTGGAGACGATCTTGCCGATCGGCGTGTTGACCAGTTGCTGATAGCGGTCGCTCATGCTGCTGCCTCCATGATCGCGGTGACGCCGAGGCCGCCGGCCGCGCAAATCGAGATCAGTCCCCGGCCAGAGCCATTCTCTTTGAGAGCCTTCGCCAGCCCCGCGACAATCCGGCCGCCGGTGGCGCCGAACGGGTGACCCGCCGCCAGCGAGCCTCCGTGGGTGTTGAGCTTGTCGGCGTCGATCTGCCCGAGCTCGTGGTCGAGCCCGAGGCGCTCGCGGCAGTAGACCGGGTCCTCCCACGCCTTGAGCGTGCAGAGCACCTGCGAGGCGAAGGCCTCGTGGATCTCGTAGAAGTCGAAGTCGCTGAGGCTCAAACCGTTGCGCTCGAGGAGCTTCGGCACCGCGTAGGTGGGCGCCATCAGCAACCCCTCGCGCGCGTGAACGTGGTCGACCGCGGCCGTCTGGGCGTCGACCAGATACGCCTGCACCGGGAGGTTGTGCGCAGCCGCCCACTCCTCGCTCGCGAGCAGGACGGCCGAGGCGCCGTCGCTGAGCGGAGTCGAGTTGCCGGCAGTCATGGTTCCCTGTTCCCCGCCGAACACCGGCTTCAACTTGGCGAGCTTTTCGGTGCTCGAGTCCGGCCGCAGGTTCTGGTCGCGCTCGAGCCCCAGGAACGGGACGACGAGGTCGTCCAGGAAGCCGGTGTCGTATGCGGCGGCCAGGTTCCGGTGACTGCGCACGGTGAGCTCGTCCTGCTCCTCGCGGGTGATCCCCCAGTCCTTGGCCATGATCGCCGCGTGCTCGCCCATCGAGAGCCCGGTGCGCGGCTCGGCGTTCCGGGGAATCTGGGGCACGATCTGCTGCGGGCGGATCTTCGCGAGCGCCTTCAGACGCGCGGCGTTGCTCTTGGATCGGTTGATCTCGAGCAGGACCTGCCGCAGGTCTTCGTTGACCGCGATGGGGGCGTCGGAGGTCGTGTCGAAGCCGCCGGCGATGCCCGAGTCGATCTGCCCGAGCGCGATCTTGTTCGCGACGAGGATCGCGGCCTCGAGCCCGGTGCCGCAGGCCTGCTGGAGATCGTATGCCGGAGTGTGGGGGTTCAGCCGCGTGCCCAATACGGACTCGCGCGTCAAGTTGAAGTCGCGGCTGTGCTTGAGCACCCCGCCCGCAGCGACCTCGCCGAGGACCTCGTCCTCGAGGGCGAACTTGCTGATCAGCGACTCAAGGGTCGCGGTCAGCATGTCCTGGTTCGACGCCCGCGCGTACGGGCCGTTCTGACGGGCGAACGGGATTCGGGTTCCGCCGAGCACGGCCACTCGGCGGGTACTTGCGTTCATGGGCTGGTTACTCCCTAGGATTCGTAGCTACACGTCTGTAGCTTAGTGCGGCGCGTCTTTGGCGGTCGCAGTCGTGAACGTTCCACTGGACGTCGCGCGGCGGACGAGACGGGGCGCGAGGATCCGCGCCGCCGCCGCCAGCCAGTAGTAGCGGGGCACGTAGCGCTCGGCCTTGCCGCGCAGGCCGCAGTCGACGATCGCCTCCGCGACCTTGTCCGGCTTGGAGACGATCAACCGGAGCACAGGATGGCGGCGAAGCTCGGTGGCCGGGAAGCCCTCGGTGGCGACGAACCCGGGGAGAACCAGGCCGACATGCACCCCGTGCGCGCTTTCCTCGGCCGTGAGCGAATCGGTCCAGCCGGCGAGCGCGAACTTGCTCGCGGAGTACGCCCCGGCGCGGGGTCGTCCCACGCGCGCCGATGTGCTCGAGACGTTGACGATCGCGGCGGGAGCGCCTTTGGCCGCCGTTGCCCTCAGCAGCGGAAGCAACGCCTCGGTCAACCTTACGGGGGCCTCGAAATTCACCTTCATGTGTCGCTCGACGTTCTCCCAGCCGGTCTCGGCAAAGCCGCCGCGCCACGAGGCTCCGGCGTTGTTGACGAGCAGGTGGAGCTCCCCGTGGGCGCTCGCCACCGCGGCGAGCACTTCTGCCGGCGCGCCGGGATCGGTCAGGTCGACGGCCACGACGGTCGCGCCGCCGATCTCGCGCGCGAGCGCGTCGAGCCGCTCCTGGCGGCGCGCGACGAGCACGAGCTTCGCGCCCGGTTCGTGCGCCAGCCGGCGCGCGGTCGCCTCGCCGATACCGCTCGACGCTCCGGTGACGACCGCTACGTATGGTTTTGGGATTGCCAAGGGGCGCGAAGGCTACCCCGGCGACGCGGATTCTCGATCCCGATGAACGCAATCAGGCCGCCGAGGATCGCGAGGAGGCCCGCGATCGCGACGCCGATGTGGAATGCATGCACGGAGGCGTCGACGAGGACCGCGTGGGGGATGCCGGGTGCGGTCGTCACCAGCGGCCGCGTGCGAGCCGCCGTGATCGCCGAGTGCGCGCTCGGAGTGCGGATGAGGTCGTGGTCGAGCTGGGATACGAAGCTCGCAGCCACGACAGCACCGACCGCGGCGATGGCGAGCAACCCGGCGATCCGGGCGACCGCGTTGTTGGCGCCGCTGGCGAGCCCGGAGTGGCCGGGCTCGACCGACCCGAGGACGGCTGCGGTCAGCGGCGCCACCGTCGCCGCCAGTCCAAGCGCGAACACGAGCACGGCGGGCAGGATCGTCGTCAGGTAGTCGGGGTGGGCGTCGACTCGGGTGAGCAGCAGCAACCCGATGCCGGCCACGGCCGGTCCGGCGGACATGAACAGGCGCGGACCGAGACGGTCGGCGAGCGCGCCGAAGCGCCTGGACAGGGCGAACATCACGAGCGTGATCGGGAGCAGCGCGAGACCTGAGGCGAACGGCGTGTACCCCGCCACCTGCTGGAGGAAGACGACCAGAAAAAACGTCGCCACGCCGAGGCCGCCGTACATCGCCAGCGTGGTTATGTTTCCTACGGCGAAGTTGCGGACGGCGAACAGCTGCAGCGGCATCATCGGCTCGGGCACGCGTCGCTCCCAGGCGAGGAACGCGACGATCAGGACAATTCCGGCGATCAGCGGCGCGAACACGCGAGGGTCGCCCCAGCCGAAGAGCGAATGCTCGATCAGCCCGAACACGGTTCCGCCGAGCCCGAGCACGCAAAGCAGGCCCCCAACCCAGTCGACCCGGCCCGGGGTGCCGCGGTCGGGCTCAAGGCGGCGAAGCAGCATCACGGTGATCCCCACCGGGATCGGGTTGATCAAGAAGATCCAGCGCCACGAGGCTGCCTGTACCAGCAGTCCACCTCCGAGCGGACCGATCACGGTGGCGATTCCCGTCCATGCCGTCCAGCTTCCGATCGCCGCGGCCCGCTCGCCCTCTACGAAAGTGTCGAGGATCAGCGCCAGCGAGCTCGGCACCAACAGCGCGCCGGCGACCCCTTGGAGGCCCCGCGCGGCGATCAGCACCTCGCTGTTCGGCGCCGCCGCACACACGACCGAGCACGCCCCGAAGCCGATGAGACCGGCGGTGAACACCCGCCGGCGTCCGAGCACGTCGCCGAGCGACCCGCCGAGCAGCAGCAGCGAGGACAGCGTCAGCAGGTATGCCTCGACGACCCACTGCTGGTCGGCGAGGCTGCCGTTCAGGCTCGACCGGATCGCTGGCAGCGCAACGTTGACGATCGTCTGGTCGAGGAAGACGATCCCCGAGCCGAGGACGCTCGCGATCAGGACGGTGCGCTTGACCAGCTCGTCGCTACCCCGCTCCTTCGTCCAGAACTGAGTTTGGCTCATATCCGGAGAACGTGACGCTGCGCTGAAGCGGAAGATTCCGGTTGACGATCACGCAGTAGCTCCGGTCGCCTTGGACACTCGGGACGCATGCCCGATAGATCGTCCCAGGCTGGATGGTGAGCAGGCTGACGAACTGGAGGTTGCGTCGGAACTCGTCCGGCGCTCGGGCCCCGATCCAGGCCTGGGCGCGCGCGATCGCGTCGCCCGAATCGCGCTGCCGGGCCTGGATCGCCGGGCGGTGCACCAGTCCCGCGGTCAGCAGGATCGCCGCAACCCCGAACACCACAACGGTGCCGCCGTAGTCGCGGGCCACCACGCCCGGGAGGTCGGGGCGGAAGCGGCGGATCAGCATGCCGAGCGGGCGTGACAGCAGGAGGACCGCGATCACGTTCAGGACCAATCCGAGCAGCGCCGCAGCGACGACCGTCTCGGTCGTGCCGGCCGGAGGAAATAGATGCCCGATCACCCCGTCAACCGCGATCAGCGCGACGAATGACGGCCACAGCCACGCTCCGGCCCGTCGCCACCGCATCCGGATGAGCCAGGAAGGCCGGGCGCCGTCCATGGGGCAAGGTTAGTCCCGCCGCGGGTCCTCCGCAGGATCGTCCAATAAACTCGAACGAGCCCGATCGAGAAGCCTGAACCGGAGATCCCGGAGGGCTGGTGAGCCGGGGTCAGGAAGCGGAGATCCCGGTCCGGCCCACGGAGAAAGGGAATCGGAGAGATGGCCACTGATATGGCGCAGGTCGCGGACGGCGGTGCCGACGCGGCCGTAGAGCACCTCACGGTCGAGGACCGCATCTGGCTGCTGCGCGCGATGCTGCTGATGCGCGGCTTGGAGGAGCGCGCGATGAGCCTCTACCGCCAGGGGCGAGTGCCCGGGTCGTTCTACGACGGCTACGGGCAGGAAGCGGTGTCCGCCGGCGCCGCGTTCGCGATGGGACCGATGGACCGGCTGTGCATCCTGCACCGTGACCTCGCGGCGCACCTCATTCGCGGCGTCACGCCGGCGCGGATCCTGTCCCAATACATGGGCCGCGCGGCCGGCATCACCCAGGGCCGCGACGGCAACGTCCACTTCGGCGACCGCAAGCTCGGCTGCGTCGGGATGGTCTCGATGCTGCCCGACATGATGCTCGTGGCGACCGGAATGGCGATGGCGTTCAAGCTCCGCGGCGAGCAGCGCTGCGCGATGACCTGGTTCGGCGACGGCTCCACCTCGCGCGGCGACTTCCACGAGGCGATGAACTGGGCGGGCGTCCAGAAGCTCCCGGTGATTTTCGTCCTGGAGAACAACCAGTACGCGTACTCGACGCCGGTGGACAAGCAGTATGCGGTCGACCCGGTCGAGCGCGCTGCGGCCTACGGCTTCGTCGGCGTCACCGTCGACGGCAACGACGCCGAGGCGATGTTCGAGGCGGCGCGCGCGGCGCGCGAGCGGGCGCTGGCCGGCGAGGGGCCGACCCTGATCGAGGCCGTGACGATGCGGATGCACGGACACGCCGCCCACGACGACATGAAGTACGTGCCGAAAGAACAGGTCGAGGAGTGGCGCAAGCGCGACCCGATCGAGCGCCAGGAGAAACGGTTACGCGAGCTCGGCGTGGCGACAGACGAGTTGCGGGCCTCGGTCAAGGCCGAGATCGACGCCGCCGCGGAAGAGGCGCTCGCGGGCCCGATGCCCGACCCGGCCACAGCGGTCGATGGCGTGTTCTGCGTCGGTGAAGCGGAGCCGCTCGGAGATGGTCAGGCGCCGTGGAGTGGGTTCCACTGATGCCCACTCTCACTTATCTCCAAGCCATTTCGTCCGCTCTACGGGACGAACTTCGCGCCGACGACCGGGTCCTGCTGATGGGCGAGGACATCGGCGTGTTCGGTGGCGCGTTCAAGGTCACCGACGGGTTCGTCGACGAGTTCGGCACGGACCGGGTGATGGACACGCCGCTCGCCGAGTCCGGGATCATCGGCACCGCGATCGGCGCCGCGGTTGTCGGCATGCGGCCGGTGTGCGAGATGCAGTTCTCGGACTTCATCTCGTGCGGGTTCGACCAGCTGGTCAACGTCGCCGGCAAGATGCACTACCGCCAGGGTCTGGCTGTGCCGATCACCGTGCGGTTGCCGTCTGGCGGCGGGTTCTCGGGCGGCCCGTTCCACTCGCAGAACCCCGAGGCGTGGTTCATGCACTCGCCCGGGATCAAGGTCGTGGCGCCTTCGACCGCCGAGGACGCGAAGGGGTTGCTCCACGCCGCGATCCACGATCCGAACCCGGTCTGTTACATGGAGCACAAGCACCTGTATCGCCGGGTCAAGGGTGAGGTGCCCTCGGGCGTCTTTGAGACGCCCTTCAAGGCGCGCGTCGCACAGCCGGGCTCCGACCTGGTGGTGATCGCGTACGGCGCGATGGTTCCGGTCGCGCTGGAGGCGGTATCGGATGGACTCGACGGGGCATCCGTCGAGGTCCTGGACCTGAGGTCGCTCGTGCCGCTCGACGAGGAGGCGATCCTCGATTCGGTCGAGCGCTGCTCGAAGGTCGTGATCGTCGACGAGGCGAACGCCACGTGCGCCGCCGGCGCCCAGGTGGCGGCGCTGATCGCCGAGAAGGGGTTCGAGTCGCTGGACGGCCCCGTCGTCCGGGTGGCGACGCCTGACGTGCCGATCCCGTTCTCGCCACCGCTCGAAGCGGCGGTGCTGCCCGGCGTCGATCGAGTGAGGGAGGCGTGCCGTGAGCTCCTCGCCTACTGACGTCCTGGTCGATGTGACGATGCCCCAGATGGGGGTGTCGGTCGCCGAGGGCACCGTCGTCGGCTGGCGCGTGGAGCCGGGCGACCGGATCGAAGCGGAGGCGACGATCTGCGAGATCTCGACCGACAAGATCGACACCGAGGTGCCCTCGCCGGCGTCCGGGGTCGTGACCGAGATCCTCGTTCCGGTCGGCGACACCGTCGAGGTCGGGACAGTGATGGCGCGGATCGCGGTCAGTGGGAACGGCGTGGCGCCGGCAACATCCGCCGCCCAGCCGCCCCAGCCGCTCGATGGCGGCACCGCGGGGGCCCCGACCACTGAAACAAAATCATCATCGTCAGCGCCCGCCGGCAATGGCCATCGGCGCTACTCCCCGGTCGTGCAGCGGATCGCCGCTGAACACGGGATCGACCTGAGTCAGGTGCCCGGGACCGGCCGCGGCGGACGCGTGCGCAAGCAGGATGTGTTGGCCTTCGTCGAGACCGAAGAACCGCCGCTGCACATCGAGAGCCCTTACCGCCCCGAGCCCGTGGCGCCTGCCCCGGCTCCCGTGGTCGACGGCGGCGGGCTGTCGCGCATGCGCCGCCAGATCGGCGAGCACATGAAGCGGTCCCTGGACACGGCCGCGACCTGCACGACGTGGATCGAGGTGGACATGTCGCGTGTCGAGGCTGCGAGGAAACGGCTCGGCGTGACCGCGCTGGCGTTCGTGGCGCGGGCGTCGATCGACGCGATCCGCGAGCACCCGGCTTTGAACGCCTGGCTCGAGGGCGATCGCTATACCCGGCACACGGATGTGAATCTGGGGATCGCGGTGTCGCTGGGCGACGACGGTCTGATCGTGCCGGTGATCCCGCGGGCGCACGAATTGTCGGTCGAGGGGCTCGCGGCGCGAGTTAAGGAGATCGCGCGCCGGGCGCGGGGTCGGGAGTTGACGCCCGATGATGTGCAGGGCGGGACATTCACGATCACCAACCCCGGGCAGTACGGGTCGATCATGGCCACCCCGATCATCAACCAGCCGCAGGTCGCGATCCTCGACTTCGAGGCCGTGATCAAGCGTCCGGTCGTGGTCAGCGACGCGGATGGAAACGACTCGATCGCGATCCGCCCGATGACGATCCTCGGCCTGAGCTGGGACCACCGGGCGCTCGACGGCGCGCTGTCCGCGCAGTTCCTGGCGACGATCAAGCGGAACCTGGAGAACGTGTCGTGACTCCGGAGATCTGGGTGTGTCATCTGGGTGTGGTCGAGTACCGCGAGGCGCTCGCCTTGCAGGAGCGTATGCGCGAGGCGCGCCAGGCCGACGAGGTGCCGGACGTGCTGCTGACGCTCGAGCATCCGCCCGTGTACACGCGCGGACGCCGGTCGGTGCCGGGTGAGCTGCCCTTCGGCGAGGACTGGTATTCGGAGCGCGGTATCGACATCGTCGAGACCGGCCGCGGCGGGAAGGTCACGTACCACGGACCCGGCCAGCTCGTCGGCTATCCGATCGTCCGGGTCGACGACGTCGTGGAGTACGTGCACACGCTGGAGAATGCGCTCGTCGCTGCGCTGGCGGGCGAGGGTGTCGCGGCGAGGTCGAGGCCGCACGAGGGACACCGCTATACGGGCGTCTGGGTGGGCGACCGCAAGATCGCCTCGATCGGCGTGCACCTCTCGCGGGGCGTGTCGATGCACGGATTTGCGATCAACGTGGAGAACGATCTGCAGCCGTTCGAGTGGATCGTGCCGTGCGGGCTCGACGGGGTGCGGATGACCTCGCTGGCCCTGGAGTTGGGGCGGCCCGATCGCATGAAGTGCTTCCGCCGGCGCGCGTCGTATCAGGTCGCACGCGCGCTCGGCCGCCGGCAACGACTCGTCAGCCGAGAGCGGCTCGAGACCCGGGTCCCAGTAGGCTGAACAGGAGCGGCCGCAACTCGTGCGGCCTGTATTTCATCTGGCGCCAGGTGGTGCGGATCACCGTCCACCCGGCCGCCATGAGACGCTGGTCTCGTACGCGGTCGGCCTCGAACCGCTGGTGGGTGTTGTGCCACCTGTCGCTGTCGGCCTCGACAATGACCCGCCGGTCGCGCCATACGAAGTCCGCTTTTATGGCCGGGCCACCGTCGTCGAGAACGATGTAGGCGTTGCACTGGGGGTCGGGGATTCCGAGCGGCCGGGTGATCGCCAGCAAGGCTTCCTCGTTCTCGTTAGCGGTCGGCGTCTTGCCGATGTAGTGCGTCTCGAGGACCAGGCGACATCGCTTGGCGCCGGGGCGAGTTGGATTTCGGGCGATCTGGTCCAGGACGGCAGTGATGTTCAGCGGGTGCTCGATGATTTCGGCCTGGTCGAACGCGCGCTCGAGTTGGCGGTGGGTTACGACCTCGGCCAGGTCGAGAAGCGTGCGCGCGATCGACGTGCACGGGATGCCGTTGACCACGGTGACGTCGTTGTCGGTCAGGGTGGTCGAGCAATGAACCTTGATGCCGTCGTGGCTGCGTCGCGAGCGTCTTGGGACGGTCGCCTCGATCTTGGTGTGGCCCCAGTCACGGAGCCCGAGCAGGGCGGCTGCTGAGCGGTGCGACAGGACCGCGCCGTCGCCGCAGGCGAGTACCGCGGCCATGTACAGCCCTTCGCGCTTAAGGAGTTCCTTGGGCACCAGGGAGTAGACCGTGTGGTGGATGCGGTGCAGGCGGCCGACGGCCCGCCGTGCGCGGACCGCGGGAGCGCTCAGGCCGGCGGCCACGAGTTGATCGAGTCCAAACACACCGTGCTGCGCCAGGCTGAGTTGCGACAGAGCCTGGTCGAGAAACGTTGTCTCCCGTTGCGTTTCTCGAGCCGGCTCAACCACGACCCGGATCGTGCCCAAGATCGCGTGACGTGTCTGTCACGGTGCGTCACAAATCACCCCTTATCCTTGGGGCTATGCCGACCCGCTCGCGCGCGAACCCCGGTGGGAACCAGAACGTGCTGAACGTTCTCGGCCCCGATGTGCTGCCGCTCCGGTCGAGAAAGCCCCCGTGGTTCAAGGTGCCGGCGCCGGGCAGCCCGAAGTACCGCCAACTCAAGAACCTGATCGACTCCGAGAACCTCCACACCGTCTGCCAGGAGGCGGCGTGCCCGAACATCGGCGAGTGCTGGCAGCGCGGCACCGCCACGTTCATGATCCTCGGCGACACCTGCACGCGGCGGTGTGGCTTCTGCAACGTGAAGACGGGCAAGCCGACGTGGAACGACCCGCTCGAGCCCGCCCGGGTGGCGCGCTCCGTCGCGAAAATGGGCCTGAGACACGCGGTGATCACCAGCGTTGATCGCGACGACCTCCCGGATTACGGAGCCAGCGCCTTCGTCGGCGTCATCAGGCAGATCCGCCGCCAGGCCCCGAACTGCAAGGTCGAGGTCCTGACCCCCGACTTCCGCGGTCAAGAGATGCCGTTGGCCAAGGTCATCGCCGAACGGCCCGACGTGTTCAACCACAACGTCGAGGTCGTCCCCCGCCTGTATCCGCTGGCGCGACGCGGCTCAACCTTCAAAAGATCGTGCCGGGTACTACGAAATGCGAAGGAAATCGCCGGCGACCAAATAACCACGAAGTCAGGCCTGATGGTCGGCCTGGGCGAATCGTTCGACGAGATGGTCGACACGCTCGGCGAGCTACGTGAGAATCACGTCCAGGTGCTCACGGTCGGCCAGTACCTCAGACCAACCGAGAACCATCTTCCGATCGTCCGGTACTGGCACCCGGACGAGTTCAAGCAGCTGGAAACGGCCGCCTACGCGCTCGGGTTCGAACACGTCGCCGCCGGCCCCCTGGTGCGCAGCAGCTACCACGCGGACGAGCACGTCCCGCAGCGCCAGGCCGGTATCGGCCCGCTCTCAGCGGAGGCCGGCGCGTGACCCGGCGTAAGCGCACGCTCCTCATCGCCGCCGCGGTCGTCCTCGCGGTCCTCATCCTCGCGCCGGCGGCCCTCGCGGCGGCAGGCGGCGGCTCCGCAGGCTTCGGCGGAGGCGGCGGTGGCGGGGGCGGCGGTGGCGGCCGCGGCGTCGGTTTCTACATCCTGATCCAGCTCCTCATCCGGATCGCGGTGCTGGGTCACGGTCTCGGCGCGCTCGTCCTGATCGCCCTGGCCATCGCCTATCTGGTCATGACCAGGGTCTTCCCGGGCGCCACACGAGCGTGGTCGGCCCAGAACAGCAAGGGGCGGGCACAGCGCCGGCGCGTCGCTCAGCGCGAGCGCCGCGTCCAGGCGGCCGCCGCCGAGGCCGCCGAGGACGACGCCGCGTTCGCGGCCGACGCCGTCAAGGTCAACGCCACCGCGCTGTTCAAGCAGGTCCAGTCGGCGTGGGACCGCGGCGACCGCGCCGCCCTGCAGAAGCTCGTCGGACCCAAGCTCGCAGGCGAGTGGGACCGCCGGCTGGACGATCTCGACCGGCGCGGCTGGCGCAACCGCGTCCAGATCCTGGGCGAACCACAAGTCGAGTACGTCGGGCTGAATCACAAGGGCGACGCAAGCGACACCGTCACCGTCCGGATCGAGGCCAAGCTCAAGGACTACGTTGAGGACCGCATGGGCAACCACGTCAAGCGCGCCGGCCATCTGTCCGAGATCGTCCACCTTCGCGAGTTCTGGACCCTCGGCCGCATGAACAACAGATGGATCGTCGTCAGCATCGAGCAGGGCGCCGAGGGCATGCACGCGATCGACGAGGCGATCGTCGCCACCACGTGGTCAGACGAGAAGGCGATGCAGGACGAGGCGCTGATCGAGGGCGCGGTCCAAGATGCCGTCCCGGAGAACGTCAAGATCGCCGACGTCGCCGACCTGGACTTCAAGGGCGACGCGCATGCGGCCGCGCTCGACCTCAGCCTCGCCGACGGCCGGTTCGCGCCCGACGTGCTCGAGGTCACCGCACGCCGCGCGGTAGCGGCCTGGGCCGAGGCGGTCGACGGCGACGCGGCCAGGCTGACCTCGATCGCCCATGGCCAGGCCGTACGAGACCTGCTCCACCCCGGTGACCCGTCGCAAAAGACCCGGCTCGTCGTGCGCGGGCCGCAGGTGAAGACAATCCGCATAACGGGGCTCGACGCCGGCGCCCAACCGCCCACGATGAACGTTGAGGTCGACATCGAAGGTCGGCGCTACATCGAGGATCGCGACACCACGGCCGTCCTCGCCGGCAGCCCGTCACACCAGACGAAGTTCACCGAGCACTGGACGTTCACGCTCGACGGCGACTCCCGTCAGCCATGGCTACTCGCCGCGGCGTCCTCGCCGGTTCCCCAGGCATAAACAACCGGCCGGCTCGGGGCGGCCGGAACCGGCATAACCTCCTCAAAAGCTGGTGATCCCGCTCAAGGACAACATCCCGACCGATCGGTTCCCGTACGTCACGGTGGCGCTGATCATCATCAACGTCCTCGCCTACCTGCTGGCGATCCGCCACGGCGGCTCTCTCATCAGCGGACCGACCCCCCAGCAGGAGGTCAAGTACGGCGCGATCCCGTTCGCTCTGACCCACCCCGGCGACCAGTGCGGCCTCGTCCAGAACGGTCAGGCCATCGGCTGCGTCAAGGGCATGCTGCCGGGCGCCATCCCCACGTGGCAGACCGTGTTCACCGCGATGTTCATGCACGCCTCGATCATCCACATCGGCGGCAACATGATCTTCCTGTGGATCTTCGGCAACAACGTCGAGGACGCGATGGGCCCGGTCAAGTTCATCTTCTTCTACCTCCTCGGAGGGATCGCAGCGCTGGCGCTCCAGGTCGCGATCTCCCCGAACTCGCTCACGCCCACGCTCGGGGCATCGGGCGCGATCGCCGCCGTCCTCGGTGGCTACATCCTGCTGTATCCAAGAGCCCGCGTGCTGACGCTCGTGATCATCATCTTCTTCTTCACCGTGATCGAGTTGCCGGCCGTGGTCATGCTCGGCATCTGGTTCGCCGAGCAGGCGGCGTTCGCCGCGGCCGGCCTCACCACGGCGACCGGGTCGAGCGGTGGCGTGGCCTACTTCGCCCACGTCGGCGGGTTCGTATTCGGCCTGACCACGATCAAGCTGCTGGCCACGCGGCGCCGGCAGATCCCGTCCCGCAACCCGGTCTACTAAGTGGTCTGAGCCTTGCGCCTGGCCGTCCTCACGATCGCCCTGCTGTTCGTCGCGGCGCTGGCCACCCTCACCGTCCGCGACATCCACACCCACGGCCTGACGGCGGTCGCGGTGCTCGCGATCATCATCGTCGTCCTGTTCACGATCGGAATCATCGGGGCTTTGCTTCATCCTCCACGACGATGAGCGTCCTACAGGGAGGCCGAACCCGCCGGAGCCGCCGCCGCCCAGCCCCCAGGCGACCCGGTCACGGGCAAGGCCGCCGGAGCCCGCCCCATCGCCTCCGGATCGCACTCGGCGTCCTCGTGCTCACGGTCGCAGCGCTGCTCGGCTTCATGGCCGCGAGAGCGAGCGGCCCGGCGACGGTCCCTCTGGCCGGCCCGAGCGTCGCCACCGCCAAGCACCCCATGCGTCCGCCGGCGCCGGTCCGCGGCAGCTACGGGATTGCGCTCGCCCCACCGGCCCAGCGCATCGCGATGAAGCTCAAGCTCGGTCTTAAGAGCGGGCTGCTGTTCGACGTGAACACCGGGCAGGTGCTGTGGGAGCGCAACCCCTCCCAATCGGTGCCAATCGCCAGCCTGACGAAGATGATGACCGCACTCGTGGTGGTGGCGCACTCGAGGCCGAGCGACAAGGTCCTGATCACCAGCGACGCGCTCCACTACACGGGTTCCGGCGTGGGGTTGCTTCCGAAAAACAAGCGCGTGCCGCTGACAGCGCTGCTCTACGGCCTGCTGCTCCCGTCGGGCAACGACGCGGCGATCGCCCTCGCGGACCACGTCGCCCACACCCAGTCGAACTTCATCAAGCTCATGAACGCCAAGGCGCACGATCTCGGCTTAACGTGCACCCACTACACGACGGTCTCGGGGATCGTCGACCAGGACAATCACTCGTGCGCGTCTGACCTCGCGCTGATCGCTCACGAGGTGCTCACCCAGCCGCTGCTGGCAAAGATCGTCGGCTCGCGGAGCGCGATCGTGCCGTTTCCGATAAAGGGCGGGAAGCTGTTCCTTTACAACAACAACCCGCTACTCGTCCTCAGGTATCCGGGGACCGACGGGGTCAAGACGGGGTTCACCGACGCCGCCGGCCAGTGCCTGGTGGCGACCGCTCGCAGGGGCCGTCGCTGGCTCGGCGTGGTCCTCCTCCACTCCGGCAACACGTACGCCCAGGCCATGCAGTTGCTCAATGCAGGATTTGCCAGCAGTTCCCATGCGTGAAGCCGGTCCCTCATGGGTAATCCAACAGACACTCCAGGTCTATGCGGCAAGAAGGAAGGCAGATGTCCCCCGTCAGCTACCAGACGATCAAGCTCAGCAAGGGCAAGCACTCCGGTCCCGAGGAGGGGGCCTGCGTGATGGAGCTTGCCTCGATGCTCGCCGGTGAGCCGTTCACCGACCATCCGGCGTCCGTGTGCCCGGTCATCGGCTCCTTCCTTCGCTCCTACAACGATTCGATCGACCCCGAACGGCGCCAGGGGCTGTATGAGTACGCATCGAAGGTGGTGGGAAGCCGCGCGTCCGCGAGGACCCAGCAGGCTCGCGCCGCCCGGCTGGCGCAATGGTCCGAGGAGATGGAGCGAGCCCGGCCGACGTGGTTCGTTCTGAGCTCGCCGCTGCGTGCGATCGGCCGCCTTCGCCGGCCCCCGGTCGACGCGGTCGGCACCTACGCCGTGCATTCGATCCGGAAGCACACCGACCGCACACACGCCGCAGCCCTCGCCCTGGTCGACGAGCTGCTCGCGATCTCGGATCGCGACGAGCGGGTGTCCGCGCGGGTGCTCGCCGCTCGCACGCGCGCGCTCGACGCGGCTGCCTGAGCCGCGGCGCGGCTGCACACCATGGGCGGTTCAAGCCGGATCCTGGCGTACGATCCCGAGTTGACCGACGGCCTGGCCGGCGAGCGACTCGAATCCGCCGTTCGCGAGTGCGTCGCCGGGACGTGGGAGTGTCCCGCCGGACAGTGGTCGCCACCTGACGAGTTGCCCGATATGACGCGCGGCATCGGGCTGCTGATCCTCGACGGGCTGGTCGCGCGGCGGGTCGGGGTCGCCGGGCGGTTCGGCGCCGAGCTTCTCGGCGACGGCGACCTGATGAACCCGTTCCACCGTCACGACATGGGAACCTCGCTACCGCGGACCGGGCGGTGGCGCGTGCTCCGACCGAGCCGCATGGCGATCCTCGACAGCGA
>Ga0335078_10001427_pt1 | contig 36079 bp, 29 predicted proteins | sample Lox_Sample_32_FD_206711 | JGI IMG/M metagenome (GOLD analysis project Ga0335078, IMG submission 206711) | Soil microbial communities from Loxahatchee National Wildlife Refuge, Florida, United States - Lox_Sample_3.2 | ecosystem: Environmental > Terrestrial > Soil > Wetlands | place: USA...
TAACGCCGGCGGCCCCACCCGCGCTGCCGGGCTCGGGGCGCCCCCCCGGGCCCCCGCCCCGCCCGCCCCCCCCCCGGCCGCCCCCCCCCGCCCGGCCGGGAGCAGGCAGCCGTGACGTGTCGGCCGTCCGCCGGCCCGGTGAACTCTGCCACGTATGTCCGAACTCCACCCGCTACGCCCTGGCCCGCCGATAGGATCGCCGGGCACGCACCAGGTGCCTCAGATCCCCCGCTGCACCCGGCGGGCCGACGGCCAGGGGCTTCATGCCAGCGAAGGGAAGGCCACGATAGATGGATCGCGTCCTAGTCACCGGCGGGGCCGGCTTCATCGGCTCTCACCTCGTGGAGTCGTTGCTGGATTCTGGCGCAGATGTGCTGGTCGTCGATGACTTCCGGGTCGGCAGGCGCGAGCATCTGGAGCGTGCCAGCCAGACCGGCCGGCTGACGGTGATCGACGGTGACATCAGGAGTGCCGCGGACCTCCGCCCGGTCGCGGAATTCGCTCCCGACACGGTGTTCCACCTGGCAGCGCTGCATTTCATCCCCTACTGCAACGCCCATCCGCAGGAGGCTCTGGACGTCAATATCCTGGGCTTGGACGCGGTGCTCCGGGCGGTGCGCACCGCGCCGCTGCGCACGTTCGTGTTCCCCTCCAGCGGCGCGATCTACGGCTTCGGCGACGCCCCCTGGCCCGAGACCGCACCGCCCCGGCCGGACGAGATCTACGGCATCTCGAAGTGGATGGGCGAGCAGGTCATGAGCCGGTTCCACGCCGACTCACCCGGGCTGCGGACCGTCGTGGCCCGGCTGTTCAACACCTACGGGCCGCGGGAGACCAACCCGCATGTGCTGCCCGAGGTGATGAAGGCACTGAGCGCGGGAACCACGCGGGTGGAGCTCGGGAACCTGTGGCCCAAGCGCGACCTGATCTTCGTCACCGACACCGCCGCCGGCCTGGTGGCCGCGGCTGGGGGAGAACCCGGCCTTGAGGTGTTCAACGTGGGGACCGGTACCGGAACCACGATCGAGGATGTGATGGAGACCATCGGCGAGATCACCCGCAAGCCGGTCGATGTCCGCCAGGTGCCCGGGCGGATGCGGGAGGACGACGGCCACCTCGTCAGCGACCCGCAGAAGCTGATCCAGGCCACCGGCTGGAAGCCGCAGTACGACCTGGAAGCCGGGCTCCGGGAGCTACTGACCTGGGAGGGCCTGCTGTGAGGCCGACGGACGAGATGACCGGGCGGGGCGGCGTGCTGGAACCGGACCTGGGGATGAGATACCAGGTCCAGAAGCGCGAGTTCCTCGGCATCGGCCTGTCCTGCCTCCCGGACGAGGCGTTCCTGGAAGCCGTGCGGGAGGCGGTCAAGACCCGGTCGCGGCTCACCGTATCCTTCATCAACCCCGACTACGTCCTGCGCGCCCACAAGACCCCCGGGCTGCTGGGCACGATGAACCGGTTCGACATCATGCTGCCGGACGGCTGGGGCATCGTCCTCGGCGGGCGGATGCTCGGCCTGCCCGTGCCCGACCGGCAGGGCAATGACGACATCTGCCCGAAGATGTTCGCCTTGTCGGCGGAGAACGGGTTCTCGAACTTCCTGTTCGGCTGCAGCGAGGGCACTCCGGAGCGGGCGGCCAAGAACCTCACCGCGACGTTCCCCGGCCTGCCGATCGCGGGCTGCCTGCACGGCTACTGGGACGTGGCGCGCGGCCACCCCGGCCGCTACGACGAGTCCGACATCGACATGATGGTCGAGACCATCAACGCCGCCAGCCCGGACATCCTGCACGTGTCCATCCCGACGCCCATGCAGCAGGCCTGGGTGTGGCAGGTGGCCGACCGGCTCAACGTGCCGGTGATCATCACCGGCGGGAGCTACCTCGACCATCTGGCCGAGCGGGTCTACTGGTACCCGGGCTGGGTGAACCGCTGGCGGCTCGGCTGGGCGTACCGGCTGTCCAGGGAGCCCGGCCGGCTGTGGAAGCGGTACTCGCTGGACCTCATGGCCTACGGCAGCATGGTGGCACGGGCCAGGTTCGGCAAGCGGCGCTAGCGATCCCATCGCACCTGTGCGTCGGGGAGGGAAGCCCCGTGAGCAGGGCCCGCGGACCGGCTAGCCGTCGCGGCGCCAGCTCGGCTCGTAGCCAAGCCAGGCGGCCAGCCGCTCGTCATAGGGGCGGAAGTGCTCCTCCAGCCTGGCCCGCACGCTGGCGGACATGGGCGACCGCGGGCGGGCGTTGCGGCGCTTGAAGGCCGGGTACCCGCGGTTCGGCAGCCCGAGGAAGTCCAGCACGCCGTCGTAGACCTTCTCCGGGTCGGTGAAGAAGTCGCCGCTGTCCACCACGTGCACGCGCTCGCGGCCGAAGTGCCGCTCCAGGCGCTCCAGCTGCTCGACGTACTGCCCCCGGGCGATATAGGAGTGGTGCTGGTGGCTGTAGCTGAAATAGCCGGGGTCGGCCTCGATGCGCTCGGCCTGGCCCTCCAGCCGGGCCGCCTCCAGCTCCAGCGCCAGGTCGAACGGCTCGGCCTCGAAGCCGTGGGCCACCTCGTGGGCGTGCCCGGAGTAGGCGCGCTCCACCGGGTCGCGGAGCAGCACCAGCAGCCGCACACCGGGCAGGTCCCGGGCGATCCGCTCGGGCGCCAGCGGGTGGAACATGTAGTACGGGCTCGACTCGAAGGAGACCGGCTCCACGGCCGCGGCGCGGGAGGCGCGGCGGGCCCCCGCGAGCAGCGGGAAATGGCCGCGGTACCACGACATCCCGCGCCGGTAGGACACGTCGAAGAAGTGCACCTCTTCGTGCAGCACGGCGCCGAACACGGCGGGGTGCTCGCCGAGCGTGCGGGACATCGAGGTCGTCCCGCACCGCTGCGCGCCGACGATCAGGAAACTGGGCAGGATCCGCGCGCGGCTGGTCGGCATCCGCGCCGCCACCAGGGTCAGCCTGGCCGCCTGCTTGACGGCCGGGGCGAAGGACTTCGGCTCACGCAGGCGGGCCGGCCAGCCGCGGTCCGGCCGCGACCGCGCCACGGGGAACTGGCCCAGGGTGCCCCGGCCAGCATCGGGCCTGGTGGCAGCCGCGGTCTTGTCGGCCGCGCTCACGACGCCACCGGTCCGTCCGCGCTCATGCTGCCTGGACCGACCCTCTCCATGGGCGATCTCCCTTCACGGCAGCTGCGTCGGGCCGGAACCTGCCGTTCGGCATTCAGCATGGCAGACATGGGCACTCCGCTGCAGGAGAGTCGACTGTACGGGATTTCGGTGCACATTGGCACGGCGCTCACCTGGCCCAGCTCACCGGCTGGCCGAGCAGCTTGGCCAGCCGTTCGTCATGGGGCAGGTAGTACTCCTCGAGCATCCGGCGGCTGCTGGCATCCAGCTCCGGGCCCGGCCGCGCGTTGGCAGCGGCGAATGCGGGCTCGAACCGGGGCAGGCCGAGGAAGGCGAGCAGCCGCTGGTACTCCTGCGCGGGCTCGCTGAAGTACGTGGCACTGTCGATGACGTGCACCTGCGTGCGGGGGAAGTGGTCGAAGACGCGCTCAAGCTGCTCGGCGTAGTGGCCTCGATGACGATAGGAGTGGTGCCGGTGCGCGAAGCTCTCGTAGCTGGGATCGTCGCGCATCCGCTCGATCTCGCCGGCCAGCCGGTCGTCCTCGGCCGCCAGCGCCGTCGCGAAATCCTCCTGCTCGAAGCCCCGCGCGAGCTCGTGCTTGTATGCGGAGAAGGCCCGCTCGACCGGGTCACGGAGCATCACGACCAGCTTCGCCGCGGGCATGTCGCGCCCGAGCCGGCCGGCCGCGAACGGGTGGTACAGGTAGTAGCCGCTGGCCTCGAAGGCGACCGGGGTGCCCTGACGGCCCGCCCGGCGGCGGGCGGCCCCGGCCACCGGGAAGTGCGCCCGGTACCACCGGGGCCCACGGTGGTAGTTCAGGTCGAAGTAGTTGACTCCCTTGCGGAACGTCGGCGGCACCAGCTGCGGGTGGGCCGTCAGCGCGCGGAACAGCGAGGTGGTGCCGCAGCGCTGCGCGCCGATCAGGATGAACCCCGGCTCCATCCGCAACGGCGCGGTCGCCTCGCTTACCCAGGCGTACGCGCGGCGGCCGAGCCGCGTGAGCGGCTCTGGGCCGGTCGCCTGGAGCCGCGTGGCCACCTCCCGTGCCCGCTGGGTCAATGCCAGCCCCAGCGGCGCCGCAGGTCGATGCCGAAATCGCTCTCGACCCCGGTGAGCTCCGCGTCAAGCTGCTCGTGCATGAAGGCGACATCCTCGTCCGACATCTCCGGCCGGTCCTCGCCCAGCGGCTGGTACAGCACCCGCTGCACCAGCACCGAGCGCTTGAGGCCGCCCACCAGGCCGGCGCCGTCGTGCCGCCGCGCCCAGTTGGCGCCGCGCTTGGCGAGCACCGCGAGCGGCAGCCACCTGGCCTTGCTGGCCGGGAGCTGCGCCTGGAGCTGGTCGGGACGCAGCTCTTGCCGGGACACGCCCAGCCAGCCGGTGGTGGCGTCCAGGAACCCCTGCGGGTCGGCTTGCAGATCGTCGAAGAGGGCGACATGGAGTCGCTCCTGCTTGAAATATTGCAGATAGCTCCGCAGATGGGTGGCGTAGCGGCCCTCGTCGACCAGTTCGGGGGCCGTCTTGGTGGTCTCCCGGAAGGTGGCCGCGGCCAGCCCGTGCTTGCGCAGGTAGAGGTAGCCGGAGAAGGCCCGGGCTATCGGTTCGCGCAGCGTGACCATGAGCTTGACGTCCGGGCCGAGGCAGGCGTGGATGCGTTCCGGTGCCGGTGCGCAGGACAGGTAGTCCGGGCAGACCTCACCGATGACCTTGTGGCCCGGCCCGGCGCCGCGGAACTGCGCCTGGTACCACCCAGGGCCGCGATCGTAGTACCGGTTGAAGAAGTAGAGGTCCTTGGCCTCGCTGAGGTAGACCTGCGGGTGGCAGATGAGGACCTCGTGCAGCCAGGTGGAACCCGACTTGCTCGGGCCCACGTGGAGAAAGTTCGGCAGCAGGTCGGACATAACACCCTTTCACGCCATGCCGCGCCGGAACAGTCGCGCCGCGCGCAGCAGGTGCCGGGGATCGATACGCGTGGCGGCCTGCACGAATGCCAGGTACGGGTAGGGCGAGACCGGCCACCGCACGACTGCCTTCGCCGCGTAGCGGATGGCCGGCCCGCGCTCGCCCAGTGCGGACCGCGCGAAGGCGATCTGGCCGAGCATGCGCGCGTGACCACGGGGCGACGCCGCGATATCCGGGTGCTTGGCCAGCATGTACTCCAGCGCCAGGGCGGTGTTCTCGGCCGCGCCCTGGTAGTAGGACCTGCCGTCCTTGCGGATGTCCGCCAGCGGGCGGGTGACGACGCCGACCTGGCCGGCCCGGGCGGCCCGGAGCACCCAGTCGTAGTCCTCGCCATATCCGCGCGGCAGCTCCTCGTCATAGGGACCGACCTTGGCGAACGCCTCGCGCCGCATCACCAGGGTCGAGGAGTGCAGTTCCTTGACGCGATTGCGCAACAGCAGCTGGTAGCTGATGTGCTCCGACCGCCCGGGCCACTCGACGACCTTGCCGGGCAGCCGCAGCCTGATCCCCGAGCCCACGACCAGCAGGCCGGGCTCGGAGCGCAGGCGCTCGACCTGGCTCAGCAGCTTGTCCGGGTGCCAGACGTCGTCGTCGTCGCAGGTCGCGACGATGGTGCCGCGGGCGTCGTCGAGGCCGGTGTTCCGTGCCCCGGCCAGGCCCGGCGAGTGGGTGTTCGCGGTCACCCTGACCTGGTGCCGGGGCGTTCCGAGGCGGGTGAGCCCGGCGTCGGGCGGCTCCTGGTCGTGCACCACCAGGCACTCGATCTCCCCGGGGTAGCTCTGGGCTACCACCGCGGCGATGGACTCCCGGACAAGCCCGGGCCGGTTACGCGTCGGCATGATCACCGACACCAACGGCCACTCGCCGGCCTCCCGGGCCGGTGCGTCAGTCATCAGCGGCCTTCTTCGTGCCGCCGCGGCCCGCGGCCGCGTAGCGCAGCATGAGCGGCAGGCCGATGGCCGTGACGACCAGGCGGTCCCGCCGGGACATGCGATCGCGCCACGTTTCGTCAGCACGGAGGGTTATCTCACCGTCGCGGAACCGCGACGGGTTGCCGGACAGGCCGTGGCTGGTGCCCAGCATGACGCGCCGGCCGGCCAGGTGGCCGAGGTGGGCGGGCGGCTGCCCCAGGCCGATCCCGGCCAGCGCCTGCGCCACCGCACGCCGCGGATCGGCCACGAACTGCTCGTAGCGCATCCGGGTGACCGGCAGGCCGCACCGGCGCAGCAGTCCCGCCTCGCTCTGGATCGCGACCCAGCGCGCGGCCGCGGCCGCGGGCCCGAAGTGGGACATGACGTCGGGGCCGTGCACCGCGTGCGGACGCGAGACGTCACGCTTGCCCAGCGAGTAGGCGACCCCCCGGACGTCCCTGATCAGATGGATCACCCGCACGTCGAGCCCGGCGCGGGCCAGTGCGAGCGCCTGCACCGGCCACTTGCTCGCATCCACGACGCAGGCCGCGGCCGCCTCGGCCGCGATCGCGCGGTACAGGCTCGCGTAGCTCGCCCCGTAGGCGGCCACGTCGGCGCGGAACCGGGTGCCGGCCAGCGGCATCGCGACCAGTCTCGGCATCCGCCGCTGCCGGGCGACGCGGCCCTGCAGCGCCCGGGCGGCCGTGAGTTCCTGCTCCTGCCAGCCGCCGAAGGCGCGGGTCCCGACATGGGCCCAGAACGGGCACTGCGCGAATGCACGCCCGCAGCCGCAGCGCTCGTCTTCGGCGGCGGTCCGCCGGTACAGGTCGATGAGCTCACCGACATTTACGAACCCGGGGATCTCGCCCAGCGCGCGCTCCAGCAAGGTGCTCCCGGAACGGCCTGACCCGGCGATATACACGATGATCGGCGCATGCCCGGCGGGGTCGGCAGCCTCGGGGTGGGCGCCGGCGACACCGGCCAGCGAGGTCACCTAGAGACACCCCCATGTCGGTTATTTCTGCACTCATGCTCCCGTACATAGAACTTTACTGTGATTCCGGCCCGGCCGGGCCGGAATCCGGATAGATCGTTTTGGAACGGAATAATTGGTTCTTCTTGAACCGCAGGTGAATTCGCCGGCCGCGCGGCCGGCAAAGCACCGCGCCGCGCGCCTGACGGGAGGTCAGGCGGCGCGCCGCCCCCTGGGCGGCGGCCCGCCCGCCGTCCGGTCAGGGGGCGACGGTCGCGAGCGTGTAGGGGCCAACCCGCAACCGGGCCGAGCCCGTGGCGGTGGTCGTTGTCGTCGACCCCGGGCCGGTGACGAGCGTGGTGACCGAGGGCGCGGTGAGCTGCGTGGCGGTGAAGCCCGATGGGAACAGGGCCGACAGGTTCAGCGAGACGGCCCGTGACGAGGCGTTCACCAGGACCAGCCGCCGTCCCGGCGGCGCGGTGACCGCCTCCCCCAGCAGGACGGGGGCACCCGTGCCGCCAAGCACCGGCCCGCCGGTGAACGCGAGGGCCTGCGACTGCGACGCGCCGCGGAAGACGGCCTGGATCGCCGACAGGGTGGTCCCGGCCGCGGTCAGCGCGAGCGGCACGGTCGGGGGCTTGCCCGCGCCGAGGCCGTCGCGGCCGTCGAAGATCGCCCCGCCGTGGGCGGTGCCTATCGACCCGCTCAGGCCGATGTACTCGAACACCGGGTTGGCCAGGAACAGCAGGGTCTGCTCGGCCACGTACAGCCCGTGCAGCCAGGTGCCCTGGAGCACGTGCCCGGGCGTCTGGTCCTCCATGTTGTAGGCGGTGAGCCAGACCGGCAGATGGCGGGCCGTGATGAGCTTGAGCTGATCGGCGGCGAACGCCCGGTACCGCAGGTAGGGCTGGGCGAGCACGGTGGCCGGCGGGCCCGCCTGGTAGACCCGCTGGATCTCGTGCACCGTGACGGCGTCCTCGCCGGTGAGGGCCGGCAGCACGCCGGCGTCCCAGGTCTGCCGGCGCTTCGACACGCCGGGGATGAAGTTCGGGTCGTCGGCTACCGCGGCGATCCGGGCGCCGGGAAAGTCTTGGTGCAGCGCGGCGATCCAGGTGTTCATCTGGGCGGCATAGTCGGCGGCCGTGGGGAACCGTTGGGCGTAGTCCCGGCCGTGCGGGCCGGTGCTGACCGCCCCGTTGAGGTACATCTCGTTGCCGAGTTCCACCATGGTCACCGGCATCCCGGCCGCCGCGGCGGCACGCAGGAACGCGATCTGCCCGCGCAGCATGGCGCCGTTGAGCGGGCCGGTGCCGATGGCCCCCTGGTAGGTCAGCACGTTCAGGTCGAACAGCGGCAGCGAGCCCGCGGCCCGGAGCCCGGTGTCGAAGACACCGATCTTGTCGTCCACCGGCGCGGGCGTCTCGGCCGGCCACCGCCCGGGCTGGAACCAGCCCTTCTGCCAGTCCCAGTAGTTCGCGTTCGTGCCGCCCGGGTAGCGCAGCACGCCCGGGCCGAAGGTGGCCAGCACCGAGTCCAGCCTGCTGTCGTCCCAGCGCGGGCCGGTGACGTTGACCGCGTTCAGGCCGAGCAGGCCGGGGGTGACGGTGCGCACCGGCCCGGCCGGCGACACCGGGATGGCCTGCGCGCTCGTCCTGGCGGCCGCCGGGGCCGCGGCGCCCGCCAGGCCGGCCGAGACGGTGGCCGCAGTGGCCAGGAGCGCGGCGAGCGCCCGCCGCGCCGGCACCCGGGCGGACCGGGCCCCCGTGGGCTCAGGCGTAGCCGAGACGGGCGAGCAGCGGCCCGATCTCCTGTTCGACGTCGCTGACCTGCCCCGCGTCAAGTGTCTTGCGCCACCTTCCCACCGAGTCCGGCTTCGCCCGCGACAGCCCGGCCCGCAGCGCGTCGAGGCCGGACGGCGTGGTGCCCAGGTACCCCGCGAGCAGGTCCGCCGCGCGCATCGGGTCAGCCACGACGGATTCGTACCGCACCTCGACCGAGCGCTGCGGGGGCAAGGTGGCCAGGCCGGCCAGCGCGGCCTCGGTGAACCGGCGCCAGCACCAGGCGGACCGGACCATGTCGCTCACCGCGGCGAACTCCTCCCGGCGGTCGGCTTCCACCCACCACCGTGCCGCCGGTCCCCAGAGCTGGCCGCCCCTGCCGCGCTTGCCGGAGCCCGCGGAGGCGGCGTTGAGCCAGGGCTGCTCGGAGTGCGACACCGCGGCGTCGCGGCCGTCCCTGATGATGTGGATGAACTGCGCGTCAGGCATCGCCGCGGCCAGGAACGGCACGACGAAGCTGTTCTCCGGGTTCTTCTCCGCGAAGCGGCGGCCGCCGTGCAGCCCGGCGAGCAGCAGGGTCGAGTAGGAGAGCCGGAACACCATGGCACACCGGCGCTCGGTCCACGAGCCGTCGTACACGCACCGGGCCGCGGCCTTGGTCAGCCTGGGCTCGAAGTGGTAGGAGACCTCCGGCATCCGGCCCAGGCAGCTGCCCAGGAACGTGGTCCCCGACCGGGGCGCGCCGATGATGAAGATCGGCCGGTGCAGGCGGGGGTCGAGGGCATGCGCCGTGGGCCGCTTGCGCAGCGCCGGGTCCCTGCCACGGTCGCGGATGTCAGAGGCGAGGCCGCGCGCACCCAGCCGGAGCATCTGGCCGAAGCCCAGGCCAGCGGGCGGTGGTGGCGGCTGGCTCCTGCTCCCGTGCCGTGGGGTAACTGCCATGTGGGTGACCTCGTCTGCATGCTGACCGGCGATGAGCCGATGCTACCGGCGGCGGCCAAACCTCACCTGCGGTTCGAACCGGACATCGGCCGCCGCGGGGCCGGCGGCCGCCGCCACGTTGCCTAGATCGGCTTGCCGTTCTGCCGGGCCAGGAGCTGGGCCACCTCGGCCACCAGGGCGGGGATCAGCCAGGTGCCGGGGGCGCCGAGCGGTGCCCCGGCCGCCGCCTGCCGGTCCACCAGGTACCTGGTGGCCACGTCGGCCAGGTACAGGGCGGCGGTCAGGCGCGCCCGCGGCTCGCCGATGCGGAACGGGGCGAGCAGCGCCGCAGCGTGCCCGACGCATTCGGTGGCCGCCGCGAGCGGGTCCCGGTGCAGCGGGCCCACCTCGCTCTGCAGCCAGTAGTGCAGCGCGTCGAAGCCGACCGGGACGCCGGTGGCGAAGCGCTCCCAGTCCCACACCAGCAGCCCCTGGGTGGTGCTCGCCATGTTCCACGGCGACCAGTCACCGTGCCAGGCGCCGAAGGTCAGCTGCTCGCAGCCGCCCGCGGCGACGAGCGCATCCAGCGCCTGCAGCAGCGCCGAGCGCTCTTGTCCCGGGTCGGCCGCTTCCATCCGCTGCCGGAGCTGGTGCAGGTAGGCGCTGCCGGCCAGCGGCCCTTCGGCCAGCCCGGCGACGCGGGCCACCGTGTCCATCGCGGCGGACAGGTGCCCGGGCGTCAGGACGCGGCGGCGCTGCCAGACCGGGAGCGGGCTCAGCACCAGTATGTCCATGTCGTGCCACTGGTCGTGGTACAGCACCCGGGGCACCGAGATCCTGTCCAGGCCGGTGCGCTCGAGCCAGGCGAGCGAGGCCGCCTCCGCGCGCACCAGCTCACGGGTCAGCGGGTTGAACCCGATCTTGACGAAGCCGGCCGGCTCGCCGGACTTGGTCAGCAGCTGGAGCACCGGCTTGCGGTTGGCCCGGGCCGGGCCGAGCCGGATGCTCACCCTGATGTCGGGCGAGATCACGGTCTTCAGGTAACCCTCGATGTTCTCGGCCTCGGGCGGCGCGGTCACCCTGACCCGCACGCCGAGCACGTTCCCGCCGAGGCCGCCGGACAGCCCCAGCGCGAACGCCGCCACGCCCATCCGCGCGGCCCACGACCGGGGCTGGCCGTACTGGCGCAGCGCGGCGGCGGCGGCGCGGGGCGCGGCGGGCACGAGCAGCCTGGGGTGCCTGACCCCGGGGATCAGGACGAAATCGCGGCCCTCGGTACGGGACCGGCGTCCCCGCGCCCGGTGCCGGACGGCCCCGCCGAGACCATGCCCTCCGCCGTAGAGGGTCATCTCGGTGGCCGGCGGCCACAGGAGCTCACAGACCTCGCGCAGGTAGGACAGCCGCTCCCAGTCATCGGCCAGCCGCAGGGGCGGTGCCCCCGCGGCCGCGGCCGTCCTCGCGTCCCTGACGCCGTCCATGATCCCCATAGATCACATCCCTAAAGGACAGGTACACCCCGACCTTAATAGGTCCGCAAACTCCGGCTCAGGTCTCGCTCCGTAAGGAGCCTTGCACGTGGTGTGCCCCCCAGGCACGACTGATGACCGCAGAATAGAAAGCCAAGGATATCCGAACGCCGGGCCACGCCGTAGTGACCCGGCGATGACCGATCGTAGCGGGAATGCCCGCCGCACTGGCCATTGCGGCCGGGGCGTGCGCCCCGGCCGGCCAGCGCCGCCAGTTTCGTCGTCACGTATGCCTGCCTCATCGTGTCACTGGCCGTGCTTCACCGTGGGGAGTTCACGTCCCCTTAACGGACGCCCGAGGTGGGGGGAATGGTTCACCGGCTGGCGGCACGGGTTTTGAATTTTCGCCGTCGGCTATCGGCCGGGCGGTCACTTTACCGGCGCGCACGGGCCTTGAGGGCGGAGACGCCCGGCATCGCAGACAGGCGCAGCACGCCGCGGAACCGCCAGAGCCCGGCCGCCTCGACCACGCACCCGCCGGCGACGCCCACGGCCAGCCCGGTCAGGCCCCCGCCGAGCACGGCCCGCACCGCCAGCGGGACCACGCCGAAGGCCAGCACCGACAGCGCGCCCGCCAGGATGGTCCCGCGGCCGAACGGCTGCAGCCGGATGAACGCCGCGAGCTGGGCGAGCGGCATCAGGTTGGTGACGATGATCGCCACCGCCCAGCCGATGGCCGCCCCGGTGATGCCGTACCTCGGGATGAGGACCAGGTCCAGGCCCACGTTGACGACCACCGCCAGCAGCCCGTTGATCAGGCTCCAGCTGCTGCGGCCGGTGGTGATGAGCACCATGTCTACCTGCCCGCAGGCGGTGGCCAGGAGCATGGTCAGGCCGAGGATGACCATCACGGTCGAGCCGGCCCGGTAGGAGTGGCCGAACACGCTGAGCACCTCGGGCCCGTACACGATGGCCAGCAGGTATATCGGCCAGGTGAGCAGCACGAGCCAGGCGGTGGTCACCTTGTAGATGACGTTCGCGCTGCGGCGGTCGCCGACGGCGAACAACTCGGTGAACCGCGGCTGTGCCGCCATGCTGATCGCCATGTTGCCGAACTGCCCGGCCACCAGGAACCGGGTGGCGGCGGTGTACACGGCCGCGGCCGCGGGCGACATGATGATCGCGACCAGCACGATGTCGATCCGCTGCAAGGTGATGGACGCCAGGCTGGCGATCCCGCGCGGAACCGTGAACCGCCAGAAGCCGCGTGGGTTCGCGTTGGCCAGCCGCCGCTTGGCGGTCCGGCCGCCGGCCATCCGCTGCCCGCCCCTGGCCGACGGGACGAGGGTGGACAGGGCGAGTAGCGCGGCCACTTCCGGCGGCACGTCCAGATTGCCCTTGGGGCCGCGCGACGGGCGGCGCCGGATCCGGCGGGCCCACAGCCACGCGACGATGGCCGCGGGGATGTAGGGCAGCGCCCACAACGGGGCCAGCAGCACGGCGCTGCCGGCGACGGCGGCGATGACGACGCCGAGCATCTGCACGACCGAGCGGCCGATCTTGTCGGTCAGCACCGTCTGGCGCATGTTCCCGTAGCCACGGCCCACGCCCAGGTAGGTGTTGAGCAGCGCGGCGAACACCAGGGTGAGCGCCAGGGCGCGCAGCGACGTGGCGACGGCCCCGACGCTCACCGCCCCCTTGGCCAGGTGCCCGCTGAGCATGACGTTCGCCAGTGGCCCCGCCAGCAGGACCATGACCGCCGTGAGCACAAGGGACACCACGACCACGGGGATGACGGCCGCACGGAGGATGGCCGGGATGCGCCGTTCCTCACCGAGCGAGCGGAGCCGCGCGATGAAGTAGACCAGCCCGACGTTGGCGCCCAGGGTGGCCACGGCCCAGACGATCAGGAAGGCTGACGTGGCGGTGAAGAAGGTGCCCGCCACCGCCGGGCTGAAGTGCCTGGTGACCACCACCGTGATGCCGACGGTGGTGATCACCTGGAAGACCGCGCCGACCATGTTCAGCGTGCCGCCCCTGGCGACCTCGGACAGCCCGGCCTGGCCGGCCTTGCCCGGGGAACCGCGGCCCGGCCCGTCCTGCCGCGCCGCCACCGGCTGGCCGTTCCCGGGAACGGCCCGCGGGCTGCGCACCCTGCCGTCCCGGGCAGGCAAACCAGGCGTGCCCGGATAAGCCCGTGGCTCCGGCCACGCCTCGCTGGGGCTGCGCCTCACTCGCGCCAGCGTGCCACCTCCGCTGCCCCGGTCATGCCTGCGCCCGCGCGGCCAGGGCCTTGGCGCCCACCTGGTCGCGCAGCTGCGCCGCGGCGGCGGCGGCCGCCTCCGCCCGTTCCCGTTGCAGCACGCGGTCGTTCTTCCACAGCAGGGCGTAGGCGAGCATGGTGAAGGTGAGCGGGGGCCCGACGGCGATATAGACGATCATGAACGGGAAGCCCAGTATCAGCACGAGCACGCCCACCAAGCCGTACGGCGTCTTATCCCGCCGGTACCGCCAGATCCCGTAGATGAAGAAGCCGCAGTACAGGCCCGCGCCGAGGAACCCGGTGGTGATGAACAGCAGCCAGAGCTGGCCGTTTCCGCCGATGTCCCGGGAACCGCAGCTGTGGCACCTGACCGTCTTGCCGACCGCGATCGAGTTGGTGCTGCCCTGCTCGTGCCGGGTGTCGCCGAAGCCGATGAGGGGGGACGCGAGCGCGTCATCCACCGCGAGCCCGGACAGCGACGACCGGACCGCGTTGCTCTTGCCGTGCGACAGCCGCTGGCTGATCAGGCCCTGCAGCGGGGAGGCGGCGATGATGACCGCCACCAGGGCGAGCACCCCGCACAGCCCGGCCAGCAGGCCCAGCCTGCCCCTGGCGGCGAAGCGCACCGCCACGTAGATGATCGAGATCCCGATGCCGACCCACAGGCCGCGGTCCAGCGAGTAGACGGCCGGCACGAGCGCGACCACCAGCACGGCCAGCAGCCACCGGCGCTCCTTGCGGTTGCCGTAGGACCACCAGGCCACGATCAGCCAGGGCAGCAGGATTGCCAGGCAGTTGCCCCACATGTTGGTGTAGTCGAACGGAGCCCTCGGGCGGCCCTCGGCGAACCCGAGGAAGTTCTGGACCTGGGAGAACCCGGGGTGCAGCATCATCTGCAACAGGCCGTTGCCCGTCTGGAGGCTCTGCGGTATCACGTACGCCAGCGGCGAGGTGAACTCGAAATGCGGGGCGGCCACGCCCAGGACGCCACCGATCGCGGTGTAGATCCCGACCAGCCCGAGCAGCCAGGCGAGCCGCCGCCGCGGCATTTCCTCCTCGGTCAGGTTTCCCGCGTAGACGAGCAGCACGGTCACCGCGAGGTAGACGCCCGTCCGGAGCGCCCAGGAGACCACCCGGCTCAAGGTGGGACTCGCCACCGAGTCGGGCGCGGTCAGCGACAGCGTCGCGGCGCTCATCACGGCCACGATGAGGAACAAGGCCCAGATGGAGAAGCCGGGCGGGAGCTTGATGGTGCGCTCCCGGCGCACCCGCCAGTGGTACATCCGCCGGATCATCGGGATGGCGATCAGGATCGGGAAGTAGTCCCCGACGCCCAGGAACCACCACACCGGCCAGCCGGCCAGCAGGACCACGATCGGCCAGGCGGGATCCCGGGCGAACCAGCTTGGCTGCCTGACCCGGCGGGCCGGGCCGGGTATGTGCGGCTCGGCCGGGGCCGCGCCGGCGCCCGCGCCGTTCTGCTGGGCTCGGTCAAGGGCGGTGGTCACTGTTGGCTCCTCGTTCCCGCCGGGGCGGGGAGGCGCCGTGCGCCGGCCCGCTTCATCAGTTTCCTCCCGAGGTGGTCACCCGGGTGCCGATTGGCGCAAGGATGACCCAGGTGGGGCCGGGCTGGAAGACCATCGGCGATGCGTTCCTGTCGAGGTAGTTGGTGACATCGTCCAGGTGCGGCTTGGACCAGGTGCCGGGCGCGGCCATGCCGCTGCGGCCGGGGAACCCGGACAGCACCTCCGCCGGGCCGGTGCCGATCACCCGGGCACTCGGCACGGTGGTCCCGTCGCGGTGGCTCACCACGGCCTGCTTGTACGGCACCGTCTGCACGGCCACGTTGGCGACCGCTACCCTCGGGCCGCCCCCGGTCAGCGTCCACCGGCCGGTGCGCGAGTCGTAGCTCCACGACTCGGTGCCGTACCGGGGGATGGTCACCCGCGCGGCCGAGGGCCTCGACACGGCGGCGCTCGCCAGCGGGCTGGGCGGGGCGGACCCGTCGCCGTAGTAGAAGATCGGCGGCGGGGCGCCGTTGCCGCGGGCCGCCCGCAGCACCGGCCCGGTGGAGACCAGCACGCCCTGCGGCGTCCGCCGGTACAGCGACGGGTGCCCCGGCCGGCCGAGATCGGTCACGCCGGTGTGGTCCAGGTCCTTGATGAACACCGGGGTGCCGCTGGCGTAGCCGACCAGTGGGTGCAGCACAGACAGCGCCTGGCCATCGGTGGGCTGGGTGCCGGTGACCGGGCCCACCCCGCTTGCCAGCATGGACTGGAACACCACGATGTAGCGCACCGGCGCCGCGAACTCCTGGTAGATGACGTCCGCCGAGGCGAGGCCGCGCGGGTCAGCCCCGGACAGGACCAGCGCCACGGCGCGCCGCTGCGCGTCGGCGGCGCTGACCGGCACGTTCGTCAGCGGCGCGGGCGGGCCCTTGGCGCTGGTGGTGCCGGCCTTCGCGGTCGGCGCCGGGCTGGCCGGCGGGGCCGGGCCGGCCGGGTTGGGCACGCTGGCGGCGCAGGCCGCCACCGCCAGCCCTGCCGCGACGGCGAGCCCGCTGCCGGCCCAGCGCGACGGCCGCGCGGGCTGCCCGGGTGCCATCGATCAGGTTCCGGGGATGCTGTCAGCCCGCCCGCCGTGCCCGTCGCGGGTGCGTCCCGGACGGTCCCGCCTGTCCGACATGTTCGCCGACATGCCCGACACCGACGAGAACTCGCCGTGCCCGCGGCCGGTGCCGGCACCCTCGCGGTTCGGCTCGGCCGCCGGGCCCGGCCGGGGCGGGGCCTGGCGCGGCGGGCGGACGGCGATGCGCTTGCCCAGCGCGGGCAGTACCGCCGCGCCGAGCACCGGCGTCCGGAGCTGGCGGAGCCGGCGCACGCAGTCGGACGCCTCGGCCTTGGTGCTGCGCTCGACCTCGATGGTGACGATCGCGGCGTCGGCGAACTCGCCCAGGGCGAAGGTGTCCGCGCCGTCGTCGGCCGCCTGGGCCTCGATGATGACGTACCGCGCGTCCCGGCGCAGCTGAGAGGTCAGCGCCCGGCCGGTGTCGTGCTGCAGGTGGTAGAACGCCAGCGACGGGTCGGCGCCCGGTGTGATCACCCACAGGCCCGGCATCCCGGCCGGGCCCTGCACCACGTCCCGCACGGTGGCGCTGCCGGCGATCAGCTCGGCGAGCCCCTCGCCCTCGCCCAGGCCGAGCAGCTTCGGCGCGACCGTGCTGTTCATGTTGGCGCAGACCAGCACGATCTCGGAGTGGGTCCGGGCCAGGGTGACGGCCAGGTTGGCGGCGACCACGCTGCCAGCCGGGCCGGGCGTGGCCCCGGCCACGAACACGACGTGGTTGCCCTCGCCGAGCGCTGCGGCCACGCCGTGGGCGAGGTCGGTGAACGCCTGCCCGGTCTTGGACCGCGGGGACGCGATGGAGACCTCCCGGCCGAAGGAGCCGGCCTCCAGGTTGAGCAGCACCGGCAGGTCGAGCAGCCGCTCGACGTGCACCGCGTTGTGGATCCTCTTGTCGCGGCGGTCCACGAGGAACGCGGCGATCAGGCCGATGAGCAGCCCGGCCACCAGGCCGCTCGGCAGGATCAGCGTCTTCTTCGGCTTACTCGGCTTTCCGGGCGGGGTGGCCTTGGTGATGACCGTCCCGCCGTTGGTGTCCGCGAGCTCGCCGTTGGTGGACGCGTAGTCCTGGGTGAGCTTGCTCAGCTGGCTCTTGTCCGAGTTCCGCAGCGCGACGTCGGCCGCCCGGGTGGGCGAGTTCTTCGGCAGCGTGCCGATCTTGTTGCCCAGCGCCGCCACGGCCGAGTTGAGCGAGTTCAGCTTGACCTGCAGCGTCTTGAGCTGCCCGGTGACGAACGAGGTCGCGCTCTGCGAGCGGTTCTGCAAGAACGCCGCGGCGAAGGCGTTCGCGCAGGTGGCCGCCCCGGTCGCGGTCGAGGCGGTGCACGAGATGTCAAGGATGGAGGAGTTCGGCGGCACGGTGACGTTGACCTGCTTGGCCAGTGCCCACGAGGTGAGCGGGCTGTGCATCGCCTTCCCGGCGATCGTCGCGACAGCGGTCGAGGTGACAACCTGTGCCTGCGTGTCGAGGTTCACGGTCGCGCCGGCGGTCCGGCTGCCGGCGACGGCGTTGGTCTGGTCCGCCGCAGTCGGGACGACGTTCACCTCCGCGGTGGCGGTGTAGGCCTTGGGAGCGACGGTGATGTAGGCAAAGGCGCCGACCAGTCCTACGCAGGCGCAGGCCAACACGATCCACCAGCGGCGCCGTAGCACGCCGACGTAGTCAGCCGCCTCGAAGGAGTCCGGCCGTTGGACGGGATTCATGCTGCGGTGCTCCTCACTGTAAAACACACTCCTTGCATCCGGCGCCTGGCGCCGGGACAGCGGGTAGCCGCCACGCCCCGCTGTTCACCGCCCAACACCGGATCTCCGGCAGGCCCGTCCCCTGGCACTCCCCTGATGGACCCCCGTGGCAGCCAATGGCTCCCCCGGTCAGCCGCACCAGCCTGGTGTCCTCCTGCATGCACTCTTAGGACGCTTTGCGCGCCTTGTCGGATGACATCTGGTTCCTGGCCCGGGCGATGCCGGCCATGGCGCGGTGAACATCCCTGATGTCGCGATCGTGCTGCAAGCTTACAGTATGTGAACTCGGCGGAAGGGGCGGATGATTCGGTCGCCCCGGCCCGCTGGCTGGCGTTTCCCCGCAGGTCCGGGAGTGTTTTTTCTCGGTAAAGGGCCGGTATGGCCGACTTTGTCAGGATGGCTGGTGCCGGGCAGTGGCGGCCCGGCCGCCGCCACTGTGCACAGTCCGTGGCTAAGCGCCGCGCACAGGCTGCGCCTAGCGGATTCTGGCCCGTTTCCCAGGCGGAACACAGGATACCGGGGAGCCGAAGGTCCTACTGTTGGACGTCATGAAGTACCCCCTGTTATCCATGTTGAAGTATGTAATTCACGCTAAGGAGCAACACGTGCACTCCGAGCGCAGGCATGGCGCTTCCCCGGCGCGCCGCATGAGAGGGCGCAGCTGGCAGGCCGGCTCGGCCGCGCTGGCCGGACTGGCCGCGCTGGCCGTGGGAAGCAGTGGGTGCGCCACGGTCCTGACGCAGCACAAGATCACCGCGCCGGCGTCGCACGTGTCGTCGCAAGGCACCGGGAACACCGAGGGGGCGACCGGGAGCGCCGGCAAGCTGCTCAGCAGCCAGGCCAGGAACCGGGCGCGGCTGAGCGGTGGCACCCTGGCCGGCGTCGGCGGCGGTGTCATGTTCGGCGGGGACGTGCCGCTGGCCGCCGAGGAGGGGGCGCTGGGCCGCAACCTCGCGATCGTCCGTGTCTACGACCACCTGGGCGAGAGCTTCCAGAACCCGATGGTCGACAACTTCATGGCGCATGGCAGCACGATCCTGGTGAGCCTGGACACCTTCCCCGGGGGCACCCCGTACTCGGCCATCGCCGCCGGCCGGGAGGACGGGACGATCAGGGCCTTCCTGGAGTCCGCCAACTCCGCCGCGATCAGGTACCACCTGCCCGCGATCTACGTGACCTTCGAGCACGAGGCGAACGTCCCCGCGCATCACCAGGGGCTCGGCACCCCGGCGCAGTTCGTCGCGGCCTGGGATCACATCCACCAGCTCGCCGTGTCCGCCCATCTGGACTGGAACCAGGGCGGCCGGATCCACTGGGTGCTGATCCTGACCCACTTCGCCTACATCAACGGGTCCGCCCCCCAGTACTGGCCGGGCACCAGCGAGGTGGACGTCGTCGCCGCCGACGGCTACAACACCGGTGGCTGCCGCACCGCCAGGCAGAGCGGCCACTCCTTCGGCAACGGCCAGACGCCGCCGGTGACCCCGGCCGCGCTGTTCACCGACACGGTCCAGTTCGCCGCCAGCCACGGCGGGCTGCCGGTGTTCATCGCCGAATGGGGCAGCGTCGCGTACAGCAACCCCAGCGTGCGGGTCAACTGGATCGGGCAGATGGAGTCCTTCGTCCAGGCCAATCCATCGATCGCCGCCGCGCTGTACTGGGACAGCCAGGTGCCGCCCTGCAACTACATCATCAACGGCTCGCCGTCCTCGCTGTCGGCCCTGACCAGCATGGCCCACGCCGGGTTCATGCAAGGCCGGCCCACGGCCGGCTGACCGCCGGCGCGGCCGGGCTGACCGCCAGCGCGGCCGGCCCGGCGCCGCGGCCCGTCCCGGTAGAGTTTGCGCGAGGTGCATTCCCGGGTCGTCTAGCCAGGCAGGACAAGCGGTTTTGGTCCGCTCAACCGAGGTTCGAATCCTCGCCCGGGAGCAGGCGTCCGCTGCGGCGGCGACTCACCCATGCCGGTCATCCGGACACGTTCCGCTAACTATCTCACTATACGAGACGATCCCGCGTCCCTCGCGTGTTACCTCGGCCACTTCTTCGTGAAATCTCGGTAACCCTCTTGTCTAACCTACGTTGTCGTAGGTTACGGTGACGTAAGTGTAATCCCCCCCCGCTGCGGCGCCGAACACACCGAGGAAGCTGATGACCGCTCTCCAGGAGACTCCGCTGTCCGGCCCGCCCCCGGCGGGGCGGCAGGCCCCGCTGGCCGACATCGAGGCAGAGCCGAGCTCGTTCCTCGACCGGTTCCTGATCGGGCTGTTCGTCGCGGTGCCGCTGCTGGCCGTGGCCGCTGCCATCCCGCTGGCCTGGGGCTGGGGCCTCGGCTGGCACGACATAGTGATCGCCGGCGTCTTCTACGTGGTCTCCGGCATGGGGATCAGCATGGGATTCCACCGCCACTTCACGCACAACTCCTTCAAGGCGGTCATGCCGCTGCGCGTCACGCTCGCCGTCGCGGGAAGCCTGGCGATCGAGGGCCCGGTGCTGGTCTGGGTGGCCGACCACCGGCGCCACCACAAGTACAGCGACAAGGAGGGCGACCCGCATTCGCCGTGGCGGTACGGCAACGACTGGCGGGCGCTGTCCAAGGGCTTCCTGTACGCGCACGTGGGCTGGCTGTTCGACGCCAACCGGACCTCGCAGCAGAAGTTCTGCCCCGACCTGCTGGCCGACCGCACCATCCGCCGCGTCTCCCGGGCCTTCCCGCTGTGGGCGGTGATCTCGCTGCTCGGGCCCGCGCTGATCGGCGGCCTGTGGTCGATGTCCGTGGCCGGGGCGCTCACCGCCTTCTTCTGGGCCAGCCTCGTCCGGATCTGCCTGCTGCATCACGTCACGTGGTCCATCAACTCGGTCTGCCACACGTTCGGGAACGAGGACTTCGAGGTCAGGGACAAGTCGCGGAACGTGGCCTGGCTGGCCATCCCCTCCTTCGGCGAGTCCTGGCACAACCTGCACCATTGCGACCCGACCTGCGCGCGGCACGGGGCACTCAAGGGCCAGATCGACATCAGCGCCCGGGTCATCCGGTGGGCGGAGCAACTGGGCTGGGCCTGGGACGTCCGCTGGCCGGACTCCACGCGGCTGTCGGCCAAGCTCACCGGGCAACGGCAGGTGTCGCTCGGCGACGCCCCGGCAAAGACAGGTGACCGGACCGCGGCATGACCGCGATGATGGACCGGTGACCAATCCGACCACTCGCGACAACCACCGCAGGCGGATGACCGGCAAGGAACGCCGGGAGCAGCTGCTGGACATCGGCCGCAGGCTCTTCGCGGAGCGGGGGTTCGAAGGAACCTCGATCGAAGAGATCGCGGCTCAGGCAGGCGTCTCCAAGCCCGTCGTCTACGAGCACTTCGGCGGGAAGGAAGGCCTCTACGCGGTGGTGGTGGACCGCGAGGTGGAACGCCTGCTCACGATGGCGACACAGATCCTGTCCGGTGCCAACACGCGGGAGAAGTTCGAGAAGGCGGCCGTCACCCTGCTGCGGTACATCGAGGACAACTCCGACGGCTTCCGGATCCTGGTCCGCGACTCGCACCCCGCCTCCGGGGCCGGCACGTTCGGCAGCCTGCTCAGCGATCTCGCCAGCCAGGTCGAGTACATCCTCGGCGACTTCTTCCGGGCCCGCGGCTACGACCCGAAGCTGGCGCCGATGTACGCCCAGATGCTGGTGGGCATGGTCGCGGCGACCGGGCAGTGGTGGCTGGACGCCCGCAAGCCGAAGGTCGAGGTGGTCGCGGCCCACCTGATCAACCTGGCCTGGAACGGCCTGTCCCAGCTGGACCGCGCGCCCAGCATCTCGGCCAAGGCGGCGATGCGGGCCAAGGCCCCGCCGGGCTGACCGCGGCGCGCCCGCCGGCCGCGGCTCAGCGGACCTGGGCGACCACGAACACGCGGCGGAACGGCAGGACCGTCCCGTAGGGCGCCGCCGGGTACGCCGCGGTCACCCGCTCGCGGTAGTCGGCGAGGAACTCCCCGGCCTGCCCCGGGTCGAGGGCGGTCAGCACCGGCCGCAGGCCGGTGCCCCGGTACCACTCCACGACCGGGTCCGGGCCGGGCAGCACGTGCAGGTAGGTGGTCTCCCATGCGTCCACCGAGCAGCCGGCCCTGGCCAGCAGGTCAAGGTAGTCCGCCGGGCTGCGCGCCTGGCGGTTGAGCGCGACGCCGCCGAGCAGCGGCGCCCACCGGGGCGAGCGGGCCAGGTCGAGCAGGATGGCGTGGGTCGGTTGGTCGAAGTTGCCGGGCAACTGGAACGCCAGCCACCCCCCGGGGCTGAGCATCCCCGGCCACTGCCGGACCAGGTCCAGGTGGCCGGGCACCCACTGGAGCACGGCGTTGCACAGCAGGACGTCGAGCGGCCGGCCCGGCCGCCAGTCCCTGATGTCGGCCAGGGTGAAGCTGAGCCGGTCGTGCCCGGCGGCCTCCGACCGCGCCGCGCCGATCATCTCCGCGGAGTTGTCCACGCCGACTATCTCGGCGGCGGGCCACCGGCCGGCCAGGGCGGCGGTCAGGTTTCCCGGCCCGCAGCCGAGGTCCGCCACGTACCCGGGCTCGGTCGCCCCCACCCGCGCGAGCAGGTCGAAGAAGGGGCGCGCCCGCTCGCCGGCGTACCGCAGGTACTGGCCCGGATCCCACATGAGCGCCTCCATCTTTCTCGATATCAAGCTATCTCGACCACCCTCTCCCCGGTAATTCTTGATGTCAAGAGATATTCTGGGCACATGGAGCGGATGCGCAGGCCGCCGGCCGGCGGGACGGCGGAACGGGTGCCCGGCGGGACGGCGGAACGGGCGCGGGCACGCCCGGCCGGCGAGGCCGACGAGGTCGACGACCTCGTCGCTGCCTGGCAGGCCGAGCGGCCCGACCTGGACGTGCGGCCGATGCAGGTGCTGAGCCGGGTGTCCCGGCTGGCCCGGCATCTCGACCGGGAGCGGCGCGGTGCCTTCGCCGCGCACGACCTCGAGCCCTGGGGCTTCGACGTGCTGGCCGCGCTGCGGCGGCAGGGCGCCCCCTACGAGCTGAGCCCGGGTGCCCTGCTGCGGGCGACGCTGGTCACCTCGGGCACGATGACCAACCGGATCGACCGCCTCGAGCAGGCCGGCCTGGTGCGCAGGCGGCCCGACCCGCAGGACAAGCGGGGCGTGCTGGTCACCCTCACCGCGGCGGGCGCGGCCCGGGCGGACGCGGCCCTCGCGGACCTGCTGGCGGCCGAGGAGGCCCTGCTGGCCGGGCTGCCGGAGGGCAGCCGCCGGGCGCTTGCCGGGCTGCTCCGCACCCTGCTCGCCCCGCTCGACTCGGGTTAGCCTGCCTCCCTCGCGGGCGCTCTCACTCCGCGTCCTCGGCGGTGGCCAGCCAGTCCTCCTCCAGCCGCGCCTTCTCCGCCTGGACCGCGCGCAGCTGCCCGCCGAGCTCGATCAGCGCCGTGTAGTCGCTCGCCCGGGCGGCCAGCGCCTCGGTGAGTTCCTGCTCCCGCGCGCCGAGCCGGTCGATCTGGCGTTCCAGCCGCTGCAACTCCTTTTGTGCATTACGCCGCTGCCTCGAGCCCTGGTCCCCCGGCCGTGGCCCGGGCGCCGGGGCGAGCGGCGCCACCGGCCCGGACCGCTCGCGGACGGCCCGCCGCGCCAGGTACTCGTCGATCCCGCCGCCCAGGAACGACAGCTTCCCGTCCCCCAGCAGCGCCACGGCATGATCGGTCACCCGCTCCAGGAAGTACCGGTCATGGCTCACCACCACCAGGGATCCCGGCCACCCGTCCAGCAGGTCTTCCAGTTCCGTCAGCGTGTCCACATCGAGATCGTTCGTCGGCTCGTCCAGCAGCAGCACATTGGGCTCCCCCACCAGCACGCTCAGCAGCTGCACCCGCCGCCGCTCCCCGCCAGACAGCTCCCCGGCGGGAGTAAATTGCACGTCCCCCCGCAGCCCCAGCTCATCCAGGAGCACATCGACCGACCCCGCGCCAGTCCACGCCTCCACATTCCCCCTGACCCGCGCGACGACCTCCCGCGCGCTCAACCCTGGATCCAGCCCCTCACCCCCCTGCCCGAGGAACCCGAGCCGCACCGTCTTCCCCCGCACCACCCGCCCCTCGACCGCCAGACCGGAATCCGCGCGGCCCACATCCCCAGCCCTCGATCCCGCGACCCCGGCCAGCACCCGCAGCAAGGTCGTCTTCCCGCTCCCGTTCGGCCCGAGCACCCCGACCCGCTCCCCGGGCCCGAGCTGCCAGTCCAGGTGCGAGAACAACACCCGCCCCGGCACCCCCACCGACAGGTCTGCCACGTCGATGACCGTCTTCCCGAGCCGCGCGGTGGCCAGCCGCACCAGCTCCACGCCGTTGCGGGGCGCCGGCTCGTCGGCGATCAGCGCGTTCGCGGCCTCGATCCGGAACCGGGGCTTGCTGGTCCGGGCGGGCGGCCCGCGCCGCAGCCACGCCAGTTCCTTGCGGAGCAGGTTGCGCCGCCGGCGCTGTGCCGCGTCGGCGATCCGGGCGCGCTCGGCGCGGGCGAGCACGTAGGCGGCGTAGCCCCCGTCGTAGGCGTGCAGCCGCCCGTCGGCGAGCTCCCAGGTCCGCCCGGTCGCGGCGTCCAGGAACCACCGGTCGTGCGTGACCACCACCATCGCCGTGCCCTGGTCCCGCAGGAACCGGGCCAGCCAGTCGACCGCTTCCACGTCGAGGTGGTTCGTCGGCTCGTCCAGCAGCAGCAGATCGTGCTCGCCGGTGAGGAGCGCGGCCAGCGCCACCCGGCGTGTCTCGCCGCCGGACAGGCGTTCCGCGGCGGCGAAAAAGTCAACATCGGGCAGCAGCGCGCCGATCACCGACCGGATGCGGGCGTCGCCGGCCCACTCGTGCTCGGGCCTGCCGCCGGCCACCAGGCCGGCCACCGTCCCGGTCAGCTGGTCCCGCTGGGCCAGGTGGCCTGCCCGCAGCCCCCTGGTGCGGGTGACCCGGCCCGCATCGGGCTGCTCCGCCCCGGCCAGCAGGCGCAGCAGCGTGCTCTTGCCCGCGCCGTTGCGCCCGACCAGGCCGATCGACTCCCCGGCGGCCACCCCGGCCGAGACGCCGTCGAGCAGCGCCCGGTGCCCGTAACCCTTGGTCACGCTCTCCAGGTTGACCAGGTTCACGCGCGCTCCGCCGGGTTCACCTGGCTCACCCGGGCTCCGTCGCGATGCCCGTCACGGCGGCACCCGGCACCGGGCCCACGACGTGGACCACGGTGCGGCACACCCCCGCGCCGGCCAGGGCGACCGCCAGGGCCGCGGCGTGGCGGGCGTCCCTGGCCAGGTACGCGCAGGTCGGCCCGGACCCGGAGACGATCGCGGCGAGCGCGCCATGCTCGGCGCCCGCCGCCAGCGTGCGGCGCAGTTCGGGGCGCAGCGAGATCGCGGCCTGTTGCAGGTCGTTGGTGAGCAGCGGGCCGACCTCGGCGGGGTTCCCCGATCGCAGCGCGGCCATGAGCCGGTTGTCCAGCGCGTGCTCCGGCGCGCGCTGCCCCGGGCGCGCGGCGCGGATCCGGTCGCACGCGGCGTATACCTGGGCGGTGGACAGCCCGCCCGTGGCGAAGGCCAGCACCCAGTGGTAGGTCCCGGCGGCCAGCGCCGGGGTCACCTGTTCCCCCCGCCCCACGCCGATCGCGGTGCCGCCGACCAGGCCGAACGCGACATCGCTGCCGATGCCGGCGGCCAGCTCGCACAGTTCCGCCTGGCTCAGGCCGGTCCGCCACAGCTCGTTGCAGGCCACCAGGGCCGCCGCGGCGTCCGCGCTGCCGCCGGCCAGGCCGGCCGCGACCGGGATCCGCTTGCTGATCCGGATCGCCACGCCGGGGGCGTCCCGGGCACCCGGGCCAACCGCGCGGACCAGCGCGTCCGCCGCGCGCGCGGCGAGGTTGGCACCGTCGGCGGGCACGGTGTCGGCACCCTCCCCGGTGACCACGACGCTGTCGGTTTCCGCGGGCGCCACGGTGACCTCGTCGAACAGGGACACGGCGTGGTACACGGTGACCACATCGTGGTAGCCGTGGGCCCGGGCCGGGCCGACGGCGAGCTGCAGGTTCACCTTCGCCGGCGCTCTCGCGGTCACGGCGGTCACAGGGGTAACGATGCCCCGATGATAACGGCCGGCCCTGCTCACCTGGCGCCGGCTATGCGGGCGAAGTCGGCCACGGTCAGCGACTCCCCGCGGGCGCCCGGGTCCACGCCCGCCGCGCGCAGGATCCGCTCGGCCCCGGCCGGGGTGCCGGCCCAGCCGGCCAGCGCCGCGCGGAGCGTCTTGCGGCGCTGCGCGAACGCGGCATCCACCACGGCGAAGACCTCCTCCCGGCTCGCCCCGGCGGCGGGCGGGGGGCGGCGGGCGAACGCCACCAGGCCCGAGTCGACGTTCGGCACCGGCCAGAACACCGCGCGGGGCACGGCGCCGGCCCGCCGGGCGGACGCGTACCACGCCAGCTTGACCGAGGGCACCCCGTAGACCCGGCTGCCCGGCGGCGCGGTCATCCGGTCGGCGACCTCGGCCTGCACCATGACCAGCCCCCGCTCCAGCGAGCCGAAGGCGGCCAGCAGGTGCAGCACCACCGGCACCGCCACGTTGTACGGGAGGTTCGCCACCAGCGCCGCGGGCGGCTCACCGGGCAGGCTGGCCACCCTGGCCGCGTCGGCGGTGACCACGTCGAGCCGCGGCGCGAGCCCGGGCGCCAGCGCGGCCACCGTGTGCGGCAGTTCCGCCGCCAGGCCGCGGTCCACCTCGACGGCGATCACCCGGCGGACGGCGGCCAGCAGGCCCAGTGTCAGCGAGCCGAACCCCGGGCCGACCTCGAGGACCACGTCCTGTGGCCGCAGGTCCGCCAGCGTCACGATCCGCCGGACGGTGCCCGGGTCGATGACGAAGTTCTGGCCGAGCCGCTTCGACGGCCTGATGCCCAGCCGGCCCGCGATATCGCGGACCGCGGCGGGCCCGAGCAGGGCGGTCACCGGGGCGGGCTACCAGGGCCCGAACATGCGCTCGCCGGTCGCGGTGACCAGCGCGCACAGTTCCGCGACGGCGACCTGCCTGACGTCGGCGAGGAGGCGGATGGTGTGCGCCACCATCGCCGGGGTGTTGGGCCTGCCCCGGTACGGCATGGGGGTCAGCAGCGGGGCGTCGGTCTCGGCCAGCAGCAGGTCCGGCGGCACCGCGGCGGCGGCCTCCCGCAGCGCCGGGGCGTTGGTGAACGTGACGTTGCCCGCGAAGCTCATCGCGTACCCGGCGTCGGCGCACCGCTTGACCATCGCCACGTCGCCGGAGAAGCAGTGGAAGACCACCCGGTCGGGGGGCCCTTCCTCGTCCAGGATCCGCAGCACGTCCTCGTGCGCGTCCCGGTCGTGGATCATCAGCGCCTTCCCGGCCCGCTTGGCGATCTCGATGTGCGCGCGGAACCATTCCTGCTGCACGGCTGGCGGCGCGTCGTCCCAGTAGTAGTCCAGCCCGGTCTCGCCGATCGCCCGGACCCGCGGCCGCGCGGCGAGGGCTGCGAGCTCGGCCAGCACGGCGTCCCGCTGCGCGGGGGAGGAGGCCGCCCCGGGCGTTTCGTTCGGATGAATCGCCACCGCCGCGTAGACGCCCTCGTGCTCCTCCGCGCAGCGCGCCGACCAGCGCGACGAGGGCAGGTCCACGCTCGCCGCGAGCACCGTCGGCACCCGCGCCGCCCGGGCGGCGGCCAGGACCTCCGTGAGCGGCTGCTCGATCAGGTCGAGGTGACAGTGCGCGTCCAGCGCATCGGCGGGCAGCGGCTCGGGCGCCGGGGCGGGCCGCGGGCCGGCCCGGGTCACGAGCCCTCCAGCCGCTTCAGCTCCTCGTCGATCACGGACGCGTCGAGCTTGGTGAACAGCGGCCGCGGCACCGTGAGCGGGGTGCCCGGCCGGACCGGCACCGGGGCCCAGCGGGCCGCGACCGTGTAGTCACCGGTGATCACCGGGTAGGACGGGCCGCCGTCCTCGTCGACCTTCTCCAGGTGGGGCTGGCCGGCCCAGGGGCCCTCGCCGCCCAGCATCGCGTGCACCTTCTCCGACGAGCGGGGCAGGAACGGGGTGAGCAGCGTCTTGGCGTCGTCGACGAGCTGCAGCACCACGTGCAGGATCGTCCGCATCCGCTCGGGATCGGACTCCCGCAGCTGCCACGGGGCCTGCTCCGACATGTACTTGTTCGCCTCGGCGACCGCCCGCATGGCCTCGGTGGCCGCGTTCTTGAACCGCGACCGGCCGAGCTCGCCGCCCACGGCCGTGAACGCCTGCCGGGAGTGCTCCAGGACCGCGTGGTCGGCGTCGGTCAGCGTGCCCGGCCGGGGGATCTCGCCGATGTTGCGCGCGGCGAACGACACCGCGCGGTTGACCAGGTTGCCCCAGGTGGCGACCAGCTCGTCGTTGTTGCGGCGGACGAACTCGCTCCAGGTGAAGTCGGTGTCCTGGCTCTCCGGGCCGGCCACCGCGACGTAGTAGCGCAGCGCGTCCACGTCGTAGCGGGCCAGGAAGTCGCGCACGTAGATGACCACCTGGCGGGACGAGGAGAACTTGCGGCCCTCCATGGTCAGGAACTCGCTGGCCACCACCTCGGTGGGCAGGTTCAGCTCGCCCAGCGATCCCGGCGTGCCGCCCTTGTCCCCCTTGCCGCTGTAGCCGAGCAGCATCGCGGGCCAGATCTCGGCGTGGAAGACGATGTTGTCCTTGCCCATGAAGTAATAGGACTCGGCGTCCGGCGACTGCCACCAGGCCCGCCACGCGTCCGGGTCGCCCGTCCGGCGGGCCCACTCGATCGACGCCGACAGGTACCCGACCACCGCGTCGAACCAGACGTAGATCCGCTTGTCCGGCCGGTCCCGCCAGCCGGGCAGCGGCACCGGGACGCCCCAGTCGAAGTCGCGCGTGTACGCCCGGGGCTTGAGGTCGGCCAGCAGGTTGAACGAGAAGTTGAGCACGTTCGGCCGCCACACGCCGCGCTTGCCCTGCAGCCAGGTGCCGAGCGCGTCGGCGAACGCGGGCAGGTCGAAGAAGAAGTGCTCGGTCTCCACGAACGCCGGCGTCTCACCGTTGATCTTCGACCGGGGATTGATCAGGTCGGTGGGGTCGAGCTGGTTGCCGCAGTTGTCGCACTGATCACCGCGCGCGTTCTCATACCCGCAGATCGGGCAGGTGCCTTCGATGTAGCGGTCGGGCAGCGTGCGGCCGGTGGACGGCGAGATCGCCCCGAGTGCCGTCCTGGAAAAGATGTAACCGTTGTCGTAGAGGCCGGTGAAGATCTCCTGGGTGACCGCGTAGTGGTTGCGCGTCGTGGTCCTGGTGAACAGGTCGTACGACATGTCCAGCCCGACCAGGTCCTCGGCGATCACCTGGTTGTACCGGTCGGCGAGCTCCCGCGGGGTCGCGCCCTCCTTGTCCGCCTGGACCTGGATGGGAGTCCCGTGCTCGTCGGTGCCGCTGACCATCAGCACCCGGTTGCCCGCCATCCGCTGATACCGGCTGAACATGTCGCACGGCAGCCCGAAGCCGGAGACGTGGCCGATGTGACGGGGGCCGTTGGCATAGGGCCAGGCCGGCGCGGCGAGTATGTGTCGGGACATGCGCTCCAGCGTAGCGGTGCGGGCGAGGCCGGCCCGCACGGTTTATCCGGCCCCCGGCCCGCCCGCGCGCGCCGCCACGACGGCGTTGTAGACCTCCCGCCTGCGCAGGCCCGACTCCGCGGCCACGGCGGCGATCGCCAGCTTGCGCGGCATCCCCCCGGCCTCCCGGGCGGACACCGCGGCCACGGCCTGCGCCATGGCGCCGGCGGCGGCCGGCCCGGTGCGGTCCGCGCGGGCCCGCGCGGCCGCGCCCGCCACCACCAGCGTGATCTCGCCGAGGACCCCGCGGGCGGCCCAGGCGGCGAGCTCATCGAGCGTTCCCCGGGCGATCTCCTCGTGGGTCTTGGTCAGCTCCCGGCACGCGACGGCCGGGCGGTCCCCGCCGAAGGCGGCGGCCAGCGCGCCGAGCGTCGCGCCGACCCGGCGGCGGGACTCGAAGAAGACCATGGTCCGCGGCTCGGTGGCGAGTTCGGCGAACCGGCGCGCCCGGGGGCCGGTGCCGCGCGGCGGGAAGCCCTCGAAGCAGAACCGGTCGCTGGGCAGCCCGGAGACCGCCAGCGCCGCGGTCACGGCGGAGGGCCCGGGCAGGACGGTCACCGTGATGCCCGCGCCGGCGGCGGCGCCCACCAGGCGGAACCCCGGATCGCTGACCCCCGGCATGCCCGCGTCGGCGACCAGCAGCACGTCGGCCCCCGCCTCGAGCGCGGACAACAGTTCGGCCACCTTGCTGCGGTCCACCGCGTCGTAGTAGGACACCAGGCGCCCGGTGAGCCGGACGCCGAGGACCCGGGCGAGCCGGAGCACCCGGCGGGTGTCCTCCGCGGCGACGATCTCCGCCGCCGCCAGCGCGGCCGCCAGCCTGGGCGAAGCGTCCGCGGGCTCGCCGAGCGGGGTGGCCGCCACGATGAGCGTGCCGGGGTCGCTGTCGTTCATTCCGCGACCACGGTAGGCCATGCCCCGGGCCCCCGCCATCACCTCCCCGGCGAGGTGCGGCCCGCGCCGCCGGCGGCTGTGGGCGGCTTGATCCACGGCAGGGCCGGCGAGCCCCTACGATGTGCCTCGATGATGGAAACTCAGGTGGAGTCCGTCGAGCCGGTGCCGGGGGAGGCCGCCGCGCGGCTGACCGCGCTGCGCGCGCGGCTGGTCCCGCCGATGCCGGGCGGTGCCTTCTGGGGCTGGGCCGGGCCGCTGCTGGTCACCGTGTTCGGCGCGTTCCTGCGGTTCAGCCGGCTCGGCGCTCCGCACGCCGTCATCTTCGACGAGACCTACTACGTGCCCGACGCGCTCGGCATCCTGCGCTTCGGCGTCGAGCACAACTACATCGCCAACGCCACGGCCCGCAATGCCCTGCTCGCGCGCGGCGACCCGCACGTGTTCACCAGCGGCGGGGAGTTCGTGGTCCACCCCCCGTTCGGGAAGGTGCTCATCGCCGCGGGGGAATGGCTCTTCGGCCTGTCCCCGTTCGGCTGGCGGTTCGCCGCGGCGGTGGTCGGGTCGCTGTCGATCCTGCTGCTCGCCCGGATCGCCCGGCGGATGACCCGGTCCACCCTGCTCGGCTGCCTGGCCGGCCTGCTGCTGGCCCTGGACGGCCTGGAGTTCGTCATGAGCAGGTCGGCGCTGCTGGACATCTTCGTGATGTTCTGGGTGCTGGCCGCGTTCGGCTGCCTGGTGGTCGACCGGGACGCCTACCGGGCCCGGCTGGCCGCCGCGCGGGCCGCCCAGCCGGGCGAGCCGGCCGCGCCCCGGGCTGGGATCCGCTGGTGGCGCGTGGGGGCGGGCGTCTGCCTCGGCCTGGCCTGCGGGTCCAAGTGGAACGGCCTGTGGTTCGTGCCCGCGTTCGCCGCGCTGTGCCTGGCCTGGGACGTCGGGGCGCGCCGGGCGGCGGGGTTCACCCGGGCGCCCGGCCCGGCGCTGGCCCGGGACCTCGGTGCCTGGGCCGGGACGTTCACCGCGCTGCCGCTGGTCGCCTACGCCGCCACCTGGACCGGGTGGTTCGCGACCAGCACCGGGTACGACCGGAACTGGTCGGCGCAGCACGGCCTGAGCACCCCGGTGATCTCCGACGTCATCTCCTGGATCGAGTACCAGAAGGCGATGCTCGCCTTCAACACCGGCCTGCAGAAGCATCATCCGTACCAGTCACAGCCGTGGACCTGGCTGACGATCGGCCGGCCCGTCTCCTATTACTGGCAGTGCCCCACGTCGGGGCACGGCGTCTGCGCCCGGGGCGACGCGGCCGAGGTGCTCGCGATCGGCACCCCGCTGATCTGGTGGGGCGCCATCGCCGCCCTGGTGGTCTGCCTCGCCTGGTGGCTGACCCGGCGTGACTGGCGGGCCGGGGCCGTGCTGCTCGGGGTGGCCGCGGGCTGGCTGCCCTGGTTCGCCTACGCCAAGCGGACCCAGTTCTACTTCTACTCGGTCGCGTTCGTGCCGTTCCTCGTGCTCGCCATCGTGTTGTGCCTGGGCCTGATCTTCGGATCCGCGCACGCCAGCGCCACCCGGCGCGCCATCGGCGCGACGCTCAGCGGTGCCTACCTGCTTGGCGTGCTGCTCAACTTCGCCTACCTGTACCCGATCCTGACCGCGCAGGCCATTCCCTACTCCGCCTGGCTGTCCCGCATGTGGTACCACGGCTGGATCTAGCCGGGCTAGGTGTCCTGCGCGCCAAGATCGGCACCTTCCGCACCCTGCTCAACGGCCGGTAGCCCGCTCCCTTGCTGAGCGGGCTGCCCTGGGATGGCCCCGCTACGGGCACGCAGTGCCCGTTTCCCAGTTGTCCCGCCTGCCTGCGCCACAGGCTTTTGCCTGCGCCGACAACGGGCGCTCACGGGGGTGCACAGTGGCCGCACGCCGCGTGGCAGCGGTGTGCGGTCGTTGTGTCGCGCTTGTGGTGTCAGCCGCGAATGCCGGGGCGGCGCGGGTTTAGGTGGAGATCTTCGTCAGCAGGAGTGGCGTGCGTACCGGGTCCACGATCGGGCCGATGGTGGCGGCCGGCCTGGCCATGCCCGCCGTGGACGTGGGCATGCCGGCGCTGGCGATGCACTGGGCGTGTGAACTGTGCGGCGCCGCTGACCCCGGGATGCTCATCGCCGCGCGGCGGGCGCTCCTTGCGCCCCGCTTGAGCGGCCGCTCCGGGCGGGGCTTCGGCTGGGACAGGGTCCTGGCGTCCCGCCGGCGTTTAGCAGGGCTGGCTGTGGTTCTGGTTGGCCTGGATCAGGCTGTCGAGGATCCTGGCGAGTTCGCCGATGTCGCGGGGGGCCAGGGGCTGGACGAAGTAGCGGCCGATCCCGTCGGCGTGGGCGGGCCAGGCGTGCTCGAACCGCGCGCGGCCGGGCGGGGTGAGGGTGACGTCGAACCGGCGGCGATCGGTGGTGCTGACCGTCCGGGTGATGAGCTGGTCGCGTTCCATCCGGTCCAGCAGCCGGGTGACGCCGCTGCGGCTGAGCGCGTCGGCGACGACCATCGAGGCGGTCAGTTCGTGCAGCGGGAGCGTCCCGGACGGCGCCCAGGCCAGGTGGATCAGCACATCGAACTGCTCCAGGCTGAGCCCCGCCCCGGCCAGGTCGCGGCGGAACCGGCTGGTGATCAGCGCGGTCGCCCACTGGAGCTGTCTCCAGGCGGCGAGCTGGTCCTGTGTCGGCGCCGGCATGACCTCATCCTATCCCGTGCATCTGAAGATATTTGCGAATGCAGCTATGTGATTAATCACATAACTGCGTCAGGATGCGGCGGACCGCAGACCCGCACCGAGGGGGACCACCGCCATGCAGGACATCATGATCCGCATCCAGACCGACGACTTCGAGGCCTGGAAACAACAGCACTACCTGCACGCCGCCAACCGGGCCCGGTACGGCATCACCGACGGGCCGGCCTACCGCGACCTGGAGGACCCCGGCGCGGCCCTGTTCCACATCAGCGTCGCGGACATGGACACCGCCATGGGCTGGTTCCGCAGCGACACCTTCAAGGAAGCGACCAGGCTGGCCAAAGTGACCGGCCGCCGCTTCTACCTCGCCCAGCCGCAAACCTGACCACGCGGCCGCCAGCCGGGTCGTTTGCCGTCGTGTCCGGAATCGGAACACCGGTGCTGCGCATTTGACGGACGGGGCAGGCGAAGTCCGCCGGGCCGCTGGCCCGCCGCGGCCTCCGGGGCACGCCTTGGGCACCAGCGGCCATGATCATGGCTCCACGTCACGCAAGGACGGCACGCCAAATGCGAAACTCCACGATCACGCTGGTAGATCGCGAAAGCTAGCCATGATCCGGGAGTACGGCAGCTGGGGCATGGCGTGACAAATCCGAAACGGGCGCCGCCGTCCCGGATTCCTTGATCCGGGACGATCCGCGGCGCTATTTGCCGCAGATCGTCCCCGATCATGGCGGCGGCGCCGGTGGAAGGTGGCGTGACAAATCCGAAAACCCCGGCACCGCAGACCAGGGCAGGCGCCTGGCAATCGAGTGGACGGCCGGGCTGTGATCACCGTCCCAGCTCGGTCAAGTGGCTGGCTCTGGGGCTGCTGGTTCCGCCGGCCCCGGTTCGCTGCGGATCTGCGAGAATCGAGAGCATGAGCCGCATCGTTCATGTGCCCTACACGCTGGAGCGAGATGAAGACGGCGTGTGGTGCGCCGCCGCCCAGTTGCGGCCTGGCATCGGCGCGGTTGGTGACGGGGCCACTGCCGACGAGGCGATCGCGGACCTGCGTGCTGCCCTGACCGCGCTCATCGATGAGGTCGGCGTGCCACAGGAACTCACGCTGACGCTCGACGTCGCCTGATGCCTGCACCGGTCCCGGCTGTCCCGGGCATCAAGGTGGTCCGGGCGTTAGAGCGAGCTGGTTCAAGGTCACCCGGATCAGCGGCAGCCACTATGTCATGCGTCATCCCGATGGCCGCACCGTGCCGGTCCCGGTCCATCCCGGCCGCGACATGCCCAAAGGAACTCTCCGTAACATCCTCGCGATCATCGGCATGGAGGCAAATGAGTTGCGCGAGCTGCTCTAGGCCTGGCGCATCCGGTCATGATCATGGGTGTTTTGCCGCCGGGCATGGCGCGCCAAATCCGAACCGCCACGTTCACGCTGGTAGAGCGCCCGAGTTGACCATGATCGTGGGGAGTACTGCCGGAGGGGCATGTGATGCCAAGTCTGAAATACCCGGCCCTGGCGACCTGGGACGCTCACCCCGGGGCACCACGTCGAGCGCCGGCAGGGTGCCGCGCCAGGGCAGGGGGACCGAAGCGACATACTGGCCTTCGTGGCAGATCACGGCCAGCCCCCGTCCGAAGCATCCGTTCAGCCGTCCCTAGTTACGCCCCCTGGGGCCGCGCTCGATCCGATGGTGGCCCTAGCAACCAGCGTCCACGCGAGCCCAGGAGTGTACGCGCTGCTGATCGGCTCCGGAGTTTCTTCCGCCGCCGGGTTCCTACCGGCTGGCAAGTTGTCACCGATCTGGTGCGCAAAGCCGCAGCCACCCAAAACCCCGATGACCCCTACGCGATCAGCGCCGCTGAGGCGGCCCCAGAGGAATGGTGGTCTCAGCACGGCGACGGCCACCCGCTCGGCTATTCGGCACTGCTGAACTCACTCGCCCAGACCTCAGCCGCCCGGCAGGCACTGCTCGCAGGTTACTTCGAGCCGGACGACACTGACCGGCAGGAAGGGCGCAAGGTACCAAGCGCGGCACATCACGCCATCGCGCGGCTTGCCGCCCGAGGCGCCATACGCGTCATTCTGACCACTAACTTCGACCGCCTCACCGAGCGAGCACTCGAAGACGTCGGCGTGCCGCCCCAGGTGCTGCACCGCCCCGGCCAACTGAGAGGCGCGACACCGCTGGCCCACGTCAAAATCACCGTCGTCAAGCTGCATGGCGACTACGCCGACCTCGACCAGCGCAACACCGCCGACGAACTCGCCGACTACCCCCAGGCGCTCCGCACCTACCTCAGCCGGGTCCTGGGCGAATACGGCCTTATCGTCTGCGGCTGGTCCGCCGACTGGGACCACGCCCTGGTACACGCCCTCGAAAAGGCCCCAACTCGCCGCTACCCTCTCTTCTGGTCCAGCTACAGCCGACCCGGAGAAAGCGCCCAACGCCTGATCGCCCAGCACGGCGCAGCCACCCTGCGCAACCTGACCGCCGATGACCTGTTCACCGGATTGCTCACCCGCCTGGAGGCCCTGGACCGGCTCACCGACCCGCCGATCACCGCTGACATCGCGGTCCAGCGGCTCAAACGAGCCCTCCCCGACCCCACACGCCGCATCGAGCTAACCGACCTCATCAACCACGAAATCCAGCGGCTCGCCGCGCAAGCCGCCGACACCACCCGGCACCCGCTCGGCGGCGTCCCCTTCACCGACCAACTCACCGCATATGAGGAAGAATCCGCAACAGCAGCTCGCCTCCTGGCCACCGGCGCATTCCATGACGACGGCACATACGATCCCATTTGGATCCGGTCACTCCAACGGCTGATGTCCGCCCGACACCCCATCACCGGCTCATTCAACGCAGCAACCGAAGCCATGCGGCATTACCCAGCCCTCCTGTGCCTATGGGCCATGGGAATCAGCACCATCCTGGCCAACCGCGAAAACCTCCTGGCCCGTCTCCTCCTCCTAGGGTGCCCCGAGCTTTCCGGACGGGGATCCAATAGGATCTTCACCGGAAAGGACGGGATCGAGTGGCAGGGAAGAAACGCGGTAACTTCTCTCCGGAGTTCAAGGAGGAA